>Ga0247708_1000046_pt1 | contig 31899 bp, 32 predicted proteins | sample 42W_NmetaG_FD_189040 | JGI IMG/M metagenome (GOLD analysis project Ga0247708, IMG submission 189040) | Soil microbial communities from hillslope of Landscape Evolution Observatory, University of Arizona, Oracle, AZ, United States - 4-2-W_N | ecosystem: Engineered > Artificial ecosystem >...
GGGGTCGACGGGGGGGTACGGGCCGGGCTGCGACACACCGCGCGGGTACCCGGGACCCGGCGGCGGGAAACCCTGCGGTTGCCGCCCGCCGCCCCCGGGCAGAACGGCTGCGATGGCCCCGCGCCTGCGACGAGTCGACTGCTCCGCCCCCGGCATCCGCCGGCGGAGGGTGGGGCGCGGCTTCGTCTACCTGGATCCGGCGGGCCTGCGGATCACCGACCCCGAGGTGCTCGACCGCATCAGGGCCCTGGTGATCCCGCCGGCGTGGACCGACGTGTGGATCTGCACCGACCCGCGCGGCCACATCCAGGCGACGGGCGTCGACGCCCGGGGCCGGCGCCAGTACCGCTACCACGACGTCTGGCGCGAGCGGCGCGACCGCGAGAAGTTCGACCACATGCTCGAGTTCGCCCGGGCCCTGCCCAAGCTCCGCCACAACGCGGCCCAGGACCTGGCGCGCGACGGGCTGCCCCGGGAGCGGGTCCTGGCCTGCGCGGCCCGGCTGCTCGACCTGGGGTTCTTCCGCATCGGCACCGAGGGCTACGCCGAGGAGAACCAGACCTACGGGCTGGCCACCATCCACAAGCGCCACGTGCGGCTGGAGCCCCCGAGCACGGTGAACTTCGACTACGTCTCCAAGGGCAGCAAGCGGCGCATCCAGTCGGTGGTCGACCCCGAGGTCTACGCGGTGGTCGAAGCGCTCAAGCGGCGGCGGGGCGGCAAGCCCGAGCTGCTGGCCTGGTCGAGGGGCCGGGAATGGGTCGACGTGCGCTCCGCCGACATCAACCTCTACGTCAAGGAGGTCACCGGCGGGGACTTCACGGCCAAGGACTTCCGCACGTGGAACGCCACCGTGCTGGCGGCCGTCGCCCTCGCCGTCTCCAACGGCGCCGGGAGCCCCACCGCCCGCAGGCGGGCCGTGACCCGGGCCATGAAGGAGGTGGCCCACTACCTCGGCAACACGCCGGCGGTGTGCCGCGCGTCCTACGTGGACCCCCGCGTGGTAGACCGCTACCAGGCCGGGCAGACCATTGCACCGGCCCTGGAGGAAGCCATGGTGACCGCGCCCGCCGATCCCGCCCTCGCGGGGACGCTACTGACCCAAGGGGCCATCGAGGAGGCGGTGCTCGACCTCCTCGAGGAGAACGGCTCCGCCCTCGTGGAGCTGGCCAGTTGAGCGCGGCAGGGTCCACACCGGCCTACGGGGCGACGCTGGGGGAGATCATCGCCACCCTGGAGGCGGCCGGGTTCACCGGCCAGCTGGCCGCCCGCCCGGGCGGCACGATCATGTGCTTCACCTGCCGCAACGAGAACCCGGCCACCGCCTTCACCCTCCAGGCCCAGCGGCGCACCGAGGGGGCGTCGGACCCCGACGACATGCTCGCCATCCTCGGCCTGACCTGCCCGAGCTGCGGCGCCCAGGGCACCATCGTCCTCGGCTACGGGCCGGAGTCCGACGCCGACGACGCCGAGGTCCTGGCCCACCTGGGCATCGCCCGCCAGTAGCCCCTTTCCTGCCGGCGGCGCCGGGCGTAGCGTTTCCGGCCATGACAACCGTACGGCGGATTGGTGTCCTCCTCCTCGCGCTCGCCGGCGTGGTCGTCCCGGCGCCGGCCGGATCCGTCCCGCAGTGGGCTCCGGCGGCCACCGCCACCATCCACCCCGGGGTGCAGACCCACACCGAGGGCGGGCAGTGCACGGCCAACTTCGTCTTCCACGACGAGACCGCGGTCTACATCGGCCAGGCCGCCCACTGCTCGACCACCGGGGGCGCCACCGACACCAACGGGTGCACGGCGCCCTCCCACCCGCTCGGCACGCCGGTCTCGGTCGGCGGGGCGTCGAGGCCGGCCACCATGGTCTACAACTCGTGGCTCACCATGCAGGCCGTCGGCGAGGACGACCCCGACACCTGCCAGTACAACGACTTCGCCCTCCTGCGCATCGACCCGGCCGACGCCGCCAACGTCAACCCGTCGATCCCCCACTGGGGCGGTCCCGCCGGGCTGAACACCACGGGGACGAGCCTCCTCCAGCACGTGTACAGCTACGGCAACTCCGAGCTGCGCCTGGGCCTCACCCTGCTGAGCCCCAAGAAGGGCATCAGCCTGGGCGACGTGGGCGGCGGCTGGACCCACCTGGTGTCTACCCTCACCCCGGGCATCCCCGGCGACTCCGGCAGCGCCTTCCTCGACGCCGGCGGGCGGGCCCTGGGCGTCCTCAGCACGTTGAACGTCGGCCTCCCCGGCGGGGTGAACAACGGTGTCGGCAACCTGGCCCGCGCCCTGGACTACATGCGGGCCCACAGCGGCTTCGCCTCCGTGCAGCTGGCCGACGGCACCGTCGCCTTCAACGGCCACCAGCTGCCGCTCGGGCTGGGCCTCGGGTTCTGAAGGACCTCCACGACTGCGGATTGCCTGGTACTGCGCAGAACGCAGGAGGGAGGCGGTGGAGGGCCGCCTGCTCGACCCGGTGCTGCTCGATGACCAGAACGGCCAGCCGGTCGACAACCTCTGCCCCGAGCCCGACCACCACGGTGACGAGCACGCCCGGAGGCTGACCAGTAGCGTCGGGGTCGTGCTCCACAGCGTGCGATGACCGGGCTCTACCTCTTCGCCGCGGCGGCCGGCGTCCCCATGGTGGTGTGGTTCCTGTTCGCCGGGGACGACGACGAGGGTGGGCTGCCGCTCAGCACCCTGGCCTTCGCGGGCGCCGCCTTCGGCGTCTGCGGGCTGGCCCTCACCGCCGCCGGCACCGGCACGGCCACGACGCTGGTCCTGGCCGTGCTGGCCGGCCTCGTGGCCGGCATCCTGAAGCGGACCGTGCTGGGCTACCTCCGCCGGTCCGAGTCGACGACCGACGTGAAGGACACCGACCTCATCGGCAAGATCGGGCGGGTCGTGGTCCCGCTCTCGGGCGACCGCCGGGGCAAGATCGCCGTCACCGTCGGCGACCAGCAGATCCACCTCTCGGCCCAGGCGGTCCCCGGTGCCCCGGCCGAGCTGGCCGTCGGGTCGCCCGTGCTCGTGGTGGAGATGCGAAGGGGCATCGCCAGCGTCACCCGGCTCGATCCCGAGCTGGGTGAAGGCCCGTAACCGCAAGAAAGGGAGTCGACCCATGACCGGCCTCATCCTCGGCGCAGTCCTCGCCGTCGTCCTCATCGTCCTCGTGCTGACCGTCCGCAGCCTGATCATCATCTGCCCGCCCAACCGGGTGGCGGTGATCTCCGGGCGGTCCCGCCAGCTCAGCGACGGCCGGACCGTCGGCTACCGGGCCATCCGGGGGGGCCGCACGCTACGGGTCCCGCTGCTGGAGCGGGTGTCGTGGATGGAGCTGAACACCATTCCCATCGAGGTGTCGGTGGCCAACGCCTATTCCAAGGGCGCCATCCCCCTGCACGTGCAGGGCATCGCCAACGTCAAGGTCTCGAGCGTGGAGGGCCTGCTGCAGAACTCCGTCGAGCGCTTCCTCGACGTCGACCAGGAGCACATCGCCGGCATCGCCAAGGAGACGCTGGAGGCCAACCTGCGGGGCGTGCTGGCCACCCTGACCCCCGAGGAGGTCAACGAGGACCGGCTGAAGTTCGCCCAGACCCTCATCGAGGAGGCCGACGACGACATCAAGACCCTCGGCCTGGAGCTCGACGTGCTGAAGATCCAGAACGTCACCGACGAGGTCGGCTACCTCAACTCGGTCGGCCGCCGCCAGACGGCCGAGGTGCTGAAGGAGGCCCGGGTGGCCGAGGCGCTGCGCAAGGCCGAGGCCGAGGAGTCCGAGGCCCTGGCCCGCCAGCGGGCCGAGATCGCCACCGCCCAGGCCGACCTCAAGATCGTCGAGCAGCAGAACGCCCTGCGGGTACGCCAGGCCGAGCTGGAAGCCATCGCCGGGGCGGCGGAGGCCGAGGCCAAGGTGGCGGGCGAGAAGGCCAAGGTGGTGGCCGAGCAAACCCTGGAGACCGAGCGGGTGCTGCTGGAGACGAGGCGTCTCGAGGCCCACGTGGTAGCGCCGGCCCGGGCCGACCTGGAGGCCAAGGAGCTGTCGGCCAAGGCCGATGCGGCCAAGATCATCGAGGAGGGCAACGCCCAGATCGAGGTGTTCCGCCGGCTGGTGGAGCAGTACCAGGCCGCCGGCGCCGACGCCCAGCGGGTCTTCGTGCTGCGCATGCTCCCCGACCTCATGGACAAGATCGTCTCCACGGTGGCCGGCGTCGCCATCGAGAAGGTGTCGATCATCGACAGCGGCGGCCAGGGCACCGGCATCCCCGGCTTCGTGAACCAGCTGCCGGCGGCGGTCATCGGCCTCACCGAGCAGATCGAGAACGCCACCGGTGTCGACCTCCTCAAGGCGCTGAAGCCCAACACGGCGAGCACCCCCTGAGCCGACGCTTGGGGCGGTGGGTGGCCGCGCTCCTGCTGGCGGTCGCCGGGTCTCCGGCCTCGGCTGCCGAGAAGGTCGAGGTCGGGCTGGAGGTCGCCGGTCGCTCGGACCTCGGCGGGCCGGGCCCGTTCGACGACGTGACCGTGGTCGGCACCACGGCGGTGGTGGCGGCCGGCGAGTGCCCGGGCGGCAGCCTGGCCGTGGTCGACGTCAAGGACCCGCGCCGGCCGTCGGTGGTCGCCACGGTGCCGCTGCGGCCGAGCACGGTGGCCGTCGACCTCGACGCCCAGCCCCTCGCCACCGAGTCCTTCACCGGCGACCTCCTGGCCGTCGCCCTCACGCCGTGCACCGCGGCGGCGTCGCCCGGCGTGGCCTACTACGACCTCACCGTGCCGGCCCACCCGCGGCTCCTGGCCGAGCGGCAGGGCCCCGGCGCCGGATCGGTGGCCATCGCCCAGCGCGAGGACGGGGCCGTCGCCGTCCGCCCCGCCGGGCCCACGTCGGTGGCCGTCGACGACATCAGCGACCCGGCCCGGCCGGTGGAGGCCGGCCGCTGGACGGCGGCCGGCCCCGCGCTCGCCGGGACGTGCGTGCCGCTGGAGGCGCAGGTCGCCGGGCTCTTCGACGACGGCCGGCGGGCCCTGGTCCTCCTCAGCGACGGCCGGGTCTACGACCTCGACCTGGCCGTCCCCAGCCGCCCGGCGGACGGCGGCATGGGCGGGAGCACGGCGAGGAGCCGGTACGGCGCGGTGCTGCCCGTCGGCGCCCGCACCCTGGCCATCGTCGCCGGCGAGCGGGGGGACGGCCCCTGCCCCACCGGCCCGGTCCCCCGCCTTCGCGTGCTGGAGCTGACCGGCGGGACGCCGTCGGAGGTGGAGCCGGTGCAGTTCACCACGGCCGCCGCGCCCGGGCGGCTGGTGGCCAGCGGGGAGCTGGCCTACGTGGCCTGGCACGGCGACGGGCTGCGGGTGGTTGACCTGGGGGCGGTGAAGCCCGTGGTGACCGCCCAGTTCATCCCCGCCGGGCCCGAGCGGCCCTTAGAGCGGGGTGCCGGGCCTGCAGTGGTGGCCGTGGCTCTGCTGGACGAGCACGTGGTGGCCGTCGACCGGAGCTCGGGGCTGTACCTGCTCGAGCGGCCGGACGAGGGCGGGCCCGCCTCCACGTGGTGGACGAACGTCGTGGGGCTGCTCCCGTACCTGCTGTTCGCCGCCCTGCTGACGGCCCTGCTCGTACTGCCCCGGCTCGCCCTTTCTCGAGCCCGGGCGCGGAGCGCGGTGCCTTCACCGGCGCCCGAGGGCGTCCGCCGGCGAACGACCTGATCAGCCGGCGACCAGCACCCGCACCAGCCGGTCGGCGGTCGCCTGGTCTTCGGCGATGACCAGGTCGACACGGGCGCCGCTGCGCAGGATCCGGCCGCTCCCCGCCGGCCCCGAGAACCGGCCCTCGGCGTCGGGGGCCCGGCCCGATCCCGACCAGCCCCGGGCCCACCGGAGGAGGGCGTCGGCCAGCTCGCCGGCCTCCGACGCGTTGTCGGCCTGCCAGCGGTCGACCAGGCCGAGGGCGGCCCCGCAGCGGACGACCCCGAAGGCGTCGCCGTTCCAGCCGGCGGCCGCGGCCCGGGCGTCGGCGCCGCTGATGTGGACGGCGAGCACCTGGGCCATGTCGAACTCGCCGAGCGTGCCGCCGTCGACCCTCCCGCAGCCGGTGGCGGCGGCCAGGTCGGGCAGCGGGGGCGGCGCCCAGGTCTGGCCGCCGGCGTAGGTGTCCGGGTGGAGGATGTGCTCGGTGGACGTGGGCGGGTTGCGGTAGGCGTTGTCGACCTCGGCGAACCCGCCGGCCCGGTACAGGGACCGGACGAAGGCCAGCCCCTCCTGGTACGGGAAGAACAGCGACTCGAGCAGGTACCGGGGCGCCTTGTCGTAGGTGCCGGCGTCGGCCGTGCCGCCGATGGCCGCCTGCAGCCGCTCCCGCTCGTTGAGGTAGCGCTCCTCCCAGAGGGTGCGGGTGAGCTCGGCGTCGCCCTCTATCAGGGCGCTGAGGGCGAAGGCCTCCTCGGTGCGGTTCTCGTCGTCCAGCTTCTTGCCCCGGGCGCCGAAGTCGAAGTGCTGGTCGGTGAGGGCGTGGGTCAGCTCGTGGGCCAGGACGGCGCGGGTGGGGGCGTCGAGCGGGCCCGGCCCCCCGCCGCCGACGTAGAGCTCCTTGACCTCGTCGTCGTAGTAGCCGAGCACGCCGCCGGCCAGGATGTCGTCGAACGCCTTGGCGTAGTCCACGTCCTTGCCGATGAGCTTCAGGAGCTTGAGGATCGCCTCGTCGGTGGTCAGCTCCTCCCGGTTCTCGGCGATCTCCTTGGCCGTGATGTCCCGGACTCGCTGGGCCAGCTGCTCCTTGGTGAGCACCTTGACGGGCAGCTGGGCCTTCCACGGCAGGCCCCGGACCGCGGACACCTGGGCCTTGACCTCCTCGACCACCCGGGACTGCTCGGGCGTGAGGTCGCTGGCGGGCGCGGCGGTGGTCGTCGCGCCGGGGCCCACCGGCGCCGTCGAGGTGGTGCTGGCGGTGACCTTCTTGATCGTCTCGCTGGCGTCGCGGACGGTCGCGATCCCGACCCCGGCCACGAGGAGGACGACGACCAGGGCGACGAGCACGCCGACTGTGGTCTTGGTGCTGTCGTTCCAGGAGGCATTGGCCGGGCCGTCGTCGTCCATCGTGGGCAACGGTAACGGCCGCCATTGCGTTCGGCCACGCAGGCTGCCATTGCGTTCGGCCACGCAGGCTGCCATTGCGTTCGGCCACGCAGGCTGCCATTGCGTTCGGCCACGCAGGCTGGCTCGCTACCGGGGCGCGGAGGGGAAGATCACGATGGTGATCGTCCCCACCACCGCCAGCACAGCGGTCAGCCCGTACAGCAATCCCTTGACCGCCCTGTTGCGGCGGGGCGTGCGCACGTAGTCGTCGACGATCCAGCGCAGGCCGTTCAGCCCGTGGCTCAGGGCCAGCACGAGCAGCATCCAGTCGAACACCCGCCAGGCCGGGTTGTGCCAGCGCTCGGCCACGAAGTCGTAGTCGGTCTCCACCACGTCGTTGACGATGTGGGTGATCGCGAAGTGGACGAGGGCGAAGAACAGCAGGAGCAGGCCGGACAGGCGCATGAACGCCCACGAACGAGCCTCGGCCGAGGGCTTGTGCCGGGGGCGCTCGGGGGGCCGGGTCTCGGTGGCGGTCACAGGATGCGACCTTCGATGAAGGGCCACATGATGACGATCCCGCCGGGGATGCCGGCGAGCAGGGTCAGGGCGACCACGGCTTGCAGCAGGCGCTCCTGGTTGCGGACCGCGTCGGGGAAGAAGTCGATGGCCACGATGCGCAGCCCGTTGAAGCTGTGGAACAGCAGGGCGAACAGCAGGCCGACCTCGAACAGGCGCAGGAGCACGTTGCCGTAGAGCTGGTGGACCTGGTCGTAGGTGTCGGGCCAGCGCAGCAGGGAGACGTCGACGATGTGCAGCAGCAGGAAGAGGAACACCAGGAACCCGCTCACCCGGTGGCCGACGAAGGCCCACTGGCCGGCCTTGCCCCGGTACCGGGTGCTCTCCGCCCGGCTCACCGGCTGACCGGGTCGTCGGGCTTGCGGCGGCCGTACCAGCGGTCGCCCCACATGGTGGAGGAGGCGACGTACAGGGCGAAGCCGGTGATGACCAGGGTGATCAGCCCGAGGGCGATCGAGAAGACCACCTGCGCCCCGCTCACCGGGCCGGGATCTCCCTGGCTCCCCGGAAGTAGGGCCACAGGGCCTCGGGGACGGCCACGCTCCCGTCGGGCTGCCGGTAGGTCTCCACCACCGCGGCCCAGACCCGGGGGACGGCCAGGGCGGAGCCGTTCAGGGTGTGGGCGACCAGGGTGCCGCCTCGCCCTGCGGCGGCCGCTTTGTAGCGGATGTTGGCCCGGCGGGCCTGGTAGTCGCTGAACCAGGACACCGACGACGCCTCCAGCCACATGTCGCAGCCCGGGGCGTAAACCTCCAGGTCGAAGGTGCGGGCCGAGGAGGCGCCCAGGTCGCCCGCGCACAGGTCGACCACCCGGTAGGCCAGGCCCAGGGCCTGCAGGGAGCCCTCGGCCCGGGCCACGAGGTCGGCGTGGACCTCGGCCGCCTGCTCGGCGGTGGCGTAGGCGAGGATCTCCACCTTGTCGAACTCGTGGACCCGCAGGAGGCCCCGGGTGTCGCGGCCGGCGGCCCCCGCCTCCCGGCGGTAGCACGGCGTGTAGGCCATCATCCGCATGGGCAGGTCGGCCTCGGCCAGGATCTCGTCGCGCCCCAGGGAGGTCAGCGGCACCTCGGCGGTGGGGATGGCCCACAGGTCGTCGCGCTCGATGTGGTAGCCCTCGTCGGCGAACTTCGGGAGGTGGCCGGTCGAGACCATGGTGTCGGTGCGGACGAGCGTCGGCGGGCGGATCTCCTCAAAGGCGTCCGCGTTGCGGTCGAGGGCCAGCTGGCACAGGGCCCGGACCAGCACGGCCCCCGCCCCCCGGAACACCGGGAACATGGAGCCGGACAGCTTGGCCCCCCGCTCCAGGTCGAGGATGCCCAGCTGGGCGCCCACGTCCCAGTGCGGCACCCGCTGGTGCTCGCCGTAGGCGCCCCCGTCGTAGCCCTCGACCCTGAGGACGACGTTGTCCTCCTCGCCCGCCCCGTCCGGGCAGTCCTCGGCGGGGAGGTTGGGCGTGCGCAGGAGGATGTCGCGCAGCTCGGCGCCGGCCGCGGACGCGGCGGCGTCGACCTTGCGCTCCTCCTCGCCCAGGGCCCGGCTTTCCGCCATCCGGGCCTCGGCCCTGGCGATGTCGCCGGCCTTGCGGGCCTGGCCCACGTCCTTGGAGAGGGCCCTGATCCGGGCCCGCAGCTCGTCGCCCCGGCCCTTGAGCTCCCGCTCCTCGCCTTCGAGGGCGATGGCCCGGTCGATGCCGGACAGGTCGATGTGACGCCGGGCCAGGCCGGCCTTGACCACCTCGGGTTCGGTGCGCAGCCGCCTGGGGTCGAGCATTGAAGGAACGGTAGCGTTCGGCGCGTGACCGCTATCGAGGTTTCTTCGTTGGTGGTCCGCTACCCGGGCGGGGTGACGGCGGTCGACGGGCTGTCGTTCACGGCCGAACGGGGCGAGGTCGTCGCCCTGCTGGGGCCGAACGGGGCGGGCAAGACGACCACCGTCGAGACCCTTGAGGGGTACAGGTCACCGACCTCGGGGACGGTGCGGGTGCTCGACCTCGACCCGGTGCGCGACCACGCCCGGCTGACCCCCCGCATCGGCGTCATGCTCCAGAAGGGCGGCGTCTACCCGGGGATCCGGCCGGTGGAGGCCCTGCGCCTGTTCGCCGCCTTCTACGAGTCGCCGGAGGAGGGGCTGCTCGACCGCCTGGGGCTCACGGCCGTGGCCCGCACGCCGTGGCGGCGGCTGTCCGGCGGCGAGCAGCAGCGGCTGTCGCTGGCCCTGGCCCTCGTCGGCCGGCCCGAGGTCGCCTTCCTCGACGAGCCGACGGCCGGGGTCGACGTGGCCGGGCGCCAGGTGATCCGGGAGGTCATCGGCGAGCTGCGGGAGCGGGGGACGTGCGTGCTGCTGGCCACCCACGAGCTCGACGAGGCCGAGCGGGTGGCCGACCGGGTGGTGATCGTCGACCACGGGCGGCTGCTGGCCGAGGGCACGCCGGCCGAGCTCATGTCGGCGGCCGAGCGGGCGACGATCGACTTCGGGGCCCCGCCGGGGCTCGACTGCGCCGCGCTGGCCGCCGCGTTGGGGGCGGCGGTGACCGAGGCCCGTCCCGGGCAGTACTCGGTGGCCGCCTCGCCGTCGCCCGCGCTGGTGGCACAGCTCACGGCGTGGCTGGCCGAGCGCGACCTCGCCCTGGGCGACCTGCGGGCCGGCCGCCAGTCGCTAGAGGACGTGTTCCTGCGCCTGACGAGCGAGCAGCCGTGAAGCGGGTCCTGGCGCAAACGAAGGTGGAGGTGCTGCTCACCCTGCGCCGGGGGGAGTCGCTGCTCCTCACCCTGGGCATCCCCGTCGTCCTGCTGGCCTTCTTCTCGACCGTCGACATCCTGCCCACCGGCACCGACGAGCCCATCGACTTCCTGGCTCCCGGGGTGCTGGCCCTGGCCGTGATGTCGACGGCGATGGTCGGCCTCGGCATCGCCACCGGCTTCGAGCGCCAGTACAGCGTGCTCAAGCGCCTCGGGGCCACGCCGCTCGGGCGGCCGGCCCTACTGGCGGCCAAGACGCTGGCCATCCTGTGCGTGGAGGTGGTCCAGGTGGTGGTCCTCGTGGCCGTCGCCGTCGCCCTCGGCTGGGAGCCGAGCGGGTCGGCCGTGACCGTCGTGGGGGCCATGCTGCTGGCCACCGTGGCCTTCGCCGGCCTGGGCCTGCTCATGGCGGGCCGGCTGCGGGGCGAGACCGTCCTGGCCGCGGCCAACGGCCTGTACCTCGTCCTCCTGCTGCTGGGCGGCATGGTGATCCCCGTGGCCGAGCTGCCCGCCGCCCTGCGGGCCGTCGCCCGGGCCCTGCCCGCCGCCGCCCTGTCCGACGTCCTCCACGCCGCCTCGACCGCGGCCTCCGTCCCGGGCCGGGCCTGGGTGGTGCTCGCGGTGTGGGCCGTCGCCGCCCCCCTGGCCGCGGCGGCCACCTTCCGCTGGGAGTAGGCGTGTACTACCGGCTGGTCAGCACCCCGTGGGGATCGGGCCTGCTGTCCGGGCTGGTCTTCGGCGCCGTCATGGGGGTGCTCAGTGGCTTGGACAAGTGGTCGCTCGACGCCGCGTTGGTGGTCGGCCTCCTGTCGGCGACGACGTTCGGGGCGATCATGGGGGTGACTTCGATGTCCACACTGTCGGCGTTGGCCGGCCTGCCCCCCGCCGACCGGGCGACGGTCATGCGGGCCGTGAAGCAGGGCGAGGTCACCTCGGATCGCCGACTCGCCCCTGCCCTGGTCGCCTACGCGGACTCCCTCCGCCGCCGGTACCGGTCGCCGAGCGCGTCGAGCTGGCGGTGGCTGGTGGGCGGGGCGGCCGCCGTGCTGGCGTTCATCGCCGTGGACGACGCCCGCGAAGGTGAGTGGGTATGGGCGGCTGCTCGCATGGCGTGCATCGTCGCCATCCTCCGCCTGCCTGGACGGGTACGCCGGGCCGAGGAGCGGCGGGAGCGGGCCGAGCGCTCGGCCCGAGCGCTCCTCGACCCGCCGTCGTAACCTCGGGCGGCGTGGTCAACGACTACGAGTTCCTCACCGTCTGGCGGGTGCCGGGCACGATCGAGGAGGTCAAGGCCGTCCTCGGCGACGGCCGGTCGCTGCCCCAGTGGTGGCCGGCCGTCTACATCGACGTCGACGTCGTCGAAGAGGGTGGCCCCGACGGGCTGGGCGGGGTGCTCGACCTCCACACCAAGGGCTGGCTCCCGTACACCCTGCGCTGGCGGCTGCGGATCACCGAGCCGATCACCGACACCGGCTTCGCCCTCACCGCCGAGGGCGACCTGGAGGGCACCGGCCGGTGGACCTTCCGCCAGGACGGCCCCGAGGTCGTCATCACCTACCACTGGCGGGTCCACGCCACCAAGCCGCTCCTCCGCCGGCTCGGGTGGCTGCTCAAGCCGGGCTTCGCCGCCAACCACCGCTGGGCCATGGCCAAGGGGGAGGAGAGCCTGCGCCTCGAGCTCCGCCGCCGCCGGGGCGCCGCCGGCGTGCCGCCCCCGCCCCCGACGACCTTCGCCAGGCTGGCCCGCCGGGGGCGCTGACCGGGCCCTCTAGCGGGAGAGCATGCGGCCCACGGCGCCCATGAGCTCGTGGACCTGGTCCTCGGGTTCGGAGGGCCCGCCGTGGCCGCCGACGAGGCAGTGGCGGACATGGTCGTCGAGCAGGCCCAGGGCCACCCGGTCGAGCGCGGCCTGGATGGCGTTGATCTGGGTGAGGACGTCGATGCAGTAGCGGTCCTCCTCCACCATCCGGGAGATGCCCCGCACCTGGCCCTCGATGCGGGCGAGCCGGTCGCGCAGCTGCTCCTTGGTCGCCGTGTACCCCCGGGCCTGTGCCATCCCATCCGTCCTCTCTCCGGCTGCTCTTGACAAGTATACCCCTACGGGGTACAACTATCTATACCCCCTCGGGGTATACACGGGGATGGTACAAGGGAAGGGACACCACCATGCACGGCCACCACGACCACGCCGCCATGTTCAGGAACCGGTTCTGGGTGAGCCTCGTGCTCACCATCCCGGTGGTCCTGTACAGCCACATGCTCATGGAGCTCACCGGGTGGACCCCGCCCGAGCTGCCCGGCGACCACTGGATCGGCCCCGTCCTGGGCACGCTCACCTTCCTCTACGCCGGCCCGGTGTTTCTCTCCGCCGGCTGGCGGGAGCTGCGCGACCGCCGGCCGGGCATGATGCTGCTGATCTCCATGGGCCTGCTCGTGGCCTTCGGGGCGTCGGCGGCCACCACCCTCGACCTGCTGAACGTCCCCCTGTGGGCCGAGCTGACGACCCTGACCACGATCATGCTGCTCGGGCACTGGCTGGAGATGCGGGCCCTGGGCCAGGCCCAGGGGGCCCTGGCCGCCCTGGCCGCCCTCCTGCCCGACGAGGCCGAGCGGGTCCTGCCCGGCGCCGAGGGCACCGAGCCCGTCCCCGTCGGCGACCTCCGGCCGGGTGACGTGGTGCTGGTCCGCCCCGGCGGTCGCATCCCCGCCGACGGCCAGGTGGTGAACGGGGTGGCCGAGGTCGACGAGTCCATGGTCACCGGTGAGTCCCGCCCCGTCCCCAAGGAGGAGGGCGACCGGGTGGTCGCCGGCACGGTCGCCACCGACTCGGCCCTGCGCATCCGGGTCGACAAGGTGGGCGACGACACCGCCCTGGCCGGGATCCAGCGGCTGGTGGCCGAGGCCGAGGCGTCGAAGTCCCGGGCCCAGGCCCTGGCCGACCGGGCCGCCGCTCTGCTCTTCTACGTGGCCCTGCTGGCCGGCTTCGTGACCTTCGCCGTCTGGAGCGCCCTCGGCCACACCGACGACGCCTACCTGCGCACGATCACCGTCCTGGTCATCGCCTGCCCCCACGCCCTGGGGCTGGCCATCCCGCTGGTGATCAGCCTGTCCACGTCGATCTCGGCCCAGGCCGGCATCCTGATCAAGGACCGCCTGGCCCTCGAGCGGATGCGAACCGTCGACATCGTGCTCTTCGACAAGACCGGCACCCTGACCCGGGGGGCCCACGTGGTGACGGGGGTGGCCCCGGCCGCCGGCCTCGACGACGACGCCCTGCTGGCGCTGGCCGGCGCGGTCGAGTCCGACTCCGAGCACCCTCTGGCCCGGGCCATCGTGGCCGCCGCCCCCACGCCGCTCCCCGCCGCCACCGGGTTCCGGTCGCTCCCGGGACGGGGGGTGGAGGCGACGGTGGACGGCGCCCGGGTGGCGGTGGGCGGCCCGGCGCTCCTGCGGGCCCGGGGCCTGGAGCCGCCGGCCCACGACGACTGGTCCGGGCGGGGCGCGGCCGTCCTCTACGTGGTGCGGGACGAGCAGATCCTCGGTGCCCTGGCCCTGGAGGACGAGATCCGCCCCGAGTCCCGGGAGGCGGTCGACGCCCTGCACGAGCTGGGGGTCAAGGTGGCCATGATCACCGGCGATGCCCGGCCGGTGGCCGAGGCCGTCGGCACCGCCCTGGGCATCGACGAGGTGATCGCCGAGGTCCTCCCCGAGGACAAGGACTCGGCCGTGGGCGACCTGCAGGCACGGGGCCTGCGGGTGGCCATGGTGGGCGACGGGGTCAACGACGCCCCCGCCCTGGCCCGGGCCGACGTCGGCATCGCCATCGGCGCCGGCACCGACGTCGCCATCGAGTCGGCCGGCGTCGTCCTGGCCTCGTCCGACCCGCGGGCCGTGCTCGGCGTGATCAGGCTGTCCCGGGCCAGCTACCGCAAGATGCTCGAGAACCTGGCCTGGGGCACCGGCTACAACCTCTTCGCCATCCCCGTGGCCGCCGGCGTCCTCGCCACGGCCGGCGTCACCCTGTCGCCCGCCGTGGCCGCCCTGCTCATGAGCGTCTCCACCATCGTGGTCGCCCTCAACGCCCAGCTCCTGCGCCGCCTCGACCTGCGGCCGGCCCCGTCGGGTGCATCCCGCGTCGTGAACTCGCCCGTTTCGCGTGATTTCACGACGACCAGTGCACCCGGCTAGGCGTCGGCCGCCTGGCCGGGCGGGTCGGCCTCCATCCAGGAGCGCAGGGCCCGGAAGCCGTCGGTGTCGCGGATGCTGTCGAAGTTGTTGTCCTGGTCGAGGAGGGCGGTGTCCCGGAAGCCCTTCTCGACCGCCCGGTCGAGCCAGGCCAGGGCTTCCTGGGTCTCGCCGGCCAGGGCCTGGCTGCAGGCCACGTTGTAGGCCACGAGCGGCCCCGCCTCGATCTCGAAGAGCAGCCCGCCCACCCGGGCGGCGTCCCGGTAGCGGCCGGCGTGGTGGAGGCCGAGCTGGAGGGCCCGGTAGCCGTTGGTCTTGGGCGGGCCGGGCAGCACGGGCACCGTCCTCAGCTCCTCGATCACCCGGTCGAGAAGCCCGGCCGCGCTCACCATCCGGGCCGCGATGGTGGCCGCCACCACGTCGTCGCAGGAGATGAAGCCCTGGGCGATGGACTCCTCGTGCTTGCCCTCGGCCAGGGCGACCATGCGCTGGACGAGCATGGTGGTGCGTGAGACCCCGCCCCGCAGCCGGTCGAGGGCGGCCCGCGCTTCCTCGGGGTGGCCGTCGGCCAGGTGGGTCCAGGCCAGCAGCTCGGCCGAGGTGACCTCGACGGGGAACGATGCGGCCGAGGCGGCCACCGGCTCGATGAGCGCCAGGGCCTCCCCGGTCTGGCCCCGCAGGAGGGCGCCCCGGGCCTTGTCGAGCTCCACGAGCTGCGGCTGGTCACGGACGGCCCGCATGGCGTTCAGGCTCTGGCTGCCCAGGACGAAGGCGATGATCGTCATGAACACCGCCCCGGTGAACACGCCGAGCACGCCCAGGGCCACCGCCCCGGCGATGGACAGCACCTGGGCCGTGCGCAGGCCGAAGACGTCCGCGGCCACGTGGCCGCCGTCGAGGGGCAGAATGGGCAGGAGGTTGAACACGCCCCAGATGACGTTCACCCAGACGAGGTTGTCGAGGGCGGTCCGGACGATCTCGGAGTCCGTGGTGACCAGCTGGGACAGGACGACGCCCACGATGGCGGCCAGGAAGCCGGCCCCCGGCCCGGCCAGGCTGACGACCAGCGACCGGCCCCGGGGCTGGGCCGGCGCCTGGGTGTAGCCGCCCCAGCCGGTGAGGGTGATCCGGGGCTGGGCGCCGAAGGTGCGGAAGGCGGTGGCGTGGCCCAGCTCGTGGATCAGCACCGACGCCCCGGCGACCACCATGAACACCACGATCAGCACGCCGGTCTGACCGTTGGCCCAGGCCAGGAAGCCGAGCAGGAGGAAGAAGATGGGCTCCACCCGTACCGGGATCCCGCTGAGACGGAACTGGAGCGCCTTCATTGCGCCGCAGGCTAAACGCGAAAGGACCGGCCCGCCCGTGGTGCACGGGCGGGCCGGTCTCTGCGGGACTGCCTAGGAGGTGCCGACCCGTCCCCGGGTGGCCTCCGTCTCCGGCGCCGGCGCCTCCTGGGGGCGGCGCTTGCCGGTGATCATGCTGACGACGAGCAGGACGACGCCCACCAGCGCGAGGCCGGCCAGGGCGGCGATGGCGTAGCGCAGGGCGTCGGAGGTGCCCGAGCCCAGGGCCTCGTGCTGCACGATGGCCGTGTAGACGTCCTGGCCCTCGGTCAGCTTGTCGGCGTTGCGGGTGTCGTCCCAGGCGAACACGGCCAGCTTGTCGTTGGCCACCAGGCCGATCGGCATCCGCATGTCGTAGCCGTTGCTCCACACGCCGAGCCGGCGGTCGATCGAGCGGTCGTTGACCCGGATGTTCTTCGACCAGGTGGCGCCGTTGTCCTCGGAGTAGGAGTAGTAGACGTCGTTGATGAACTGGCCCTGGTCGTTGCGGAAGTCCCACCAGACGGCGTCCACCCGCCCGTTGGGAGCGACCCGGACGGTGGGGTTGTTCTGCGAGTGCCCGCCGTCCTTGGGGTCGAACGGGTCGTCGTTGAGCAGCTTGGCGTCGGACCACGTCTTGCCCCCGTCGGTGGACCGGCGGTGGAAGACGTCGCGGTCACCCAGGGTGGCCGCGGTCGCGCCCGGAAGCGCCACCTTGTCCTCGTAGACGATGTGCAGCGTGCCCTCGGGGCCGCCGTGGCTCGTCCAGTCCATGATGGCGCCGGCCTGGTAGAAGCCGCTCGGCGGGGCCACCTCATTGACCTGGAAGGTCTTGCCCTTGTCGGTGGACTTGGCCAGCAGGATCGAGTTGTTCTGCGAGCCGGCCGGCTGGCCGGTGGCGGAGGCGTAGAAGATGGCGTAGAGGGTGCCGTCGTCGGTGACGGTCAGCGTGGGGCTGCTCCCGCCCCACTTCTCGGGGTCGGGCTTGTTGGCCACCGTCCTGTAGTAGTCGCCCACCACCTTGACCGGCTCGCCGAAGGTGCGCCCGCCGTCGGTGGACGTGGCGATCAGGGTCTGGGTGGCCACCGCCGGGTTGGCCTGCGGGAAGCTCTGGCTCCAACCCACGTGGACGGTGTCGGCGCTGCCGTTGCGGTGGTCGACGGCGATGCCGTTGATCGGCCGGTTGTTCTCGGCTTGGCCCACCCCGGTCTTGCCCCGGGCGTCGCGGACCACGACCGGGTCCCAGGTCTCACCGAGGTTGGTGGACTTGGCCACGAGCACGCTGAAGTTGGCGTACGTGCCTGGGTGGTCGCCGCCGGTCCCGATGTCCTGGTTGTCCCAGCCGTTCATGGCGTAGTAGACGGTGCCGTCGCGGCCGAAGGCGATCGGCGTCTGGGTCGACGTGCCCGACGTGTGGAAGCAGAACGGGTAGCTCTGGGGCGACGGGAAGGCGTCCATGAGCTTCCAGGTGCGACCGGCGTCGAGCGACCGCATCAGCCGGCAGGTACGGGTGCGCATCTCCGGGGTGGCGGCGACGATGGTGTTGGGGTTCTCGGGGTCGACGGCCAGGAACGGCGCGCCGTACGTGCGGGTGGGGGCGAGGTCCTCACCTGTGGCCCGCGTGGAGGCGGTGACCCGGGGCTCGCCCGCGCCGGCGGCAACCCCCTGGCTGCCCAGGAGGGCGGCGAGGGGCAGGGCGCCGAGCAGGGCGAGGCGGCGGCGCCTCATCGACGGACCGCCTCGGGAGCGGCGCCACCGCGCTTGCGGGACGCGGCGAGGGCGGCGCCACCGGCGGCGAACATGGCGATGCCGGCCACGCCCAGGCCGACCAGGATGAGGGCGCCGGTGCTCACCGGCTTGTCCTCGATGAGGTCGGTGGGCCGCTGCTCGATCTGCGGCGAGAGGTCGAGGCCGACCACCGGGGCCGAGCCGTCGGCATTGAGCACCTGCACGATGGCCTTGCTCGGCACGCCTCGGATGAGCTTCTCCGACTCCTCCAGCTTCTGGGTGGCCCAGAGGGTGTGGACGCCGGGCTGGACGTCGGCCGGAATGGTGATGGTGCCCGGGCCCCACATGGCGAAGCCGCTGCCCGAGGTCTTGAAGCTGCCGAGCACCGGCCCGTCGGAGGAGTCGAGGCGGACCTCGACCGGGTTGGTGGCGCCGTAGCCGCTCGGCCCGAAGACGGTCACCGTGTCACCGGCCTTGAAGGTGGTGGGTGTGACCTGGAGCTGCGCCACGTGCGGCGCCCAGGCCCCGCTGACAGGAAGCAGCGCGCCGGCCGCCGCTGCGGCGCCCCCTACGAGCGCGAGCCAGCGACGCGCGATTGGTCTGTGCATGGAAGCGATCCCCCATTGGTCGTGGTGACGGCCCGCCAAGCGGCGGGCAGTCCTTCATCCTCCCCGCCTGGTAGTGACTCCTTCAATAAGTGCATGTGGCATATACCGCCGGTGACGTGTCCGTCCGCGGGTGCTTCCCGGGTGCAACGTGGCTGGCCGGGATTACCGGGCTGGGGTCGCTTGGCGCCGGGTGACGGGCTCCGGCGCCGGCCCTCCGCCCCGACGTCGCACCTGCATGGCCACGAGGAGGACCACGCCGGCGAGCACCAGCCCTGCGAACGCGGCGGCAAGCTTGGGCGCGGTGGTGTTCGCCGTGGTCGGCAGCGGCGAGAACTGGGCGACGCTGCCGAAGTTGTCCTGGGACTGGGTCACCTCGTCGGCCAGCCGGGCGTCGGCCCAGCCGAACGCCGCGTACTGGTTGGCCGAGGCGACACCCGGCGGGTAGCGCAGGTCGGAGTTCCAGCTGATCCCGAGGTTGAAGTTCAGCGGCTGGTCGCTCACCTGCACGTTCGGCGCCCACGTCTGCCCGCCGTCGGTGGAGTAGGTGTACCGGACGTGATAGCGGTTGTCGGCCAGGCCGCGGTTGTCCTGCCAGACGGCGTCGAGCCGCCCGTTGGGCGCCACGTTCAGCTGGGGGTAGAAGCTGGTGACGAACTCCTCGGGCTTGGCGTCATCGATGGCCAGCGGCTCGCTCCAGGTGACGCCGTCGTCGGTGGAACGCTGGACGACGACGTCTGCGACCCCCGAGGTGGGCGACGTCGGTGGCGTGGCCGCGTGCACGGCGACGAACGTGCCGTTCTCGCCACCCTTCGGGGTCCACTTCAGACCGGTGGTGGCCCCGGTGCCGTCGTACCTCGGCGGGCTCATGGGGCTGATGGTGAACGTCTTGCCCTGGTCGGTGGACCGGGCGATCAGCTGGGGGAGGGCGAAGTGGAACCACGAGCCGGGGCTCCCGCCGGAGCCGGAGTCCGCCGGGGCCGTCGGTGCCTTCCCCTGCTCGAACTCCGGCCCCGCCACCACGAGGAGCGTGCCGTTGTGAGCGGTCATGAACGGGGCCCCGAAGCCGGTGCGCATGATGAGCGGCACCGACTGGCCGGCGATCGTCACGTTGACCTGCGACCGTTCGTTGAGGTTGACCGGTTCGCCGAAGGTCTCGCCGCCGTCGGTAGAGGTCGCCAGCATGACCGCCGGGTTCCGGAGCGGCGAGCCGGTGGGCGCGTCGGGGTGGCTGCGGGAGTAGCCGACGTAGACCACGTCGCGAGCGCCCGAGGTGTCGACGGCCAGCCCCGAGACGCCGGTGGCCGTGCGGGCCGACTCGCCGGACTGGCCGCGGTTGTTCTCCACCAGCGTCGTCTGCCAGGTCTCGCCCAGGTCGGTGGTGCGGGCGAGCATGATGCTGGCCTTGCCCTCGCGGGGCCCCTCGCCGTCGCCGTAGGCCTGGCGGGCGTAGTAGAGGGTGCCGTTGCTGCCCCACTCCAGGGAGACCACGGGCGTGCCCGCGGTGGTGTTCTGGCAGTACGGGTACGGTCCGGCGCCGGGCAGTTCCTTCGAGTGGTTCCACGTGCGGCCCGCATCCTTCGACACGGTGAGGTAGCAGATCCGGCTGCGGAGGTCCATGGTGGCGCCCACGATGATCCGCGGGTTGTCGGGGTGGACCGCCATGTCGGCCGTGCCGATGAAGCCGCGTGCCGGCGCCTCCTCGTCCCTGCTCATGCGCACAGCGGAGGTCAGCCGCTCGATCTTGGCGTCCTGCTCCTGGAACGTGGCGTGTTTGTAGGTCATCGCCGTCTGGGCTGCAGCGGGCCCGGACATCGCGGCCACGGCCGCGGCGGCAACAGCGGCGGCACCGGTCATGAGCGTACGGAACGTCATCGCATGTTCTCCCGGTTGGTACGGCGGGCTGGGGGCGCGGGCTACTTCTTGACCGGTTGCGGCTCGGGTTCGGTGCGCCGCCCGCTCCCGACCATGCTCCAGACGGCGGCCAGCAGCAGGAGCCCGCCGGCCACGCCCAGGGCGATCAACGTGAGCGTGACCGCGCTGGGTCCGGATCCGACCTCGAGCAGCGCGGGCCTGGGCTCGGGGCCGGCGGGGGCCGGCGGCAGCGTGCCGACGTAGACCGTGGCCCGCCCGATGTTGCCCGAGTTCATGTGGTGGTAGTTCTGGGTGGACACGAGCAGGTGGGTGCCGTAGGGGAGGTCGGGCGGGATGGTGACCTCCAGCTTGTGCTCGCTGGTCATGGTGGTGGTCGGCGGGGGGTGGACGCCCAGCACCGGACCGGTCGGCGAGTGGAGGCGGACCTCGATCGGTGCGCCCTGTGCGTACTCACGCAGCAGCACGGTGACCTTCCCGCCCGGCTGCACCGACGCATTCCCCTCGATCGTCATCGAGACGGGCGCCACGCACGCCCAGCTCATGGCGGCGGGAACGAGCACTGCCGCGACCGCCGCTGCACCGACCGCCATTCGCCAACGAGTGAGTGCCACGGCGCCTCCTGTTTTCCCCAGCCGTCCCGACTCATTGATGTTATCTGTCTGACTTACGCCGTACAACGAAAGGTTGCGCTGCGTACGATGGTCCGGTGGCCGGGAGGGGGTCGGCGGAGCGGCGACCAGGTGACATGCGGCCCGTCGCCTACCTGAGCCGGGCGGCGTGGGCCGTACTGGTCGGTGCGCTGGCCACCGTGGCGGCCATGGCATGGCACAGCGCGCCCGCCGTCGCCCACGGCCTGCTCGCCGCCTCGACGCCAGCCGACGGGGAGAGCGTGCAGGAGCCGCCGGCGGAGGTGGTGCTCACCTTCACCGAGGCGCCCGACATCGCCCTCACGACGGTGCGGGTCCATGACGGGACCGGCTCACGCGTGGACGCCGCCCGGGTGGCGCCCGTCGCCGGGCAGCCGTTGTCGGTCCGGGTCCCGCTGCCCCGGCTGGCCGTGGGCACCTACACGGTGGCGTGGCGGACGACGACGTCGTCGGACGGGCACACCACCGCCGGCACCGTGGCCTTCGGCGTGGGCGTGCCCGCGCCCGAGCGCGGCATCGCCGCCGGGCAGGGGCCGGCCACGCCGGCACCGACGGGGGCCGGCACGGTCGGGCGCTGGCTCCTCTACGTCGGCGTCGTGGTCCTCCTCGGCGCGGCGGTCGTGGGTGTGGCCGTCGCCGCCCGGCCGCAGGCGACGGCCCGGTGGGCCCTCCTGTGGGCATGGGCCGCCGCCGCGGCCGGCACCGTCCTTTCGATCGCCGACCAGCGGGCCAGCGCCCGCACGAGCCTGTCCACCCTTCTCGCCTCCTCCACCGGGCAGCGGCTGACGACGCAGGCGATCGCCGTCGGGCTGGCCGGGACGGCCGTCGCCTGGGCCTGGCGCCGGCCCGGCCGGGCGTCGCTGCTGGCGGTCGGGGCCGGGGCGTCGGCGGTCATGCTGGCCCGGGCGCTCGCCGGCCACGCCGGTGCGTCCGACCCGCGGTGGCTCGCCGTCGGCCTGCAGTGGATCCACCTGGTCTCGGTGGGCGCGTGGGTGGGCGGGCTGCCGTGGCTCCTTCTCGCCATGGGGCGAGGCGACCCCGGCCGGGGGCGGGGGCTGGCGTGGCGATTCGCCTCCGTGGCCGGCTGGACGCTGGTGGTCGTCGCCGTCTCCGGCGCGGGTCGCGCCCTCGACGAGGTGGGGGCGTGGGACCGGTTGCTCGACACCGACTTCGGCGTGGCGCTGGTCGTCAAGTTGGGGCTCGTCGCCGCCCTCGTGGCCGCCGGCGCCGCCGGGCGCTTCCGCCTCGTGCCCGCCGGCCGCGTCGCCCGCCTCCGCCGCTTGGTACGGGGAGAGGTGGCGCTGGGGGCCGCTGTGCTCGCGGCCACCGCGGTGTTGGCCGGCCTCCCCCCGTCGGCCCTCGTGGCGGCCGCGTCGAGGTCGCGGCCGCTCGCCACCGGCGCCATCACCGTGAGCGGCACCGACGCCGCCAGCACGGTGCGGGTGCAGCTCGTGCTGAGCCCGGGCCTTCCCGGGCCGAACCGCTTCGACGCGACCGTCGCCGATCACACCAGCGGCCAGCCCCTCCCGGCTCAGGGCGTCGCCCTTCGGTTCCAGTCCCTCGAACGGCCCGACGCCGGGGCGGCGACCCTCGACCTGGCTCCGGGCTCCGACGGGCACTGGCGGGGCTCGGGGCGCGGCGTGTCGTTTCCCGGACGGTGGACGATCACCATGGTCGTGGCGCCCCATGCCGCCGAGGCGGTCGAGGTGCCGCTCGAGATCGAGACCCGCCAACCGGCGACCGGCTCGGAACCCGCTCCGGGCGCCGGCGACGGCTGCGGCACCGGCCAACCCGATCCCGCCTACAGCGTCACCGTGGACTCCGACCCCGACCCGCCGCGACTGGAGGGCACCGCCTTCCGCATCACCGTGCGGCGCGATGGGCGGCCGGTGACCGGCGCCAAGGTGTGCCTCACCGCCGACATGCCCGACATGCAGCACCCAGGGGTGAGCAGGCTGGCCAAGGAGGCGCAGGGCGGCCGGTACAACGTCGAGCTGAAGTTCGAGATGGCGGGCGCCTGGGCGGCGTCGGTGGTGATCACCGAGCCGGGACGGCCGGTGGCGCTGGTGCCGATGAGGTTCCTGGTCCGCTAGGAGGAGCGCGTCTTGGGCGGGACCAGCAGCTCGTGCTCGACGTCGTCCCAGGTCAGGACGCCGTCCTTGGCCTGGCGCTCCTCGGCCTCGTACCACCGGAAGAAGATCACGGCGATGACGCCCCACAGGAACAGCCCGCCGGCGATCTTCATAATCAGGCCAGCCGTCTGCTGGTCGGTGAGGGCGGAGATGCCCCACAGCCGGGGCAGGTCGGCGTAGATGCCGTAGAGCGGCCTGTCGTTGAAGGTCAGGAACGACGCCGGCACCGTCGGCACGATCGTCTGCAGGAAGAGGTAGAGCATCTGGGCCGGCGGCTTGATCCGGCGGATCTCCGGGAGCGGGCTCGCCACCGGCATCCACATCAGGACGGCCGACCCAAGCAACACGGCGTGGGCCACGAAGTGGATGGGGTGGTAGTTCACCGTCGCCTCGACCACGACCGGCCAGTGGCTCAGCACGAGGACCAGGTTGAACTGGATCAGCCCGAACACCGGGCGGCTCAGGCTGCGCACCATCCGCAACAGCCGTCCCTGGCCGAGCAGGTTGCGGGCCATCCACGCCGGGATCCCCCCGAGGAGGAGGAGGGCCACGACCAGGGTCAGCAGCAGGTGCTGGACCATGTGGGCGCTGTAGAGGTAGCCCTCGGCCACGTCGTGGACCGGCCAGTCCGAGGCCAGCCACATCACGCCCAGGCCGGAGGCGAAGCACCCGAGCTGGAAGCGGCTGACCACCCGCTCCCCCGGTCGCCGGGCCCGCTCCCGGCGCACGGCCAGCGCGTACAGGACGGCGAACGCCCCGATCAGCGCCCAGACGTCGACGTGCGGGTGCCACGAAGGGAACGGGACCGCGGCCGCCGGGAAGGCCGGCATCTACCTCGTCCAGACCCCGAAGGTGGTGAGGACGGCGGTGTAGCAGAACAGGGCCAGGACGATGCCGGCGACGAACAGGCGGCGGAAGAGCCGGCTGTCGAAGCGCAGGTGCATGAACCAGGCGACGACCATGAAGAACTTCACGATCGACATGGCGATGAGGCTGGGGGCGAGGATGCCCTCCACCGCCTCCCAGTAGGAGAACGCCACCTCGACGGCCGTGACCACGGCCAGGATGAGGGCGATGATGATGTACTGCTTCTCGCCCGGGTGGGCGTGCTCGGTGCCGCCCTCGTGCGGCGCGGTCTCGACGACCGGCCCGGTGACCTCGTCTTTCGTCGTGGGCGTGCTCATCGGACCACCACCTTCGTTGGTGTGCCGATGAGACGTCGATTGGAGCTGCGAGCCTCCGCTGCGCTTCGGTTCTCGCTCATGGGATCAGGTACACCAGGGTGAAGATCACGATCCACACGATGTCGACGAAGTGCCAGTACAGGCCGACCAGCTCCACCGTCTCCGCCTTCGAGGTGGGCAGCTTGCCCTTCAAGGACAGGCTGAAGAGCGAGAGCAGCATGAGCACGCCGATGGTGACGTGGGCCCCGTGGAAGCCGGTCAGCACGAAGAAGCTGGAGCTGAACAGGTTCACCCGGAGGTTCATGCCCTCCCGGACGAACACGGTGAACTCGTAGGCCTGGCCGGCCACGAAGCTCGCCCCCAGGAGGGCGGTGGTGAGCAGCCAGATCCGGGTGCGGCGGTGGTCGCCCCGCTGGATGCCGGCCAGGGCCAGCACCATGGTCAGCGAGCTCATCAGCAGGACGAAGGAGCTGACCGAGGTGTAGGGGATGTCGAACACGTCGACCGGCGAGATCTGGCCCGGCTCGTCCTGGCCCTTGAACAGCAGGTAGGTGGAGATCAGGGCGCCGAAGAGGAGGCACTCCGAGCCCAGGAAGGACCACATCGCCACCTTCTCGTTGGAGAGGCCGGTGGAGGTGGGCGGGTGGCCGGGGTCGATCTCGACGTGGGACCCGGAGGTGGCGGTGACCGAGCTCATGCGTGGACCGCCTCGGCCTCGTCGTGGCCCCGCTCGGGGTCGTGGTCGGGCGTGTCCTCGGGAGCGGTGGCCGGCTCGAGGGCCCAGGCGTAGATGCTGCCCAGCGTCCACACGCCGCCCAGGATGGCGACGAGCCACGCCTTGTAGATCATGCCGTAGCAGATGATCGGCAGGCCGATGGAGGTCACCAGCGGCCAGTAGGACGGCGAGGGCATGTGGATGTGCTCCTCGTGCTCCTCAGCCTGCCCGTCGTGCTCGCCGTCGCCGTCGTGCTCGTCGCCCGTGCCCGCCTTGCCGGCCACGTGGTCGGGGCCCTCGTGACCCTCGGGCGGGGCCGGCTCCACCGCGGTGCCCGCCAGGGTCGGCTGCGCTTCGGTGACCTCCCGTCGCACGCTGCGGCCGTGCTCGTCCTCGGTGTACTTGCGGTGCCAGAGCTCGTCCCGGCTGGTGACCAGCGGGATCTCCTTGAAGTTGTACTCCGGCGGCGGCGACGGGATCGTCCACTCCAGGGTGCGGGCGTCCCAGGGGTCGTCGCCCACCTCCTGGGGCTTGCGGTTCTTCCAGACGTTGAACATGAACACCAGGATCGACGCGGCGATGACGAACGAGCCGATGGTGGAGACCAGGTTCCAGACGTCCCAGCCCCGGCCCTCCGGGTAGGTGTAGATGCGCCGGGGCATGCCCTGGAGGCCCAGGATGTGGAAGGGCCCGAAGGTGAGGTTGAACCCCAGGAACATCAGCCAGAAGTGGAGCTTGCCGAGCTTCTCGTCGAGCAGGCGGCCGGCGAACTTCGGGAACCAGTAGTACACGCCGGCGAAGAGCCCGAACATGCTGCCGCCGAAGAGCACGTAGTGGAAGTGGGCGACGATGTAGTACGTGTCGGTCTGCTGGGTGTCGGCGGGGACGACCCCGTGGGTCACGCCCGACAGCCCGCCGATGGTGAACATGGCCACGAACCCGATGGCGAACATCATCGGGGTGGTGAAGGTGAGCTTCCCCTTCCACATGGTGCTTATCCAGTTGAAGATCTTCACGCCGGTGGGTACGGCGATGAACATGGTGGAGGCGCTGAACGCCGACGTGGCGACCGGGCCCAGGCCGCTGGCGAACATGTGGTGGGCCCACACGCCCCACCCCATGAAGCCGATGGCGATGCCCGAGAACACCATGACCTGGTACCCGAACAGGGGCTTGCGGGAGAAGACGGGCAGGACCTCGGACACGATGCCCATGGCCGGGAGGATGAGGATGTAGACCTCCGGATGGCCGAACAGCCAGAACAGGTGTTGCCACAGGAGCGGGTCGGCGCCCGCCGAGACGTTGAAGAAGTTGGTCGAGAACAGCCGGTCGAAGCTCAGCAGGAACAGGGCGACGGTGATGATCGGGATGGCGAAGAGCAGGAGGAACTGGGCCACCAGGCTCATCCACACGAAGATGGGCATGCGCATGAGGCTCATGCCGGGCGCCCGCATGTTGATGACGGTCACGATCAGGTTGACGGCGCCGGTCAGCGAGGCGATGCCGAGGATCTGCAGGCCGAAGGCCCAGTAGTCCATGTTGTGGCCGGGGATGCTCCGCGAGAGGGGCACGTAGCCGAACCAGCCGCCGTTGGGCGCCCCACCCAGGAAGAAGCTGGAGTACATGAACAGCCCGCCCACCAGGAAGACCCAGAAACCGAGGGCGTTGAGGCGGGGGAAGGCGACGTCGCGGGCGCCGATCATGAGCGGCAGGAGGTAGTTGGCCAGGCCGGCCGACAGCGGCATGATGACCAGGAAGATCATCGTGGTGCCGTGCATGGTGAAGAGCTGGTTGTAGGTGTCGGCCCGCAGGAAGGTCTGGTCGGGAGCGCCGAGCTGCACCCGCAGGAGCAGGGCCTCCAGCCCGCCCAGCAGGAAGAAAAGGAACGCCGTCGCCGAGTACATGATGCCGATCTTCTTGTGATCGACGGTGGTCATCCATCCCCAGACGCCCTTGGTGTAGCCGGTGGGCCGCCGCAGGAACCGGATCGGGGTGTGCAGGGGCTGCTCAGGCGCGAGGGCCTCGGGCCTGGGCGGGGTGACGATTGCCATCTACGGGGCCTCCACGGGGCACTTCTCGAAGGCGAACTTCTGGTCCGGCTGGCTGGCGATCATCGCAGGCTGTTCATGTAGGCGATCAGCTTGGTGACCTCGTCGGGGCTGAGGTTGCCGCCCGGGATGATCATCTTGTTGCCCGGCTTGACCCCGAGAGGGTCCGACAGCCACTTGCGCAGGTTGGTGTCGTTGTTGTCGAACATGCTGCCGGCGAAGCTCGTCCGGCTGGCGAAGTGGGTGAGGTTGGGGCCGATCGTGCCGTTCGACACGCCCTCCACCGTATGGCAGCTCCCACAGCCCCGTTGATTGAAGACGGTGAAACCCTCCTCGGCCGGCGTGCCGGCCGCGGCGGTGACCGCGGGGCGCTTCTGCTCGGCCACCCAGGCGTCGAAGTCGCGGGCGGGCATGGCGATGGCCTTGGCCCGCATGTTGGCGTGGGAGTCGCCGCAGAACTCGGTGCACTGGCCCAGGTACTCGCCGGGGCCGTCGGCCACCAGGTGCATGCGGTTGTCACGGCCGGGCACGACGTCCATCTTCCCCCCGAGGGGCGGGATCCAATAGCTGTGGATGACGTCGATGCTGTTCAGCTTGAGCTCGACGGCCCGGCCCACGGGCATGCGCAGCTCGTTGGCGGTGACCACGCCCAGGTCCTCATAGATGTACTCCCACCAGAACTGTCGGGCCACCACGGTCACGTTGACCGCATTGTCGGGCTTCTTGGCCAGGTCGAAGATGGTGGCGATCGTGGGCACGGCCACGGCGAGGAGGACGAGGGCCGGCGCCAGCGTCCAGCCCACCTCCAAGCGGGTGTTGCCGTGGATCTGCTCGGGCTCGGGCGCGTCGGGCTTGGCCCGGAACTTGAAGATGACGAGCAGGATCAGGCCCTCGACCAGCAGGAACACCACGCCGGCCACGATGAAGACCGGGTTGATGAGGTCGGCGATCTTCCGGGCGACCTCGCCCTTGGGCTCAAGGGTGTCCTGGGGCGCGTTTTCTGCGCAGGCGGCCAGGAAGAGGAACAGGGTGGCGCTGAGGGCGGCCAAACGGCGGTTGCGTCGCACGGCACTTCCTACACTGCCGGAGGCGGCGCACCGAGTCCAATCGGCGGGTTTTTCAGTCCCGGGCCACGGCGGTTGCTGCCACCGGCGCCGGGCCGTGGTCCTCGAGCCCGGCCGCCCGGCGCCGGCCGCGGGGGCCGGTCACGGCGAAGACCACGGCGAACAGGGCGGCGCCGACCAGGACGATCGTCGCCCCCGAAGAGACGTCGAGGTGGTAGCTGGCGATCATGCCCACGAAGCCGCACAGGGCCCCGATGAGGGTCGACAGCCACAGCATGCGGGCGAAGCTGTTGGTGAGCATCCGGGCCACCACGGCCGGGATGACCAGGGTGGCGGCGATCAGGACCACGCCCAGGACCTTCATGGTGGCCAGGATCGACACCGAGAGCAGGAGCATGAGCAGGGCGTCCATCCGGGCCGTGTTCACGCCCGAGACGTCGGCCACCTCGGGGTCGAAGGTGGTGAAGAGCAGCTTGCGGTAGAAGGCCAGGACGACCAGGCCGGCGGCCACGGTGACGGCGGCCACCACCCAGACGTCGGCCATGGTGACGCCCAGGACGCTGCCGAAGATGGCTGCGTCGATGCTCTTGCGGACCTGGCCGTAGAGGCCGAGGAGGGCGATCCCGAAGGCGAACGAGGCGGTGGTGATCACCCCGATGGCGGCGTCGGAGCCGATGATCCGCCGGCGGGTCACCCTCCCGATGGCCAGGGCGCAGGCCATGCCCCACAGCCCGGCGCCCAGGTAGAAGTTGAGCGAGACCAGGGCGCTGGCCGCGGCCCCGCCGAAGATGGCGTGGGAGAGCCCGTGGCCGATGTAGCTCATGCCCCGGAGGGTCACGTAGACCCCGATCAGGCCGCACAGGGCGCCGGCCAGCGTGGCCACCGCCAGCCCGTGGCGGAAGAAGGCGAACTCCAGCGGCTCGGTCAGCCAGCCCACGTGGCCTCCCTCCTCCTCGAACTGGTGACAGATCTGGGTGTTCTGGCCCCCAGATCGGTCACCAGTTGGGGTGCGTCGACCACGATCGGCATGCCACCGTGCTCCAGGACCTCCATCGGCGCCCCGTAGGTGCGCTCGAGGACGTCGGGGGTGAGCACCTCCCGCGGCGTGCCCCGGCCGGTGATGCGGGTGTTCAGGCAGACGAGCTGGGGGAGGTGGGCGGCGATCCCGTTGAGGTCATGGGTGCTGAGGACGACGGCCAGGCCATCGCCGTTGAGGTCGTCCAGCAGGTGGAGGATCTCGTGGCGGGTGCGGACGTCGACCCCCGACGTGGGCTCGTCGAGCAGGAGCAGCTGGGGCCGGCGGAGCAGGGCCCGGGCCAGGAACACCCGTTGCTGCTGGCCACCGGACAGCTCCCGGATGTGCCGGCGGCCGAGGCCGCCGATCCCGAGGCGGTCGAGGACGGAGGCGACCTCGGCCCGCTCGGCCGCCGAGGGCCAGGGCAGGCGCCGGCCGGACGTGCGGGACATGAGGACGGCCTCGAAGACGGTGACCGGGAAGCTCCAGTTCACCGTCTCCACCTGGGGGACGTAGCCGACCCGCAGCCCCGGCTGCCGCTCGACCCGCCCGCCGGCGGGTTCGACCGTCCCCAGCATGGCCCGCAGCAGGGTGGTCTTCCCCGACCCGGAGGGGCCGACGATGCCGGTGAAGTCCCGCTCGCCGATCTCCAGGTCGGCGTCGACCAGGACGGGTGTGCCCCCGTAGGCGCAGGTGACACGGTGCAGCCGCAGCAAGGCGCTCATTGCGGGTACACCGCGGTGTCGGGGGCGGCGTCGGCCACCTGGACGGCCTTCAGGGCCGACGCGTCGCCGCCCAGGCTCTCGACCATCGTGACGAAGTTGAACTTCATCAGGCCGAGCCAGGAGTGGTCGGGCTCGCCGGGGCGGCCGGGGAGGTCGTCGTCACGCAGCTTGTCGACGTAGCGGACCCCCGTCTCGGCGCCGATCTGGGCCAGCACCTTGCTGGGGAAGACCTCGGACCCGAAGATGGCGGGCACGCCCACCCGCCGGACCTGCTGGATGAGGCCGGCCACCTCGCGGGGCGTGGGCTCCTCGAAGCTCGACACCTGGACGGCGCCGATCACCGTCCAGCCGTACTCCTTGGCGAAGTAGGCGTAGGCGTCGTGGTAGGTCAGCAGCTCCCGGCGGGCGACGGTGGCGCTGGCCGCCTTCATGGCCGCGTCCAGCTCGGCCACCTTGGCCGCGAACCGGTCGTAGTTGGCCCGGTACGCCTCGGCCGAGGCCGGATCCCGCCGCACGAGGGTGTCGCGAACGATGCGGGCGTACTCCCGGGCGTAGGGCGGGTTGGTCCACAGGTGCGGGTTGGGCTTGCCCGCCTCCCGGGGGAAGGAGAAGTCGAACAAGTACTGGTCGGGGCCGATGGTGGCATCGCCCAGCGCGACGACCTCGGCGCCCGCGCGGAGGTTGGCGCCGGCCAGGGCCCGGGTGGGGTCCTCCAGCTGGAGGCCGTTGACGAACACCACGTCGGCCCGGGCCAGCGTCCTGGCCGCGCTGGGTGGGGGCTCGAAGGTGTGGGAGTTGACCCCCTCGGGCACCAGGCCGCGGATCTCGGCCCGGTCGCCGGCCACGTTGGCCACGATGCTCGTGATGGGCGAGACCGTGGTGACGACGTTCAGCTTGGCGGGGTCATCCGCCGCGCCATCCGACTCCGAACTACAGCCCGCCACCCCGAGGGCGAGCGCAACGGCGGCGGCGAGGACCTGGGGCGCTCGCACGGTGTCCATCTTATCGCAAGCTGGTCGCAGGAAGGTGGCGCCGGTAGACTCGGCCGATGGGTCGCCAGGAAGCGGAACCGATCCTGGCCATGCTCCGGGCGCGGGGCGGCCGGGTCACCGCCTGCCGGCGGGCCATCCTCGACAGCTTCCTCGGCGCCGGCGGCCACGTCACCGCCGAGGCGCTGACGGCCAGGGTGCAGACCGCCCAGCCCGACGTCCACGAGTCCACGGTGTACCGGTTCCTGGACGAGCTGGAGCGCCTCGGCGTGGTCGACCACGTCCACCTGGGCCACGGCCCGGCCGTCTACCACCTGGCCAGCGACGCCCACCACCACCTGGTCTGCGACGCCTGCGGGAGCGTGGTGGAGGTGCCCGAGGAGGTCTTCGCCGGCCTGCGGGCCCGCCTGGCCGAGGACTTCGGGTTCAGCCTCCAGCCCCGGCACTTCGCGGTGACGGGGAGGTGCCAGGCCTGCGGAGGTTGACCCGCCGGCGGCCGGCGAAACCTATCCGACCTTGACCGTGCCCTTCATCTGGCCGGGGTGGATGTCGCACTGGAAGCTGTACTCACCGGCGCCCGGCGAGTGGAACTTGTAGGTCACGGTGGCCACGCCGGTGGAGATCTCGCCCCGGAAGATCGGCCGCGACGGGTCCTGGCCGAGGATCGTGATGTTGTGCTGGACGTTGCGGTCGTTGTTGTCGAAGCGGATCTCGACGTCGGCGTTGGCGGCCAGGTTGATGGTGTCCGCGGAGAAGGCGATGTTCTGGGCCCCGATTTGGACCAGCGCCGCCTCCCCGCCGTGGGCCTCGGCGTGGTGCTCGATCTCCCGCTCGCCGACCGAGGCGGCGACGATCCCGCCGCCGACCATCACCAGGCTGCCCAGGACGAGCGCGGCGGACAGCGCCCGCCCGGAGATGGTCGGCCGGAGGGCGGCGACGCTGGCCACCCCGAGGATGACCACGGCGACGGCCAGGGCCAGCACCCACGAGGTGGTCTCGGTGACGGCCAGCAGGATGCGGGACAGGAAGAAGATCACGCTGGCGATGGTGAAGAGGCCGACGACCGGGATGCCGAGGGGCGCCAGGCTGATCGGCCGGCCGGTGGACTCGGAGGCGGCCCGGGCCATCCAGCCGGCGCCGGCGGTCATGGCGACCAGGAGGCCGGCCCACGTGAACACCGCGTGCTCGACCAACCCGAGCAGGACGAGCCCGACTGACAGCGCCCCCAGGACGGTCCAGCCGCCGCCGCCGGGCAGGGGGGCGGCGGCTGGACCGTCCTGGGGG
>Ga0247708_1000047_pt1 | contig 31423 bp, 28 predicted proteins | sample 42W_NmetaG_FD_189040 | JGI IMG/M metagenome (GOLD analysis project Ga0247708, IMG submission 189040) | Soil microbial communities from hillslope of Landscape Evolution Observatory, University of Arizona, Oracle, AZ, United States - 4-2-W_N | ecosystem: Engineered > Artificial ecosystem >...
GGGTGGGCCCTCGGGGGCGAGCAGTCCGGCCACATCATCTTCGGCGACCTGGCCACCACGGGCGACGGGGTCCTCACCGGCCTGCAGGTGCTCGACGTCATGGTGCGGACCGGCCGGTCGCTGGCCGACCTGGCCTCGGTGATGGTCCGCCTGCCCCAGGTGCTCCGCAACGTGCCGATCGCCGGCCGGGCCGCCGGCCTCCCCGGCTGGGAGGACCTGAAGCTGGCCATCAAGTCGGTCGAGTCCGACCTCGGGGAGCGGGGGCGGGTCCTGGTCCGCCCCAGCGGCACCGAGGCCGTGGTGCGGGTCATGGTGGAGGCGGTCACCGCCGAGGAGGCCGAGGGCGCCTGCGAGGTGCTGTGCGCCGCGGTCGCGCAGTCACTGGGGCGGGCGTAGCCTTGCCCCATGTGCGGCATCGTCGGCGTGACCGGAAGTGACCCCGCCCTCCCCTTCCTCCTCGACGGCCTGAGCCGGCTCGAGTACCGGGGGTACGACTCCTCCGGCGTGGCCCTGATCGACGGCGACCACGTCTGGGTGCGGCGCCGGGCGGGCAAGCTGGCCGAGCTGACGGGGGCGGTGGGCGACGCCCCGGCGGCGTCGGCGGGGATCGGCCACACCCGCTGGGCGACCCACGGCGGGCCCACCGAGCACAACGCCCACCCCCACACCGACTGCACGGGCGCCCTGGCCCTGGTTCACAACGGGATCATCGAGAACCACGTGGAGCTGGGCGACGAGCTGGTGTCGGCCGGCCACGAGCTGCGCTCGGAGACCGACACCGAGGTGCTGGCCCACCTCGTCGAGGCCGGCATGGCCGCCGGTGCCGGCCTGGCCGACGCCGTGCGGGCCGCGCTGGCCCGGGTCGAGGGGTCCTTCGCCGTCGCCGTGGTCCACGCCGCCGACCCGGAGCTCATCGTGGCCGCCCGCCGGTCGTCACCCCTGGTGGCCGGCCGCGCCGACGGCACGGGGCTGGTCGCGTCCGACATCCCCGCCCTGCTGGCCGTCACCCGCGAGGTCTACGTCATCGACGACGATCAGGTCGTCGAGATCCGCCCGGGTGAGCTGCGGGTCACCGGCCTGGACGGGAAGGAGGTGGAGCCGGCCCGTCGCCAGGTCGACTTCGACCTGGAGACCGCCGAGAAGGGCGGCTACCCGGACTTCATGCTCAAGGAGATCCACGAGCAGCCCCGGGCGGTGCGGGAGACGCTGCGGGAGCGGGCCCGCGGCGACCGGCTGACCCTCGACGAGGTACGGCTGACCGACCAGGAGCTGCGCGCCGTCGACAAGGTCTTCATCGTGGGCTGCGGCACCAGCTACCACGCGGGCATGGTCGGCCGGTACGCCTTCGAGCACTGGGCCCGGCTGCCGACCGAGATCGAGATCGCCAGCGAGTTCCGCTACCGCGACCCCGTCCTCGACGCCCAGAGCCTGGTCATCGGCGTCAGCCAGTCGGGGGAGAGCCTCGACACCATGGAGGCCTGCCGGTTCGCCCGGTCGGCGACCAACAAGGCCAAGGTGCTCGTGGTCTGCAACCAGGTGGACTCGTCGATGGCCCGCGAGGCCGACGCCGTGCTCTACACCCGGGCCGGCATGGAGATCGGGGTGGCGGCCACCAAGACCCACGTGGCCCAGATCGTGGCCATGGACCTCCTCGCCCTCCGCCTGGCCCAGGTGCGGGGCCTGCTCTACCCCGAGGAGGTCGCCCGCCAGGTCGACGCGCTGCACGCCCTCCCGGGCCTCATCGAGGGGGTGCTGGCCCACACCGAGGAGATCTGCGACGTGGCCGCCCGCTACGTCGACACCCGGGACTTCTTCTTCCTGGGCCGGGGCGTCGGCTACCCGGTCGCCCTGGAGGGGGCGCTCAAGCTCAAGGAGATCTCCTACGCCCGGGCCGAGGGCTACCCGGCCGGGGAGATGAAGCACGGCCCGATCGCCCTGATCGAGCCGGGGACGGTGGTCGTGGCCGTGGCCACCCGGGGCCGGCTGCACGCCAAGATCATGAGCAACATCGACGAGGTGCGGGCGCGGGGCGCGACCGTCGTCGTGGTGGCCAACGAGGGCGACGACGCCGCCGCGGCCTCGGCCGACGGCGTGCTGTGGGTGCCCGCGGTGCCCAAGGGGGCCGAGCTGCTCTCGGCCATCGTCGACGTGGTCGCCCTGCAGCTGTTCGCCTACGCCATCGCCAAGGCTCGGGGCTGCGACGTCGACCAGCCCCGCAACCTGGCCAAGACCGTGACCGTGGAGTGAGTGCGAAGCGGTGATCGGGATAGGGATCGACACGGTGGAGGTCGACCGGTTCCGGCGGGCGCTGGAGAAGCGGCCCGGCATCGCCGACCGCCTGTTCACCCCGGCCGAGCAGGCCTACGGCCGGTGCCAGCGCGACCCGGCCGAGCGGCTGGCCGCCCGCTTCGCAGCCAAGGAGGCGGTGATGAAGGCCCTGGGCGTCGGCCTGGGCGCCTTCGCCTTCCGGGATGTCGAGGTGGTCAAGGCGCCGTCGGGGGCGCCGTCGCTGTCGTTGACCGGCAAGGCTGCGGAGCTGGCGGCCCGCCGGGGCGTCACGTCGTGGCACGTGTCGCTCACCCACTCCGGCCTGGTGGCCGAAGCGGTCGCCGTCGCCCTGTAGCCGTGATCCCCGTCCTGACGCCGGAGGAGATGAAGGCGGTCGACCGGGCTGCGCCCGAGCCGGTCGACGTGCTCGTGCAGCGGGCCGGCGCCGCCGTCGGCCGGCACGCGGTGAGGATGCTGGGCGGCACCTACGGGCGCCGGGTCGTCGTCGTGGCCGGCAAGGGGAACAACGGGGCCGACGGCCGGCTGGCCGCGGCGTGGCTCCGGCGCCGGGGCGTGCGGGTGGAGGTCGTCGGCACGGCCGAGCAGCCCGACCGGCTCCCGCCCGCCGACCTGGTGATCGACGCCGCCTTCGGCACCGGCTTCCGGGGCGAGTACGACGCTCCCGACCCGGGCCGCGCCGCGGTGCTGGCCGTCGACATCCCCTCGGGGGTGGACGGGCTCACGGGCGAGGCCGGGCCGGGCGCGGTGCGGGCCGCGGAGACGGTGACCTTCGCCGCCCTCAAGCCCGGCCTGCTGTTCGGGGCCGGGTTCGAGCGGGCCGGCAAGGTGTCGGTGGTCGACATCGGCCTCGACGTCTCCCGGTCCACCATCGGCCTGTTCGAGGCGGCCGACGCCTACGCCTGCCTGCCGGAGCGGGCCCGGGACAGCCACAAGTGGAAGTCGGCGGTGTGGGTCGTCGCCGGGTCGCCGGGCATGACCGGGGCGGCCGACATGTGCGCCCGGGCGGCCATGCGGGCCGGCGCCGGCACCGTACGGCTCGGCATCCCGGGTCAGCCGCTCGCCCCCCGGTTCCCCGAGGTGGTCGGCCGCCCCCTGCCGGCCGAGGGCTGGGACGCCGACGTGCTCGCCGACCTGGACCGCATGAAGGCGGTGGTCCTGGGCCCGGGCCTCGGGCGCTCCGACGCCACCGTCGCCACCGTGCGCCGGCTGGTGGCCAGGGCCAAGGTGCCGGTGGTCCTCGACGCCGACGCCCTGTTCGCCCTGGGCTCCCTGGACGACCCGGGGCGCGTGCTCAGGAGCCGTCCGGGCCCCACCGTCCTCACGCCCCACGACGGCGAGTTTGCCCGGCTGGCCGGGTGCCCGCCGGGCCCCCGGCGCATCTCCGCCGTCCGCCACATGGCCTTCACCACCGGGGCGACGGTGCTGCTCAAGGGGTCGACGACCGTCGTCGCCGACCCCAGCGGCGACGTGCTGCTCACCACGGCGGGGGACGCCCGCCTGGCCACTGCCGGCAGCGGCGACGTGCTGGCCGGCGTGATCGGCGCCCTCCTCGCCCAGGGGTTGGCTCCGGCGGCTGCCGCGGCCACCGGCGCCTTCGTGCACGGGGCGGCCGCGGGCCTAGGCTGGCGCCGCGGCCTGGTCGCCGGCGACCTGCTGGAGCTGCTGCCCGCCGTGCTCAACTCCCTCCCCGATCTCGAGGTGAAATGCCCCGAACCACCCTTGTCCGCCAGGTCATGACCACCGACGTGCTCAGCTTCCGGCCGACCGACACCGTCGAGGCCGCGGCCCGGGCGCTCTCCGAGCGGAAGCTGGGCGGCGCCCCGGTCACCGCCGAGGACGGGACCCTGCTGGGCCTGCTGGAGGACGACGACCTCATCGTCCAGGACACCCGGCTGCACTTCCCCACGGTCATCTCGGTGTTCGGGGCCTACCTGGAGCTGCCGTCGTCGGTCCGCCATTTCGAGGACGACCTGCGCAAGGCGGTGGGGGCGACGGTGGCCGACGTGATGGACCCGGAGCCGCCGACCTGCGGTCCGGACGACACGCTGGAAAGCGTGGCCACCGTGCTCCACGACCGCAACGCCTCCCGCCTGCCGGTGGTCGACGACGACGGCCGTCTCATCGGGATCGTGTCCCGCGGCGATCTCGTGCGGGCCATCGTGGGCGGCTCGGAGGGGTAGCGTGGCGGCCCGCCCGGCCTGGGCCGAGGTCGACCTCGGCGCCATCCGGCACAATGCGTCGCTGCTCGCCGGCCTGGTGGCCCCGGCTGCGCTGTGCGCGGTGGTGAAGGCCTCCGGGTACGGGCACGGCTCGGTGGCGGTGGCCAAGGCCGCCCTCGAGGGCGGGGCGTCGCACCTGGCCGTGGCCCTCGTCGAGGAAGGCGCCGTCCTGCGGGCCCACGGCATCGAGGCCCCGGTCCTGCTGCTCTCCGAGCCGCCCGCCGACGCCATGGAGCAGGTCGTCGCCCTCGGCCTCACGCCCACCGTCTACACCGACCAGGGGGTGGAGGCGGCGGCCAAGGCGGTGGCCTCGGCGGGCGCCCCGCCGCTCACCGTCCACGTCAAGGTCGACACCGGCATGCACCGGGTGGGCGCCACCGCCGACGGCGCGGTGACCGCCGTCCGGGCGGTGGCCGAGCACCCCGAGCTGACCTTCGGCGGCCTCTGGACCCACTTCGCGGTGGCCGACGAGCTGGCCCATCCCTTCACCGAGCAGCAGTGCCGGCGCCTCGGAACGGTGGTCGCCCGCCTGACCGCCGTCGGCCTGCGGCCCCCGCTGGTCCACGCCTCCAATTCGGCCGGGGCGCTGGCCCACCCCGGGGCCAGGCTCGACATGGTGCGGTGCGGGATCGCCCTCTACGGCGTGGCGCCCAGCCCGGCCCTGGCCGCGGTCGAGGGGGTGGCCGGGCTGCGCCCGGCGCTCTCGCTGCGGGCGCGGGTGTCGTTCGTCAAGCGGGTGCGCGCCGGCGAGGGCTGCTCCTACGGGCTGCGGCGGCCGCTGGACCGGGAGACCACCGTGGCCACCGTCCCGGTGGGGTACGCCGACGGGGTGCCGTGGCGTCTCGGCGTCGCCGGCGGCGAGGTCCTCATCGGGGGCCGGCGGCGCCCGCTGGCCGGCAGCGTGACCATGGACCAGATCCTGGTCGACTGCGGCGACGACCCCGTACTCCCCGGCGACGAGGTGGTCCTGCTCGGCCGGCAGGGCACGGAGCAGGTCACCGCCTGGGAGTGGGCGGAGAAGGTCGGCACCATCGCCTACGAGGTCCTGTGCGGCATCGGGCCCCGGGTCCCGAAGATCTACGCGTGAGGCGGCCGGTAGCATCGCTCATGTGCCGGCCCTGGCCGATGTGCAACAGGAGGCGATGGGCTGCACCCGCTGTCCGCTTTCCCGTATCCGGACGCAGGTCGTCTTCGGCGTGGGCGACCCCGCCGCGGAGCTGATGTTCGTCGGCGAGGGTCCGGGGCAGCAGGAGGACCTGCAGGGCGAGCCGTTCGTCGGCCGGTCGGGCCAGCTGCTCGACAGGCTCGTGTACGAGGAGATGGGCCTGCGCCGCGACCGCTTCTACATCGCCAACACCGTGAAGTGCCGCCCGCCGGGCAACCGCGACCCGGAGCCGGCCGAGATCGCCGCCTGCCGGCCGTGGCTGGAGACCCAGGTCGACCTCATCGATCCGAAGGTGGTCGTGACCCTGGGCAACTTCGCGGCCAAGCTCCTGCTGAGCACCACCGACGGCATCACCAAGCTCCGGGGCCGGGCCTACCCGTTCCGGCGGGGGGTGCTGGTGCCCACGTTCCATCCGGCGGCGGTGCTGCGGGGCGGCGGCCACCTCACGGCCCAGATGCGTGCCGACCTGGTGCGGGCCAAGCAGTATCTGACCGTGGGAGCGGCGACGACGTGATCACCATGGCCACCAAGTCGGTCGACGACACGCGGGCCCTGGCGGCCGAGATCGCGGCGCTGGCCGCCCCCGGCGACCTCATCGTGCTGGCCGGCGACCTGGGCACGGGCAAGACCGCCTTCGCCCAGGGTTTCGCCCGGGGCCTCGGCGTCGACGAGCCGGTGACCAGCCCGGCGTTCGTCCTCGTCCGGACCTACGAGGGCCGGCTCCCGATGATCCACCTCGACGTCTACCGCCTCGAGCACATGCAGGAGCTGGTGGACCTGGGCATCGCCGAGCTGCTCGACGAGGGCGCGGTGACGCTCGTGGAGTGGGGCGACGCGGTGACGCCCGCCCTTCCCGCCGACTTCCTGGAGGTGCGCCTGGAGGCCGGCGCCGCCCCCGACGACCGCACGATCACCGTCCGCTCGGTCGGCCCGACCTGGCCGCCCCGAGCCCGGCTCCTGCAGGAGGCGCTGACGCCATGGAGGACCTGACGTGCTGATCCTCGGCATCGAGACGGCCACCATCCAGGTGGGCTGCGCCATCGGCGGCCACGAGGGGGTGCTGGCGTCGTTCCACGCGGCCAAGGGACGCCGCCACGTGGAGACGCTCATCCCCGCAGTCGAGTTCATGTGCCACCACGCCAAGATCGACCTCGACGAGATCAGCGTGGTCGCCGTCGACGTGGGCCCCGGCCTGTTCAGCGGCCTGCGGGTGGGCGTGGCCGCGGCCAAGGCCCTGGCCCAGGCCCTGCGGGTGCCGACGATCGGCATCTCCAGCCTCGACCTGCTGGCCTTCCCGGTCCGCTACACCAACCGGTTGATCGTCCCGGCCATCGACGCCCGCCGGGGCGAGCTGTTCTACGCCTTCTACCGCCAGGTGCCGGGCGGCGCGCAGCGGCTGTCGCCCTACCAGGTCGGCTCCCCCGAGGACCTGGCCTCGGAGCTGCTGGCCCGGGGCGAGGACTGCCTGGTGGTCGGCGACGGGGCCATGCGCTACCCCGAGATCCTCACCGAGGTGTCCGGCGCCGAGGCCGGCGACGCCACCTCCGCGTTCCCGTCGGCGGCATCGCTCGTCGAGCTGGCCCACCCCCAGGCCCTGCGGGAGGAGTTCGTGCCGCCCTGGGAGCTCCAGCCCCTCTACCTGCGCAAGAGCGACGCCGAGATCAACTGGACGGCGGCCATGGAGCGGGCCAGGTAAGTGACGGCGGGGCGGACCTGATGGTCCAGGCGCGCAGGGAGCTGGAGCCCGACCAGCTGGTCGTGCACGTCCTCCCGATGCGCCGTCGCCACCTCCGCTCGGTGCTGAGGATCGAGGCCCAGGTCTACGCCCGGCCGTGGTCGCTCAGCCTCTTCGTCAGCGAGCTGGCCCTGCGCACCAGCCGGGCCTACTACGTGGCCCGCATCGGCGGCGTGCTCGTCGGCTACGCCGGGCTGATGGTCACCGAGGAGGACGGCCACGTGACCACCCTGGCCGTCGACCCGGCCTGGCACCGCAACAAGATCGGCAGCCGGCTGCTGCTGATCCTGGCCCGGGAGGCCATCCGCCGGGGGGCCCGCAACCTCACCCTCGAGGTGCGGGTGACGAACCACCCGGCCCAGGAGATGTACCGCCGGTTCGGCTTCCGCCCGGCCGGCATCCGCAAGAACTACTACGTGGAGACCAACGAGGACGCCCTGGTCATGTGGGCCCACGACGTCGACACCGCCGAGTACCGCCGGCGGCTGGCCGAGATCGAGGCCCGGATCCCCGGCGTCACACTGGTGAGCGAGGGCCTACGGTGACAGGTATGCAGGAGATCTCCGATCAGTTCCTCGTGCTGGCCATCGAGACGTCGTGCGACGAGACCGCGGCCGCGGTTGTCGCCGACGGCACCACCGTCCTGTCATCGGTGGTCTCCAGCCAGGTCGACCTCCACGCCCGCTACGGCGGGGTGGTGCCCGAGATCGCCAGCCGGGCCCACGTCGAGCTGCTCACCCCGGCCGTCGCCCAGGCCCTGGTGGAGTCGGGCCTCGAGGGCCACCAGCTCGACGCGGTGGCCGCCACCGTCGGCCCCGGCCTGGCCGGGGCCCTCCTGGTGGGCATCAGCGCGGCCAAGGCCTACGCACTGGCGTGGAAGCTGCCCTTCATCGGCGTGAACCACATGGAGGCCCACCTCTACGCCTGCTTCCTGGAGGAGCCCGACCTCAAGCCGCCGCTGGTCGTGCTGCTCGTCTCCGGGGGCCACACCATGCTCGTGGCCATGGACGACCACGGCCGCTACCGGCTGATGGGCACCACCGTGGACGACGCGGTGGGCGAGGCCTTCGACAAGGTGGCCCGGGTCATGGGCCTCGGCTACCCCGGCGGGCCGGCCATCGACCGGGCCGCCCTCACCGGCGACCCGACCGCGGTGAGGTTCCCCCGGGCCATGCCCGAGGGCTACGACTTCTCCTTCAGCGGGCTGAAGACGGCGGTCATCCGCTACGTGCGGGAGAACCCGGACACGCCCGTCGCCGACGTGGCCGCCTCGTTCCAGGCCGCGGTCGTCGACGTGCTGATCGCCAAGTCCAAGCGGGCGGTGGAGGAGACCGGCGCCACCGGCCTGTGCCTGGGCGGCGGGGTGGCCGCCAACTCCTTGCTCCGGGAGCGGGTGCTCGACCTCTGCACGGCCCAGGATCTGCGCTGCTTCCTGCCCAGCCGGTCGATGTGCACGGACAACGCGGCCATGGTGGCCGCCGCGGCTTGGTGGCGCTACCGCGCCGACGGCGCCACCTCGATGGAGGTCGGCGCCCAGCCCAACCTGCGGTTGGTGTAGCGGCCGAGCGGAGCCCATGTGCTGGCTCCGGTGGGGTCGGCGGGGCGGGGGCCGGTTGCCGATGCTGAGGACCCGGGCTATCGTTAGCACTCAACACATGAGAGTGCTAAAGCCATCACGTCCCTTTATGGAGGTCGACCCAGCATGAACCTCAGGCCCCTCGACGACCGCATTGTCGTCCGTCCCGCCGAGGCGGAGCAGACCACCGTCAGCGGTCTCGTCATCCCCGACACGGCCAAGGAGAAGCCGCAGCAGGGCGAGGTACTCGCCGTCGGCCCCGGCCGCCGCTCGGAGCAGACCGGCGAGATCATCCCGCTCGACGTGAAGGTCGGCGACACGGTCGTCTACAGCAAGTACGGGGGCACCGAGATCACCGTCGACGGCGAGGACGTGCTCATCCTCTCCAGCCGCGACGTCCTGGCCATCGCTAGCAAGTAGGGAACCCATGCCCAAGATGCTGAAGTTCGGCGACCATGCGCGCCGATCCATCGAAGCCGGGGTCGACAAGCTCGCCAACTCGGTGAAGGTCACCCTCGGCCCCCGCGGTCGCAACGTGGTGCTGGAGAAGAAGTTCGGCGTTCCCACCATCACCAACGACGGCGTCACCATCGCCCGCGAGATCCAGCTGGAGGACCCCTACGAGAACATGGGGGCCCAGCTCGTCCGCGAGGTGGCCATCAAGACCAACGACATTGCCGGTGACGGCACCACCACGGCCACCGTGCTGGCCCAGGCCATGGTCCACCAGGGCCTGCGCAACGTGGCCGCCGGCGCCTCGCCCCTCGCCCTGAAGCGGGGCATCGAGCGGGCGGTGGCCGCGGCCGTTGAGGCCATCGCGGCCCAGGCCAAGGAGGTCGACGACCGCTCGGAGATCGCCCAGGTGGCGTCCATCTCGGCGGCCGACACCACCATCGGCGAGGTCATCGCCGACGCCATCGACAAGGTCGGCAAGGACGGCGTGGTCACCGTCGAGGAGTCGAACACCTTCGGCATGGAGCTCGAGTTCGCCGAGGGCATGCAGTTCGACAAGGGGTTCCTGTCGCCCCACTTCGTCACCGACCCTGAGCGCCAGGAGGTCGTCCTCGACGACCCCTACATCCTGCTCATCAACCAGAAGATCAGCGCGGTGGCCGACCTGGTGCCCGTGCTCGAGAAGGTCATGCAGGCCAGCAAGCCGCTGCTGATCATCGCCGAGGACGTGGACGGCGAGGCCCTGGCCACCCTGGTGGTCAACAAGCTGCGGGGCACGTTCAACTCGGCCGCGGTCAAGGCGCCCGGGTTCGGCGAGCGCCGGCGGTCGACCATGCAGGACCTGGCCGTCCTCACCGGTGGCCAGCTCCTGTCCAGCGAGGTCGGCGCCAAGCTGGAGAACGTCACCCTCGACCAGCTCGGCAGGGCCCGCAAGGTCACCATCAACAAGGACGACACCACCATCGTCGACGGCGGCGGTGACCCCAAGGAGGTCGAGGCGCGGATCGCCCAGCTGCGGCGGGAGATCGAGAACGCCGAGTCGGACTGGGATCGCGAGAAGCTGCAGGAGCGGCTGGCCAAGCTGGCCGGCGGCGTGGCGGTCATCCGGGTCGGCGCGGCCACCGAGGTCGAGCTCAAGGAGAAGAAGCACCGGATCGAGGACGCGCTGTCCGCCACCCGGGCGGCCATCGAGGAGGGCATCGTCCCCGGCGGCGGCACCGCCCTCGTCCGGGCCCGTTCGGCCGTCGAGGAGCTGTCGCTCGAGGGCGACGAGGCCACCGGGGCGGCGATCGTCGCCTACGCCCTGCAGGAGCCGCTGCGCTGGATCGCCCTCAACGCCGGCCTGGAGGGCATGATCACCGTCCGCCAGGTCGAGCGCGAGACCGGCTCGGTCGGCCTCAACGCGGCCACCGGGGAGTTCGAGGACCTGTTCAAGGCCGGGGTCATCGACCCGGCCAAGGTCACCCGGTCGGCCCTGCAGAACGCGGCGTCGGTGGCGGCCATGGCCCTCACCACCGAGTGCCTGATCACCGACGTGCCCGAGGACGAGCCGCCGATCCCGGTCCCCAACCGGGCCGCCCAGGCCAGCTCGTTCAGCTCCATGCGCCGCTAGGAAAGCTTGCGAAGGCCGGCAGCCTGTCTCAGGACAGCTGCCGGCCTTCGTCGCGCACGGTGATGGCCCCGGTCGGGCACTCGGCGGCGGCGGCCAGCACGTCGTCGAGGGGGGCGGCGGCCGGGTTCACCACCCGCGAGGTGCCGTCGACCACCTCGAACACACCCTCGGCCGCGTGCACGCAGCATTTGGCCGCGATGCAGCGGGCGGCGCTGACCTCGATCTCGATCACCATGGGGCAGGGTAGTGTGAACGCCGTGGACGAACGACCCCCGCCGGATCCGGCCAAGCTCCTCGTGGCCTGGATGGAGTGGGAGCGGGGTGACACGCCCCCCGGCCGCGTGCTCAGCAACCTCAAGATCGCCGGCATGCGGGAGTTCCTCGAGGCCTCGGCCGAGGCCCAGGCCGACCTGGCCGCCTCCACCTCGGCCGACGCCTGACGAACTGGTGACAGATCTGGGGGTCAGGGCCCCCGGATCTGTCACCGGTTCGGGGGTCAGCGGGCGGGGTCAGCGGGCGAAGAGGGCAACGCCCACCGGGGCGATCACCAGCGCGGGCAGGAACGAGGCCACCGCCACCGCCTTGAGGTCGAGGAGGCGCAGGCCGATCCCGATGACCATGATCCCGCCGGTCGCGCTCATCTCGACGACCATGCGGTCCGACAGGATGCGGTCGGCGGCGCCGGCCAGCAGGGTGAGCGTGCCCTGGACGGCGACCACCACCAGGGCGCTGAACCCCACCCCGATGCCCAGGACGGAGGCGAAGGCGATGGACACGATGCCGTCGAGGGCGGACTTCACCAGCAGCAGCTGGGCGTGATCGGCACCACCCAGGCCGTCCCGGATCGAGCCGAGGATGGTAAGCGGGCCGATGCAGAACAGCAGGCTGGCGGCGACGAAGCCCTCGACGAAGCGGGCGTGCTCCTCGGCCCCGGCCCGGCGGGCCAGCCGGTCCCTGATGGCGGCCCCGACCGCCTCGAGGCGAGCCTCGATGCGCAGCGCCTCCCCGATGGCAGCGCCGACGATGAGCGAGACCAGCGGGAACACGACGTTGCGGGTGGTGAGGGCCTCCCGCATGCCGATGACCAGGGTGAGCAGGCCGACGGCCTGGAGGACGGCGACCCGCAGGCGCTCGGGCAGGCGGGCGCCGAGGAGCACGCCCGTCGCCGTGCCGGCCACGATCGTGACCACGTTGACCACCGTGCCGATGCCCCGCACCGCCTGGACGGTACCCACCTGTACCCGGCGGCGCCCCGGTATTGTCGGGAGTCATGGCTGAGATCGAGATAGGCATCGGGAAGTCTGGTCGGCGGGCGTACGGGTTCGACGACATCGCCATCGTCCCCAGTCGGCGCACCCGCGACCCCGAGGACTGCGACATCTCGTGGGAGATCGATGCCTTTCGCTTCGAGCTGCCGCTCATGGCCTCGGCCATGGACGGCGTGGTGAGCCCGGCCTCGGCCATCGCCATCGGCCAGCTGGGCGGGGTCGGCGTGCTCAACCTCGAGGGCCTGTGGACCCGCTACGAGGACCCCGAGCCCCTGCTCGACGAGATCGCCTCGCTCGACCGCGACAAGGCCACCCTGCGCATGCAGGAGATCTACGCCGAGCCGATCAAGGAGGAGCTGGTCGGCCGGCGCATCGCCGAGATCAAGGAGGCCGGGGTGGTCTCCTGCGCCTCGGTCACCCCCCAGCGCACGACCCAGCTGGCGCCGGCCGTCCTCGCCGCCGAGCTCGACCTGCTGGTCATCCAGGGCACCGTGGTCTCGGCCGAGCACGTGTCCAAGACGGTGGAGCCCCTGAACCTCAAACGCTTCGTGCGCGAGCTGGAGATCCCCGTGGTCGTCGGCGGCTGCGCCTCCTACAAGAGCGCCCTCCAGCTCATGCGCACCGGTGCGGTCGGCATCCTGGTCGGCGTCGGCCCCGGTCACGCCTGCACCACCCGGGCCGTGCTCGGCCTCGGCGTGCCCCAGGCCACCGCCATCGCCGACGCCGCTGGCGCCCGCATGCGCCACCTCGACGAGACCGGGGTCTACGTGCACGTCATCGCCGACGGCGGCATGAGCACGGGCGGCGACATCGCCAAGGCCATCGCGTGCGGGGCCGACGCGGTGATGATCGCCTCGCCGCTGGCCGCAGCCCACGAGGCCCCCGGCCGGGGCTACCACTGGGGCATGGCCACCTTCCACCCCACGCTGCCCCGGGGCGCCCGCGTCCGCACCCCCGCGCGCGGCACGCTCAAGGAGATCCTCACCGGCCCGGCGCACGAGAACGACGGCCGGCTCAACCTCTTCGGGGCGCTCAAGACCTCCATGGCCACCTGCGGCTACGAGACGGTCAAGGAGTTCCAGAAGGCCGAGGTCATGGTGGCCCCCGCCCTGCAGACCGAGGGCAAGAGCCTCCAGCGGGCCCAGTCCGTCGGCATGGGGGCCTGAGAACCGGCAAACGGTCCAGGTAACCCCGGCCAGGGGTGGATCCTGGAGTGATGACGGATCTCGACGCCCCCGGTTGGGACGACTTCACCGTCCCCACGAAGTACTGGCACGTGCTGGAGGACGGGCGCATCCAGTGCGACGTGTGCCCCCGGGCCTGCAAGCTGCGTGAGGGCCAGCGGGGCGTCTGCTTCGTGCGGGGCCGGCTCGACGACCAGGTCGTGCTGACCAGCTACGGGCGCTCGTCGGGGTTCTGCGTCGACCCCATCGAGAAGAAGCCCCTCAACCACTTCCTCCCCGGCTCGTCGGTGCTGTCCTTCGGCACGGCCGGCTGCAACCTGGCCTGCCGCTTCTGCCAGAACTGGGACATCTCCAAGTCAAAGGAGGTCGACACGCTGGCCGACGCCGCCTCGCCGTCCACCCTGGCCCAGACGGCGCAGCGGCTGGGATGCCGGAGCGTGGCCTTCACCTACAACGACCCCACCATCTTCCACGAGTACGCCATCGACGTGGCCGACGCCTGCCGGGAGGTCGGCGTGAAGGCGGTGGCCGTCACCGCCGGGTACGTGTGCGAGGCGCCGCGGGCCGAGTTCTACGCCCACATGGACGCGGCCAACGTCGACCTCAAGGCCTTCACCGAGGACTTCTACCGGCACACCTGCGGCGCCCGCCTGGAGGCGGTGAAGGACACCCTCCGCTACCTGCGCCACGAGACGCCCGTGTGGTTCGAGATCACCACCCTGCTGATCCCGGGGCTGAACGACTCCGACGAGGAGCTGCACGCCATGACCTCGTGGGTGGTCGAGGACCTCGGGCCCGACGTCCCCATGCACTTCACCGCCTTCCACCCCGACTTCAAGATGATGGACCGGCCGGCCACCCCGCCCGAGACGCTCACCCGGGCCCGCGCCATCGCCCTGTCGAACGGCGTCCGGTTCGCCTACACCGGCAACGTGCACGACGCCGGCGGGTCGAGCACGTACTGCCCAGGCTGCGGCGCGGTGGTGATCGAGCGCGACTGGTACGAGATCGGGGAGTACCGCCTCACCGACGACGGCCGGTGCCGGTCGTGCGGGACGCCGGTCCCGGGGGTCTACGACGGGCCGGTCGGGCGGTGGGGCGCCCGCCGGGTGCCGGTCCGCCTCACCGGGGGGCGGCGGTGAGGACCCAGCGGGTCCGCCGGCCGGCGGTGGCCGGGCTGTTCTACCCGGCCGGGGCGGGGGAGCTGCGGGCCGCGGTCGAGGCGGCCGTGGGGCCCGAGGCCGCGGCCTCGACCGGCGAGGCGCCCAAGGCGATCGTCGCCCCCCACGCCGGCTACGTGTACTCCGGCGCAGTGGCGGGCGCGGCTTACCGCCGGGTGCTCCGGGGTCGCGGCCGGATCGGCAGGGTGGTGGTGATCGGACCGGCGCACCGGTCGCCCGAGGCCCGGGTGGCGGTGTCGGGCGCGGAGGCGTTCTCGACGCCGCTGGGCCTCGTGCCGGTCGACATCGCGGCCCGCGACGGCCTGGTGGAGGCCGGCCTGGCGTCGGTGGACGACTCGGCCCACGCCTCCGAGCACAGCCTGGAGGTGCAGCTGCCGTTCATCCAGGTCTGCCTGGGCGACGTCGCCGTCCTGCCGCTGGCCGTCGGCACGGCCACGCCGGAGCGGGTGGCCCAGGTGCTGGAGGAGGTGTGGGGCGGCGAGGAGACGCTGATCGTGGTCAGCACCGACCTCAGCCACTACCACGACCAGGCGACGGCGGTAGCCCGGGACCGGCGGACGGCTGCCGCCATCGTGGCGCGGCGCCCCGACCGGCTCGGCCCCGCCGACGCCTGCGGCGTGGTCCCCGTCCAGGGCCTGCTCATCGCCGCCGAGCGCCACGGGCTGGCCGTGGATCTGCTCGACCTCCGGACGTCGGCCGACACCGCCGGCTCCCCCGACCGGGTGGTGGGCTATGGCGCCTTCGCTCTCGCCTGACGACGTCGACGCCCTGTTCGGCCTCGCCGACCTCGGCGTGCGGGCCGGCCTGGCCGGCGAGGGCGTGCCCCGTGTCGATCGGGAGGGGCTCCGGCCCGCCCTGCGGGCCCCGCTCGGGGTGTTCGTGACGCTCGAGGTCGGGGGTGCGCTGAACGGCTGCATCGGCTCGGTCGTGCCCGCCGACCCGCTGGGGCTCGCCGTGCCGTCCCTGGCCTGGCGGGCCGCGTTCGCCGACCCCCGGCTGCCGCCGCTGGCCGCCGAGGAGTACCCGGCGCTCGAGATCAAGCTGTCGCTGGTCGGCCCGCTGGTCCCGATGGCCGCCGGCTCGGAGGGCGAGCTGCTCGCCGAGCTGCGTCCCGGCGTCGACGGCCTCCTCGTGCGCTGGGGCACGGCCAACGCCACCTTCCTGCCCGCGGTCTGGCACAAGCTGCGGCACGACCCCACCACCTTTCTCCGCCACCTGTGGGCCAAGGCCGGCCTGCCCCCGGGCCACTGGCCCCCGGGCATGGAGGCGTGGCGGTACGAGACGGTGGACCACCGCCGGCGGGCGGTCGACATCCCGCGGCTCGGCGCCGCCGCCCGGTAGGCTGGTCCATGGCTTTCGACACTGTGCTGGTCGTCGACTTCGGCGCCCAGTACGCGCAGCTCATCGCCCGCCGCGTACGCGAGGCCCACGTCTACAGCGAGATCGTGCCCCGCACGATGCCCCTGGCCGAGATGCTGGCCCGCAAGCCGGCCGGGATCATCCTCAGCGGCGGGCCGGCGTCGGTCCACGTGCCCGGCGCGCCGTCGATCGACGCCGGCCTCTACGCCAGCGGCGTCCCCGTCCTGGGCATCTGCTACGGCGCCCAGCTGATCGCCCAGCAGCTCGGCGGCGAGGTGGCCCGCACGGGTGTGGCCGAGTACGGCCGCACGGCCATGGAGGTGACCGGCTCGTCCGGCCTCTTCTCCGGGCTGCCGACCGAGCAGGACGTGTGGATGAGCCACGCCGACTCCATCGTCGGCGTGCCGCCCGGATTCCGGGTCACCGCCCGCACCGGCGCGGTGCCGGTCGCCGCCCTGGAGGACCCGGAGCGGGCCATCTACGCGGTCCAGTTCCACCCCGAGGTGGCCCACACCGCCCGGGGCCAGGAGGTGCTGAAGCACTTCCTGTACGAGGTCTGCGGCTGCCTGCCCCGGTGGACGATGACGTCGATCGTCGAGCAGGCGGTGGAGACCATCCGGGCCCAGGTGGGGGGCGAGAAGGTCATCTGCGGCCTATCGGGCGGGGTGGACTCGGCGGTGGCCGCCGCCCTCGTCCACAAGGCGGTGGGCGACCAGCTGACCTGCGTCTTCGTCGACACCGGCCTCATGCGGGCGGGCGAGGCCGAGCAGGTGGAGGACACCTTCCGCCGCCAGTTCAAGGTCGACCTGGTCCACGTGAAGGCGGCCGACCGGTTCCTGGAGGCGCTGCGCGACGTCGACGACCCCGAGCAGAAGCGCAAGGCCATCGGCGCCACGTTCATCCGGGTGTTCGAGGAGGTGGCGGCCGACTTCGAGGACGCCCGCTTCCTCGTCCAGGGCACGCTGTACCCCGACATCATCGAGTCGGGCACCAAGGACGCGGCCCGCATCAAGTCCCACCACAACGTGGGCGGCCTGCCCGACGACCTGAAGTTCGACCTGGTCGAGCCCCTGCGAAACCTGTTCAAGGACGAGGTCCGGGCGGTGGGCGAGGAGCTGGGCCTGCCCGAGGAGATCGTGTGGCGCCAGCCCTTCCCCGGCCCCGGCCTGGCCGTGCGCATCGTGGGCACGGTCACCCCCGAGCGGCTGGAGATCCTGCGCCAGGCCGACGCCATCGTCATCGAGGAGATCAAGCGGGCCGGCGTCTACACCGAGCTCTGGCAGAGCTTCGCCGTGCTGCTGGCCATCCGCACCGTCGGCGTCATGGGAGACGAGCGGACCTACGCCTACCCGGTGGTGGTGCGGGCCGTGGTGAGCGACGACGCCATGACCGCCGACTGGGCCCGCCTCCCCTACGAGGTCCTGGAGGCCATCTCCAGCCGGATCATCGCCGAGGTGCCCGGGGTCAACCGGGTGGCCCTCGACATCACCTCCAAGCCGCCGGGCACCATCGAGTGGGAGTGACCCCCACGAACTGGTGACAGATCCGGGGGCCCTGACCCCCATTTCTGTCACCAGTTGGCTGGGGTCAGGGCTCGAGGACCACCTTCACGCAGCCGTCCTCCTTCTTCTGGAAGATCTCGTAGGCGTAGGGGGCCTGGTCGAGGGGCAGCTCGTGGGTGACGAGGTCGTCGACGCCCAGGGGGTCGTCGTCGGTGAGCAGGGGGAGGATGTCGCCGACCCAGCGGCGGACGTTGGCCTGGCCCATGCGGACGCTCACCTGCTTGTCGAACAGGTCGCCCAGGGGGAACATCGGGAACGGCCCGCCGTAGACCCCGCTGATCGACAGCGTCCCGCCCCGGCGGACGCAGCCCATGGCCTGGTGGAGGGCGACGAGCTTGTCGGGCTGGACCTTGGTCGCCTGGAGCACGGAGTCCATGATCGACCCGGCCGCCTCCATGCCGACGGCGTCGATCACTGCGTGGCACAGGGCGCCCTCCGTGAGCTCGAACACCGCGTCGGTCACGTCCTTCACCGTGGAGAAGTCGAGCGGCTCGACGCCGTGGCGGGCGGCCATGGCCAGGCGGTCGGGCACCTTGTCGACTCCGATCACCCGGGCCGCCCCCTTGTGGAGGGCGATCCGGGCGGACATCTGGCCGATCGGCCCCAGGCCGAACACGGCCACCGTCTGGCCCGGCCCCACGCCGGCGTACTCGACCGCCTGCCAGGCGGTGGGCAGGACGTCGGACAGGAACAGGTACCGGTGGTCCGGCGGCCCCTCGGGCACCTTGATCGGGCCGAACTGGGCCTGGGGCACCCGCAGGAGCTCGGCCTGGGCGCCCGGCACGTGGCCGTACAGCTTGGTGTAGCCGAACAGGGCCGCCCCCTTGCGCAGGGACTTGTTCTGGGTGGTCGAGCACTGGGAGTGGAGCTGGACCGAGCACTGGTCGCACCAGCCGCAGGAGATGTTGAAGGGGACGACCACCCGGTCGCCCGGCCGGAGGTCGGGCACCTCCCGGCCCACCTCCTCGACGATCCCCATCGGTTCGTGGCCGATGATGTCGCCCTCGTCCATGACCGGCCAGAGCTTGGTGTACAGGTGGAGGTCGGACCCGCAGATGGCGGTCGAGGTGATCCGGACGATGGCGTCCGTGTCCTCCTGGATCTTGGGGTCGTCGACCGTGTCGACCCGGACGTCGCCCTTCCCGTGCCACACGACTGCGCGCATCCGCCGGTCCTTTCCGGGGTCGACCGCGAACAAACCGCGGCGGCGTACCCTGGGGTGCCCCATGCCGCCGACCGACCTGCTCGAGACCCTCAACCCGGTGCAGCGGGAGGCCGTCACCCACCCGGGCGGGCCCCTGCTGATCGTGGCCGGCGCCGGGTCGGGCAAGACGCGGGTCCTCACCTCCCGGGTGGCCTGGTTGATCAAGGACCAGGGCGTCTCGCCCTTCCAGATCCTGGCCATCACCTTCACCAACAAGGCGGCCGACGAGATGAAGGGCCGGGTGGCGGCCCTGGTCGGGCCGGTGGCCCGCAAGATGTGGGTGTCGACGTTCCACTCGGCCTGCGTGCGCATCCTCCGCCGGGACGGCCACCACCTGGGGTACTCGTCGTCGTTCACCATCTACGACCAGGCCGACGCCGAGCGCCTGACCGGCTACGTCATCCGCGACCACAACCTCGACCCCAAGCGGTTCCCGCCCCGCCAGGTCCACGCCACGATCAGCGCGGCCAAGAACGAGCTGGTCAGCGTCGACGCCTACCAGGACCGGGCCCGGGGCCCGTTCGAGAAGCGCATCGCCCAGGTCTACCGGGACTACCAGCGCCGGCTGAGCGACGCGAACGCCATGGACTTCGACGACCTGCTGGTCCGCACCGTGGAGCTGCTGCGCCGCCACCCCCAGGTGCTGGAGTCCTACCAGGAGCGGTTCCTCCACGTGCTGGTCGACGAGTTCCAGGACACCAATCGGGCCCAGAACGAGATCGTCGTCGCCCTGGCCGGCAAGCACCGCAACATCTGCGTGGTCGGTGATTCCGACCAGAGCGTCTACCGCTTCCGGGGCGCCGACATCCGCAACATCCTGGAGTTCGAGGAGAAGTTCCCCGACGCCGAGGTCGTCGTCCTGGAGCAGAACTACCGGTCGACCTCCACCATCCTCGACGCGGCCAATGCAGTCATCGCCAACAACGCCATGCGCCGGCCCAAGGCCCTGTGGACCGAGCAGGTGGGCGGCGAGCTGATCCGGCGGTACTTCGCCGAGGACGAGCACGAGGAGGCCACCTTGGTCGGCCGCGAGCTCCAGCGCCTCCACGAATCCGAGCACTACCGGTGGGGCGACATGGCCGTCTTCTACCGGACCAACGCCCAGAGCCGGGTGCTGGAGGAGCTGCTGGTCCGGTGCAAGATCCCCTACCGGGTGGTCGGCGGCACCCGCTTCTACGACCGGCGGGAGGTCAAGGACGCCCTGGCTTACCTGCGGGCGGTGGTCAACCCCTCCGACGAGGTGTCGATGAAGCGGGTGGTCAACGTGCCCAAGCGGGGGGTGGGCGACACCAGCGTCGCCCGGCTGGAGGCGTGGGCGGCCGGCAAGGGCCTGCCGTTCGCCGACGCCATGGCCAAGGCCGAGGACGCCGGGGTGGGTGGCCGGGCCCTGTCGGGGGTGAAGGAGCTGGTCGGGCTGCTCGACGAGCTGCGAGCGCTCGAGACGTCACCTTCGGGGATGCTCGAGGCCGTCCTGGCCCGCACCGGCTACGCCCGGGAGCTCCAGGTCGACGGCTCGATCGAGGCCCAGGGCCGGCTGGAGAACCTGGCCGAGCTGGTGGGGGTGGCCCGGGAGTTCGAGGAGGCGGCGGCCGCCGAGGGGCGGGAGGCCGGGGTGGCCGAGTTCCTGGAGACGGTCAGCCTGGTGGCCGACGCCGACCAGATCCCCGACGACGGGTCGAGCGTGGTCCTGATGACCCTCCACACGGCCAAGGGCCTGGAGTTCCCGGCCGTGTTCCTCATCGGCCTGGAGGACGGCGTGTTCCCCCACCTGCGGTCGCTGGGCGAGCCCGAGGAGCTCGAGGAGGAGCGCCGGCTCTGCTACGTGGGCATCACCCGGGCCCGGGAGCGGCTGTACCTGTCGAACGCCTGGAGCCGGTCGCTGTTCGGCTCGACCCAGTACAACCCGCCCAGCCGGTTCCTCAAGGAGATCCCCGAGCACCTGACCCAGCTGGTGGAGGGCAGCCGCACCCGGGGCCGGTCGTCAACCGGCGCGTGGGGCCGGGACCGCATCGTCGAGGCCGCCACCCGGCCCCCCGCCGCCACCCGCCCGGTCCGTTCGACCGGGGCCGAGACCCTCGGCATCCGGGTGGGCGACGACGTGGTCCACGGCAAGTGGGGCGAGGGCGTGGTGCTGGAGGTCATCGGGGCCGGTGACTCGGCGGAGGCCATCATCCGCTTCCCAAGCGTGGGCGAGAAGCGGCTGCTCCTGGCCTGGTCGCCCCTCAAGAAGGCGTGACCGCCCGCAGGTAGCCGGTCTCCGGGGCGACGATCCGCCGGAGCGGCCGGCCGCCGGCCACCTTCGCCTGGGCGTTCTCCGGCGCCTGCCCGTCGCCTCGTCCGGCGTCGGCGTCGGTCCCGGGGGCCACGCCGTACCATGCCAGCTGGCGCACCTTGCCCAGGCTGTCGATCGTCGCCAGCTGCGCCCATCCCGGGGCCGACGTGTGGGCCTGGCGCAGCTCCCGGAAGGCGGCCCAGGCCTTCTCGGGGCAGTCGAAGGTCCCCACCAGGTCGCGCAGCCCGCCGGCCGGGTGCGGCTGCGGCCCGGCGAACAGGAGGAAGTGGAGCGGCGCGCCGAGGCAGCGAGGGTCCATGCCGAGCCGGGCGCAGAACTCCTCGACCGGGATCTCGACCGGGTCGATCACCTCTTCCCGCACCCACCCCAGTAGCCGCACCACGTTGCGGGTCCGCAGGTACTCGATCGCCAACCCCGCGTTCCGGGTGCCGGCTTCCCAGCGTTTCGTCCTAGCCATGTCGTCCGCCTCCGAACACTTGTGAGGCCAATGCTATTTGGCCACGGTTGCCGGGGCGCCGGAAATAGTGCTGGCCACCCTCTTCGGGAAGGAGGGCCGGCACCCCTGCTACCTTCCTGGGCACGGCGGAGGGTTGTTCAGGGGAGGATGGGGCGTGCCCGACGAGTTGCGGGTGGTCATCGCCGACGACGAGTACCTGGTCCGGGAAGGGGCGCGCAGCGTGCTCTCGTCCGTCCCGGGCATCGAGGTCGTCGGTCTGGCCGCCGATCCGGCCCAGCTCATGACGGTCATCGAGGAGACGTCGCCGGACGCGGTCGTGCTCGACATCAAGATGCCGCCGACCCACCGGGCCGAGGGCATCGAGGCGGCCCACCACATCCGGGCCAAGTACCCCTCGATCGGCGTGGTGATCCTGTCGCAGTACGCCGATCCGGAGTACGCCCTGGAGCTGCTCCGGGACGGCTCCAACAAGCTGGCCTACCTGCTCAAGGAGCGGCTGGGGCGCCCGGCCCAGCTGGCCGAGGCCATCCGCGAGGTGGTGCACGGCGGGTCGATCCTCGACCCCAAGGTGGTCGACGCCCTCATGGAGGCCCAGCGCCGCCGGTCGCGCTCGCGGGTCCACGGCCTGACCGAGCGGGAGCACGAGGTCCTCACCCTCATGGCCAGCGGCCGCACCAACGCGGCGATCGCCGGCACCCTGTTCCTGTCGGAGCGGGCGGTCGAGAAGCACATCAACGCCATCTTCCGGAAGCTCGGCCTCTCCGAGGAGCTCGACATCAACCACCGGGTGGCGGCCGTCCTCTTCTTCCTCCAGCGCAGCGTCGACTAACCGGGCGCCCGGACCTCGGCCTCGGCGTCCGCGGCCGACCGGATGGGCAGGGTGGCCGTCACCCGGGTGCCGTGGCCGGCCGACGACCTGATCTCCAGCGTGCCCCCGAACGAGCGGACGCGGTCCTCCATGTGGAGGAGGCCGCCGCGGCGGCTCTCGGGGGTGACCACGAAGCCCCGGCCGTCGTCGGCCGCCGAGACCACCAGCCAGCCGTCCCGCACGGTGAGGGCCAGCTCGATGGCGGTGGCGCCGGAGTGCTTGAGGGCGTTGGTGACGGCCTCGCACAGCAGGAAGTAGGCGCCGCTCTCCAGCTCGGGCGACAGCCGGGGGAAGTCCTCGGGCCGGCAGACCAGCCGGGCCGACACCGGCAGCCGGCCCACGTAGCTGTACAGGGCCGAGGTCAGGCCCCGGTCGAGGAGGATCGACGGGTAGAGGTCGTGGGTGACCTCCCGGAGCTGCTGGATCACCTCGTCGAGCTGCTGGCCGAGCCGGGCGAAGGACTCGACCTCGATCCCTCCGGCGTCCTCCAGCATCCCCACCTGCATCCGCAGGACGACGAGCTGCTGCTGGAGCCCGTCGTGGAGGTCGCGGGCCAGCCGGTGGCGCTCGCCGTCCTGGGCGGTGACGATGCGCCGGGAGCTCTCCCGGAGCTCCTCGGCCTGGGCGGCGATGGTGTCGAGCCGGGACTGGAGCTCCACCCGCATGTGTTCCAGCGACCCGGCCAGCATGGCGATCTCGTCGCCCCCGCCGACCCGGAACGAAGCCTCGCCGTCGCCGCCCGCCACCTGGCCGGCGGTGGCGGCCAGGTCGGTGAGCGGCCGGATCAGGGCCCGGAAGAGCAGCCACCCCACGCCCAGGGCCACCATGGCCGCCAGCAGGCCGGAGACCAGCCGGGTCTGGGCCAGCGACCGCTGGAGCGTGCCGGTGGGATTGGTTAGCACGACGCCGATGGCGCCGCCCACGGGGTCGTCGGGCGAGCGGCTCACGGAGGTGTAGGCCACCAGGCTCCGCGTGCCGTCGATGTCGACCACCTTGGGGGCGCGGGGCACCTCCGTGGTCGTCCGGTCCTGGGCGGGGGGGCGCTCGGGCGGCTCGGGGAGCGTGGAGCCGGCCATGCGGCCGCCGGCGACCAGCACGATGTGGTCCAGGCTGCCGATCTGCTTGCGCAGGCGGTAGGCGAAGGGGTCCCAGAACTCGTAGCCGGCGATCAGGATCATCCGCCCCGGCCCCGTCCCCAGGGCGACGGGGACCGCCTGCACGAACCGCCCGTTGGTGGTGGGGAGCAGGCGGCTGGCCGGCTCCAGGGTCACCCGCTCGTCGGGCGCGGCGGAGGGCGCGGCCAGGGTGGCGCCCACGCCCACGGGCGACGGCAGGTCCCTGCCGTTGGTGTCCAGGACCCGCAGCATGCCCAGCTCCAGGTTCCCTGCCGCCCGCCCCAGCTCGGCGATGAGGTCCGGCCGGCGCTGGGGCTCGAGGAGGCCGCGGGCGGCCAGGTTCTCCGACAGGTTCCGGGTCTGCACGACCAGGTTGCGCTCCCGCTCGCTGTAGGCCTCCTGCAGCACGCTGAGGTGGCTCTGCGCCGTCCGCCGGGCCTGGCGGTCGAGGGCGGTCCGGGTGAGGCGGGAGGCCACGAGGGCGGTGACCACGGTGGAGGCGGTGAGGGCGACGAGCAGGGCGCCCACGACCTTGAACAGGATGGAGGAGCCCGGCCCGGGCAGGCGGCTCACGGGCCGAGGGCGGCCAGCGAGCGGAGCTGGGCCTGCTGGAGGGCGGACTGGGGATCGGCGCCGCCCGCCCGCAGGATGTCCTCCAGGGCCAGCGAGAACTCCTCGGCCGGCGCGTCGAAGGCGCCCAGCTTGGGCGGGTGGGCCGTGCGCAGCTGCTCCAGGAACACCCGCAGGTCGGCGTCGGAGAAGTACGGGTCGTCGAACACCCGGGACCGGACGGGCAGCCGGCCTTCCTCCTTGGCCAGGCGCAGGGCGTAGCCGTCGCCGATGAGGTGGGTCATGAACTCGAAGGCCAGCTCCCGGTGCTGGGACTTCTCCGGCACCCACATGCTGCTGCCGCCCATCGCCGTCCCCTGGGTGCCACCGGTGAGGCCCCGGGGCATGAGGGCGGCCCGGACCCTGGTGTTCGGCGCCAGCCGGCGCAGGCCCACCAGGTCCCAGGAGCCGCTGGCGTGGAGGGCCACCGACCCGGAGGCGAACAGGGCCACGGCGTCGCCGGTGTGGGTGTCGGCGGCCCGGGGCCCGAAGGCGTAGCCCTTCTCGATCAGCCCTGCCAGGAAGCGCAGGGCCTGGACCACCTCGGGGGCGTCGAGGCTGAGCCGGGCCTTGCCGTCGCTGCCCACCTGCACCGTCTCCCCGCCGTTGGCCTTGATCCAGCCGTAGGTCCACCATGTGTTGTTGGGGACGACGAACCCCCGCCGCTGCCCGTCCGGGCTGGTCAGGGCCTTGACCATGGCCTCGAACTCGCCGAAGGTCATCGTCGGGCTGGGGTCGGGGAGGCCGGCCTGGCGGAGCAGGTCGACGTTGTAGAGCAGGACGAGGGCGTTGGTGTCCAGGGGCACGCCGTAGCGCCGGCCGGCCCAGGTGACGTCCTCGATGGCGCCCGGGAAGAAGTCGCCCGGATCGAGGCGCCCGGCCCACAGGTCGTCGAGGGGCTGGGCCAGGCCCTGGCCGGCGGCGGAGAAGGCGTGGCCCTGCACGACGTCGGGCGGGGCGCCGCTGGCGATGCCGGCCCGGACCGCGTCGGTGAGCAGCGAGATGGGCCCCTTCTCCACGACGACCCGCACGCTGGGGTGGTCGCGCTCGAAGGTGCGGACCGCGTCGAAGAAGGGCACGGTCACCCAGTCGTCGGTCATCAGGACGCGGAGCAGGGTGGTGGGCCGCTCCGGACCGCTCGACCCGCAGGCCACGGTCACCGCGGCCAGGACCAGCAGGATGGCGAGGACGCCCCTCCGGCCAGCTCCCACGGGAGAAGGAAACCAGCCGCCGGCGCTCAGGGCAAGGGTGGTACCACCACTCGTCTAGGGCGCCCGCGGCGAGCTCAGGTCGACGACCACCCGGCCCTTGTCGTTGACCGTCGCCGGGAAGGTGACCAGGCCGGCGCCGTCGGCGGGGAAGACCCGGCCGTCGCAGGGGTCGGTGAAGTGGCGGGCCGCCTGGTCCCAGCGCAGCACGCACTGGCGGGAGGCGCCCCGGGCCCGGGCCTCGAACGCCACCCAGTTCTTCTCGCCCAGGTGCTGGACGTAGATGTCCACCGACCCTCCCTTGGGGTCGGGGAAGAGGATGGGCCCCGAGCGGGCGATGGTCTGGGCCCGGTCGGTGGCCCGGCCCACGTCGAACTGGGCGGTCCGGGCGCCGCCCCCGTCGCCGCCTGCCGAGGTGGTCGTGCTGCTGGTGCTCATGGCCCGGGCCACCAGGGCGAAGAGGAGGGCGGCGGCCAGGACGGCGCCGACCGCGGTCACGAGGACCACGCGCCGGCGGGCGGCCAGCGCCTCCGCGGGGTCCGGGGTTTCGGGGTCGACCACCCTCCTAGTATGCGGGCGGTGGATCTCCTCGAACACGCGGGCAAGCGCGTCCTGGCCGCCCACGCCGTCCCGGTCCCCGTCGGCCACCTCGCGGTCGACGTCGACCAGGCCGTGGCCGCGGGCGAGGCCATCGGCTTCCCGGTGGTCGTAAAGGCCCAGGTGCCGGTCGGCGGCCGGGGCAAGGCCGGGGGCATCAAGCTGGCCCACGACGCCTCCGAGCTGGCCGCCGCAGCCGGCGCCATCCTCGGCATGTCGATCAAGGGCCACCTCGTGCGGCGGGTCTGGGTGGAGGAGGCGCTCACCGCCTCCCGGGAATGCTACTTCTCCTTCACCTTCGACCGGGCGGCCAAGCTCCACCTCGGCATGCTGTCGGCCCGGGGCGGGATCGACATCGAGGAGGTGGCGGCCGAGGCGCCGGAGGCCATCCACCGCTTCCACGTGAACCCGCTCGACGACTTCGGCGAGGCCGACGCCCTGCGGGCGGTGCAGGCCGCCGGCATCACCGGCGACACCGTGGAGCCCATGGCCGCCCTGCTGGTCAAGGTCTACGACGCCTACACGGCCGAGGACGCCGAGCTGGTCGAGATCAACCCCCTGGCCGTGGTCGGGGCCGGGCGGGTGCTGGCCATGGACGCCAAGGTGATCCTCGACGACAACGCCGCCTACCGCCACCAGGGCTGGGACGAGTGGCGCCACCTGGAGGACCTCGACCCCCGGGAGCGGGCGGCCCGGGAGAAGGGCCTGACCTACGTCGGCCTGGACGGCAGCGTCGGGATCATCGGCAACGGGGCCGGCCTGGTCATGAGCACCCTCGACGTGGTGAGCCAGGTCGGCGGCAGGGCGGCCAACTTCCTCGACGTGGGGGGCGGGGCGTCGGCCGACGTGATCACCGCCGCCCTCGAGGTGGTGAACGCCGACCCCGCGGTGCGGGCCATCCTCGTGAACATCTTCGGGGGGATCACCCGGGGCGAGGAGGTCGCCAACGGCATCGTGGAGGCCCTGAGCCGGGTCGACCTGCGCAGCCCGATCGTGGTCCGCCTCGACGGCACGAACGCCGAGGAGGGCCGGGCCATCCTGGCCGCCCACGAGTCCGACCGCCTGGTCTCCCGCCCCACCATGCTGGACGCGGCCCGCACCGCGGTGGAGCTGGCCTCGTGAGCATCCTGGTCGACCGGTCGACCCGGGTGGTGGTGCAGGGCCTGACCGGGAGCCAGGGCCGGTTCCACGGGCTGCGGAACCGGGCCTACGGCACCCAGGTGGTGGCCGGGGTCACGCCGGGCAAGGGCGGGGCCGACGTCGAGGGCATCCCCGTGTTCGACACGGTGAAGGAGGCGGTGGCCACCACGGGCGCCAACGCCAGCCTGCTCTTCGTGCCGGCCCGGGGGGCGGCGGCCGCAGTGATCGAGGCCGGGGAGGCGGGCGTCGACCTGGTGGTATGCATCACCGAGGGCATCCCCCTCCACGACGAGGCCCGGGCCTTCCACCACCTGGCCCGGTACTGCCCCGGCACCCGCCTGCTGGGGCCGAACTGCCCGGGCGTCATCTCGCCGGGCCGGGCCAACCTGGGCATCACGCCGGGCGAGATCGCCTTGCCCGGCGGTCCGGTGGGCATCGTCAGCCGGTCGGGCACCCTCACCTACCAGGCCCTGCACGAGCTGAGCCGCAAGGGGATCGGCCAGACGACCTGCGTGGGCATCGGCGGCGACCCCGTGCCCGGGACGGGCTTCATCGACTGCCTGCGCCTGTTCCAGGCCGACCCGGAGACCCGGGCGGTGATCATGATCGGCGAGATCGGCGGGGCCGACGAGGAGGCGGCGGCCGCCTTCATCGCCGAGGAGATGGACAAGCCGGTCGTCGCCTACGTGGCCGGCGTCACCGCCCCGCCCGGGCGCCGGATGGGCCACGCCGGGGCCATCGTCTCGGGCGGCAAGGGGGGCGCGGCGGCCAAGATCGAGGCGCTGGAGGCGGCCGGCGCCCACGTCGTGCTCGACCCCACCGAGCTCGGCGCCCGCATGGCCTCCGTGCTCCGCGCCTAGGCCCCGCCTAGGCGCGGCCGGCGTTCGGCGGTCAGCCGGCGCGGGGGAGGAGGATGTCGCAGAAGGCCAGGAACTCGGCCTGGATCGCGGGCACCAGGCGGGTGATGGCCTCGAGGTCGCCCTCGGCCGCCGCCACCTCGGCGGCGGCGCCGAGATTGGACAGGCGCCGGGCGCCGAAGGAGGCGGTGGCGCCCTTGAGGCTGTGGGCCACCCGGCCGGCCTCGGCGACGTCGCCCGTCGCCAGCGCCACCCGCAGGCCGTCGATGCGGGTGGTGGTCTCCTGGAGGAACAGGTCCACCAGCGGCGGGGCGGCGCCACTGGCCATCAGCTCCAGGATCTCGGCCAGCATCTCCTCGTCGACCCGGTCGTCCGGCGCCTCGTCGGTGGTGTCCATGTCGTCCTCCGGTTCTGCGGTCTCGCCGCCGGCGGGCGGGGCCCACCGGTGCAGCACGCTGGCCAGGGCCTCCCGGCGGACCGGCTTGGCCACGTAGTCGTCCATGCCGACGGCCAGGCAGCGCTCGCGGTCCGAGGCCATGGCCGAGGCGGTCATGGCCACGATCGGGGTGTGGTGGTCGCCCTCCCGCCGGCGGATCTCGGCGGTGGCCTCGTAGCCGTCCATCCGCGGCATCTGGCAGTCCATCAGGACGACGTCGTACCGGCGGCGGGCCAGGGCGTCGAGGGCGTCGATCCCGTCACGGGCCACCTCGACGCTGTAGCCCAGCTGCTCGAGCAGGGCCACGGCGACCTTCTGGTTCACCAGGTTGTCCTCGACGACCAGGACCTGTCCGGCGGCTGCCGCCGGCGGGGCAGACGGAGGGGCGGCCACGGGACCCGGCTCGGGTGCGGCACCGGCGGAACACACCTTGGCCAGGGAGGCCAGGAGCGACTCCCGGCGTACGGGCTTGGTCACGAACCCGTCCGCGGCCGGCCCGGATCCGGCCGGCTCCTGGCCGCCCGGCGTCGCGAGGGCGACCACCCGGGTGGCGACCGGGGTGATCAGGCCCTTGAGGGCGGTCAGCACCTCGGCCTGGGTCATGTCGCGCAGGTTGGCGTCGACGACGAGGACGTCGATCGGTTCCGGTCCCGCCTCGGCCAGCCGGATGGCGGCCACGGCCTCGGTCCCGTTCCCGACGGCCTCGGCCTCCAGCGCGGCATCGACCAGGAGGCTGGCCGTGGCCTCGGCCACCAGGGGGTGGGAACTGGCGACCAGGACTCGGAGCCCGGCCAGGCCCGGGGCCATCTCGGGCGCCGCCGGCACGTCGGCGCGCTCGAACGGGAGGCTGAACCAGAAGCAGCTGCCTCTGCCGGGCGTGCTCTCCACCCCGATGCGGCCGCCCATGAGGTCCACCAGTTGGCGGCAGATGGCCAGCCCGAGCCCGGTGCCGCCGAACAGCCGGGTGGTCGACCGGTCGGCCTGCTCGAACGGCTCGAAGAGGCGGGCCTGGTCGCGGTGATCGACCCCGACGCCGGTGTCGGTCACCTCGAACCGCACACCCCCGGGGGCCCGCCGGGCCCGGACCACGATCTCGCCCGCGTCGGTGAACTTCACCGCGTTGCCGACCAGGTTCGACAGCACCTGGCGGACCCGCAGCCGGTCGCCCTTCACCACGGCGGGCAGCGACGGGTCGAAGAGGCTGACCAGCTCCAGGCCCTTGGCGTAGGCCCGCAGCCCGAACGCGCCCACGGCGCCTTCGAAGCACGCCCGCAGGTCGAAGTCGCGCGACTCGACGTCGAGCTTGCCGGCCTCGATCTTGGAGAAGTCGAGCACGTCGTCGATGATCTGGATCAGCGACTCGGCCGAGTCGGCCAGCGTGCGGACGTACTCCTGCTGGCACTCGTCGAGGTCGGTGTCAAGGAGGAGGCCGGCCATCCCCATCACGCCGTTCATCGGCGTGCGGATCTCGTGGCTCATGTTGGCGACGAAGGCCGACTTCAGCAGCGACGCCTCCTTGGCCTGGGTCACGGCCTCGTCCTCGAGCCGCTTCCGGTCGGTGACGTCGCGCAGGTTCACCACGACGCCGCCCACCGCCGGGTCGTGCAGCAGGTTGCGCCAGATCGACTCCACGTGGCGCCAGCCGCCGTCGGCGTGGGCCATGCGGAACTGGTCGCGGCGCTCCAGCTCCGGGTGGGCGACCACCTCGGCCAGCCCTTCCACCACCCGAGCCCGGTCCTCAGGGTGGGTCCGGGCGAGGAAGTCGGATCCCACCATGATCTCCGGGGCCACGCCCAGGTACCGCTCGGCGACGGGGTTGGCGTAGATCAGGCGGGCCGCGGGGTCGAGGACGGCGATCACGTCGCTGGACCGCTGCACCAGCTGCTGCAGGCGGGTCCGGGTGCGGTTGACCGACGCCTCGGCCGCCTCCCGCTCCCGCATCAGTGCGTGGAAGCGCCCGAGCACGACGGCGGCGACGGCCGAGGTGACCACCACCACCGAGACCGCGGCGCGCGCCGGCACCTCGCCGAGGATGATCGCCGAGGGCGCGACCACCACGGCGACGCCGACGCTGGCCATGCGGGCCGGGCTGAACCGCCCGGGGGTCGGGGTGCCCGCCATGGTGAGGCGCTGCATCGAGGGGTGCAGGGCGGCGGCGGCCAGGAGGCCATAGGACCCCAGCCACAGGAGGTCGGCCCAGTGGCCCGAGTCGTAGCCGGTGGTGGGGGCGACGTAGGCGTACACGACGTCGCCGGCGAGCTGGAGGAAGACCCCGGCGAAGAGGAGGGCGAAGCTGGTCGTTCGCAGCCGGGAGATGGCCCCGAAGGCGGTGCTGGCCAGCACGCCGAGGAGGATCACGTCGGCCACCGGGTAGGCCACGTTCACCACCCCGGCCGCGGTGGACAGCGACTCGCCGGCGACGTTGGGCTGGACGAACACCGTCCACGCCACCGAGAAGGTCGCCACCCCGAAGATGCCCCCCTCGAGCAGCAGTCCCCACGCCCGTCCCGGATGGCCGGCGCGGGCCAGGCTGAGGAGGCCCCAGGCCAGGAGCGGGTAGGCGGCCAGGTAGAGCGGGTCGGCCAGCGACGGCTCGGGGATGTCGCCGAGGAGCAGCTCGTAGCCGCTGTAGACGGCGTCGGCGGCCCAGAACAAGGCCACGCCGGCGGCCAGGAGGTGCCAGCCCCGGGGGCGGATCGGGCGCCACCGCCGGACTCCCACGACGATGGAGGCCACGGAGAGCAGGCCGAGCAGCTGGTAGTCCAGGTCCTGCCAGGGCCGGGGCAGCCAAGGGTAGGCGGCCATCAGGACGGCGTAGACGGCGAGCACCGCTAGGACCGGCGCCTTCGGGAGGTCGGCCCGGGTGGCCGGCCCCACGTGGAGGTCGGCCCGGGTGGCCGGCCCCACGTGGAGGTCGGCCCAGCGGGCCGGCCGCACGCGCAGAAAGGGGTCGGCGCCCGGCGGTGTGGCGTCGCGGGCCAGGTCACCGCCGTCCCCGGTCCGCGTACCAGCCAGCCTCGCTGGCGCTCGTTCCTC
>Ga0247708_1000048_pt1 | contig 31402 bp, 28 predicted proteins | sample 42W_NmetaG_FD_189040 | JGI IMG/M metagenome (GOLD analysis project Ga0247708, IMG submission 189040) | Soil microbial communities from hillslope of Landscape Evolution Observatory, University of Arizona, Oracle, AZ, United States - 4-2-W_N | ecosystem: Engineered > Artificial ecosystem >...
GGGGCACGCCGCGGGGCAGCGGGGGCATGGCCTCCAAGCTGCAGGCGGCCAAGATGGCCTCCTGGTCGGGGATCCGTACGGTCATCGCCGCCGCCGAGCGCCCCGGCGTGCTCAGCGCCGCGGTCGCCGCCGAGCCGGGCGTGGGCACCGTCGTGCGCCCCCGCGACCGCCGCCTGGCCGCCCGCAAGCTCTGGATCGCCTTCGCCAAGCCCTACTCAGGCGTGCTGGAGGTCGACGAGGGGGCCCGCAGGGCCCTGACCGAGCGGGGCACCTCGCTGTTGCCGGTGGGCGTGGTCGGCGTGTCCGGCGACTTCGAGGCCGGCGACGCGGTGGAGATCGCCGACAAGGCGGGCACCGTCTTCGCCAAGGGCCTGGTGCGGATGGGCGCCGGCGACATCCGGGCCGCCTCCGGGCGCCGCAGCGCGGAGCTGCCCGACGGGGTGCCCCACGAGGTGGTCCACCGCGACGACCTCGTGGTCACCGGGCAGTGAGGCGGCGCTCGGCGGTCGGCCTGCTGGCCCTGGTCCTGGCCCTCGCCCTGGCCGTGGCCGGCTGCGGCCGGGCCCAGGGGGTGTCGGACACCGAGGAGGCGCTCGAGCGGGCCGGCTACCGCGCGGTCGACGTCACCCTGCGCACCGCCGGAGGCCTGGGCGTGGCCCGGATCGACGCCGAGCCCGGCGGCCCGCCGCCCGAGGTGGCGGCGGGGGTGGCCTGGCGGATGGTCCCCGTGCGCTTCGACCAGCTGGTGGTTGCCGTCGGCCACCAGGTCGAGCCGTACGGCTACGAGCAGCTCGTCGCCCGCTTCGGCCCCCGCGACCCGTCACTCGAGCGCAGGCAGATCGACGAGGACGTGGTGCGCGACGGCCTGGAGCTCATGCTGCTGCTGGGCGCTGGCGCCGTGCTCTCGGTGGGCCTGGTGGTGGCCCTCGCGGTGGGCGCCGTCCGGGCCGCCCGCCGCATGCGCCCTCACGACGACGTCGGGCCGACCTCGGGGCTGGGCGCGGGCTCGCTGACGCTGGGGGCGTCGGCGACGGCCGAGGGGGACGAGATCCCGAGCTGAGCCCGGATGGCGTCGAGGCGGGCGGTGGCCTCGGTGTTCATGGCCGCCTGCTCCACCTCGAGCATGCGGACCTCCACCGACTCGCCGGCGATCTCCGAGGCGCCCAGGGCCTTGGCGTAGCGCGACTCGATCTTGTCGCGCACCTCGTCGAAGGTGGGGACGTCCTGGCCCACCGTCTCGCTGAGGGAGGCCATGGCCCGGTTCATCTGCTCCTGCATCTTGGCCTGGTCGAGCTGGCTGAGGAGCTTCTGGCGCTCGGCCAGCTTCTTCTGCATGACCATCGAGTTCTGCTGGACGGCGGCTTTGGCCTGGTTGGCCGCCTGGGTGGACTGGAGCAGCAGCTGCTTGAGGGTGTCCACCTCCTTCTCGGTGGCGATCAACCGGTTGGCGTAGGCCTCGGCCGCCGAGGTGTAGTCGAGGGCCTTGGTGGCGTCGCCCCGGCGGCTGGCGTCGTCGGCCATCTGGACGGCCTGGCGGGCCGAGGCGTTGAGCTTTCCCATCTCCTCCATGGCCCGGCTCAGGCGCATCTCGGTCTGCTTCTGGTTGGCGACCACGTTGGCGGCCTGCTCGATGAGCCGGCGGTGCTGGTCCTGGGCCTCGGTGATCGCCTGCTCCAGCTGCACCTTGGGGTCGGCCATCTCGTTGAACCGCCCGGTGAGTAAGGCCGTCAGGTACTTCCACGCCTTGCTGAAGAGTTTGAGCATGCCCCGAGGATAGTGATGGGGGCCAGGCCTCGGTACCATCGGGTTCAGGACTCGCCTGCAACGTGCATATTCCGTTCAACGCTTCAGAGCGATCGAGCCTCGGCGTCGAAGTCGAGCTCGAGATCGTCGACCGTGCGAGCCGGGGACTGGCCAGCGCGGCGAGCGACATGCTGGAGGACCTGGGCCGGGGCCATCCCGGCGGCGAGCACCCCAAGGCCAAGCACGAGCTGTTCGAGTGCACGGTGGAGATCATCACCGGAATCTGCGGCACGGTCGCCGAGGCGCGCGACGACCTGGGGGTCACCCTCAAGGAGGTCACCGCGGCCGCCGAGCGCCGGGGCCTGGCGGTGATGTGCTCGGGCACCCACCCCTTCTCCGACTGGCACGACCAGGAGGTGAGCCCGGATCCCCGCTACGCCAGGCTGGTCGACGAGATGCAGTGGCTGGCCCAGCGGCTGCAGATCTTCGGCGTCCACTTCCACGTCGGCGTCCGCTCGGCCGAGAAGTCGATCGCCATCGCCAACGCCCTGACCGCCTACATCCCCCACTTCCTGGCCCTGTCCGCCTCCAGCCCGTACTGGCACGGGCGCGACACCGGCCTGGCGTCCAGCCGCAGCAAGGTGTTCGAGAACCTGCCCACCGCCGGGCTGCCCTACCGCCTCGACGACTGGAGCCAGTTCGAGCACTTCATGGAGACGCTGGTCAACGCCAAGGCCATCACCAGCATCCGCGAGGTGTGGTGGGACATCCGCCCCCACCCCGACTTCGGCACCGTCGAGCTGCGCATCTGCGACGGCATCCCCACCCTGCGGGAGGTGGCCGGGCTGGCCGCGCTGGCCCAGAGCCTCGTCGAGTGGCTCGACACCCTGGTCGACCGGGGGTACTCGCTCCCCGTCCCCCGGGAGTGGACGATGCGGGTCAACAAGTGGCGGGCCACCCGCCACGGGGTCGGCGCCGACATCATCGGCGACGACCAGGGCACCCGGGTGGCGCTGGCCGACGCCATCAGGGACCTCGTCGAGGAGCTGACGCCGGTGGCCGCCCGCCTGGGATGCGCCGAGGAGCTCGTGTCGAACCTCGAGGTCCTCCGCCGGGGGCCGAGCTACCTCCGCCAGCGCCGGGTGCTCGACACCCGCGGCACGACGGCCGACGTCGTCGATCTCCTCGTCCGGGAGATGGAGACCGACCAGCCGGCCTGGGACTAGGCGCGGCGATCTCTGGCGCGCCCTAGGCGCGACGCCGTTTGCGCGCCGCAGGCGCGATGTCCTCTGGCGCGCCGCAGGCGCGATGTCCTCTGGCGCGCCGCAGGCGCGATGTCCTCTGGCGCGCCGCAGGCGCGACGAGGGCGCCCCGCCGAAGCGGGACGCCCTGCGTCACCCGGGAGTGGCGGCTGTTACACGCAGAGGCCGGCGTTCAGGCCGTTCAGCACCGTGCTGGTCATGCCGTTCACGGTGGCGTTCAGCTCGGCGGCCTTGAGCGCGTTCCAGGCGTTGCCCCAGAGGACGGCCTGGTCGCCGTACTCGCTCATGCGAGCCGAGACCATGGCCTGCTGGGCGTCGACGCTGCCGCCGGCGTCGACGGCCTGGAGGAAGCTGATCAGGGCGGCGACCAGGTTGGTCTGGGACGTGGCGAACGACGCCGACTTGGTGGCCAGGTTGGTCTGGGCGGCGGTGACCGCGCTGGTGTCGGCGATGATCGTGTTCAGGATGGCGGTGATCTGGGCGGGAAGGCCGTTGCACACCTGGGTCACGACGCTGTTGGGGGGCGAGATGACCGCCTGGGCGGGGCTCGCCGGTCCGATTGCCAGCATGCCGGCAGTGGCGACGCCGAGGCCGAGGGCGATGAACTTGCGCATTTTCTTGTGTCTCCTTTGAAGGGTTGTCTATGAAACTGGGTAGGGAATTCCGAGCTGCTTCAGCATCAGTCGCAGCTGGGCTTCGACCTGCTCCTTGGTGAGAGGAGCGCCGGACCCATTGGCGGCCGCTGTTTGCTGCAGTTGTGTCGTAAGCCCCGCGATGACCTGTTGGATTTCTTGGGCTGAGGGTGTGGAGTCGAGCGTCGAAGGCACCGCCGATGCGGGCGCCTTGGCAGGCGCCTTGGTGGCCGGGGTATTGCCGTTGGCCTGGGCCGATGGCGCTACCGTGGTGGCGGGCGACGACGCTGGAGCCAGGGTCGGCAGAATCGGAACGACCGCTGCCTGGGCCTTGTCTGATGTCGACGCCACCACCGAATTGGTGTGGTTCGAGTCACCCTTGCCTGGCATGAGGAGCACAGTCCCCACGCCAAGCAGCATGACAATCACGCCCGCGGCGGCAGTACCTATCTTTGCTCGTCCCATTAGAGAACCACTCCCAGTGTCATTGAAGGGGCGTTTGCTTCGTTTGAGCATTGGTCCCGCTCGCCGTTCCCGCCGCTCGAGAACCACCATGAGGGGTGAATCCCAACTCACGCCCCGCGAAAACCCAACAGCAACCCAACAGACCGCCGGAATTTGAGAATCCGGCCGGGGGCGGACGCGACAAGGGCGCCCCGGCCGAAGCGGAGCGCCCTACGTCGCGGGCGGTGACGGTGTTACGGGAGCGGCACGCAGAGCCCGGTGTTCAGCGCGCCGAGCACCGACTGGGTCATGCCGTTGATGGCGGCGTTGAGCTCAGCGGCGTTCAGCGCGTTCCACGCGTTGCCCCACAGGACGGCCTGGTCGCTGTACTCGACCAGGCGCGCCCCGACGATGGCTTGCTGGGCGTCGAGGCTTCCGCCGAGGTCGATGGCCTGGATGTAGCTGATCAGGGCAGCCACCAGGTTGTTCTGAGCCGCGGTGAAGGACGCCGTCTTGGTGGCCAGGTTGGTCTGGGCCGCGGTGAGCGCGCTGGTGCTGCTCAGGATCGCGTTGGCGATCGAGGTGAGCTGGGCGGGCAGCCCGTTGCACACCTGGGTCACCACGCTGTTCGGGGGCGAGATGACCGCCTGGGCGGGGCTCGCCGGACCCAGCGCCAGCGTGCCTGCCATGGCAACGCCGACCCCGAGGGCGATGAACCTTCGCATATTGGTACCTCCTTTCGTCTCCTAGGCGTTTGGATAGGGAATACCGAGCTGCTTCAACATCTCTCGCAGCTGCGCCTCGACCTGCTCCTTGGTGAGCGGAGCGCCGGCGCCATTGGCGGCGGCTGTCTGCTGGAGCTGTGCGGTCAACCCGGCGATGACCTGCTGGATCTCCTGGGCCGAAGGCGTCGAGGCGAGCGTCGTGGGTGTCCCCGGTGCGGGGGCCCTGGCCGGCGCCTTGGTCGTCGTCGGACCGCCCTTGGCCTGGGCCGATGGCGCCACGGTGGTGGACGGCGACGACGGCGGAGCCACGGTCGGCAGGATCGGGACGACCGTTGCCTCCGGCTTGTCGGAGGCCGGCGTATCTGCGGAGGTGGCCCGGTCGGGGTGGCGGCCGCTCTGCCCCACGGCCACGGCACCCACGCCCACCAGCATGAGAATCACGCCCGCGGCGGCGATACCCGTTCTCGCTCGTCCCATGAATGAACCACTCCCAGTGTCATCGAAGGGGCGTTGCTCTTTTCCTGAGCGTTGGATCCGTGGCCGTTTCCGCCGCTCCACGTCCACGATGCGCGCCAAGAGTCAACGCCAGCCCGGAGAACGCCCAACAGCGGCCCAACCAACGGGGCGAAATTTGGCCATGCCCGGGTTGGTGGGCGCCTACCGTTGCCTGGTGCGCGGCTCGCCCTCCCGAGCGCTGTGGCGCGTGCGGCCGTACCTGCGGCCCTACGCCCGACAGCTGGCCACCATGGTGGTCGCCTCCCTGGCGGGCATCGGCGCGGCCCTGGCCGTGCCCCTGGTGATCCGCGGGATCGTGGACGGGCCGATCGCGCGGGGGGACCGGGGGGCGGTCGCACCCCTGGCCCTCCTCGTGCTGCTCCTGGGCATGGTCGAGACCGGCCTGGCGTTCATGCGGCGCTGGGTCCAGGCCCGGGCGGCCAACGGCTTCGAACGGCGGCTGCGCGACGACATCTACGCCCACCTCCAGTCGCTGCCCGCCGCCTTCCACGACCGCTGGCACTCGGGGCAGCTGCTCAGCCGGGCCATGGCCGACCTGTCGGTCATCCGGCGGTTCGTGGGCTTCGGCCTGGTGTTCCTGATCGTGAACACCATCACCTTCCTCTTCGTGATCGGCCTGCTCTTCCGCATGTACGCCCCGCTGGCCCTGGTCACGGCGACCTCGATCCTGCCCCTGGCCGTGCTGTCGTCGCGGTTCAAGCGCCGCTACAAGGAGGTGGCCCGGCGGGTGCAGGACCAGCAGGGCGACCTCACCACGCTCGTCGAGGAGGCGGCGACGGGGATCAGGGTCATCAAGGCCTTCGGCCGGGCACCCCTCGTGACCAGCCAGTACACGGCCCAGGCCCGTCGGCTCCGGGACTCGGCGGTCGAGAGCGCCAACCTGCGGGCCACCTTCTGGTCGCTGATCGACCTGGTGCCGAACCTGACCCTGATCGGCGTCCTGGTCGTGGGGGCGCTGGCCGTCGGCCGGGGCGACCTGACCCTCGGCGGGTTGGTGGCCTTCATCTCGCTGGTCCTGATGCTGGTCTGGCCCATGGAGTCGCTGGGCAACATCGTGGCCAACGCCCGGGAGGCCGACACCGCCGCCGGCCGCATCTTCGAGGTGCTCGACACCGTGCCCGACATCGCCGAGCGCCCCGGCGCCGTCGACCTCCCCTCCTCCGGCGGCCACCTCCGCCTCGAGCAGGTCGGCTTCAGGTACCCGGGGAGCGACCGGTGGGCGCTGCGGGGCCTCGACCTCGACGTGCGACCCGGCGAGACGCTCGCCCTGGTGGGCACGACCGGCTCGGGCAAGACCTCGCTGCTCAGCCTCATCCCCCGCCTGTACGACGCCACCGAGGGCGCGGTGCTCCTCGACGGCCACGACGTGCGCGACCTCACCCTGCCGTCGCTGCGCCGGGCCGTGGGCGTGGCCTTCGACGACCCCCTGCTCTTCTCGGCCAGCGTGCGGGAGAACCTGCTGCTCGGCTGGCCCGACGCCACCGAGGAGGAGCTCCAGGTGGCGATCGAGACCGCGCAGGCCGACTTCGTCCACGGGCTGCCCTGGGGCCTCGACACCCGGGTGGGGGAGCAGGGGCTCACCCTCTCCGGCGGGCAGCGCCAGCGCCTGGCCCTGGCTCGGGCCATCGTGGGCCGCCCGGCCGTGCTCGTTCTCGACGACCCCCTCTCGTCGCTCGACGTCCACACCGAGGCCCTCGTCGAGCGGGCCCTGACCCGGGTGCTGGCCTCGAGCACCGCCCTCGTCGCCGTCCACCGCCCGTCCACCCTGGCCCTGGCCGACCGGGTGGCCTTCCTCGACCGCGGGCGCCTGGAGGCGGTGGGCACCCACGCCGAGCTGGCCGCCGAGCTGCCGGCCTACCGGGCGGTGCTGGGCATCGACCGGGACCGCCCCGGCGTGGGGAGGGTGGCATGAGCGGCCCGGGAGGCCGCTCCGACAAGCAGAGCGGCCCGGGAGGCCGCTCCGACAAGCAGAGCGGAGGGGCCCAGGACGCCTGGCGGGGGGTCGCGGCCGAGGTGCTGGAGGACGCCCGGGGCGGGCTGGCCGCCTTCCTGCGGGCCCGCAGCCGGCGCCTCCTGGGCTCGCTGCTGACGCCGCACCGCCGCACGATCGCCTGGCTGGCCGTGGTGGTGGTGCTGGAGACCGTGGCCCAGATGGCCGGGCCCTACCTGGTGAAGGTGGGCATCGACCGCGGGATCCCGCCGCTGCTGGAGGGCGGCAGCCCCGGGCTCCTGCTCGCGGTGGTGGCCGCCTACCTGGGCGCGGCCGTGGCCCAGGCCGGGCTCACGGCCGTGTTCGTGCGGGTCTCCGGCCGGGTGGGCCAGGACGTCCTCTTCGACCTGCGGACCCGGCTGTTCACCCACTTCCAGCGGCTCAGCCTGTCCTTCCACGAGCGCTACACCTCCGGCCGGGTGGTCGCCCGCCTGACCTCGGACGTGGAGGCCATCGGCGAGCTGCTCGACACCGGCGTGAACCAGCTGGTCTTCGCCGTGCTCTCCCTGGCCAGCACGATCGTCGTGATGTTCGTGCTCGACGTGCCCCTGGCCCTCGTCGCCCTCTTCGCCTTCCCGCTGCTGTGCGCGCTGACCGCCTGGTTCCGCCGGCAGGCGTCGAAGGCCTACCGGGAGGCCCGCTCCGCGGTGGCGCTGGTGATCGTCCACTTCGTCGAGTCGCTGGGCGGCATCCGGGCCGTCCAGGCCTTCCGCCGGGAGGGCCGCAACCAGGAGATCTTCGAGCAGCTGAACAGCCGGTACGCCGACGCCAACATCCTGTCGAGCCGGCTGGCCGCCACCTTCGGTCCCGGCACCCGGGCCATCGGCTCGGTGACCGTCGCCGTCACCCTGCTCTTCGGTGCCCACCGGGTGATCGACGGGGCCACCACCGTGGGCGTGCTGGTCGCCCTCCTGCTCTACCTGCGACGGTTCTTCGAGCCCATGCAGGACCTGGCCCAGTTCTTCAACACCTTCCAGTCGGCGGCCGCCGCCCTCGAGAAGCTGTCGGGCGTCCTCGAGGAGGAGCCGGCGGTGGCGGAGCCGGCCGAGCCGGCCCGGTTGGTGGAGGGCCCGCTCGACGTCCGCTTCGAGGAGGTGGCCTTCTCCTACCGGCCCGACCGGCCGGTGCTCGCCGGCCTCGACCTGGTCGTCCCCGCCGGCCAGACGGTGGCTCTGGTGGGGGAGACGGGGGCCGGCAAGAGCACGATCGCCCGCCTGCTGGCCCGCTTCTACGACCCCACGGAGGGCCGCATCCTCCTGGGCGATGTCGACCTGCGCCAGTTGACCCCCCAGGACCTGCGGGCCGCGGTGGTCATGGTCACCCAGGAGGCGTTCCTGTTCACCGGCAGCGTGGCCGACAACATCGCCTTCGGCCGGCCCGCGGCGTCCCGGGCCGAGGTGGAGGCCGCGGCCGGGGCCGTCGGCGCCCACGAGCTGTTCGCCGGCTTGCCCCAGGGCTACGACACCGTGGTCGGCAAACGGGGCGGGCGGCTGTCGTCGGGCCAGCGCCAGCTGGTGGCCTTCGCCCGGGCCTTCCTGGCCGCCCCCCAGGTCCTGATCCTCGACGAGGCGTCGTCGTCGCTCGACGCCCCCCACGAGCGCCTGGTCCAGGGCGCCCTGGGCACCCTGCTCGCCGGCCGGACGGCGGTCATCATCGCCCACCGCCTGTCGACCCTCGACATCGCCGACCGGGTGCTGGTCGTCGACGGCGGCCGCATCGTCGAGGACGGCGCCCCGGACGAGCTGCGGGCGGCCGGCGGGGCCTTCCGCCGCCTCAACGAGGAGTGGGCCGACTCCCTCGGGTGAGGATCAGACGATCTGGACGGGCGTCCCGATGTGGACCGTGTTGGCCAGGCGGGTGATGTCGGCGTTCTTCATGCGCAGGCAGCCGTTGCTCACCGCGTCGCCCACCAGCCCCGGGGCGTTGGTGCCGTGGAAGGCGATCTGGCCCACGCCCGTGCCGAAGGTCATCAGCACCTCGCTGAAGGCGGCCACCGAGAGCTGGTACGGGCCGTACACCCCGCCCGGGTCGGGGGTCCGCACCGCCCCGTCGATGTAGTAGTTGCCCCGCGGCGTGGGGGTCGACGAGGTGCCGATGGCCACGGGGGCCTCCATCACCGGCGACTGGCCGTCGTAGACGGTCATGGTGCGGGCGGCCAGGCTGACCACGATGCGGTGGCTGACCTGGCGGAGGTCGACGTCGGCCGCCCGGATCCACCCGGTGGTCTGGTTCGGGCGGGTGTTGAGCTGGACCTCCAGCCAGTCGCCCTGGCGCTGCTGGACGAGGAAGACCAGGGGGAGCCCCTCCCAGGTGGGGTTGCTGTAGCTGTCGTCGGGCTCGGCCTGGCCCGGCGTGCTGTAGATCCCGATCTTCGACCCCTTGACGTCGGCCACGGTTGCCGGTGCGGGCACCGGCCGGGCCACGCCCCGGCGCAGCGTGCTGCCGGGCACGGTGACCAGCTCCGGCGCGGCCGCGACGGCGGCCGCGGCGACGGTGGTCGTGGTGGCCGGGGGTTCGGTGGCCGGCGGGGACACCGTCTCGATCAGGGCCGGGTCGGGGCGCCCGCCGGTGGACGACGGCCGGTCGAAGCGCATCCACCCGGCCACCGCGAGGGGCACGGCGAGCACCACCACGAGGGCGGCGGCCAGGGCGGGCCGTCGGCTCCCGAGCCGCCGTCGGCGATCCAGCATGGCGAAGAGGGTACTCGCCTACTCGGGCCTTGCGAGCGGCATGAGCACGTCCACCAGGGTCCGGAAGCCGGGGCTGAGGAAGGGGTCGCGGGCCGTCATCGACCGGGCCGTCCGGTCCTGCACGACCAGGTCGTACTGGTAGGAGTCGGGCAGTGCCGGTCCCTTCCCCGCCGGCGGCGCGAAGTCGATGCCGCCCAGGGCCGCGGTGACCTTCGACGCGGTGGCCTCCGGCAGCTCGTCGAGGTCGACGTCGGCCACCATGGAGATCCCGGCCAGTCCGCCGCTGCGGGTCAGCCGCACCCGGGTGCCCAAGCCGCTACACCCGGACCTTCACGTCGTCCCAGCCCGCCTTCACCGCGTCGACCTCCTCCGAGGCGTCGCCGAAGCGCATCCCGGCCTGGCGGACCGTCGCCCGGGCGAAGGCCTTGAACCCGCTGGTGGGCTTGATCTTCTCGTCACGCAGAGAGTCGTACCAGATCCGGCCGGCCCGCTCCCAGGCCTTGCCGCCCAGCGTGGACGCGCACACGTAGAAGGCGCGGTTGGGGATGCCCGAGTTGATGTGGACGCCCCCGTTGTCGGCCGCGGTGTTGACGAAGTCGTCCATGGACGCCGGCTGCTTGTCGTACTTGTTGGCCGTCCCCGGGGCCTTCATCGACCGCAGGGCCGGCTGGAGGGCGGGCCCGACCACCTCGGCGCCGATGAGCCAGTCGGCCTTGTCGGCCGTCTGCTTCTTGGCGTACTGGCTGGTCAGCGCCCCGAACACGTCGGACATCGACTCGTTCAGGGCGCCGGACTGGCCCTGGTAGACGAGGTTGGCCTCGAACTGGGTGACGCCGTGGGTCAGCTCGTGGCCGATGACGTCGACCGACGAGGTGAGCCGGTTGAACAGCTGCCCGTCGCCGTCGCCGAAGAACATGTGGCCCTGGCCGTCCCAGAAGGCGTTGGCGTAGTTGGTGGAGTAGTGGACCAGGCCCAGGATCGGCATGCCGGCGTTGTCGATGGAGTTGCGGCCGAGGGTCTCCCAGAAGAACTTGTAGGTGGCGCCGAAGCCGTCGTAGGCCTCGTTGACCGCAGGGTCCTTGACCGCCCGGCCGCCCTCGGTGCGGGCCACCGTGCCCAGGGCGATGTCGTTGCTGTTCTTCTGGTCGTAGATCGTGCGGTGGGGCCGGCCGCCGGCCCCACCCATGGGCCGCATGGCCACCTGGGTGGCGGCGACCGTGGCCGCGAAGTGGGCCCGCAGGGTGCGGAAGGTCTGGTCGACGGCCATGGTGTCGGCCGCCGCGTCGCGCTCCTCCTTGTTCCCGTTGCGGATGATGTCCCGCAGGAGGTCGGGCGGGACGATGCAGGCGATGGACGGCCGGCAGTGACGGGACTGGTGCACGGGTGCCTCCTTAGGGCTGGCGCTGAAGCTTCGGGAGTTCCACTGCCTGGCAGGCGAAGGCCAGGGGGTCGCCCCCGGCCAGCGCCGTCATGCGCCCGGCCGCCTCGTTGAGCCGGGCCTCGCTGAGCTCGCCCCGCTGCACGGCGACCACGATGCCGTGCACCATGTCGCGGGCGACGCTGCCGTTGGTGTTGAGGATGCCGTCGGCACCGGACGCGAGCGCCTTCACCGACGCCTCGGCCCAGTCCCACCGCTGGTTGACCGCTCCCATGCCGATCGAGTCGGTGATGGCGACGCCCTTGAACCCCATCTCCCGGAGCAGGCTGTAGGCCTTGGCCGACAGGCTGGCGGGGATGCCCGGATCCAGCGCGGTGTAGTCGACGTTGCTCATCATCATCACCGGGATGCCCAGGGCGATGAGGTCGGCGAAGGGCCGCAGGTCGTTGGCCCGCAGCTCGGCCATGGTCGAGGTGGAGGTGATGCGCCCCAGGTGGTCGTCGCCCTCGGCCTCGGCCCGGCCGGGGAAGTGCTTTGCCACCGCGCCGACGCCCTTGTCGGCCAGCCCGACGGCGTAGGCGTAGGCATAGCGGGCGGCGACCGCCGGGTCGGCGGAGAACGACCGGTCGCCGATCGTGTTCTCGGCCGGCCCCCCGTCGAGGTCGGCCACGGGGGCGAGGTCGAGGGTGATGCCCATGGCGGCCATCTCCGTGGCCTGGTCGCGGGCGAGGGCCCGCATGTCCTCGGTCGTGCCCTGGCGGGCCAGGCGCCGGGCCGATCCGGTGTAGCCGATCACGTGGCCCAGGCTGGTCACCCGGCCGGGCTCCTCGTCGGTCGACACGATTAGCGGCTGCTTCGACCGCCGCTTCATCTCGCTGACCAGGCGGGCCACCTGGGACCGCGACACCACGTTGCCCCCGGTCAGCAGCACCCCGCCGATGCCCATGTCGACCAGCTCGCCGACCAGCGCGTTCGTGGGGTCGGTGACGTCGGGCATGCCGACGATCAGCACGCGGGCGGCCCGCTCACGGAGCGACGACTGGGGCTGGCAGGCGGGCTCGGTGGACGTGGTCGTCGCCGCCACCACCTGCGGTTCGCCGAAGCTCGGGAAGAAGAAGCGGACGGGCGCCGAGACGACCTCCCCGGGGGTCGAGCCCGTGGCCGCGCCCGCGGCGGCGACCACGGTCAGCACCGCCAGCACGACCATCAGGCGGATCCGCCCGGGACCGAAGGCGCCCCGCCCCTCTTGCACGCCGGGCACGGTACACGGGCCGGCCGGCCCATGCTGCCCGGGGGAACCTCAGCCGGACGTCCCCTCGAGGGCCACCCAGAGCGACTCCTGCTCGCCGACCAGGCTGTCCACGTCGCTGCCCAGGGGCTGGAGCGTGCCCAGGCGGGGCCCTGGAGCGACAGTCCCCGCCCCCGGCCAGCGGATGCTCGCCGGCGAGGTGATGGCGCAAAGCACGGTGCATCGTGCTCTTCAGGTGCGTGGGCGCGGAGCCGACATCTGGACGGTGGTGGCTTCCACCGTCCCGCACCGGCGCGAGCGCGTCCGGCCGGCCCCGCCGGCCGGACCGTCGCTGACCGGTCGGGCCTTCCTCGCCCTCGCCTTCCTCTTCGGCTTCTACGTCCTGGCCTTCGCCGCCGTGGGCCTGCTCGCGGGCGCCAACGTGGTCCTGTTCGCCGCCGCCGGCCGCGTCCAGGCCCAGTTGGTGCTCGTGACCCTCGTGGTGGCGGCCGCCGTCCTCCGGGGGGTGTTCTTCGTCACCCGGTCGGGCGACGCCGAGCTCACCGGCGTGGCGGTCGACGGGCGCAGCCAGCCCGCCCTCGTGGGCCTCGTGGGCGACGTCGCCCGCGCCATGGGCACGGCGCCGCCCACCCGGATCCTGCTCGTCCCGGAGGTGAACGCCGCGGTCACCGAGACCGGGGGTTTGCTGGGGCTCCGCCGGGGCGAGCGGGTCATGGTGATAGGTGTCCCGCTCATCGAGGCCATGACCGTCGACCAGCTCAGGGGCGTGATCGCCCACGAGCTGGGGCACTACGCCGGAGGCGACACCCGCCTCGGCGCCCTCACCTACCGGGCGGGGGCGTCGATCTACCGCACCGTCGATCACCTGGGCCACGGCAGCCTCCTCGGCCGGCTCTTCAGCGCCTACGGCCGCCGGTACCTGGCCCTGTCCCTGCGGGTCCGCAGGCAGCAGGAGCTCACCGCCGACGCGGCCGCCGTCCGCCTGGCCGGGCGGGAGAACCACGTGACCGCCCTGCGCCGGGTTGCCGTGGGCGCCGTCGCCTTCGACAACTTCATCCGGCTCTACCTGGCCCCGCTGTGGCGGCGGGGCTGCGACGTCGAGAACGCCTTCGCCGGCTACCGCGCCCTGCTGGCCGACCCCGGCCGGGCCAAGGACCTGGAGGCCGTGGAGGCCGCCGTCCACGGCGAGACCACCGACCGCTACGACTCCCACCCCTCGCTGGCCGAGCGGGTGGCCAATGCCGAGCGGGTGCCCGAGGGCCCGGGGGCCGGGTCCGACGGGCGGCCGGCGCGAGAGCTCCTCGTCGAGGCGGACGACGTCGAGCGCCGGGTCGGGGCCCTGCTGACCAAGGAGGCCACCGGCCGCCGGATGGAGCGCGTGGTCGACTGGGGCCCGCCGGCCGCCGAGATCTTCGCCTCCGACCTGGCCGCGGCCGGCCACGCCCTCATGCGGGCCGCCGCCGTGGTGGCCGAGGAGCCCGAGGAGGCGAACCTGGCCGGCGTGATCGTCCTCATCGAGGAGGGCGAGGCCGAGGCGCTGGCCGCCGCCATCACCGGCCCCCTGCAGGAGGGCACCCCCGAGGAGCGGGCCGAGTACGGCAAGGCCGTCCTGCGCGACCACCTGGCCGGTGCCATCGGCGCCTACCTGACCGCCAAGCGCCGGCACTCCTGGGCCGTCTCCTGGTCGGGCCCGGTCGGCCTGGTCGACGGTCGGGGCAAGCGCACGGACCCCTTCGCCATGGCATCGTCGCTCCTCGACGACCCGTCGTCGGGACCGGAGCTGCGGCGGGCCCTGGGCGGGGTGACCCGCCTGCGGGCCTTCCGGGCCGCGGCCCCCGGGGCCGACCCGGCCGCCCCCGGGGCCGGTGCACCGGCAGGCGGGACGCCGCCGGCGATCCTGAGCGTGGTGCCGGAGGTCAAGGCCGGCAGCGGCCACTACGACCTGCTGCTGACCACCGCGGCGGTCGTCCTCCACCCCGTCGGCGGGGGGATCGGCCCCCTGCTCCGCCGGGCCATGACCAGCCAGGGCGTCGCCGCGCCCCAGGCCAACGCGGCCCGGCGCCGGATCGAGAAGCTGTTCTCCCTCCCCGAGGAGGAGCTGCTCGGCCGCAGGGCGGGCGCCCTCGTGATCCCGTTCGAGCGGCTGGTCCAGATCCGCAGGCACCGCCGGTACGTGGTGGAGCTCGAGCTGGCCGGCGCCCCACGCCCGTGGCGCCTGCGCTGCCCGTCCAAGGAGGCCCGCGACGCCCTCCTCGGCCAGATCCAGGCGGCGCTGGTCGGCCAGCTGTCCGCCGCCGCCTAGCCCTCCTCGACGGCGGCCCGGAGCCGGTCGAACACTACGGGCTGACGACCACCGAGGCGTGCAGGTTGTTCGTCGTGAACTGGGGGAACCCGGTGCAGAGGTCGACCCGGTTGGCCTGGAGCTGGAGCGCCAGCGGGCCGGGCTCGGTCACCACGTAGGTGACCCGCTGGTGCCGGGTCGAGGGTGCCAGCGGGCACGGGCCCTGGTCGTGGAGCCGGCTGTAGATCAGCTCGCCGGCCACGTAGAGGTGGTTCATGCAGCAGAAGTCGGTGGGCACCGTCGCCCACGTCTCGAAGTGGAGCGTGACCGTGTCGCCCACGTGCGGCTGGGCCGGTTCCACCCACAGCCGCATGGAGATGCCCTTGTCGTCGAGGCTCCACGACGACGCCGGGCGGGGAACCGTCGTGGCCGGCACCAGCGTCGTGCTGGGGCGGGCGGGCGCCGTCGTGGTGACAGGGACCGGCGGCGTGACCTGCTCGGCGACGGTGGTCGTCGGCGCCGGCCTGCTGGTCGAGGGCCGGGGCGCGACGGTGGTGACCGGTGCGACGGTGGTCGAGGGGCGCAGGGGGAGCGGGTCGGTGAGCGCCCCTGCGGCCTCGAGCTCGGGGTCGGCGCCCATCTCCCCGCCGGTCGGCGGGGCCGTGGTCCCCAGGGCGATCCCCGCCACGCTCAGGATCACGGTCAGCACGGCGGCCAGCGCCCCCCACCGGACGGCTTTCCGCCGTTGCACACCCATGCCGTAGTTCTCGGCACCCGGGCGGGCAAGGCTTAGAAGTTGCTCGCCGCGTCGGTGAGACCTTGTTCATCGTCGGGCTGCTGCCTCGTGGACCGCGGCGTCGGTGGCCTCGGCGATTGGTCGACGAGGCACTTCCACTCGGCGGTCGCCCCGCCGCGGGCGAGCAGGTCCCGCCAGACGACGAGCGCCAGCCACCCGTCGATCGCGGGGTTCTCGGCCGTCGCCAGGCGGTCGCCTCGTCCTCGCCGAGCCGGGACCGGATGGCGACCGACCCGGCGACCATGGCCGCGGCGGCGCCAGTAGGGCGAGCACCCGGCGCACGGGCGGAGCGTACGCTCGGCGGTCATGGATGCGAAGACGGCCGCCCGGCGCCTCGGCGAGATCCAGCTCGTCGACCTCCGCTACGAGCAGGACTGGCGGGCGGCCCACATCTCCGGTGCGGTCAACATCCCCGAGGACGACCTGGCCGCGCGCGCCGGGGAGCTGGACCGCGGCCGTCCCGTCGTCACCGTCTGCCGGGCCGGCAGCCGCAGCGGCGACGCGGCCGAATGGCTGCGCGGCCAGGGATTCGACGCCGAGAACCTCGACGGCGGCATGCTGGCCTGGAAGTGGGCCGGGCTGCCGGTCACCGGCCCCGTGGCCGAGCCCGAGCCGGAGGAGGAGCCGGACCAGGAGCTGCAGGGGCTCCACGACGAGTTCCTCGAGCTGGCCCTGGCCATCCAGGAGCGCTTCGGCGGTGCGGAACCGACGGAGGAGCAGATCAGGGAGTTCCTGCGGGAGCGGCTGATCACCGAGGGCAAGACCCCCGAGGAGGCCGACGCCTTCCTGGCCGGAATGGGCGGGGAATGAGGAGCCGGGGCCGGTAACGTCGTCGGTGTGAACGCCACACCGAGCGGGCTGGCCGAGCTGGGCCGGCGGGCCAAGGCCGCCTCCCGCATCCTCGCCACCGCCTCCACGCCGGCCAAGGACGCCGCCCTGGGCGCGTCGGCCGACCTGCTCGTCCAGCGGGCGGGCGAGATCCTCGACGCCAACGCGGCCGACGTGGCCCGGGCCGAGGCCGCCGGCACCACGGCCACCGTCGTCGACCGCCTACGGCTGACCACGGCCCGGATCGAGGCCATGGCCGACGGCCTGCGCCAGGTGGCCGCCCTGCCCGACCCGATCGGCGAGGTGGTCACCGGCTGGACCCGCCCCAACGGCCTGCTGATCGAGAAGGTCCGGGTGCCGCTGGGCGTGGTCGCCATCATCTACGAGAACCGGCCCAACGTGACCAGCGACGCCTTCGGCCTGTGCCTGAAGGCCGGCAACGCCGCCTTCTTGCGGGGCTCGTCGGCCGCCCTCACGTCGAACCTGGCCATCGCCGCCGTGCTGCGGGAGGGGCTGGAGAAGGCCGGCCTGCCGGCCGACGCCATGGTGCTCGTCGACGATGTCCGCCACGAGGCCGCGGTCGAGTTCATGCGCCTGCGGGAGTCGATCGACTGCCTGATCCCCCGGGGCGGGCCCTCGCTGATCAAGGCCATCCTGGAGAACGCCACCGTCCCCTACGTCATCGACGGCGACGGGAACTGCCACGTGTACGTCGACGCGTCGGCCGACCTCGACCAGGCCCTCGACATCGTGGTCAACGCCAAGACCCAGCGGCCGTCGGTCTGCAACGCGGCCGAGTCGCTGGTCGTGCACGCCTCGGTCGCCGAGGCGTTCCTGCCCCGGGCCGCGGCGGCGCTGGCCGGCGTGGAGCTGGTGGGCGACGAGCGGTCCAGGCAGCTGGTGGCGTCGATGGGCGCCGCCTCCGAGGACGACTTCGCCACCGAGTTCCTCGACCTGAAGATGTCGGTGGCGGTCGTCGACTCGCTCGACGCCGCCATCGCCCACGTCAACCGGTACGGCACCGGCCACACCGAGGCCATCTGCACCCGCGACCTGGCCGCCGCCCGCCGGTTCACCCAGGAGGTCGACGCCGCCGCCGTGGTCGTCAACGCCTCCACCCGCTTCACCGACGGCGAGCAGTTCGGGTTCGGCGCCGAGATCGGGATCAGCACGCAGAAGCTCCACGCCCGCGGCCCCATGGGCCTGCGGGAGCTGACCACGCTCAAGTACGTCATCTCCGGCGACGGGCAGGTGCGTGCCTAGGTTCGAGTCGATGGACTCGGTGCGGGCCGGGCTGGCCGGCGCCGGCTACCTGGCCGACGACGCCATGGCCGGGGTCGTGTTCCTCGCCGACCGGCTCGACAAGCCGGTGCTGATCGAGGGGCCGGCGGGCACGGGCAAGACCGAGCTGGCCAAGGCCGTGTCCCGCATGACCGGCCACCGGCTCGTCCGCCTCCAGTGCTACGAGGGGCTCGACGAGTCCAAGGCCCTCTACGAGTGGAACTACCGCAAGCAGCTCCTGCGCATCCAGGCCGGGGAGGGGGTGGGCACCTCGTGGAGCGACCTGGAGGACGACATCTTCACCGAGGACTTCCTCCTCACCCGTCCCCTGCTGGAGGCCATCCGGTCGGAGGATCCCGTCGTCCTGCTCGTCGACGAGGTCGACCGGGTGGAGATCGAGACCGAGGCCCTGCTGCTGGAGGTGCTGTCCGACTGGCAGGTGTCGGTGCCCGAGATGGGCACGGTCACCGCCCGGCGCATCCCGCTGGTGTTCCTGACCTCGAACGCCACCCGCGACCTGTCCGAGGCCCTGAAGCGCCGGTGCCTGTACCTCCACCTCGACTACCCGTCGGTCGAGCGGGAGCGCGAGATCGTCCTGGCCCGGGTCCCCGAGCTGCCCGCCCACCTGGCCGGCGAGGTGGCCCGCATCGTCCGGTCGCTGCGGCTGCTCGACCTGCGCAAGCCGCCGTCGGTCTCCGAGACGCTCGACTGGGCCCGCACGCTGGTCGTCCTGGGCGTCGAGGAGCTCGACGCCGCCGTCACCGAGTCCACGCTGCACGTCCTGCTCAAGCACCGGGCCGACATCGCCGCCGCGGCCCGGGAGCTCAAGACCGCGGGCTGAGCCGTGCTCGACCTGCTCGCGGGCTTCGTGGGCGAGCTGCGGGCGGCCGGGCTGCCGGTGTCGCTGACCGAGAACATCGACGCCATGGACGCCGTCCGCCACGTGCCGCTGGAGGACCGGGAGGCCCTGCGCACGGCGATGGCCTCGACCATGGTCAAGCGCCCCGAGCACCGCCCCGCCTTCGACGCCGTGTTCGACTCGTACTTCTCGCCGGCCCCGTCGCTGGTGGACGACGAGGGGGCCGACCTCGGCGCCCTGCTGGAGGAGGCCCTGCGCTCGGGCGACGAGGAGGCGGTGCGCCGGCTGGCCCGGCTGGCCGTGGCCCGGCTGGCCGGGATGGAGGAGGGGCGGGGCGTGCGGGGGAGCGCCTACGTGTTCAAGACGCTGCGGCTGCTCGACGTCGACGGCGCCCTGGCCCGGCTGCTGGCCGGCGCCCGCTGGCTGGAGCGCGACGACCTGGCCATGGCGGGGGAGCGGTTGCGGGGCGAGGTGGAGGCCGAGGTCCGCCGCCGCCTGGTGGCCGAGCGCGGCCCGGAGGCCGTGGCCCGGTCGATCCGCCGGCCGCTGCCGGAGGACGTCGACTTCCTCCACGCCAGCCGGGAGGAGCTGGCCGCCCTGCACCGCGCGCTGCGCCCCCTGGCCCGGCGCATGGCCGCCCGCCTGGCCCGCCGCCGGCGCCACGGCCGCCGCGGCCGGCTCGACTTCCGGCGCACGCTGCGCCGGTCGCTGTCCACCGGCGGCGTGCCGGCCGACCCCCGGTTCCGCCGCCCGCACCCCCACAAGCCGGAGATCGTGGTGCTGGCCGACGTGTCGGGCTCGGTCGCCACCTTCGCCCGGTTCACGCTCCAGCTGGTGCATGCCCTGGCCGGGGAGTTCTCGGCCGTGCGGACGTTCGTGTTCATCGACGGGATCGACGAGGTCACCCACCTCTTCGCCGGCGCCGACGACCTGGGCGTGGCCCTGGCCCGGGTCCACGAGGAGGCCGACGTGGTCGCCGCCGAGGGCCACTCCGACTACGGGCGGGCCCTGGCCACGTTCCAGCAGCGGTGGGGCCGGGAGATCACGGGCCGCACCTCGGTCGTCATCCTGGGCGACGCCCGCAACAACTACCACGCCTCCTCCGCCGACGTGCTGGCCGAGCTGCGGCAGCGGGCCCGCCGGGTGTGGTGGCTCAACCCCGAGCCCCGGTCGTACTGGGACACCGGCGACTCGATCGTCTCGGAGTACGGCCGCCACTGCTCCGGCGTGTTCGAGTGCCGCAACCTGCGCCAGCTCGAGGCCTTCGTCGCCCAGATCGGGTGAGCGGCCCGGGAGGCCGCTCCAAGCTGGCCGGACGCCGCTGGGTCCTGGCCCTGCCGCCGCTGGCCGGGCTCGCCGCCGTGCTGGCCGCCACCGCCAAGGGCCTCTACGTGAGCCCCGACGCCGTGTTCTACGTGGAGACGGCCCGCAACTGGGCCGGCGGGCGGGGCTTCCGCCCGCCGGCCGGGCTGCCCCCGGTCGACCACTTCCCGCCCCTGTTCACCGCCCTGCTGGCGGCCACCGGCTCGCCGCTCGGCGCGGCCCGGGTGGTCAACGCCCTGGCCTTCGCCGGGATCGTGCTGGTCGTGGGGCTGGTGGTGCTCTGGCGGACCCGGTCGGTGCCCGCCGCCCTCGCCGCCTCGGTCCTCGCCCTGGCCGCCCGGGACCTGCTCACTTACTCGGCGTCGGCCTTGAGCGAGCCGCTCTTCGTCCTGCTGGCCCTGGGCGGCCTGGCCGTCCTCGCCCTGCACCTGGAACGGCCCCGGCCCGCGCTGCTGGCGGCCGCCGCCGCCCTGGTGGCCGCCGCCTGCCTCACCCGGTACGCCGGGGTGGCCCTGGTCGTGGCCGGCGCCGGCGTGCTGGCGTGGCGGCGCCGGTGGGCCGACGCCGCCGCCTTCGGCGCGGTCACCGTGGCGCCGCTGCTGGCGTGGCTGGCCTGGGCCGGCTCGGGCGACCGCACCGTCGCTTTCCACCCCTTCGGCCTGGACTACCTGGGGCAGGCCGCGGCGCCGTTCACCCGCTGGCTCGTCCCCTGGCCCGGGCCGCCCGTGGGGTTCGTGCTGGCCGTGGCCTTGGTGGCGGTGGGCGTCGCGTACGTGCGCCGGCTGGAGGCACCGGTGTTCGTCGCCTTCGCCGTGGCCTACCTGGCCGTCCTCCTCGCCTACCGCACGTTCACCGACGCCAGCGGCCGGCTCGACGCCCGGTTCCTGCTGCCGCTGCACGTGGTGGCGATCGTCGCCCTCGTCCCCGCCATGTGGCGCCACCGGGTGGCCGCCCTGCTCGTGGTCGCCCAGGTGGCGGGCGCCGTGGCCTGGACGGCCGGCGGCCTCACGGACGACGGCATCGGGCGCCGGGGCTACACCGCAGCCGCTTTCGAGACGTCGACGGTGCTGGCCTTGCTGCCAGACGGGCCCGTCTCCAGCAACGCCTTCGACCTCATCGCCTTCCGGGGGGGCGAGGCGTCACCCCTCCCGGCCAAGAAGGACTACCTGACCGGCCGGGCCAACCCCTCCTACGAGGCGGAGCTGCGCGCCATGCGGGGCCACGTCGCCTACTTCCACGCCGTGCCCTTCCGGCGGTCGTTCCTCCCCTCGGAGGCGGAGCTGCGGGCCGCCCTCCCGCTGGAGGTCGTCGCCGAGGACGCCGTCGGCACCCTCTACCGCATCCGGTAGTATCTCACCACTCTTCCCTCCGCGGCGGTGCGGGCGGTTCACGTGGACCGAGGTGGTCCGCGTCCCCTACTCGACGGCGCGGCGGCTCGGCGAGCTCAGCCGGCGCGCAGCAGCTCGGCCAGCCGGTAGGCCAGGTCGAGCGACTGGCGGCCGTTCAGCCGGGGGTCGCACGCGGTGAGGTAGCGCAGGTCGAGCTGGGAGTCGAGGACCTCCTCGGCCCCGCCCAGGCACTCCGTCACGTCGTCGCCGGTCAGCTCCACGTGCACGCCCCCGGGCCAGGTGCCTTCCGCCCGGTGCGCTCGAAAGAAGCCGCCGATCTCGGCCATCACGTGCTCTAGGTGGCGGGTCTTGCGCCCGCCGGCGCTGACGTAGGTGTTGCCGTGCATGGGGTCGCACACCCACAGGACCGGGTGGCCGGACTCACGAACGGCCCGGATGAGCGGGGGGAGCAGCTCCTCCACCCGCTCGGCGCCCAGGCGGGTGATGAGCGTCAGCCGCCCCGGGATCCGCAGGGGGTTGAGGGCCTCGCACAGCTCGACGGCCTCGCCGGGCGAGGTCGACGGCCCGAGCTTGACCCCGATCGGGTTGTTGACGCCCCGCAGGAACTCGACGTGGGCACCGTCGAGCTGGCGGGTGCGGTCGCCGATCCAGACCATGTGGGCCGAGCAGTCGTACCAGCCCCCGGTGAGCGAGTCGCGCCGCGTGAGCGCCTCCTCGTAGCCGAGGATGAGCGCCTCGTGGCTGGTCCAGAAGTCGACCTGGTGGAGGGTCGTCTCCTTGGCCAGGTCGATGCCGCAGGCGGCCATGAACCGCAGGGCCCGGTCGATGCCCTTGGCGACCCGCTCGTAGCGCTGGCCCTCGGCACTGCTGGCGACGAACTCCTGGTTCCAGATGTGGACCTGGCTGAGGTCGGCGAAACCCCCCTTGGTGAAGGCCCGCAGCAGGTTCATGGTGGAGGCCGACTGGTCGTAGGCCCGCTGGAGCCGGTGCGGGTCGGGGATCCGGGCCTCGGGATCGGCGGCCACGTCGTTGACCATGTCGCCCCGGTAGGCCGGCAGCTCGACGTCGCCCACCACCTCGGTGGGGGAGGACCGGGGCTTGGCGAACTGGCCGGCGATGCGGCCCATCTTGACCACCGGCACGCCGGCGCCGTAGGTCAGGACCACCGCCATCTGGAGGATGACCTTGAGCTTGTCGCGGATGGCGTCGGCGGTGAAGGCCTCGAACGACTCGGCGCAGTCGCCGGCCTGGAGCAGGAACGCCCGGCCCGCGGCCACCTCGCCCAGGGTCGCGGTGAGCTGGCGCACCTCGCCGGCGAACACCAGCGGCGGCCGGGTGCCGAGCCGTTTGAGGACGTCGTCGAGCGCGCCCTCGTCGGGCCATTCCGGCTGCTGGGCCGCAGGGCGGGCCCGCCAGCTGCTCGGCGTCCAGGAGGTGAGGTCGGTCATGGCCAGTCCGTACAAGGGTAGAGCCCAGGTGGCGGCTCCGTAATACTGGATTCCATCGCCGAGCACCGTGCCCCCGAGAGGCTGGGGATCCTGGGGGGGACGTTCGACCCGGTCCACATCGGACATCTGGTGGCCGCGGTCAACGTCCGCCACGAGCTGGCGCTCGACCGGGTGCTGCTCGTCGTGGCCAACCACCCCTGGCAGAAGAGCGACCGGCGGATCACACCGGCCGCCGACCGGCTGGCCATGGTGCGGGCCGGCGTGGCCGGGACCGGGGGCGTCGAGGCCAGCGGCATCGAGATCGACCGGGGCGGCGACTCCTACACCGCCGACACGCTGGAGGCGCTGGCCGCCGAGGACCCCGATCGGGAGCTGTTCCTGATCGTGGGCACCGACGTGGCCGCCGAGCTCCACACCTGGCGGCGGCCCGAGGTGGTGGCCCGCCTGGCCACCCTCGTCGTGGTCAGCCGGGGCGGGGCCCCGCCGGCCGCTCCGGGCCCGCCGTGGCGGGTCGCGCACGTCCGGATCCCGGCGCTGGAGGTGTCGAGCTCGGACCTGCGGGCCCGGGCCGCCGAGGGCCGGCCCCTGGACCACCTGGTGCCGGCGCCGGTAATTGCCTGCATCCGCGAGCGGGGCCTGTACGCTCGGGCCAGATGAGGACGACTTCCGACCAGGTCCGCGAGTGGGCGCGGACCGCGGCCCGGGCGGCGTCCGCCAAGGGCGGCGACGACACGGTGATCATCGAGGTCGGCGAGATCCTGGCCATCACCGACGCCTTCGTGATCACCTCCGGGCGCAACACCCGCCAGGTCAAGACCATCGCCGAGGAGGTCGAGGCCCGGCTCAAGGCCGAAGGCGGCATCAGCCCGCTGCGGGTCGAGGGCCTGGGCGACAGCCACTGGGTCCTCCTCGACTACGGCGACCTGGTGGTCCACGTCTTCCTCGACGAGACCCGCGCCTACTACGACCTCGAGCGCCTGTGGTCCGATGCCCCCCGCGTCGCCTGGGAGGACGAGGCCGCCCGCAACTGAGAGACTGTCTCCGGGAAAAGGGGGCAGGGATGGGTGAGAAGCCGATGGGCGTGCCGGCCACGGAGGACGAGCCGGCGGAGGGGTCGATCAGCACGACCAGGTCGAACATCAGGAGCGGGGGAGGCGCCGCGGTGGCGCCCGGGGATCCCGTTCCCGACATCGACGTGAAGATCGGGAAGTAGCTCAGGTCGCGCGCAGCACGGCCTGGCCGGCGGCGCCCCCGGCCACGCAGCGGAACGCGTAGTCCCCTGCGGGATCCAGCACGTAGGCGGCGGACGTGCCGCCGGCGTCCAGGCTGAAGCGGGCGCCGCTCGACCCGGGCGGTCCGGTCACGGTGACCCCGATCTCGCCGCCGGACTGGTTGGCGACGCGGACGGCGGAGCCCACCGGCCGGCTCGACGAGGCCGGGCTCAACGTGCAGCCCAGGCCGACGGTCAGCGTGACCGGGCCCGGCACGGCCGTCGTGGTGGTCGTGACCGGCGCCAGGGTGGTCGTCGGAGCGGTCGCGGTCGTGGTAGGCGACGGCGCGACCGTGGGGGCGGTCGTGGCCGGCGCGACCACAGTGGGGGCGGGCTGGGGAACCGTCACCGCCGGTGCGCTGGTGGTCGCCGCCAGGGTGGTGCTGGTGGTCGTCGTCACCGGCGCGGTCGTGGTCGAGGCGACCGGTGCCTCGGCCGCGGTGGGGACGGGATCCTCCCCGCCGGCCCCGAACAGCCCGGATGCGAACGCGGCCCCGACCAGCAGGACGGTGAGCACCACGGCGATCAGCAGGGCGACCGGCCCGCGAGGCCGCCGTACCGGCTCCGGCAACGCCGCCGCCGGCGCGGAGGCCGGTGGGACGAGCGGTTTGCCGTGCCGGGCGCCTCGTGAGGTGGCGGGCTGCGACGGCGTCCGCTCGGGCGGGAGGAGGTCGGTGGGGTCGCCGACCGCGTCCCAGAGCCCGGGGCGCCCGGTCTGCCCTGCGCCGGCCAGGATGCGGCCCGAGGAAGGGGCGGCGGCCAGCCAGCCGTCGAGCCCGCCGGCGTCGAGCCGGTCGAGGAACGCGGCGAGCGACGCCCGGGGGATGCAGGCGTAGCGGGACCCTCCCGTGCCGCGCACGCTGAACACCGTGAACCCCCACGTGGCCAGGAAGGGCGCCACCTCGACGTCGCCCCGGCGCCGAGCGACCAGGAGGTCACCGAACGGGGTGGAGGCGATCTCGGTCCCGGAACCGACGTCGTTCTCCGCCGCTTCGATCCCGAGGGGGGACGTGCCGGCGACGATCCGGTCCATGGCCTCGAGGTCCTCCGGACCGGCGTTGCCGGCGAGGGCGGCGCGGGCGCAGCCCCAGGAGAGCTCGAGGTGGCGTTGGCCGTCGATCGTGCCGCCGCCGGCGGCCGGCAAGGTCGCGGCCCGCCCGTCGCGGTAGAGGTCGAACCCGAAGGCCAGGTGCCGGTCGAGTTCGAGCCCGACCCGCCCGCCCGCCGGGTGCGGCGTGATGGCCAGCGCCGGTGGCACCGGGCCGCCGCCGGCCGCGGCCCGGACGGCGCCGGCGAACAGGGCGGCGGCCGCCTGGAGCCGGGCGCCGATGGCGTACTCGCCGCAGAGCTCCATGCGCGAGGGGCGGGGCCGCAGGAAGACGCCGTGGGACCCGGCCCGGTCGAGGACCATCATCAGGGCCGGGCCGAAGCTCCCGGCCAGGACGGCGAGCACGCGATCGGCGTCGCGGTCAGCCACGGCCACGCTGAGATGGCTGGAGAAGCCGAGGAGGGCGACGTCGGCCGGGAGGAGGTCGCCGAGCAGGCGCCGCCCCGCATGGGCCCATGCGTCGACCTGGGCGGTGAACCCGGGTGCCAGGGCCAGCGGCGGCGACGCCACCTCGGCCTCGGCCTCGTCGCAGGTGAGCGCCATGCCGGAGGGGCAGCGGTAGGCGTTGGTGTCACCCGGGTCCAGCCGCCGGCCGGGCACGGCCAGCCCGTGGATGAGGTCACGGAAGTCGACGGCCTGCCCGTCCCGGCGCAACTGGTACTCGTGCTCGAGGCCGACGAGCGCCACCGCCGGCGCCGTCATCGCGACCGCCGCCAACCCCATGTGGCCTCCCCTCGAGCCGAGGGTAGGCCCGCGACTAGGCCAACGCGTCGCGCACGGCGGCGCGGGCCTCCTCGACGCTCATGGCGGCCAGCTCGGGGAGCGACCTGCCGAGACCGGCCACCACCTGGTCGGCCAGGTAGTACCCCACCCGCCACTTGCCGTCCACCAGACCCCCGCCGAAGAAGGTGTCGATGGCCTCGGGGATGTCGAGCGCGGCCCTGACGTGCTTGCGCAGCTCCTCGACGTGCTGCTGGCACCATGGCAGCCAGCCCTGGGCCTCGGGGTGGCCGTACCAGAAGTAGTCGATCTCCTCGGCTTCGGGCACCGCGGCCCGGGACACCTGGGTGGCGAAGCCCTCGGAGAACACCATCCAGGCCATGTCGTCGGCGGGCGGGGCCTCGCCCCGCTGCTCCATGGCGATCTCGTGCCAGCCGTGGGTGCCCTCGTGGGCCACGAGCACCTTGGTGCCCTCCGGGGTCTGGTACCACTCCAGGCAGTGGAAGACGGCCACGTCGCCGCCCAGCCGGGCGACCACGGCGTTGGTGGTGAACGTGCCGACCATCAGGACGTGGACGGGCGACGGCTCGGCCGGCACCCCCAGCAGCTCGCCCAGCCGGGGGTCGACCTCCTCGATGATCTGGGTCATCACCGGGCCGGCCTCGCGCACCCGGCTCCGGATGTTCGACAGCTCCTTGACCATGGCCGCCGTGCCGCCCTCGCTGCGCCCCGTGGCCTCGTCGAAGGTCTTGAAGACGTCGGCGTTGGCCGCCTGGTAGTGGTCCTTCCAGAGGAGCTCGCGCCGCAGCGGGCTCTCCAGACCGGCCTTGCGGGCGAAGGCCTCGAAGGCCGGGATGGTGTCTCGTATGCGTGTGATGCGGGAGATCCTACGGCCCCTTGACCTGGGCCTCGTCCTCGGTACTCTTGGACGGCGGACAGGCCGGCGCCACTGGGGGCGATCCGGCGGAAAGGGAACGGCGCCATGATCCGGTTCGCGGGCGGAGGTTTGATCGGCTTCGCCCTGATCGCCCTCTGGCTCTACTGCATCTTCGACGTGATCGCCACCGAGGAGATCCTCGTCCGCAACCTGCCGAAGATGGCGTGGCTGTTCATCGTCGTCTTCATCCCCGACATCGGCTCGATTGCCTGGCTGGCCCTCGGCCGGCCGGCGTTCGCCGGCTGGCGGCCGGGCGACACCGAGGGGCGGCCGACCCGCAGGGTGGTCGGGCCCGAGGACCGTCCGGACTTCGGGTCGAGCAGGGCGAAGGACCGGGACCGGCTCGACGCGTGGGAGGCCGACCTCCTCCGTCGCGAGGAGGAGCTCAGGCGCCAGAAGCCCGAGGATCCGCCCTCGCCCCCCATGACCTGGTAGTCCGCCGAACCCGCGGCGGCGTCGCCTACGCTCACGGGCATGGCCAAGACCCTGATCGTCCAACTGACCTGCGACCGGTGCAAGGCGGAGAAGGGCGAGAACGTCGACGGTGCGCAGACCGTCTCCTTCGGCTACGACGGGTACGACTACAGCCTCGATCTCTGCCAGCAGCACAGCGACGATTTCCACAACACGGTGCAGAGCTTGATCAGCTGGTCCTCGGACCGCACCCGTTCGGGCGCCGGGCGGCGGGCCAGGCGGGGTGGCGGCGCCGAGGAGGCCGACGGTGGCGCCGCGGCCGCCTCGGCTCCCCGGTCGACCGCCGACCGCGAGCGGCTCAAGGCCATCCGGGAGTGGGCCCGCTCGAACGGCTACCCCGACCTGGGCGACCGCGGCCGCATCCCCCAGGCCATCGTGAGCGCCTACGAGGCCGCCCACTAGAGGAGTCTTGTGAGTGAGTGAGTGAGTGGAGCTGGAGGGAATCGAACCCTCGTCCGCTCGGTGCAGACTCCCCGTGCTACGACCATTCCCGCGCTACGGGCTTGACGCTACCCCCGGGCCGGGTCCCGGATGTTCGTCACGTCTTTCCGTGAGGTCAGTCGGTCTTTCCCGACGTGTCAGCGGTCTTTCCCGGCCGTCAACCCTCATTCTGTTCCCAAGGCAAAGGGTCGTCCTCGGCGTGCCCTCACGGGTCGCAATTTGTCTTACCTCCGCAGGTTCTTAGGCTGCGAGGGCAAGGCGGGTGTCGTTGTCGGCACCTGTTTTTTTGCCCCGTTTATCGAGTCTGAGCAACTCGGGTCGCACGACAAGCCAACGGTCCCAGCGTCGAAACCAGTCAGCCCCATGATTTCAAGAGACAACGAAGTGGCGGTACAGCCTGCCCATTCTACAGGGCGCCGGCTCAGGCGCTGTACCAGCCGGCCACGTCCACCACGATGTCGGTGGCGCCCAGGTAGTTGAAGAGATCCACCCTGCCGCCCTCGCCCACTTGCACGATCGCCATGTTGGGCACGGTCTGGCCGGGCAGGTAGTTGAGGTTCGAGGCCAGAGGACGGCTCCGCCCGGTGGGCCAGGCGGTCAGGAAGCTCTGCGCGGTCGGGCCGGTCACCGTCACGTTCAGAACGACCGCCGACACACCCGTGGCCGGCAGCCCGCCCCGGCCGGTCACCTGCAGGCTCAGGACGCCACCCGGGCCCACCTTGGCCGCAGGCGCGCCGAGCCCCGAGCGGGTGTCGAGGATGCGCGCCGGCGTCCGGGCCACGTACCTGGGCCCCGGCCCGGGGTCACCGAGGTCGAACCAGCCGGCGACGTCGACGACGACGTCGGTGGCGCCCAGGTTGTTGTACAGGTTCACCCTGCCGCCGTCGCCCACCCGGACGATCACCAAGTTGGGGACCGTCTGGCCGGGCACGTAGTTGAGGTTCGACGCCAGAGGACGGGTCACGCCGGCCGGCCAGGCGGTAAGGAAGCTCTCCGCGCTCGGCCCGGTGACGGTGACGTTCAAGGCCACCGCCGACGCGCCTGCGAGCGGCACGCCACCTTGCCCGGCGACCTGCAGGGAGAGCGTCGACCCCGGACCGACCCGGGCGACGGGCGCGCCGACCCCCGAGCGCGTGTCCAAGATCCGCGACGGAGGGAGCGAGGCGTACCTGGCCCCCTGGGTGGCCTCGCCGGTGCCGTACCACCCGGCCACGTCGACCACCACATCCGTGGATCCGAGGTTGTTGTACAGGTTCACCCCGCCGCCTTGGCCCACCTTGACCATGGCCATGTTGGCGACCGTCTGGCCCGGCAGGTAGTTGAGGTTCGACGCCAGCGGACGGGTCTCGCCGGCCGGCCAGGCGGTCAGGAAGCTCTGCGCCGTGGGGCCGGTAACCGTCACGTTGAGCGCGACGGCGGACACGCCCGTGGGCGGCACTCCGCCGCGACCGGTGACCTGCAACGTCAGGGTGCCGCCCGGACCCACCTTGGCCCGGGGGGCGCCGAGTCCCGAGCGCGTGTCGAGCAGCCGGGCGGGCGTGAGGCTGTGGAAGCCCCCGCCGGGAGCGGGAACCGGCTCGTAGGCGACCATGAGGTTCGACGCGGGCACGGCGACCACCCCCTGGCCGGCGACGATGTTGGCGCCGAGCGACCACTCGATGAAGGGCCATCGGTTCCGGACGGGGGCGCCGACGTCGTCGGCCCACAGCTCGGTGCCGGTCGCCGGATCCAGCGCCCACAGGCGCCCGGTCGCCGACCCGACGTAGACGGCGTCGTTGACGACGACCGGAGGGGTGGTCAGCTGACCGTCGCCCACGAAGGTCCACTGGGTGAAGCCGGTCGAGCGTTCCCGGCCTTTGACAGCCGAACCCTCGAGCGCGTAGGTCCGGGACTGGTCGAAGGCGGGCAGGGTGCCGCTGGCGGCGCCCAGAAGGCGTCCCGTGGCCGCCTCCCGGACGAGGGGTGTACCCGCGGTCGCCTCGCCCCACAGCTCGCCGGCGCTCACCGCCGACTGGCCGCCGCAGGACGGGGCCACCCGCCACACGACGGCCCCCGTCGAGGCGTTGACGGTCGTCCCGCTCTGGGCGCAGCCGACAGTCACCAAGCCGCCCGAGACCGTGGGCGTGGCGGTCATCCCCCCGCCTGTGTGCGCCGCCCACAGCTCGGCACCCGTCGCCGCCGACAGGGCGCGGAGCAAACCCACCGAGGTCACGGCGTAGACGACACCGTTGTCGTAGGCGGTCGGCGTCTCGACGTTCTCCGAGCCGTACTGGGAGAAGGTTCGGGACCAGAGCTCCCGACCGGTGGCGGCCTCGATAGCCCGGAGGGGCCCCTCCCGGAAGGACGCGAACAGCCGCCCGTCGCCGTAGGACACGTACGAGCGTGGGGCCTGCTCGGACCCGAGTGTGATCGGCGGCCAGAGATCCTGCCCGGTGACCAGGTCAAGGGCGAAGAGCTTCGGCCCGGCGGCCACGAACATCCGGCCATCCGCGACCACGGAGTAGTCGGCCGGGTAGCCCAGGTCCCGCGTCCACCGCTTGCGCAGGGGGGGACGGCCCACGGTGCTCGAGACGAGGTTCCCTTGGTGGGTGTTGTCGATGCGAAGCCCCGAGGACGCGTTCGAACCGGACGAGCTGAACGGCGCCCTCCCCGCCGGAACCGGCGCGGCCTCCATCGCTGCAGGTGGCGCGGCGCTGGCATAGGCGACGAGGTGGTTGGTGGCCGGGACGGCCACGATGCCCTGCCCGGCCGACAGGGCCACGTACAGGGGCCGGAAGCCGCCGTCCAAGGGCGGAAGCACCGGCGAGCCGGCGTTGTCCGTCCACGTCACGGCGCCCGTTCGGGCGTCCAGCGCCCAGACCTGGCCCGTCGCCGAGGCCGCGTACACGTATCCGTTCACGACGATGGGCGCCGCGGTGAGCTGCCCGTCGCCTGTGAAGCGCCAGAGCGTCTGCTGCGTGGCCGGTTCGCGGGCCTCCAGCACACCCCGGTCAAGGAAGTAGCCCTGGGTGGCGTCGAACGCCGGAGCGACATCGGCGGTGAACGAGGTGACCAGGGCGCCGGTTCGGGCATCGCGCGCCTCCGGCAGTCGCCCGTGCACGCTGCGGTCCCAGACCAGGCCGGCGCCGACGACCGGTGTCCGGTTGCCTGCCGCACTGCCGTAGCAGGCCGTTGGTGTGCTCCAGACCAGGTCGCCGGTCGTCGCGCTCCAACCGCTGTCCGGGCCACACTCGATCGACGTGAAGACCAGGTCGTCGGCCACCGCCGGCCCAGCGTCGTGGGCCGCGTAGAACCGCTCGAAGAGCTCGTGGCCGTCGACGGCCGAGATGCCGTACAGCGCCGACCAACTGGAGTTGTACACCCCGGTGAGGTACAGGATGCCGTCCTTGTAGACCGGCGGGGCGGTCGAGGGATGGGTCAGGACGATCCACCGTTGTCGCCCGGTCACCGCGTCGAACGATCGGAGGACGCCGTCGGCGTTCAGCACGAAGACCTGGCCCTCGCCGTAGGCGAAGAAGGCGCTCGCCCCCAGGTCGAGGGGGCCCCACAGGTCCCGGCCGGTCGCCGCGTCCAGGGCGAAGAGCGTCGTCCCCTGGGAGCCCCGGCCGGTCTCGGCCAGGGCGAAGACCCGGCCCCCGGCAATGAGTGGGTACGAGAC
>Ga0247708_1000049_pt1 | contig 31318 bp, 27 predicted proteins | sample 42W_NmetaG_FD_189040 | JGI IMG/M metagenome (GOLD analysis project Ga0247708, IMG submission 189040) | Soil microbial communities from hillslope of Landscape Evolution Observatory, University of Arizona, Oracle, AZ, United States - 4-2-W_N | ecosystem: Engineered > Artificial ecosystem >...
CACTTCTGCCGTTGCTGGCCGAGCTGGCCGAGGCCGTGGGTGGCCGGCCGGTGCTCCTGCCAGCGGCCGGCAAGCCGGCCTACCACGCCGCGGCGATGCTCGCCGCCGGTGGGCTTATCGGGCTGCTGGACACGATCGTCGAGGTCGCCCGCGCGGCCGGCCTGGACGAGCGCGCCGCTTTGGCCGTCTACCTGCCGCTCGCTCGGCAGGCGCTGGCCAACGCCGAGCGTCTGGGCGTGGACGGCGCACTGACGGGCCCCTTCCTGCGCGGTGACGCAGGCACGATCGCCGGCCACCTCGGCGTGCTGCGCGCGTCCGCGCCGGCGGCACTGCCGCTCTACGTCGCCGTGGCGCGGCGCGAGCTTGCCGTGGCAGAGCGGCGCGGCGAGCTGTCAGCTGACCGGGCGGCTGAGATACGCCGCCTGCTCGACGCCGCAGGCTGATTGCAAAGGCCGGCCGAGCCGCTACCATTCGAGGCCATGCAGCACAGCCTGGCCGCCATCCGCGCCGGCCGCCCGCGAGCCCGCTACGCCGCCCCGCCCATCAGCCGCACACAGCCGCGGCTGGGCCTTGGGCGGCGTCTCTTCGCGCCTGCCGCGGCAACGAAGCCTGAGGCCCGCCGACGACCTCTGGACGAGCTGCGCCGTGCCGCCCGGAGCTGCGCGACACCTGCCCCTCGCGGGGCGGGGGCTCTTGCCCGTCACGGCCTGGCCAGCGGCCCGGTCGGTGTCCGCTGGAGTGGCCAGGTGGTGGGGTCGTTGCGCCAGGCGCGGCCGCGCAGCGCTGCCCCGTGGCGCGCCTGAAGAACCGGCGCAGATCGCCGCGCACAGCGCGCGCAGTCTCCTGCGGGGGGATCGTCCTGCGCCGGGCTGCAGCAGGGCTGGAGCTCGTCCTCGGCCGGCGTCGGCGCGAGGATCGCAGCGCGGCCTGGTCATTGCCGAAGGGCACGCCGGCAGGCGACGAATCGGTCGAGCAGACGGCACTGCGTGAGGTCCACGAGGAGACCGGCCTGGACGTCCGCATCGTCCAGCCCGTCGGGCCGATCGAGTACTTCTTCATGCAGCGCGGCACGCGCGTGCACAAGACCGTGCACTACTTCCTCATGGAGGCCACCGGCGGTGACATCGCCCGCCACGACCACGAGTTCGACGAGGTGCGCTGGGTGCCCGTCGAGGAGGCGCGGACGCTGATGAGCTACCCGACCGAGCGCGACATCCTGGAAGAGGCGCTGCCGCTCACCGAGCAGGCGGGCTGATGCGCCAGACGGCGCTGATCGACGTCCATCGGGCAGCCGGCGCGCGGCTGATCGACTTCTCCGGCTGGGAGATGCCCGTCCAGTACCCGAGCGGCATCCTCGACGAGCACCGCGCGGTCCGCCAGCGGGCCGGCCTGTTCGACCTGTCGCACATGGGCGAGCTGTGGGTCGTAGGCTCCGGCGCCGGCGAGGGCCTGGCCGCCGCGCTGGTGACCGATCCGCCGCGCCTCGCCCAGGGTCGGGCGCACTACTCGATGCTCTGCGCGCAGGACGGCGGGATCATCGACGACCTGATCGTCTACCGGCTGGCCGAGGAGCGCTTCCTGGTCGTGCCCAACGCGTCGAACCGCGAGACCGTGGCGCAGGCGCTCGAGGAGCGGCTGGCCGGCTATGACGCCGGGCTTGACGATGCCTCGCTGCGCACGTCGCTGGTCGCCGTCCAAGGCCCGCTCGCGGCCGGGATCCTGGCCCGGCTGACTGACATCGACCTGGCCGGCCTGCGCTACTACGCCATCGCCGAGGGCCACGCCTGCGGCGTGCCGGCCCTGGTCGCGCGGACGGGTTATACCGGCGAGGACGGCTTCGAGCTGTTCGTTGCCTGGGACGACGGCCCGCCCGTCTGGCAGGCGCTGCTCGACGAGGGGGCAGGGGAGGGCCTGGTGCCGGCCGGGCTGGGAGCGCGCGACACGCTGCGCCTGGAGGCGGGCATGCCGCTCTACGGCAACGAGCTCGATCGCGACACGACGCCCTTCGATGCCGGCCTGGGCAGGGTGGTCAAGCTGGACAAGGCCACCGACTTCGTGGGCCGCGAGGCGCTCGGGCGCGTCGCCGCTGCGGGTCCGTCGCGCCGGCTGGTCGGCCTGCGCCTCGTCGGACGTGCCGTCGCCCGCCACGGATCCCCCGTCCACCGCCCAGGCGAGGAGGAGCCCATCGGGGTCGTGACCAGCGGCGCGCCATCGCCCACGCTGGGCGTGCCGATCGCGATGGCCTACCTGCCGCCGGCTGAGGCGGAGGTCGGTACCATGGTCGAGGTTGCCATCAGGCAGGCGCGCGCCGAGGCCGAGGTCGTCGCGCTGCCCTTCTACAAGCGAGGAGCGGCATGAGCGTCGAGATACCGGAGGGCCTGCGCTACACCGAGGATCACGAGTGGCTGCGCGTCGAGGGCGACGAGGGCGTGGTCGGCATCACCGCCTATGCCGCAGGCGAGCTGGGCGACGTCGTCTTCGTGGAGCTGCCCGACGTCGGTCGCCAGCTGGAGAAGCGGCAGTCCTTCGGGGTCATCGAATCTGTCAAGACGGCGAGCGACCTGTTCATCCCGCTCGGCGGCGAGGTCTTAGCCGTCAACGAGCGCTTGGCCGAGCATCCCGAGCTGGTCAACGACGATCCGTACGGCGATGGCTGGATGGTCCGTATCCGGCTGGCTGACGCCGCCCAGGCCGGCGAGCTCCAGTCCGCCGCCGACTACCGCCGGCTGGTCGAAGCCGGCTGACGATGGCTTATTCGCCGCACACGCCGGCCGACCGCGGCCGGATGCTCGAGGCCCTTGGCATCGACAGCGTCGAGGCGCTTTTCGACGATATCCCGCCGGCCGTCCGCGCTCGCGGCCTTGACCTGCCTCCGCCAATGGCCGAGCTCGAGCTGGCCCAGCGCCTCGAAGGACTGGCCGCCCGCAATCGGGTCGATCTGGTCAGCTTCCTCGGCGCCGGCGCGTACCGCCACCACATCCCGGCGGCGGTCGACGCCGTCCTCAGCCGCGGCGAGTTCTACACCGCCTACACGCCTTACCAGCCGGAGATCAGCCAGGGCACGCTCCAGACGATCTACGAGTTCCAGTCGCTGATTGCCCAGCTGACCGGCCTGGACGTCGTCTCTGCCTCGCACTACGACGGCGCGGCGGCGATGGCCGAGGCAGCGCTGATGACCGTCCGCGCCACGCGCCGCTCGCGGGTGCTGGTCAGCCGAGCGGTCCATCGCCATTTCATCGACACCGCCCAGACCTACTTCGCCGGCGGCGACATGACCCTCGAGGAGCTGCCTACCGCCGCCGACGGCACGACTGACCTCGAGTCGCTGGAGCGCGAGCTGGCTGACGAGGCCCGACCCGCGGCGGGGGTGCTGATCGGCCAGCCCAATGCCTTCGGCCTGCTCGAGCCGATGGCCGAGGCGGCCGGCCTCGCCCACGCGGCCGGTGCTCTCTTTGCCGCCGTCGTCGAGCCCGTGTCGCTGGCCGTCCTCGCCCCGCCCGCTGAGTACGGCGCTGACATCGCGGTCGGAGAGGGCCAGCCGCTGGGCATCGGCCTCCAGTACGGCGGACCGTACCTTGGCCTGCTGGCGGCTCGATCGGACCTCGTGCGCCAGGTGCCCGGGCGGTTAGTCGGTCGCACGAGCGACGTTGACGGCAAGCGGGCGTACGTGATGACGCTTCGCGCGCGCGAGCAGGACATCCGGCGCGACAAGGCGGCGAGCAACATCTGCACCAACCAGGCGCTGTGCGCGCTCGCGGCGACGGTCTACCTGGCCAGCCTCGGACCACATGGCCTGCACGACGTGGCAGCCCTTGGCGCGGCCCGAGCGCGCGAGCTCGAGACGGCGCTGGCCGGTGCCGGCCTGGCACGCATCCACTCGGCGCCCTACCTCAACGAGTTCGCCGTCCTCGTGCCGGACGCGGAGGCGGTCCACGCCCGCCTGCTCGAGCGCGACATCCTGGCTGGCCTGCCGCTGGCGCGCTGGTATCCCGACGACGCTACGTTGCGCGACGCGCTGCTCGTCTGCGCCACCGAGATGACGACGGCGGCAGACATCGAGCGCCTGCGCGGCGCGCTGGGCGAGGTGCTGGCATGACCGCCGTCGGGCCCGCCGCGCCGGTCACCAGCGTCCCTGACGAGGTGCAGCAGCGCGGCGCGGACCTGGGTCCGCGCCTCGCCGTCGGGCCGAACCTCCAGCCCACGCTCGACGAGATCTCGCGGCCCGGCCGCGCGAGCCCGAAGGTGCCCCACCCACCGGCCGACGCCCTCGCCGGCGTGCCGCGGCAACACCTGCGGCGCGAGCCGCTGGCCCTGCCCGAGCTGTCCGAGCCGGACGTCATCCGTCACTTCGTCAACCTCTCGCAGCTCAACTACTCGGTTGACGGCGGCTTCTACCCGCTCGGCTCGTGCACCATGAAGTTCAACCCCAAGATCAACGAGTGGGCCGCCCGACTGCCCGGCTTCGCGGCGCTGCACCCGCTGGCGCCTGATGAGCTGGCCCAGGGCACGCTCGAGCTGCTGTGGGATCTGGAGCGCTGGCTGGCCGAGATCAGCGGCATGGCCGGCGCGTCGCTCCAGCCGGCGGCCGGGGCGCACGGCGAGCTGACCGGGATCCTGATGATCCGCGCTTATCACCACGCTCGCGGGGACACCGAGCGGCGCGAGGTGATCGTGCCCGACTCGAGCCACGGCACGAACCCGGCGACGGCGTCGATGGCCGGCTTCCGGACGGTGACCGTCCGCTCGGCGGCTGACGGCGGCGTCGATCTGGACGCGCTGCGCGCCGCGCTCGGGCCGCAGACGGCGGCGGTGATGCTGACCAACCCGTCGACGCTGGGACTGTTCGAGACGCGCATCGAGGCGCTGCTCGAGGCGGTCCATGCCGCCGGCGCGCTGGCCTACATGGACGGCGCCAACATGAATGCCGTGCTCGGCCGCTTCCGGCCCGGCCAGGCCGGCTTTGACGTGATGCACTTCAACACCCACAAGACGTTCTCCACGCCGCACGGTGGGGGCGGGCCGGGCGCGGGTCCTGTGGCGGTCAACGAGCGGCTGCTGCCGTTCCTGCCCGGGCCGCGGGTAGCGCGCGAGGAGGACGGCACGTTCCGCCTCGAGCGGCCGGGCGAGCGGGCCCAGTCGATCGGTCGCGTGCGCTCGTATCAGGGCAGCGTCGGTGTGCTCGTGCGCGCGTATGCGTACCTGCTGGCCCACGGCGGGAGCGGCCTGGCCGAGGTCAGCGAGGATGCCGTGCTGGCAGCGAACTACCTGCGCCGGCGCGTGGGTGAGGCGTACGAGCTGCCCTACGAGCAGGTCTGCAAGCACGAGTTCGTGGCCAGCGCGCGCTCGCTCAAGGCGCAGACTGGCGTGCGCATGCTTGACGTCGCCAAGCGGCTGATCGACAAGGGCTTCCATCCGCCCACCATCTACTTCCCGCTGATCGTCGATGAGGGCATGCTCGTCGAGCCGACAGAGACCGAGGCGCTCGAGACGCTCGATGCCTTCGCCGATGCGCTGCTCGAGATCGCCGATGAGGCCCGGCGCGACCCCGAGACGGTCCGCTCGGCCCCCCACACCGCCCCCGTGCGACGGCTTGACGAGGCAACCGCCGCGCGCCAGCCCGACCTGCGCTGGCGGCCGATGACGGGCGCCCAGACGCCTTGTCCGGACTGAACCGCTGCTTAAGATCCCGTAACTGCGGTTGACACTCCGACGTTACGCCGACCTATAATGCCGGCACCCTCGGCTGACGTGGGAGACGTTCGTGCGCAACGCACGGATGCGCGTCCGCTGAGAAAGAGCTCGCGATCCGGAGGGTGGCTGTGTTGGCCGCCCCGCATCGCACAGAGGAGGAAGTACGCCCATGAGTCTACGGACTCGGCGAAGCCTCGTCCTGCTGCTCGTCACCATGTTGGTGGCCGCTGCATGCACGACGACACCGCCTGGTACGCCTGCAACTACGCCGGGCACGACGCCGGCGGGCACCCCCGGCACGACGCCGGACGCCACGCCAGGCACATCGCCTGACGCTACCCCTGACGCTACCCCTGACGCGACGCCCGACGCTACCCCCGACGCGACGCCGGGCACGGGTGGCACCGTCGTCATCGGCGAGTGGCAGACGCCGCTCACCGTCCATCCGTACTTCAGCAACGCCTGGGTGACCCAGCAGGCCGCGCAGCCCGCGCTGGCGACTCTGATGGGCATGAATGCCGAGGGCCAGTTCTTCCCCTACCTGCTGGCAGACTTGCCGGTGGCTGAGGAGACCGAGGACGGCGGCTTCACGCTGACGATGCAGATGAAGCCCGGCCTGCAGTGGTCTGACGGCGAGGCGCTTGACGGCAACGACGTCGTCGAGACGTATGACTGGGCGGTCGCCATGAACGAAGCCGGCATCGGCTGCGGTCTGTGCGGCGGTCTGGCACTGCGCCTGCCCGACGACTCCGACTACTACGTGACCGGCCATGAGGTCTCAGCTGATGGCCTGACCGTAACCTTCACGTGGCAGCAGAAGTACGCCGGCTGGCTCGTCTGGGCGGCCTTCACGCCGCTCCCGATGCAGTACTTCGCCAACATCCCGGCCGAGGAGGTCGGCGGCTCGATGCCCATGGCCTCGACGCTGGCTGATGTTCCCGCTTCGGGTCCGTTCATGTTCGTTGACGCAAGCTCGAGCAGCATCGAGTACGCGGCCAACCCGAACTTCACCGCCTTCGAAGGCCCGCAGCTGGAAGGCCTCCGCCGCCAGTACTTCGGCGACAAGAACGGCATGATTGCCGCCTTCCTGTCGGGTGACGTCGACCAGATCTCGAACATGACTCAGATCGACTACGACGCCATCAAGGACGTCTCGGCTGACATCGGTCGTGCCGAGCTGATCCCTGCCTGGCAGTACGAGCACCTCGATCTGAACAACGGTGGCGGCATGACCGAGGACCGCGATTATCCGCCGGGCTTCCTGCGCCCACAGCAGGTCGGCCTGGACGACGTCAACGTCCGCAACGCCATCCACATGGCGATCAACAAGGAAGACCTGTGGAACACCCTGTTCCCCGGTCATCCCTACACCCCCGCCTGCTCGAATGCTCCGCCCAGCACCTGGTGGTATGACGCGAGCATCGAGTGCGCCCCGTTCGATCCGGCCGCCGCTGGCGCGCTGCTCGACGAGGCCGGCTGGGTGATCGGCGAGAGCGGCTCTCGCGAGAAGGACGGCCAGGTCATGCGGCTCACGCTGTGCACGACGGCCGGCAACCCGACCCGCCTGACCACTCTCGGCAAGATCAACACGTACCTGCTCGCAGTCGGTATCCCGTCTGACATCCAGACGGCCGCCGCCGGCGACGTGGTCTTCGCTGATTACGCCGACGTATCGGACACCCAGATGTGCGCGCTGTCGCGAGGCAACTACCACATTTCGCTCTTCACTTACCTGCTGAGCGACCCGGGTGCCCTGTACTACAGCCTGTTCCACTCAGCCAACATCCCGCCCGGTGGCGACAACGGCAACTGGACTCGCATCGTGAACGAGGACCTGAATGCTCAGCTCGAGGCTGCTCTCGAGGCGATCACTCAGGAAGACATCCTCGGCTCGCTCGGCGCTGTCCAGCAGGCCGTGGTGGATCTCAAGCCTGAGATCCCGCTGTACTACCGCGGCGAGACGTCAGGTATCAGCCGACACCTCGGTGGCTTCCAGGCCAACCCGAGCACGTTCGGTCCCACCTGGAACGTCTGGGAGTGGTACTTCATCCCCTGATCTGACCAGGGTTCCAAGTCAGAACGTGCATGTGGGCGCCCATTCGGGCGCCCACATGCAATACCCTTCCGTTCTTCCTAGGCGAGTAGCGACAGGGTCAGATGCTTTCCTACATCGTCCGACGAGTCTTCCAGGCGTTGCCGGTACTGGTCTTGATCGCCATCGTCAGCTTCACGCTGATGATGATGGCTCCCGGTGGGCCCCAGGCGCAGTTCAACCAGAACCCGCGAATAACCGAGGCTCAGGTCAACGCGTACCTCGCCCGCTGGTGCCTGCAGCGGAACCCGGATCCGGTCGCCATCCTGCGCACCTTCGGTGGCTGGACAGGGGTCTATAACTGCAACGCGGATTCATTCCTCTCTGAGAGCGGCGCGCCCAACTTTCTGCCGGGCGCCCTGGGTGGCGGCGACAACGGGCTGCTGCACCTGGACTTCGGGAACTCGATGGTCGTGTCGCCGAACGCGCCGGTCCTTGACCTGATCGTCGACCGCCTACCGGCGACGATCATCCTGATGCTGACGGCGTTCCTGATCTGGGTTGGCCTGGCGATCGTCCTCGGCGTCATAGCCGCGGTGCGTCGCTACTCCGTGTTCGACCAGACCGTGACGCTGATGAGCTACATCTTCTACTCGCTGCCTACCTTCTGGCTGGGCCTGATGCTGATCTACATCTTCGCCGTCAACCTGGGCATCTTCCCCGCTCAGGGCATCGTCTCGCCGCGCACCTCTCCGCCGTTCAACACGGAACGATTCTGGGCGGCTTTTGCCGATGATCCGCTGACGTACATCCGCGACATCGCCAGCCACCTGGTGCTGCCGGTGGTCACCCTCGTCGCGGTCAGCGTGGCCGCCGACACGCGCTATGTCCGCTCGGCGATGCTCGATGTCCTTGGCCAGGACTACGTGCGCACGGCGAAGGCCAAGGGCCTGCCCACGCGAACGGTCATCTTCCGCCACGCGTTCCGCAATGCGCTGCTGCCGATCATCACCAACATCGCGCTGGCGCTGGCGTTCCTGTTCTCCGGCGCCATCGTGACCGAGACGATTTTCTCCTGGCCGGGCATGGGCCGGCTCTACTTCGACGCCATCCAGGCACGCGACTATTACCTAGTGATGGGCGTGCTCTTCTTCAGCGCCACGCTGGTCGTGATCATGAACCTGGTCGCCGACGTGGTCTACGCGTGGGCCGACCCGCGCATCAGGTACTGAGCCGTGGCCGACGACCGGAGAGAAGGGGACGCTCCTGAGGAGCTGCCGACGGGCGACAGCACGGTGCCGCCGATCGGCGGCGGCATGGGCGCTAAAGGCATGGACCAGCCCCGGATAGCGGAGGACATGCTCGTCGAGGGCGAGCCGCCGCCAGTCCAGGACAGCGAGGTCGCGCTCAAGTCGCTCAGTCAGTGGCAGCTCGCCGCGCGCCGCTTCCGCAGGCACAGGATGGCAATGGTCGGCGTCGGGATCTTCGTCTTCATGATCCTGGTGATCATCGTCATTCCGATCTTCCAGCCGTACGTCTTCCAGAACATTCCCGGCTCGATGCGCCCGGGTGGCATGCCGCCGGGCGAGGTCCAGCGACTGGTGGGCGGCGAGTTCCGGACCGAGCTGTCGATCTTCGGCACCACCGGCGAAGGCCGCGACGTCTTCAACCTGGTCGTCAACGGCGGTCGCATCTCGTTCTCCGTCGGCCTGTTTTCGATGCTCATCGCCGGCTTCGTCGGCGTCATCGTCGGCTCGATCGCGGGCTTCTTCGGCGGCTGGGTCGACAACGTGCTGATGCGCATCGTCGACGTCTTCTTCGCCATCCCGTTCCTGTTCGTGATCCTTGTTGCGGCGCGCTTCTTTGGCCGCGGCGACGTGCTATCGCTGGTGCTGATCATTGGGCTCTTATCGTGGCCGCTGATCGCGCGGCTCGTTCGTGCGTCCTTCCTGTCGCTGCGTGAGGCGGACTTCGTCGACGCCGCGCGCGCCGTCGGCGTGGGCAACCTGCGCATCGCCTTCCGCCACATCCTGCCAAATGCGCTGAGCCCGGTGATCGTGGCGATGACGCTGCTGATGGCCAACGCCATCGTGCTCGAGGCGTTCGTCAGCTTCCTGGGCTTCGGCATCCGCGACACAGAGATCAGCTGGGGCAACGCGCTGGCCAACGCCCAGGAGGGCATCCGCTTCGGCAACTGGTGGTGGGCCTTCTTCCCGGGCATGGCCATCGCCCTGACGGTGCTGTCGATCAACTTCATGGGCGACGGCCTGCGCGACGCCCTCGACCCAAGGAGCCGCGAGTAGATGTCCCGCGCCATGGCCGCCACCCTGCCCCAGCCGACAACCGCGGAGGACCAGTCGGGCCTGCTGCTCGACGTGCAGGACCTGCGCACCTATTTCCACGTCATGGACGGCACGGTCAGGGCCGTCGACGGGGTCAGCTTCTCCATCAAGCGCGGCGAGACGCTGGGCATCGTCGGCGAATCGGGCTGTGGCAAGAGCGTCACCGCGTTGACGATCATGCGCCTGCTCGACATTCCGCCGGCCGAGATTGCCAGCGGCGAGGTGCTCTTCGAGGGTCGCGACATCCTGTCGCTGCCGGAGGAGCAGATGCGCCACCTGCGCGGCAACGAGATCGCGATGATCTTCCAGGAGCCCATGACCAGCCTGAACCCGGTCTTCACCGTCGGCAACCAGATCGCCGAGGCAGTCCGTCAGCACCTGCGGGTCAGCAAGCGCGAGGCAATGGATCGCGCCATCGAGTCGCTGCGCCTGGTCGGCATCAACTTCCCCGAGCGGCGCGTGCGGCAGTACCCGCACGAGATGTCTGGTGGCATGCGCCAGCGCGTGATGATCGCCATGGCGCTTTCGTGCGAGCCCAAGCTGCTGATCGCTGATGAGCCCACGACGGCGCTCGACGTGACCATCCAGGCCCAGATCCTGGAGCTCATCAGGCGCATCCAGCAAGACACGGGCACGGCGCTGATGCTGATCACGCATGACCTGGGCGTCGTCGCGGAGATGGTCCATGACGTGGTGGTCATGTACGCCGGCCGGGTCGTGGAGCAGGGAACCGTCGAGGAGGTGCTGCTCCAGCCGCGCCATCCATACACGGAGGGCCTCCTCTCGTCGATCCCGTCGAAGGGCATGCGCGGCACGCGCCTCAACGTCATCAAGGGCGCCGTCCCGAACCCGTTCAACATGCCAGCCGGCTGCAACTTCGCGCCGCGCTGCCCGTACCGATTCGAGCCATGCCCAGACCACGATCCGCGCATCGAGGAAGGCGGCGGGCCGCCAATCGCGTGCTGGCTGTGGAAGCGCGCGCCGGGCCACGACATCCCGCAGGAGCTGCACGACCGGCAGGTGGCGAATGCCCGCCGCGCGGCTGAGGCAACTACGCAGGCTGTGTCGGAGGCGATCCCGACGGAGATTGTCGGCAGGCCAGTCGCATGAGCGCGACCAAGGATCCGGCGACGAGCAACGGACGGCCGCTCGTCGAGGTAAAGGAGCTCGTCAAGTACTACCCCATCCAGAGCGGCATCCTGCGCCGCAAGGTGGGCGACGTCCGGGCCGTGGACAACGTCAGCTTCGAAATCCAGCGCGGCGAGATCTTCGGTCTGGTGGGCGAATCCGGCTGCGGCAAGTCCACCCTTGGCCGAACGCTGATCAGGCTGCTGCCGCCCACCTCCGGCGAGACACTCCTCGATGGCGTTGACGTGTTCTCGCAGAAGGGCCGGTCGCTCAAGGCAATGCGCCGCCGGATGCAGATCATCTTCCAGGACCCGGTCGCTTCGCTCAACCCGCGCATGCCGGTCAGCGACATCATTGGTGAGGGCCTGGTGGCCCAGGCGGACAAGGAGAATCGCTGGGGCCGCCGCTCGGTGCGCGACGCCCGTGTCGGCGACTACCTGGAGATCGTCGGCCTCCGACGCGACTACGCACGCCGCTATCCGCACGAGTTCTCCGGCGGCCAGCGGCAGCGCATCGGCATCGCCCGCGCGCTTGCCCTGTCGCCCGAGTTCATCGTCTGCGACGAGCCGGTCAGCGCGCTGGACGTCTCGATCCAGTCGCAGATTCTCAACCTGCTGATCGATCTGCGCGGCGAGTTCGGGCTGACCTACCTGTTCATCGCCCACAACCTGTCAGTCGTGCAGTACCTGTCCGACCGGGTGGGCGTGATGTACCTGGGCAAGATCGTCGAGCTGGCGCCGGTTGAGCAGCTGTACGCCAACCCGCGCCATCCGTACACCGTCGCCCTGCTTAGCGCGGTGCCTGAGGCCGATCCGCGCCGGCGCAAGCAGCGCATCGTGCTCAAGGGAGACGTTCCCAGCCCGGCCAACCCTCCATCAGGGTGCCGCTTCCGGACGCGCTGCTGGCTGTTCGAGCAGCTCGGCCGGCCGGAGAACTGCATCAACGAGGAGCCGCCGCTGCGAGATCTCGGGATGGGCCAGTCAGCGGCCTGCCACTGGGCAGAAAAGATCGACCCGCCGGCCATTCGGAAGGCTGCCCGCGAGAGCGACCCATCGATGACCGGCGACATGGCGGAGGAAGCGATGGCGCCGCACATCGCGGAGCCTGAGACCAGGCTGACCGAGGACTCCCAGCCGCACGCCTGAGGTCCGCGGCCGCTGGGACGGTTTGTTACGAAACGTTGTATTGGCAAGCTTCGGCCGCTGGCGGCTAAACTAGCGAACCCCTGCACTGGACGCCACTTGCGAACGACCGCGCGTCCGCCGTAGGCAGGAGGCAAGAGGAGGAAACATGGCATCCAGGCTTTGGTTGTCACTGATGATTGTGCTGGCGTTGCTGGTAGCCGCGTGTGGCACAGCGCCTGCGACGCCCGGCACGCAAACGCCCGGCACGCAGACGCCCGGGACGCAGACGCCCGGCACCGGAACCCCAGACCCCGGGACGCCCGGCACGTCGCCGGACGCTCCGCCGACCAGCTCACCCGGCGCTGGCGACCCGCGCGTGGGCGGCACGCTCGTCTTTGCCGGCTCGCGCGTCGCGGCCAGCCTCGATCCCGCGCTCACCAGCGACGGCGAATCGTTCCGCATCCTGCAGCAGATCTACGAGCCGCTCGTCGACCTGGCTGAAGGCAGCGTGTCGGAGATCGTCGGCGTCCTGGCTGAGTCGTGGGAAGGCGAGCCCAGCGGCACCACCTACGTCTTCAACCTGCGCGAAGGCGTGACCTTCCACGACGGCACCCCGCTCAACGCGGAGGCGGTCGTCGCCAACTTCGAGCGCTGGGACAACTTCCCTGCGGAGCTTCAGCCCAACGCCTACTACATCGGCGCCGTGCTCGGCGGCTTCGGCGAGACGAGCATCATCGAGAGCGTCGAGGCGACCGACGACCTGACGGTCACCGTCACCCTCAAGCGACCCAAGGCGGACTTCGTCCAGGGCATCGCGCTGACGCCGTTCAGCATCATCAGCCCGGCAGTGCTCGAGGACATGAATGCCCTCGACCCGACCGAGGCGAACACCTTCCGGACGGCGATCTCACAGGGCGGCACGGGCCCCTTCAAGTGGTCGGCCTACACGCCCGGTGAGTCGGGCAGCGCCGACCTCGTGCGCAACGAAGACTACTGGGGTGATCCGGCTGAGGGTCCGTTCCTGGACCGCCTGATCATTCAGGCCATCGCCAATGCCTCGGCTCGCCTCCAGGCCCTCCAGGCGCCGGAGGGCGTGATGGGCATCGACCTCGTGGCCCCGACCGAGTACGGCATCGTCGACGGTGACCCGAACCTGACGCTGGTCGAGCGCCTGTCGTACAACACGCTTTACCTCGCCATCAACCCGACTGCCCGCGAGGACAGCCCGCTGGCTGACCTGAACGTGCGCAAGGCCGTTGCCCATGCGCTCAACCGAGAGGCTCTGATCGAGCCGTTCTACGGCGGCCGCGGCAGCGTGGCCAACGTCTTCATGCCACCGAGCAGCGGCTGGCACGAGGACATCCTCGGCGCCGCGCCCACCTACGAGTACAACCAGGAAATGGCGCGCCAGTTGCTGGCCGAGGCCGGCTTCGGGCCTGAGAACCCGCCGCAGATCGAGTTCTGGTATCCGACCGAGGTGACTCGGCCGTACATGCCCGACCCGGCCGGCCTTGCCGAGGCGACGATCACGATGCTCGAGGACGTCGGCTTCGTGGTTACCTCGAACAGCTCCATCTGGGGCACCGAGTACATCCCCGCTGCGACCACGGCCCAGTACGAGATGTACTGGCTCGGCTGGACCGGTGACTACGACGATCCGTGGAACTGGTATGGCTACCACTTCGACCTGCGCTCAGGCGAGCCGAATCAGCAGTTCAACTGCGATCCGGAGGGCCTGCGCGAGGCCTTCACCGAGGCAAACAACTCGTTCGACAGGGAGTCGCGCGGTGCAGCCTTCGGTGAGGTGGCGCGAATCATCCACGAGAACGTCTGCTTCGTGACGATGGTGCACGGTGACACGGCCCTGGCCTTCAAGCCGGGCGTCGAAGGCTACGTCGCCGCACCCACCGGCTCGGAGTCCTTCAAGACCGTTTACCTGACCCAGCCGTAAGCTCGGCAAGCTGATCGGGAAGCCCCGGGCGCGCTGCGCTCCGGGGCTTCCCCCTACCTGCTAGCGTCGGAGACCAGTGGCTCGTTTCATCGTCCGGCGGCTGCTCCTGCTCATTCCCATCCTGCTCGGGCTGACCCTACTCGTCTTCGTCTTCATTCACATGCTGCCCGGCGACCCGGCCATCACCATCCTGGGCGAGCGCGCGACGCCGGAGAACTACGCTCGTGTACGCGCTGCGCTGGGCCTGGACCTGCCGCTGCACGAGCAGTACCTGCGCTACATGGGCGACCTGCTCCGCTTCGACCTGGGTAGCTCATTCATCACCCACCGCGATGTGCTCGACGACTTCCTGCTGCGCTTCCCGGCGACGGTCGAGCTTTCCCTGGCGGCGATGATCTTCGCGATCAGCCTGGGCATTCCGCTCGGCATGCTCACGGCCAAGCGGCGCGGCGGCTGGTTCGACCAGGGTGGGACGATCTTTGCCCTCATCGGCATCAGCATCCCGATCTTCTTTCTGGGCCTGATGCTCAAGTACCTGTTCGCCGTCGAGATCCCGCTGCTGCCCTCCGAAGGGCGCGTCAACCTAACCGCGCCGCGCGTGCCGACGGTCACCCACCTGCTCCTGATCGACTCGATCATCGCGCTCAACTTCGACGCCTTCGTCGACGGCGTGCGCCACCTGATCCTGCCCGCCATTGCGCTCGGCACGATCCCGCTGGCCATCGTCATGCGCATCACTCGCGCCAGCGTGGTCGAGGTGCTGAGCGAGGACTACGTGCGCACCGCCCGCGCCAAGGGCCTGTCCGAGAGCGCGATCGACCGGCGCCACGTGCTGCGCAACGCGCTGCTGCCGGTGGTCACAGTGATCGGCCTGCAGACCGGCCTGCTGCTCGGCGGTGCGATCCTGACCGAGACGATCTTCGCCTGGCCCGGCGTGGGGCGCTGGATCTACGAGGCCGTGACCACGCGCGACTACGCCATCATCCAGTCGGGCGTGCTGGTGCTGGCACTGATCTTCGTGCTCGTCAATCTGGTCGTCGACGTGTCATACGCCCTGCTCAATCCGCGGATCCGCTACTCGTGACCGCGCGCGCTGCGGCGATCGCCGCCCAGACGGATGAGCGATCGGTTGGCCTTTGGCGCGACGCGCTGGGCCGGCTGGTCCGCCACCCGGGCGCGCTGACCGGCGGACTGCTGGTGGGCACGATGATCCTGCTCGCCGTGTTCGCGCCCTGGATCGCGACCCACGACCCGTACCGCGGAAACCTGGCCAACAGCTACATCGCGCCATTTCAGGGTGAGTTCATCTTTGGCACCAACGTCCAGGGTCAGGACGTCTTCAGCCGCATCGTCTACGGCGCCCGGCTGACCCTCGGCATCGCGCTGATGTCGGTGACCCTCGGCGTGCTCATCGGCAGCTTCTTCGGCGCCCTGGCGGGCTACTTCCGGGGCTGGGTCGACGCGGTGATCATGCGCGTGGTCGACATCATGCTCTCAGTCCCCGGGCTGCTGCTGGCCATCGCCGTGGTTGCCTGGTTGGGTCGCGGCGTCTTCCAGATCGCGATCGCCATCGCGCTGGTCAACATCCCCATCTTCGCGCGCATCCTGCGCGGCAGCCTGCTCGCCCTGCGTGAGGCTGACTACATCGTCGCCGCCCGGTCGGTCGGCGTGCGTGGCCGCACGATCTTGCTGCGCCACATGCTGCCCAACGCCATCGGGCCGCTGATCGTGCAGGCAACCCTCGCGCTCGCCACGGCGGTCATCGACGCAGCAGCGCTGGGCTTCCTGGGCCTTGGCCCGCCGGACCCGCGCACGCCCGAGTGGGGCACGATGCTGGCTGATACCTACCGCTTCCTGGCCCGCGCGCCCTACCTAGCCTTCTTTCCGGGCATCGCCATCGTGCTGACCGTGCTCGGGTTCAACCTGCTCGGCGATGCGCTGCGCGAATCGCTCGACCCGAGGCTGCGCCGATGAGGGCTCAGGCGGCCACGGTCGCCCCGCCCGCCCCGATTGAGGACGACGTGCCGGCCGCGCTGCTCTCGGTGCGTGACCTGCGCATCACCTTCGGCAGCGGCAAGCGGACCGTCCACGCGGTCAACGGCGTCAGTTACGACGTCGCCGCGGGCGAGACGATCGGCATCGTCGGCGAATCGGGCTGCGGCAAGAGCGTCAGCGCCCTGGCCGTGATGCGGCTGCTGCCCAAGCCGGCGGCGCGACTCGGCGCCGACACGCGGATCCTATTCGAGGGCCGGGAGCTGACCGAGCTGCCCGAGTCGGCCATGCGCCAGCTGCGTGGCGAAGAGCTGGCCATGATCTTCCAGGACCCGATGACCTCCCTCAACCCGTCGCTGACCATCGGCCGCCAGGTGACCGAGGTGCTCGAAGCTCACCGCGGCGTGCGCGGTGAGGCGGCCAAGGAGCGCGCCGCCGAGCTGCTCGAGACGGTCGGAATCCCGCACGCGCGCAAGCGCCTGGGCGACTACCCGCACCAGTTCTCGGGCGGCATGCGCCAGCGCGTGATGATTGCCATGGCGCTCGCCCTCGAACCCAAGCTTCTGATCGCCGACGAGCCGACGACGGCGCTCGACGTGACCATCCAGGCGCAGATCCTGGACCTGATGCGTACGATCGTCAGCGACCGCGGCACGGCGCTGGTGCTGATCACCCACGACCTGGGCGTCGTCGCGGGCATCTGCCGCCGGGTGCTGGTCATGTACGCCGGCCACATCGTCGAGGAGGCCACCGTCGAGGAGATCTTCGGGCGGCCGCGCCACCCGTACACCGTCGGCCTGCTCCGCTCGATTCCGCGCCTTGATGAGGAGCAGCCGGTCGAGCTGGTGCCGATCGAGGGCCAGCCACCCGACCTGTCGCGCGAGATCCGCGGCTGCCCCTTCGCCGCGCGCTGCTTCAACGTTCAGGAGCGCTGCCTCGAATCGATGCCGCCGCTCGAGCAGGCCCCGAATGCCGCTCCTGGACACCGCATCGCCTGCTACTTCCCGGCCGAAGGCGAGCGGATGGTCCCGTCCGGCTTCGAGGCCGGCCGATGACCGCTCAGCCGATGGCGCCTCAAGCGCCTGCCCAGCCGCCGGCCGACGACGGCTCGCCGCTGCTCGAGCTGAGCGGGCTGAAGGTCCACTTCCCGATCTACAGCGGGCTCGTCTTCGACCGGCGCGTCGGCGACCTGCAGGCCGTCGACGGCGTCGACCTCACCGTCGGCCGTGGCGAGACGGTCGGACTGGTCGGCGAATCGGGCTGTGGCAAGTCAACCCTTGCCCGGGCGGTGATCCGGATCTACGAGCCGACCGACGGGACGATCACCTTCGAGGGGCGCGACATCAGCCACCTGGGCGGAGAGGACATGCGCCGCACGCGGGCGCGGATGCAGATGATCTTCCAGGATCCTTACTCGAGCCTCAACCCGCGGATGACCGTCGGCTCGATCGTCGAGGAGCCGATGCGCGTGCATGGCACCGGCCGGCGCGAGGCGCAGTCCGAGGCGCGCCGGCTGCTCGAGATCGTGGGCCTGCCGCGCAACGCCCTCAACCGCTATCCGCACGAGTTCTCGGGCGGTCAGCGCCAGCGCGCGGGGATCGCCCGCGCGCTCGCCGTGCGGCCGGTCTTCATCGCGGCAGACGAGCCGGTGTCTGCGCTGGACGTGAGCATCCAGGCACAGATCATCAACCTGCTCGGCAACCTCCAGCGCGAGTTCGGGCTGACCTACCTGTTCATCGCCCACGACCTGTCGGTCGTCCGCCACATCAGCGACCGCATCGCGGTCATGTACCTCGGCCGGATCGTTGAGATCTCGCCCTCCGCCGAGCTGTACAGCGACCCGCTGCATCCGTACACCCATGCGCTCGTCAGCGCGGTGCCGATCGCCGATCCGCGGGTCGAGACGAGGCGCCGGCGGATCATCCTGCGCGGTGACGTCCCCTCGCCGGTCAACCCGCCCAGCGGCTGCCGCTTCCACACTCGCTGCTGGCTGCGCCAGGAGCTGGGCAACCCGGAACGCTGCGTGACCGAGGATCCGGCCCTGCGCGAGCTGCGGCCGGGCCACGGCTCGGCCTGTCACTTCGCCGAGGAGCTGCTCCAGGTCGAGCGCCGCAGCGCGCTGGTCGAGGCAGCCAGCGAGCACAGCAGCGCGCTCGACACGGCTGATGACGAGGCCACCGCCCCGACCGCTCAGCCGCTGACCGAGGACGTGATCCAAAGCGAGCCGGACGAGGTGCTGCCGCACTGATCGTGGCCCTCGTTGGCGGCCGTCCCGGCCGTGCCCGGTGCACGCCGGGCCGCCGCTAGACTCGGGCCTGTGAGCACGTTGCGCATCGGGCTGGCCCAGCTGGCGCCGCGGCTGGGCGACGTGGCGGCAAACGTCGCGCTGCACCGAGATTGGATTGCGCGCGCGCTGGACCAGCAGGTCGACTTGCTTGTCTTCCCGGAGCTCGGCCTGACCGGCTACCTGCTGCAGGACTTGAACGCGGAGGTGGCCATGCCTGCCGACGACGCGCGGCTGGCCGAGCTGGCAGCGGCGGCCGGTCAGATGAGCGCCGTCGTCGGCTTCGTGGAGGAGGCAGCGGACCATCGGCTGTTCATCAGCGCTGCGCTGCTCGAGGGTGGGCAGGTGGCGCACGTGGTGCGCAAGGCCTACCTGCCCAACTACGGCCTGTTCGACGAGCAGCGCTTCTTCGCGGCCGGCGACCGGGTGGCGGCCATCGACAGCCGCCTGGGAGTGCGCCTCGGACTCTCGATCTGCGAGGACTTCTGGCACCTGCCGGTGCCGCTGCTGCATGCGCTCGATGGTGCGCAGCTTCTGGTCAACATCTCGTCGTCGCCCGGCCGCGACGTCAGCGCCACCGTCGAGGGCGGCCTGGGCACGGCCGGGTCGTGGCAGGCGTTGCTGCGCACGTACGCGATGCTCACCGGCTGTCACGTCGTCTTCGTCAACCGGGTGGGCGTAGAGGAGTCGATCACCTTCTGGGGCGGCTCGGAGGTGCTCGACCCGTCAGGCCGCACGGTCCTGCGCGCGCCGCTGCACGAGGAAGGGCTCTTCGTCGCCGAGATGGATCGTGCCGAGGTGCGCCGCCAGCGCGTGGCCACGCCCCTGCTGCGCGACGAGCGGCCGGAGATGGTGGCGCGGCAGCTCGAGCGGCTGATCCGCCAGCGCGCGGGTACGGCCGAGGAGGAGCCGCCAGAATGAGTGACGATCTGCCCTGGGAGCTGCCTGACGAGCTGCTGATCGACACCGAGATGGCGCGCCGGATCATCGTCGCGTTCATCGGCGGCCACATGCAGCAGACCGGGTTCGGGCGGGCGGTGCTGGGCCTGTCAGGTGGCATCGACTCGGCGCTGGTTGCTTACCTGACGGCGGCGGCGATCAAGCCTGAGAACCTGCTTTGCCTGATGCTGCCCTACCGGACCTCGTCGCCGGCATCGCGCGCCGACGCAGAGGAAGTCGTGGCGGCGCTCGGCTGCCCGTCGCGGGTGGTCGAGATCACGCCCATCGTCGACGGCTACTTCGAGGCAGCGCTCGCGGGCGGCGAGGAGCGTGCAGAGCCCAGCCGGCTGCGCCTCGGCAACTTCGCCGCGCGGGCCCGGATGGCCGTGCTCTACGACCAATCGGCAGCTTGGGATGGGCTGGTCATGGGCACGAGCAACAAGACCGAGTCGCTGCTGGGCTACACCACCATCTTCGGCGACAACGCGGCAGCGCTCCAGCCGATCGGAGACCTGTACAAGAGCCAGGTGCGGCAGCTCTCGGCGGCGGTCGGCGTGCCCGAGGCGATCCTGCGCAAGCCGCCGACGGCCGACCTGTGGGCCGGCCAGACGGACGAGCACGAGGTCGGCCTGTCGTACGCCGAGATCGACCGGCTGCTCTACTCGCTCGTCGATCTGAGGCGCACCTCGGACGAGCTGGTCGAGATGGGCTTTGCCGCGGCGAACGTCGAGCGCGTGGTCGCGCTCGTGGCCGGCTCCGAGTTCAAGCGCCAGGTCGCACCGGTGGCCAAGCTCTCGCCACGGACGCCGGGCGTCGACTACCTGTATCCGCGCCGCCGGCCGCGCGGTGGCTGAGCGGCCCGGCACCGGAACGCTGTACGTGGTCGCGACGCCGATCGGCAACCTGTCCGACGTCAGCCTGCGCGCGCTCGAGACGCTGCGCGCCGCGCCGCTGGTCGCCGCCGAGGACACCCGCCTCACGCGCCGGCTGTGGGCGCGCCACGGCATAGACACGCCGCTGGTCAGCTACCACGCTCGATCCGGGCCGGGCAGGCGTGACCAGCTGCTGGACCATCTCGCCAGCGGCGCTGACCTCGCGCTCGTGACCGACGCCGGCACCCCGCTGGTCAGCGACCCCGGGGCGGAGCTGGTGGCAGAGTGGGCCGCACGCGGCGGACGCATCGTGCCCATCCCGGGGCCGTCGGCCGTGCTCGCCGCCCTGGTCGCGGCCGGGCTGCCCGCCGCGCGCTGGGGCTTCGAGGGCTTCCTGCCGCGACGCGGCCGGGAAAGGCGCGAGCGCCTGGCCCGCATCGCCACTGACGATCGCACGACGGTGCTCTTCGAGGCGCCCGGGCGGACCGCCGCCACGCTGGCCGACCTCGCCGCGGCCTGCGGCGCCGACCGGCCGGCGGCCGTCTGTCGCGAGCTGACCAAGCTGCATGAGGAGATCAGGCGCGGGACGCTCGGCGAGCTGGCCGCGGCACTGGCGGAGGTTCCAGTGCGCGGCGAGGTGACGCTCGTCGTCGCAGGTGCGCCGGCCGCGGCGGCGCCACTGCCTCCGTTGGGGGAAGGCCGGGCCGAGGTCGCCGCCCTCGTCGCCCAGGGAATGAGCCGATCAGCCGCTGCCCGCGAGGTGGCGGGCCGGACCGGCCTGCCGCGACGGGAGCTATTTGATCAACAGGAGGACACCGCGTGACCGAAGATCAGATCGATCCGCTGCCGCAGCCATCGCCTGACGAGGTGCCGCCGCCGCCCGCGGAGGTGATGGCCGTGCCGGCAGAAGGACTCGAGCCGCGGCCGGGCGAGCGCAAGAAGGTGCTCGTCATCGGCGGCGGGATGGCCGGCCTGGTGGCCGCCCACGAGCTCAAGCGGCAGGGTCACAAGGTGACCGTGCTCGAGGCGCAGAACCGGGTCGGCGGTCGGATCTACACGCTGCGCAGCTTCGCGCCGGGCCTGTATGCCGAGGCGGGCGCGATGCGCATACCGCGTGCCCACGCCCTTACGCTCGAGTACTGCCGCCGCTTCGACCTGCCGCTGCGCGAGTTCGTGACCGGCAACCCGAAGGGGCTCGTCCATGTTGGCGGCGTGCGCCTGACGATGCAGCAGGCGCTCGACCAGCCGGAGATGCTGCCCTTCGAGCTTGCCGCTCATGAGGCCGGACGCACGTCGGAGGACCTGTGGCAGGAGGCCACGGCCGAGATCAGGCAGCTGATCGAGCAGGCCGGCGACGAGGCGTGGGAGGAGATCGTCCGGCGCTACGACGAGTACTCGCTCTACGAGTTCCTGAAAGAGAAGGGCTTCTCCGAGGGCGCGATCGAGTACTACGCGGTAATGAACTTCCTCGAGTCGGACATGCACAACGCGCTGGTCGAGATCCTGCGCGAGGACCTGGGCCGGGCGTACGTGGACATGGTCGAGATCGCCGGCGGCATGGATCGGCTGCCGAATGCGTTCTACGGCGAGCTTCAGGATCGCGTCCGCATGGGCGTCGAGGTGCGCGCCATCGAGCAGGACGACGACGGCGTGACGGTCCATTGCCGCCAGGGCCCTGATCGGTACTCGCTGCACGGCGACTACGCCATCTGCACCGTCCCGTTCTCCGTCCTGCGCACGATCGAGCGCCGCTTCTCGCGCGAGAAGGAGCGGGCCATCCGCCAGCTCAACTACCACGCCTCGACCAAGGTCGTGGTCCAGGTCCGGCGCCGGATCTGGGAGGAGGGCGACGGCATCTATGGCGGCGCGTCGGTGACCGACCTGCCCATTCGGCGGGTCAACTACCCGACGCCTGATCCATCGACCACGCGCGGCGTGCTGCTGGCGTCATACACGTGGGGCCAGGATGCGCTCCAGTGGGGCTCGATGGATCGCGAGACACGCGTCGAGCAGGCGCTCGAGGACCTCGAGCAGCTTCACCCGGGCATCACCGAGGAGTTCGAGGTCGGTGACTCGCACGCGTGGTACGGCGACCGCTGGGCGCGCGGCGCGTTCGCGATGTTCACGCCCGGCCAGCAGGGCGCGCTGCACGAGGCGATCGTCCGGCCCGAAGGTCGCGTCTACTTCGCCGGCGAGCACTGCTCGCTGTACCACGCCTGGATCCAGGGCGCGCTCGAGTCGGGCATCAACGCAGCCCAGCAGATCAACGAGCTGCCGCCGCGCGACTAGGCGCCCTGGGGCGGCCGATAGACGTAGCGGAAGTAGCCCCACGCGGCGACTGACAGCACGCCGAAGCCGATGAAGAAGCCGACGGCGACCGCGACCGCCTCGCCGCGCACCTCGAAGAGGTAATCAACGCCGGGGTGGAGCAGGATGTGGACGAAGGCGAAGCCGGCGATCGCGAACAGCGCGATCCAGACGCTCCGCCGCCATGCCCAGACGTAGTTGCCGCGCAGGAAGCGCAGCGGCAGCAGCTCGACGAGCAGGCCTTCCAGGCCGCCGATGAAGATCACCGCCAGCACGGTCGTGGCAAACAGGCTCAGCAGCGGTGAGCCGGCAAGCGCCTGCTCGACGCCCGGCAGCAGCACCCACGCCCCGAGCGCCATGGCCAGGATCAGCACGCAGGTCAAGGTGACGGCGATTCCCGCCGAACGGCGGGGCAGGGCACGGTCGAAGGCCCAGAAGGCGATCAGCCCGTACATGTAGCCGGGCTGGAACTCGGCCATGCGCGACACGAGAACGCAAGCCAGCGCGATCAGGATCGTCAGCGGCAGGACCCGCACGAGGCCGCGCTCCAGGTTGACCCGCCGCTGGACGAGCACGATCGGGTACTCGAAGGCGGCGGTCGTGATCGCCAGGCCAACGACGATGCCCGCGAACAGCGCCAGCGAATCCGCGTCGAGGCCGAAGGCCGGGTCGAGGAAGCCGTAGACCACGCCGGCGAGCAGCAGGAAGATGCCGACACCGATCGGACCCTGCCAGAAGCCGGCGACGAGGCCGCGCAGCCGCGCCACCCGCTTGCCGCCGCGCGCGAACCAGCCGGCAATGACGTCGTAGTTCTCTTCGATCGTCTCGTTGAACAGGCTCGCCGGGAAGAGCGCCAGCAGCAGGAACAGCGCGACGAGCAGCAGGCTGAAGCCGATCGCCGCCGGGTCCATGGTCACGTCGCCAAGCAGCGGAATCGCGCCGGCGAGGCGGCGTGGGCCATCGGGCGCGGACGAAGGCGAGGGCGATGGATCGACCGCTGCCGAGGAGGGGGAAGGCGACGGCGCGGGCAGCGGAGGATCAGTCGGGCCCGGCGGGTCAGTCGGCACGGACGTGGGCGACGGCGAGGCCGACGGCGACGGCGAGGCCGACGGCGACGGCGAGGCCGACGGGTCGGCTGAAGGTGCCTCGGTCGGGGCGAGAGTGGGCGGTAGGGTGGGCGCGAGCGTCGGCCCGGGCGTCAGCGGCGCTATCGGCGGCAGTGACGGGCTTGGCAGCGATGGGAGGGGGAGCGATGGGCTTGGGAGCGATGGCAGCGGCAGCGTCGGCGTCGGGATGACCACGAGCGGGACGTAGCAGAGCTCGATGCGCGTGATCCAGTCGATGTCAGGCCCGTGCAGGGTCTCGGCGGCCGTGACGCCGGGCAGCGGGTACAGGCCCGTGCCGGGCCACGGCTGCACAGGCAGGTTCGACGCGTCCGCCACGAAGACCTTGCGCACCGGCCGGCTGGCGCTCGCGAAGTCGAAGTACACGGCGGGGATGCCGGTCGCTGAGAGGGCCGGCGCGAAGAAGTCGAGGGTCACGCTGAAGCCGCTGACCGTGTAGCTGCCGTTGTACCAGCCGCCGTCCGGCTCGACGATTGCCACGTAGGTCAGGTCGGCCGGGCACGAGGTGGCCGGGGGAGGGGCCAGCGGCGTGCGGTAGCAGAACTCGATGCGCGTGATCCTGTCCCAGCTCGCTGATAGCGACGTGTCCTCGCGCGTGCCCGGAGGCTGGTACTGCTGGTCGTCGCCGGGGTACTGCGCCAGATCGTCCTTCGACCACACGAAAACGGTCACCACCGGCGGATCCGCGCCGCGGAAGTCAAATGCGGCGTGGTCCACCTCCGCCTCGCGCGGCCCATAGAAGTCGATCTCGACACTGAACGTGCCGTCGCCAAAGGTCGTCCAGGGCTGCGGGTCGTCGTCCGGGTCGCCCGGCGGCGGCCAGCCGGTGGCCGGGATCGCCGGCGAGAAGTAGCTGGTGCTATCCGGGCAGGTGCTGCGCGGGGGCGGTTCCTGGTAGCACAGCTCGATCTCCTCGATCGACTCGGCGTAGACGTCGTTCGCGCCGCGGAGGCCCTGGGCATAGCTGACGGGCTCGGAGAAGGCCTCTGCCGGGCCGGAGCCGCCCTCGTCAGTGACGACTGCCATGACGACCAGCGGATAGGCGTCATCAAAGCCCACAGACGTGCTGCCCGCCTCCTCAGCCACGTAGAGCAGCGCGCTGAACACGCCGTCCGAGTGCCACTCGCCGGATCGCCAGCCGGCCGCCGGTCGCTCGAACGTGGCCCTGATCGTGTCGCCGGGGCAGGCGCTGTGGCTCTCGGCAGAGATTGGGGCGACCGTGGTTGGAGCGGTTGGCGCCCCCGCCGTGCGCGCCGTGGGCAGCAGGCCGAGCGCCACGCCGAGGAGGCCGGTCAGCAGCAGCGTGACGACTGCACGGGCGACCGGCGACGGCTGGACGTGTGACGCGGAGATGCGCAAACGGAACCCCCTCAGGCTCCCTTGCCCTTCGACAAGCGGCGTCATTGTCGCCGATTCAGCGCGCCGCGCAACTGCCAGATAAGCCCGCGCCAACCGGCTGCGCAGGCCGCGGTCCTACATTGCGCGAGTCAAGACTCCCGCCGCCCGCCATGACGCAGGCCGGGCTCCCCCAAGAGCCGGCCAGGAGGACAGAGATGAACAGGGTTCTGATCGCGGGACGGCTGACGCGCGATCCCGAGATGCGCAAGCTGGCCAGCGGCAAGACGGTCACGCAGTTCGGCGTGGCCACGAACGACTACCGCGCCGGCTCGGAGAAGGCCGAGTACCACAACGTCGTGACGTGGGTCTGCCGTACACATAGTAGTAACGCCCCCGGAGGGACACTTTGCAACCGGTGTACGATCCTCGTGGTTTAAGGGCCGGCGAAAGAGACCCATTGGCCTCTGTCGGGTTGCTGACTAGCCGGCCCGCCCCAACCCGATCAGTAGTACAGTTTTGTGCCGTGCTTGAACACCGGGAACTCGCTGCGCACCTTGCCCGCCATGAGGCCCAAGGCGGTCGGGTCGCCGTGCTCCCACTTTCTCCCGACTGCCCAGCATGCGTAGTCCGCTGCTTGTAGGCATGGATCGGTGGCCGCGGCCCAAGAGTCGGTCTTGAAGCTGGCTACAGGTGAGACCTGCCGCACTACGTCCTTCACGGCGGCGTGGAAGCGGGCTCGCTTTGCCTTCGTCTCGAGGGTGGCGGCAACCACATGGAGCTCGTCCTTTGGGCCGGCAATCTGGGGCGCGACGTACTTGAAGTGTAAGTACCACGCGTACTGATAGAACCGATCCGTCGTTGGGCGGATCTTCGGCATCGCCTTGGCCTTCTCGATGATCGTTGCATCCACACGAAAAGCCAGCGGCGCCAAGGCGCCGAAGACCCGGGCTCTCCTGGGCTTGGGGTCATGCCGGGCGTGAAACCCCTCGGGCAGGTCATAGCCCTCCCATGACATCGTTCGGCGCAGTTCGGCCAAGGCATCGCCCACGGCACAGTCTGTGGCCGTAACGGTGGTCAGGATGAAGTACTTCGATGCGTCCCGATTCCTGCTGAAGTCAAAGTTGCCCGCCTCATCAGCGAACACGTAGATGCGAGACACCAAGCAGCACTCTTACCCTAGTCGGAGTCGTATTCAGCGGCCAGCGCGGTCAGCAGCGCTCCGATCTTCCTTGTGTCGGCGAGCGTTACGTCGTCGGGCAGGATCAAGATCGCCTTTCGTCCGTCGCTCAACGCGACCTCAAGGCGCTGGCGACCCCCGCCCACGACCCCATCTGAGTCGTCCGGTTCGACAGCCTCGATTGACGCGCCCGCGGAAGCCGCCGCGCCAGGCGTCGCCTCATCACGGACGGGGAGGAGGTTGCCGTTGTCGTCGATCAGCCCGTACTCGCCCAGTGACCGGCGAAAGGCGGCGGCGACAGCCACTGCTCGGTCGCGGTTGAAACGCTCCTGCGTCTCCAGCCGCAGCGCCAACGCCGCCTCGTCAGGGATCTTGGTGCTGAACTGCTGTAGTAGGCGCGCGAAGGCAGACGGCCGCCGGATCGCCTCATACGCGTGCCGCTTCAGCTCGGCCGATCCAGCAGGGGCCTGGTAGAGACCCTTGAACAGGTCGGACACGCGAACATCCCCCGCGGTCTCGTCGATGAGCCCATACTCCTTCAGGGTCGCAGCCTTACCGAAGAATGAGCCACTTCCCGATGACATGCCGAGAGCGGACGCCATTTCGCCTCGCGTGAACGCGCCATTGCTGTAACGCTGGTAGAGTTTGGACGTATCGGAGATCGCGCCGCGGAGGGTGCTTCCGGGAGCCTTCGGGCTCATGGGCTTCTTCCGCGCCGGTGTCGTCGTTGACTCAGGCTCCATAGTGGCTCCTTGCGGCATGAGCGTTGATAGCCCGCAGCATACGAGCGCAGCGCCGCAAAGTCAAGAGTCTCTCCGATTCACAGAAAAGAACCCGCCCTCCCTTAGGAGGACGGGCTCTCGCTCTGGCCGGCGAGGCCGCTAGGCGCGCTTGATGACCTCGGCGACCTCGGGGTCCATCTGGTAAACAGCGTTGCCGGTCCCGTAGTCCCATCGGGCGCTGAACGGCCACTTGGCTGCCTTGCCTCCGTGGTAGCGGTTCTTCCACCGGCGCCCAAAGGCGCCCAGGGTGCCGGCCATCTGCTGGGCCGTGTACCCCACTGCGTCCCCTAGCTCCTGAGTGACGACGTCCGTGCCCGCGTTGGCCGCCAGGTGGTTGAAGACCTGGCGCATCTTGTCGGACGACTCCCGGTACGCCCGCTCGATCAGGGCCGGGTCGAGTCCGGCGCCGCCGTTTGAGGGCGGCGGTGAGCTCAGCTGCGGGGTCTCGCCGCGCGGGCGGGCCAGCAGCTCGTAGACTTCGTGCACCCGATCAACGGGCACCGGAATGCTGATGTATTCCTGCGACATCTCTACTCCTTCCATTGCTTCGCTTATGGCTTGGTTAGTTCGCGATCGCATCGCTAGCATGGGCCATGCCGCAGCGGTTGTCAAGGGCTAATCAGTGCCTAGCAGTGCCTATCGGTGCGTAAAGACTGCTCACCGGCGCGCTCACAGCATTTCAAGGCACTGATAAGGCCCCGGCGCACTTGCGGCCGGGGCCTTTGAGCAGAGGTCTTGGTAGTTCAGCGCTTGCGCTTGCCCGCGTACTGGCGCGCCTTCTTCTCGACCTGGGCCCACTGCCTGGTCGTCGCCCGCCGGTCGCGGCCGCCCCAGCTCGGCGGAAGGTCGCCGACGTGCCGGAGCTCGGCCACCCGGCTGAGGCTGAAGCCGCCCGCGGCGGCCAGCTCCTTCGCGGTTATGTCGAGTTCGGCCATCAGCGCTCGGACGCTCTCACCGGGCACCCGCTCCATCGGCGGCCCTTCCTTGCCCGGCGCCTTGGCGGCCCTGCCGCCCTTCGCCGCCGGCCGGGAACCTCGTCCCGTGGCCTTCGTCCCGGCGGGCCTCGAGCCCTCGTCGGCGCGGATGTCGGCCTTGCGCCGCGCCGGCCGCGTCGGCGCCCCGGCCAGTGGTGCGGCGACCGGCTTGGTATCCGGCCGGGCCTCGGCCGCCGGTGTCGTCTCGTCCATGGGGAACCCTCCGTTCGCTGTCGGGCCGGCCAGGCTGGCCGGCGCTGGAAGGGTTATGACGCGATCAGGCGTCGGCGGGAGCCCTTCCGCCCGGTTTGTAGCACTGGCTACGATGGGCTCGGGGGCGGGCCCAAGCGAATGGGGAGCACTGGGCTCTCGTACCGGCTTCGGCAGCGCCAAGCTTGCTGCGGATGCCCCTCTGGGCTTCCGCAGCCTTCCTGGAGGCCCTGCGGCCCCCCGTGGCGCGCCCTGACAACGGTCGATGGGGGAGGGAACAGGGGCCGGCCGGGTTTGACGGCCCAACCGGCCCCTAAGCACGCGAGATCGTCACTTCGCGACGACCGCCACGAGCTGGCCTCGGCGTGGCCGAGATTGCTGTGGGGGGTCTGTTGCGGCAGTGACATCTGCCGGAGCGGGCCGACCAACCGCCCTCGCGAGAGGCGGCCCGATCGGTCCGATCGTATGACGCCGGGGCGGCCAGTTCGTCACCGGCGGCCAAAGGCGCCAAGACCGGATGCCGGCCTGAGATTCGGCGGCCATCTGTCGGCTGGCCGATCCTCGCGGGCGTGGGCGCGCGTCGGGCGAGACCCGCCATCACCGCCAGTGGCGTCGGGCGAGGCCGGCCTGCCGAACCTCGGCGGCCTGCATTTGGGGGAAGGCGCGACCCCGGAGCCGCATCGCGCCCGTGAAGACGTGGGGCCCCCGGGCGGGGCATGCCGCGACGCGAGCCGTCACGGTCGCATCACCGCGACCTGAGCTGATCGTGTGATGGCTCGCGCGAGCGATCGACGCAACGCGAACTCATTGAGTTGAACGACGTCTTGACGAGTCGTGACGACGACGCCGACGCGGTCGACCGGGCAGGCGGGGCGTCGCGCCCCGGCTCCTTGACCCCGAGTGCTGACTCTCGTCCTCGCGTCGTGTCAAGCGCTTCCCGACGGGCATGCTTGGCACGGTGCCCGGCTCCTGAGCCGGAGAGGGGGGCGCTCGACCGGAAGGGCCCCGGCTCCTCGCCCGGGAGGGGTGGGCCCGGTAGGGGTGACTAGGGAAGCCGGCGCCTCAGCGCCTGGAGCACGACGCCCGGCCGGACATGAGGGCTGTCGGCCGCCTCGATCAGCAGCTCGGCCACGTTGGCCCAGAGGCGGGAGCTGGCCAGGCGGCCCTGCTCGTAGGCGGTGGCGGCCCTGGCGGTCGCCGACGCGACGTCGCCCGTCGGGTTCCCCGCGAACGAGGGGCGGGCGGCGATCTCGGCGGCGACCTCGTCCGCCGTCGCGCCGGGCGCTAGGGCGCCCTTGACTATCGCCGCCATTGGGGCACCTGCCGGTTGCGGGCCATGGTGCGGTCGCTTGCGAAGCAGCCGGGCTCGTGGCGGCAGCGCTCACGCGCGGCGAGGAAGGGCAGGCCGCGCTCCGCGTGGGGGCGGCAGGCCGGATAGCCTCCGCGACTGACGCGATCGCGTTCAGCCATGTGCCGACTTGGCGACGAGGTTCAGCGGGGCGAGGCTGGACGGGCAGAAGCGACAGAGCGTCGACAGGCACCACTGCCCTGGCTTGGTGCAGATCAGCTCAGGGCGGGGCGGCTTGCCGTCCAGCCAGCCCGCGACTGTGGGCAGCTTGCGTCTGATGGACAGGCTGTAGCCGGCGAGGGTCAAGGTCATTCGGGCGAGTCCCCATGCTGCTGCTGACTCCGCCACTATGCGCCGTCGGGCTGGCCTGCGGCTGCCTTGGAGGTTGTTCGCCGAGGATTTCGACACGCCGATGGCGTGGGCCTCGGCAGCATGTGCGATCCGAAACTGGGCAATCGGCATCCGCGGCAAAGTGCAACGCCCACACCCCCTTTAGGGGGTGGGGTTGCCCGGTGCGGATTGCCAGTTGCGGATCGCCGCTGCCTCGGGGATCAACTAGCGGGCTTCCGATACATCTTGCGTGGGCGGCCGCCATGGCCCTCCGCTGGCACCTCCCGCTGCGTGAGCGCGCCGGCCTTGACCAACTCTGAGGCGATGCCATGGGCGCGCCGGGGTCGGACGCCCCAGAGCGCGCCAAGGCCGGCGTGGTCGTACTCCTCGGCGGGGTCAAGGACGGACGCGCGCGCGTCGCCGTCGGCGTTGGCATCGGCCGTGGCCGCGCCCTTGGGACTGCCGCCGGCCCTCAGCCAGCGGGCCGGGTCGAACAGGCGGGCCGTCCGGCCGTCCAGGAAGTTGAACGCCTCCAGCTCGCTGATGCCGAGCCGAGCGGCCACCTGGCCCGTCGACTGGTCCCTGAGTGGCAGCCGCGCCAGCGTGGCCGGCAGGTCTACCTCCCCGATGCCCGCGCGCCAGGCGGTGGCGGTGATGGCGAGGACGGGCCAGTCGTCGATCGCGTCGCGGCCCGGGCTCGACAGCAGCAGCAGCGCCGGCTCGGCCAGCGCGGCCAGCGCGGCCTCGGCCTCGGCCTCCCACGCGGCGAGCCTGGCGCGCTCCGCCTCGCGCTCGGCGTCCCGCTTCGCGTCCTCTCTGGCGGCCTCGGCCTCTCGCTCGGCTCGGCCCGCCTCCCACGTCGCCTTCTGCTCCGCCTCCCGCCTGGCGGCCTCGGCGGTCCGTCTCGCGGCCTCGGCCTCGCGCTCGGCGCGCGCTCGCTCCTCGGCGTCGCGCCTGGCCGCTGCTTCGAGCTGCCCCGCCACGGCCAGCTCCAGCGTCCAGGCCGCCACGTACTCGTCGAACAGCGCGGGCAGCTCGGGCGTGCCCAGGTCCTCGGCCATGGCCTCGACGCGCCATTGGACGCCGCCGCGCTTGGGGAACAGCAGGTACGGCGAGCTTCCGTCGCCGCGGTCGTACCACGACCTCAGGGCACGGTCCAGGTCCAGCGCGGGCGCCAGCTCGCGCAGCTCGGCCGCGAGCGACTCTGAGGTACGCGGCGGCGGCGCGGCCGCTGCCAGCGCCGCCTCGTCGTCCAGCTCGATGGGCTTTGTGTCTTTGTCGCTCACTACTCGACTCTCCAGCCCCTCCAGCATCGGTCGAAGAGGGCGGGGCGCCGGCGGCTGGAGGTTCGCCGGCGCCCCGCCCTCTTCGAC
>Ga0247708_1000051_pt1 | contig 31063 bp, 34 predicted proteins | sample 42W_NmetaG_FD_189040 | JGI IMG/M metagenome (GOLD analysis project Ga0247708, IMG submission 189040) | Soil microbial communities from hillslope of Landscape Evolution Observatory, University of Arizona, Oracle, AZ, United States - 4-2-W_N | ecosystem: Engineered > Artificial ecosystem >...
GACGAGGCCCGCGCGCTCGCCCTCGCGGCGCTGGTGTTCGGGCTCCAGTCGGCGATCGACTGGACCTGGTCGGTCCCGGGACCGACCGTGATGGCGCTCGTCGCCGGCGGCTTCGTCGCGGCCCGCGGTCCGCTCCCGTCGCTGGGGGCGGCTCCGCCCGAGAAGCCCCGCTGGAAGCGCCCCGCGGGCGAGCGCATCGTCCTGGCCGCCGGTGTCGGCCTGCTCGCCCTCACCTGTGTCTGGTCCGCCGTCCAGCCCGAGCGCGCCGACGACGCCTCGAACCGCGCGCTCGCGCTGCTCGCTCGCGGAGACGTGGAGGAAGCCGCCGAGCAGGCGCGGCGCGCGGAGGACATCAACCCGCTCTCGCCGCGGCCCCTCTTCGTCCAGGCGGCGATCGAGCATCGCGCCGGCCGCCTGACCGCGGCGGGCGACACGCTCGAGCGGGCCGTGCGCCGATACCCGTCGCAGCCGGAGGTGTGGCTCAGGCTCGCCACCTTCCAGCTCCGGATCCTCGACCGCCCGGACCAGGCCCTGCACACCCTGAGGGGCGCCCTCTACCTCGACCCCCGCTCGCGCGCCGCCCAGTCCGCCTTCTTCGAGGCGCGGCACCGCCTGCGTCAGCTGCGTGCCGACGCGGCTCGATCCTGAGCCCCGGCTGCCGATAGGACCACTGGACCCGCCGATGCGACGGATCGCACGCAACACACGGCGAGTAGGCGCGCTCGCCGGGGCCCTCGCGGGCCTCACGCTCGCCGCGTCCGCCACCCCCGCGACGGGGTCGGCGGGCATGCAGTCGATCGTCATGGACGATGCCGAGATCGTCTACGCCTCGCCCGAGCGGCTCGACGCCACGATGGCCGAGCTGAAGGCGATCGGCGTCGACCGCGTGCGCGTGTCGGTCTACTGGCGCCTGATCGCGCCCCAGCCCGAGCGCAAGGAGCGCCCCTCCTTCGGCCCCGCCGGCCCGGCGAGCCCGGCCGGCTACCCGGCCGACCACTGGGACCGCTACGACCGCATCGTCGTCTCCGCCCGCAAGCACGGCATCGGGCTCCTCTTCAGCCTCACGGGCCCCTCCCCGCTGTGGGCGACCGGCAGCCCGGAGCGCCGCGACATCGAGGAGACCTACGAGCCGAACCCGGACGACTTCCGCTCCTTCGCCGAGGCGGTCGGGCGCCGCTACTCGGGTGAGTACCGTGAGGAGACCCAAGCGCCTCCGCCCTCGGGCGGCGGTGGGCTCCTCGGCGGGGAGCCGCAGCAGCAGCCGGCTCCCCAGGGCGAGCTGATCCCCCGCGTCGACACTTGGTCGGTCTGGAACGAGCCGAACCACCCGGGCTGGCTCACGCCGCAGTGGCTGCCCGATCCGCGCGCCGCGACCCTGCCGCTGATCCCCGTGGCGGGACGCCTGTACAGGGGCCTCGTCGACGCCGCCTGGGACGGCCTGGCGAGGAGCGGCCACGCATCCGACAACATCCTCCTCGGCGAGACGGCGCCGCGCGGGCATCCCCAGCAGGGCCTCACGCGCGCCGTGCGCCCGCTCGAGTTCATCCGCGAGCTTTACTGCGTCGACCGCCGCCTGCGCCCCTACCAGGGCGAGGACGCGCAGGTGCGCGGCTGCCCGGGAAGCCGCCAGGCGATGGTGGAGCAGCACCCCGGCCTCTTCGCCTCGGCGGGCTGGGCACACCATCCATACGCGCTCGAGCAGGCTCCGGGCGAGAGCGACGACCACCGCGACAACGCCGTGCTCGCCGACACCGACCGGCTCGTGCGCACGCTCGACAAGATCCTCGGCCAGCACGGCCAGTCGAAGCGCTTCCCGATCTGGATGACCGAGTACGGCTACCAGACCGACCCGCCCGACCCGACGCTCGGCATTCCGTGGTCGCGCCAGGCCGCCTACCTGAACGAGGCCGAGCACATCGCCTACCGCAACCCCCGCATCGCCTCGTCCGCGCAGTTCCTGCTGGTCGACGACGGTCCGCTGCGCCAGTTCGAGCCGAGCGACCCGCGCTATTGGGGGACCTTCCAGTCGGGGCTGAAGACCGGCGCCGGACGCCAGAAGCACGCCTACGCGGCCTATCAGCGAGTGATCGACGTGACCCGGCGCGTCCGGCGCGGGCGCTCAGCGCGCATCTTCGGGCAGTTCCGCCCGGCGGCCGACGGCGAGCACCTGACCGCGCGGCTCGAGTACCGGCGCCGCGGCAGCCGGCGCTGGAGCAAGGTCCGCACGCTCTCGACGACAAACCCGAAGGGCTTCCTGCGCACGACCCACAGGCCGCGCGGGACCGGCTACTACCGGCTGATCTGGATCGAGCCGGGCTCCGGCCGCGAGCTGCGCACCCGCTCGGCGCGCGTCACCGTGCTGCGCGCTCGGGCCCGCCGGTAGCGCGCTCGAGCTCCTCGAGGCGGTCGAGCGGCAGCGGCCCGGGGCCGGTCGCCCCCGAGATCTCGAGAAGGAGCTGCTCGTAGGCGGTCGCCACCGCGTCCCAGGAGTAGAGCTTCGCCCGCTCGAGCGCATCGACGCGAAAGCCCTCGACGCGCTCGGCGTCGTCGAGCAGCTCCTCGAGCTTGCTCGCGAGGTCGGGCACGCCGTCGCCGCCCGAGAAGTAGACGCCTGCCTCGCCGACGGTCTCCGCGTTCGGGCGCCAGTCGTTGACCAGCACGCAGTTGCCGGCGGCGAGTGCCTCGAGGATGACCGGGTGCGTGCCCCCCACCTCGGTCGGAGCGCAGAAGAGATAGGCGTTGCGCTGCAGCTCCCAGTAGCCGCGCCCGAATACATAGCCGGGGAAGACCACGCGCGGATCCGCCGCGCGGCGCACCTGCTGGATGTACTCGGAGGCGTACGGGGCGCCTCCCACCACCACGAGCTTCATCCCCTGGGTCTTCTCGGTGGGGATGCGCGCCCAGGCCTCGACCAGCAGGTGCGGGTTGTTCTCGGGCTCGAGGCGGCCGACGAACAGGACGTAGCGGCGCGGCTCGAGGCCGAGCCGGTCGAGCGTCTCGGTGCCGGTGTCCTCCGGCGCCTCGGCGCCGTAGGGGACGACTCCGATCTGCTTGCCGAAGCGCTGTTCGAAGATCTCGGCGACGGCGTGCGAGTCGGTGATCGCGCGCGTGGCGAAGCTCGGCGAGAGGCGCTCGGCGATCCGCAGGTAGGCCTTCGCGAGGCGGTTCCACTTGCGGCGGTCCGAGTCGAGGCCGTCGACGTTGATGACCGTGGGGATGCCGAAGCCGCGGGTGACGAGGCAGAGCGGGCTGTTGCCCGCGATGAAGAAGAGCGCGATGTCGGGCTGCTCGCGCGCGACGACGTGGATGCTCGAGAGCAGGGTGTGGACGAACGTGTCGAGGTACTTGTTGCGGATCGTGGGGATGTGGACCAGGCGGGCGCCCTTCCACTCGCGGTAGTCGCGGTCCACGACGTGGGGCCGGCAGTAGACGGTGACCTTGTGCCCGCGGGCGGTGAGCCTGCTGGTGATCTGCTCCACGGCGGTCTCGAAGCCGCTGTAGGCAGCGGGGATCCCGCGCGTCCCGAGGATCGCGACCTTCACACCCCCAGCGTATCCAGCGCCCCCGCCGCCCCCACCCATGCCACCTGGCGGGTGATCCCCTCGGCGAGCGCCACCCGCGGGCGCCAGCCGAGATCCGCGCGGGCGCGGGCGATGCACGCGGCGGTGGCGCGCGGCTCCCGCGGGTCCGCCGGGCGGGCGTCGAGGAGGGCCGGCGCGCCCGCCGCCCGGGCTATCAGCGCGAGAGCGTCGGCGAGGCGCGCCGGGGCGCCGCCTCCCACGTTGTAGACGGCTCCCGCCGGCGCGCCGTGAAGGGCGCGCACGGTGGCGTCGACCGCATCGCCCACGTAGGTGAAGTCGCGCACCTGGCGGCCGTCGCCGTTGAGCGGGGCCGGAGGACCGCCGAGCGCGGCGGCGGCGAAGCGGCTGAAGGCCATGTCCGGGCGCTGGCGCGGGCCGTAGAGCGTGAAGTAGCGAAGCGTGACCAGCTCGGCGCCGCGCTCGCGCGCGATCCGCGCCGCGGCGCGCTCCGCCGCGAGTTTGGAGCGCCCGTAGTCGGAGACCGGCCGGAGCGGCGCTTCCTCGTCCACGGCGCCGGGCGCGGGCTCGTACACCGACGAGGACGAGGCGAGCACCAGCCGCGGCACGCCGGAGCTCGCGAGAGCCTCGGTGAGCCGCACGTTGGCGCGCTCGAACAGGGCGGGGGTGCCGCTCCGCACTCCGGGCCGGCCCGCCAGGTGGACCAGCGCGTCGGTCCCGCGCAGGTTCACCGTCGCGGCGTCGGCCTCGACCAGCCGGAACCCCGGCGCGCCCCGCAGCGCGGCGACGTTCCGCTCCTTCAGGGAGCGCGGGTAGAAGCGCGTGAACGAGTCGATGCCCAGCACCTCGTGGCCGTCGGCCACGAGGCGCTCGCAGAGATGCGAGCCGAGAAAGCCCGCCGCACCTGTCACCGCCACGCGCAAGGCAGGGTTTCTATCACTTATTAGGGTGCCCTAACTCGCCGCCCTGGCTAGCGTGTCGCGCCATGATCCGGCTCTACCGCGCGCATTTCTCCACGAACGTCGAGCGCGTCGCGCTCGCTCTCGCCCACAAGGGGCTCGAGGCCGAGTCCGTCGTGATCGACCCCTCCGACCGCAGCCTGGTCGAGCGGGTGAGCGGCCAGGGGCTCGTGCCGGTGATCGACTGGGACGGCCGCGTAGTCGCCGACTCGATGGCGATCATCTGCTTCCTCGAGGAGCGCGAGCCCGACCCGCCGCTGTTCCCCTCCGACCCGGCGAGGCGCGCCGAGATGGACATCTTCATCGACTGGTTCAACCGCGTCTGGAAGCTGCCGCCGAACGCGATCGAGGCCGAGTTGGGAAAGCCCGAGCCCGACGCCGACCGGATCGCCGACTGGTCGGCGGAGATGGCGGCGGCGCTCGAGACCTTCGAGGCGATGCTCGCCGGCCGCGACCACCTCATGGGCGACGAGTTCTCAGCCGCCGACTGCTGCGCGTTCCCGTTCGTGAAGTACGCGCTGCGGCGCGACCCGGCGGACTCCGAGCTGTTCCACGTGGTCCTCGACGAGCACCAGACGCTGACCGAGGACCACCCGCGGCTGCGGGAGTGGATCGGGCGGGTGGACGGGCGGCCGCGCGCCTAACGGCGGGCGCGCAGGAGCAGCGTCCCGCGCCGCCGGGTGAGGTGCTCGACCTCGAAGCCCATGTCGTCGAGGAGGCCCGTGAGCGAGCGGCGGGTGAGGAAGCGGATGTGCGGGGAGAGCGGCGGGAACTCGCGCTCGAAGCCCCGGACGAGCGCGCGCAGCCCGGTCAGCCGCCCGTGGGCGGGCGTCGTGAGGGCGAGCAGCCCGCCGGGCCGCAGGACCCGCCGGGCCTCCGAGAGGAGCAGCTGGAGGTCGCGCACGTGCTCGACCATCTCGACGCCGAGCACGAGGTCGAACGAGCAGTCCCCGAACGGAAGCGGCGCGTCCGGCTCCACGCGCACCAGGTCGGCGCCCGGCAGCCGCGCCGCGGCCCGCTCGAGCGCCACGGCGGACGTATCGGCGCCCGTGAGCGCGGCGGTCTCGATGTGGCCGGCGAGGCGCCCGTCGCCGCAGCCGAGGTCGAGAGCGTGCTCGGCCCGTGGCAGCGACTCGACGAACTCCACGAGATGCGCGGCCGGCTCGCAGGCGTGGTGCGGGACGGCCTCCCAGATGTCGTCGTCGTAGCCCACCGGGAGGGACCGTAACCTCCGATCCCGTGAGGATCGGCCTCGACTCGCGTGGAGCGGCAGAGATTCCGGGTGGCCGTGGCCGCTACGTGCGCGAGCTGCTGGCCGCCATCACGGCGGCCACGGGCGAGCATTCCTACGCCCTGTATGCCCGTTCGAGGTGGGACGGCCTCCCGGAGGGGCCACGCATGTCGTGGCGCATCGTCGGGGGCCGCGAGCCGGTCTGGAACGTCCGCGCGGCCCGCGCGGCGAACGCCGAGTGCGACGTCCACCTCTCGACCGACTCCTACCTCACCGGCTGGCTCCTGCGAGTGCCGTCGGTCCTGATGCTCCACGACCTGATCGCCTTCGACCCGGCGCGGATGCCGAACCGCCGCGACAGCGTGCTTCAGCGCGCCACGCTCCCGCCCGCCCTGCGCCGGGCGGCGGCGATCGTCTGCCCGTCGGAGTCGACGCGCCGCGACCTCGCCCAGCGCTTCCCGCGCGCGGCCGAGCGCGCCGAGGTGGTCGCGCTGGCGGCGTCCGAGGGCTTCTCCGCGGAGCCGGCCCCGGGCGACGAGGCCGCCGTGAGGGCGCTCGGGATCCGCGAGCCCTATGTGCTCTGCGTCGGCACGCTCGAGCCGCGCAAGAACCACTCCCGGCTGATCGAGGCGTTCGCTCGCCTGCCGCCCGAGGTCCGCGGCGGGCGCACGCTCGTGATCGCGGGCGCCGACGGCTGGGACCACCAGGAGACCCTCGACCTGATCGGGCGCCACCGCGACATCGTGCTGCGCGTGGGCTACGTGCCCGACGAGGCGCTCCCGCCGCTTTACCGGCGCGCGGACGTCGCCTGCTACCCGTCCCTCTACGAGGGCTTCGGGCTGCCGGTGCTGGAGGCGATGGCGTGCGGGGCCCCGGTGCTGACATCTGCCACCTCGAGCCTCCCGGAGGTCGGTGGCGACGCCGTTTGCTACGCCGATCCGGAGGACGCCCGCGACATCGGCGAGGTGCTCGGCGAGCTGCTCGCCCGGCCGGAGGAGCGCGAGGAGCTCTCGCGCCGCGCGGTCCGGCGCGCCGCGGGCTTCAGCTGGGAGCGCACCGCGCGCGAGACGATCGCCGTGCTCGAGCGGGCCGCGGGCGGCTGACGTGCGCGTCCTGCTCGACACGCGCGTCCTCGGCCTTCCGGGCGTCGGCGAGACCGGCGTCGGCCGCTACGCGGCCTGCCTGCGCGAGGGACTGCGCCGGCTCGCGGGCGAGGACCGATCGTTCGAGCTCCGCGTGCTGGAGCGCGCGCGGCGCCCGCCGGCCCCGGGCCGCTTCGCCGAGGCGTGGGAGCACCCACTGCTCCGCCGCGACGCCCGCCGCGCGGGCGCGGACGTCGTCCACGCCCCCTCGCTGGAGCTGCTCAGCCTGTGGCCCGGCGCCCCGCTCTGCGTGACCGTCCACGACCTCGTGCCGCTGAAGCACCCCGAGCGCTACCTGCGCACCGGGCTGAAGCACCGGCTCCGCTACGCCGCGGCACGGCGGGCGGCGCGGCTGATCGTCCCGTCCGCCGTCGTCGGGCTCGACGCCGAGCGCCTGCTCGGGGTCCCGCCCTCCCGCATCACTGTGATCGCCGAGGCCGCAGCGCCCGTCTTCCGGCCGGTGGAGCGCCCCCGCGAGGCCCTGCAGCGCCTCGATCTGCCCGAGCGCTTCCTGCTGTGGGTGGGCCACCTCGACCCGCCCGACCCGCGCAAGGGCATCGCGCACGTGGCGGCGCTGGCACGCGAGCGGGACGGGCTTCCGCTCGTGCTGGCCGGGGCGGTCTCCGCCGAGGCCGGCGGGCTCGCGGCGCCGGGACGGGTCACGCTCACCGGCCGCGTCTCGGACGAGGAGCTGGCGGCGCTCTACACGGCCGCCGGCGCGGTGCTGCTGCCCTCCGACGACGAGGGCTTCGGGCTGCCGGCGGTGGAGGCGCTCGCGTGCGGCACCCCGGTGGCCGCCTACGGCGCGGGGGCCCTGCCGGAGCTGCTCGCGGGAGTCGACGCCACCGCGCTCGTCATACCGGGCGACGCCGCCGGGCTGCTCGATGCCGCGGAGGCCCTCGCGGGGCGGCGGGCGGAGCCCCTTGCGCGGAGCTGGGACGACGTCGCGCGCGAAACCGCCGCGGCCTACCGGGAGACGCTGGGATGAGGGTGGACGCCGGGCTGCTCGGCGCGGGATGCACCGACCCGGCCGCGGGCGTCTCTCGCTCTGGGAGGCGCACATGAGGGTCGGGGTGGTGCTTGCGGTTCGCGGTCCGGCGCCTCATCTCGGCGCCGCGCTGCGCTCGGTGCTCGAACAGGAGCCCGCTCCGGATTCCGTGGTCGTCGTGGACGACGCCTCAGACGAGCCCGTCGCGCTACCCGCGGGCGACGGCGACGTCCTGCTCGTCCGGCGCGAGGAACGCGGCGGCCCCGCCGCCGCCCGCGCCACCGGCCTCGCCGCGCTCGGCGACGTGGACCTCGTGGCGCTCGCCGACGCCGACGACGAGTGGCGCCCGGGGAAGCTCGCCGCCCAACTGGCCTCCATCGGCGGGCACGCCGTGTCGTTCTCGCGGGCGGTGCTCGTGGACGAGGCGGGGCGCCCGACCGGCGAGGTGTGGGAGGGGCCGCGCGCGGGGACGCTCGACCGCGGCGAGTTCGCCCGCTCGCTCTACCTCCACAACCCGATCGCCGCGCCCGGCGTGGTCGTCCGCCGCGCGGCGCTGCTGGCGGCCGGGGGGTTCGAGAGCCCGGTGCTGCTTGCGGAGGACTACGACCTGTGGCTGCGGCTCGCCGCCCGCGGGGAGACGTTCGTGTACGAGCCGGCCGCGGAGGTGACCGTGCGCCGTCACCCGGCGTCCCTGTCGTGGGATGTCGCGGCGCTCGCCGAATGCTCGCTCGAGGTGCATCGCCGCCACGCCTCGCTCGTCCCTTCCGACGTCGCGGAGTCGGTCATGGCGCGCGATCTGCGCGCGCTCGCGCAGGGGCGGATCCGCTTCCACCGCGACTACGCGGGGGCGCGCGAGGCGCTCGGCCGCGCCGCCGCGCTCGAGCCGCTGTCACCCCGCTTCCGCGCGATCGCGGCGCTGACGCGGCTGCCGGGGGCGCGGGGTCTCTTGGGCAGGCGCTGAGGACGGCCGGGCGCGCTCCTCCGGTACGCCTTCCGCCGCGGATGAAACAGTGCCAGGCACTGTTTCACCTGCCGCTCCGGTACGCCTTCCGCCGCGGATGAAACAGTGCCTGGCACTGTTTCACCTGCCGCCGCGCCCTAGCGGCGCGAACCCGAGGTGTGCCAGTAGAGGACGGGGCCGTCGCCGAAGGCGCCCTCGCGGGCGAGCGCCAGGGTCGCCGCCAGGGCCTTCGCGGTGTACACCGGCTCCAACTCGAGCGCCTCGCGCTCGGCCGCCAGGCGCATCGCCTCCTCGCCCTCCCCGGTGCGGTGGCCGTAGCCGTCACCCATGAAGCGGCTCTCGAGCGTCAGCGGCGCCAGCTCCCACGAGGCGTCCGCCCCGCGCCCCGCGAGCAGCCGCTGCGCCCGCGACGCCAGCCGGAGCAGCCCGCGCTCGCCGAGCGGCAGCTTGTCGTTCACGAGCACCGGCCACACCCGCGTCCGCAGCCCCGCGAGCCGCAGGCCGGCCGTGAGGCCGGCGGCCGTCCCGCCGGAGCCGAGCGCGACCACCACGTGCGCGGGCTCGGGCAGCGCGCCCTCGCGCACCTGCTCGCCGAGCTCGAGGGCCGCCTCGATGAACCCGACCGTCCCGACCGGCGAGGACCCTCCCGGCCCGAGGAGGTACGGCGGCCGCAGGCCACGCGTGTTGCGCGCCATCGCCCACGGCAGGGCGAGCGCGGTGCGCAGCGAGGTGTGCGTCACGTACACCCTCGCGCCCGTGCCGCGGATCAGCTCGAGCTGGCGCTCGACGTGCTCGTCGAGCGGCTGGTCCACGAGCATCAGCACGCAGTGCATCCCGTGCGAGCGGGCGAAGCGGGCGGTTGCGATCCCGTGGTTGGTGCCCAGCGCCCCCACCGTCAGGATCGCCCGCCTGCCGCGGCGGCGCGCATCGGCGAGCACCCACTCGAGCTTGCGCGGCTTGTTGCCCCCCCAGAGGTCGCCGAAGCCCGAGTCGTCCTTCATCCAGACGGGCACCTCGGCCCCGAGGGCGCTCAGCTCGCGGACGGGGGTCGGGCCCGCTCCCAGCGGGAGATGGGGAAGCGTGCGCCGCAGGGCGGGGAAGAGCGTGTGGAGGCGGGGCTGGCTCATCCGGCCGTGATCGTCCCGGGCGCCCCGTACTGCACGAGCACCTCGGGAATCACGACCGTGCCATCGTCCTGCTGCCCGTTCTCCACGAGGGCGATGATCGTGCGCCCGACCGCCACAGCCGTCCCGTTCAGCGTGTGCACATGGCGCACGGCGCCGCCCGCCTCCGGGCGGTAGCGCACGTCGAGCCTCCGCGCCTGGAAGGCGGTCGTGTTCGAGCACGAGGTCAGCTCCCGGTAGCGCCCCTGACCGGGCAGCCATGCCTCGAGGTCGTACTTCTTCACGGCCGAGGCACCGAGGTCGCCCACCGCGATGTTCACCACGCGATAGGGGATGCCGAGCGCGGTCAGGATCTCCTCTTCGATCGCGAGCAGCCGCTCGTGCTCCTCGGCCGAGTCCTCCGGCCGCACGAATGTGAACATCTCGACCTTGTCGAACTGGTGCACGCGGAAGATGCCGCGCGTGTCCTTGCCCGCGGCGCCCGCCTCGCGCCGGAAGCACGGCGAGAAGCCCGCGTAGCGGGCGGGCAGCGCGCCCTCGTCGAGGATCTCGCCCGCGTGCAACGAGGCGAGCGGCACCTCCGAGGTGCCCACGAGGTAGAGGTCGTCGTCGGCCAGGCGGTAGATCTGCTGCTCGGTGTCCGGCAGGAAGCCCGTGCCGAAGAGCGCCTCCTCGCGCACGAGCACCGGCGGCACCACCGGCTCGAAGCCGTGTGCCGAGACGACCTCGAGCGCCCAGCGCACGAGCGCCAGCTCCAGCATCACGATCGGCCCGCGCAGGTAGGCGAAGCGCGACCCGGACGTGCGGGCGCCCGCCTCCATGTCCACCCAGCGCCCGAGGAGCTCCAGATGGTCGCGGCCCCGCGCCCCCGCGTCGCCGACCTCGCGCAGCACGGTGTCCTCCTCCGGCGCATCCGGGTCCGGCGGGTTGGGCACGGCGGCGAGCGCCGCCCGCAGCTCCTCCTCGACCCTGCCGAGGTCGGCCCGCAGCTCCTTGACCCGCGTGCCGACCTCGCGCATCGCGGCGATCTCGCCCTCGGCGTCGTCGCCGGCCTTCTTGGCCTCGGCTATCGCCTCGCTCGCGCGGTTCCGCTCGGCCTGCAGGCCCTCCACCTGGGGCAGCAGCGCGCGACGGCGCTCGTCGAGCTCGAGCGCGCGGTCGAGCGCCTCGGCGTCGCCGCGGCGCGCGAGCGCGGCCCGCACCGCGTCCGGGTCTGTGCGGATCTCCTTGAGGTCGAGAACGGTCGGCTCCCGCCGCCGCTACTCGGGTCCGCCCGGCGAGCCCGAGTCCTGACCCGACTGCTCGTTGCCCTCGACGGACTTGCCGCCGGAGTAGCGCTCGAGGAACGCCGCGACCGCGAGCGCCTCGGAGCCGACCACGATGTTCGCGGGCATGATCGCGCCCGAGAAGCCGCCGTTGCGGATCGCGAACAGCGCGTCGTCGGCCTTCACCTCGCGCGTGTTGAAGTTCGGTCCGTTCGTGCGCTCGCCACCCCCCACCTGGCCCTCCGGCTTCGAGCCGCGCGACCCGGCGGCGTCGATCGTGTGGCAGCCGCTGCAGCGCTCGCGAAACAGCTCGGCGCCCTCACGCAGGTCCACCGTCTCGCCCTGGAGGAAGGCCGTCTCCCCGTCGGGCACGTCGATCTCCTCACCGCAGCCCGCGAATGCGAGCGCGGCCACGGATACGGCGAGCGCGAAGGGGGCCCGGGACACGGGCGGGCATATTATCCGCCGTCCATGAGGCTGCGACTCCCCGCCATCCTGCTCGCGAGCGCGACCCTCGCCGGCTGCGGCGGCGAAGACGACGAACCGGGCGCCACGGCGACCGTCCCGTCCGGCTCGGCGGTCGTCGTGAAGGGCGACGAGTACAGCTTCGATCCCGAAACCCTCGTCGTGACCGGCGGCGGCGATCTGAAGGTCACCTTCCAGAACGACGGGGCGCTCGCCCACAACATGCGGATCGAGCGCGGCGGCGACGACGTGGGCGGCTCGCCGACCTTCCAGGGCGGCGGCGAGAAGCGCGACTTCAGCCTCAGCCTCGAGCCGGGCGAGTACAAGCTGATCTGCACGGTCGGCAACCACGAGGAGCTCGGGATGACCGGCAAGCTCGAGGTCCGCTGAGCGGCAGGAGAAGGCGCCGCCGCGGAGAAACCCCCGGACGCCCCGGCGGCGACCGGTGACGGCTCTTCAAGCGACCAGGATCGTGCGCTCGGGTCGTCCTCATCGGCGGCGATAGAGGTCGCCGCCGGGGCTCTCCAACTCCACCGCGCCGCCGCTGCAAGGCGCGCTGCAGGGCAGGAACCCGGCCCCCGGTCTGCCAAACTCGTAGGCCGCATGCGCGCGATCTGGAAGGGCACAATCTCGTTCGGCCTCGTGAACATCCCCGTCGCGCTGGGGATCGCCACGCAGCGCTCGGACCCGAAGTTCCGCACCCTCGACGCCGAGACCCTGCGGCCCATCCGCCAGCAGCTCTTCTCGCCGGAGCGCGGCGAGGTCGTGGGACGGGACGAGACGGTGAAGGGCTACGAGGTCTCGAAGGACAACTTCGTCGTCGTCAGCGAGGAGGAGCTGGAGAGCGTCGCCGTCGAGCGCCGCCGCTCGATCGACATCCTCGGCTTCGTCGACCAGGGCGAGATCGACCCCGTCTACTACGACCGCAGCTATTACACCGAGCCCCAGGACGGCGCCGAGAAGCCGTACGCGCTGCTCGTGGACGCGCTCGCAGAAAGCGGCCGCGTTGCGCTCGGAAACCTCGTGCTGTCGAGCCGCGAGCACCTCGTCGTCCTCCGCCCCTCGGGCCGGACGCTCGTGATCGAGCTGCTCTTCTATCCCGAGGACGTCCGCTCGAAGGCCGAGATCGAGGAGCGCATGGAGGGCGTGAAGGCCACGAAGGCCGAGGTCGAGATGGCCAAGCAGCTCGTGGACAGCCTCTCCGGCCCGTTCGAGCCCGAGGAGCACCGCAACCTCCACAAGCAGGAGGTCATGGCCCTGATCGAGCGCAAGCTCGCCGGCGAGGAGATCCCGATCCCGGCCGAGCCCGCGGCGCCGGCCCGGGCCGTGCCGGACCTGATGAGCGCGCTGAAGGCGAGCCTCGCCCAGGCGAAGTCCGGCGCGACCGAGGAGACGCCCAGGAAGCCCGCGGCGAAGAAGAAGTCCGCCACGCGCAAGAAGGCCGCGCCGAAGAAGCCCCCCGCGGCCGGCAACGGCTCGAAGAAGAAAGCGGCCTCGGGCCGCAAGAGCGCGGCCCGCTAGCCGGCCGGCAGGCGCTTCGTCAGCCGAACGACGGTCCCGCGCGAGCCGGCCCGCACCTGGACCTCGTCCATCAGCTCGCTCATGAAGGCGAGTCCGCGCCCCCGCTCCGGCATCAGCCCGCGCGGGCGCACTCGCGGGACGAAGCGCCCTGTGTCCTGCACGTAGAGCGCGAGCGAGTCGCCCTCGACGGCGGCCGTCACCTCGATCTGATCGCCGTCCGGCGAGCCGTGCTCGATCGCGTTCGCGACCGCCTCGCTGCAGGCCATCACCACCGCGTAGCGGGCGTCCGTGCCGAGGCCGGCTCGGTCGGCCGCCTCGGACGCGAAGCGGCGCACGGCGGCGAGCACCCCGAAGTCGGGCGCGAAGCGCTCGGTGTGGCGTGTCCCGGCCACACGTGACTCATCGGCTACCGTCACCAACCCCGTTATGCCCGCGGCGCCCGACAGGCAGGCATTCACGCAGGCGATCTCCCAGTTCGCGACGGGAGTCACGGTCGTCACGAGCGTCGGCGAGAACGGGCCCTCGGGCCTGACCGCCAACGCCGTCTGCTCGCTGTCGGTCGAGCCTCTGCTCGTCCTTGCCTGCCTCGACCGCGGCTCGCGCACGCTGCGCGCGATCGCAGGCTCGGGGCGCCTGGCGATCAACGTGCTGGCCCACGACCAGGAGGCGCTCGCGCGCTGCTTCGCCGCGAAGGGCCCGGAGCACGAGAAGTTCACGGGCGTGGCGTGGACGGAGAGGGACGGCCTCCCCCGCCTCGACGGCGTCGTCGCGTGGCTCGCCGGGGAGGTGCGCGAGCTGGTCGAGGGCGGCGACCACCGGATCGCCGTCACGGAGGTCAGCGGCATCGACGCGCCGGGCGGCAACCCGCTGCTCTACCACCGCGGCGAGTTCCGCTCCTTCTAGACGAAGCCCCCGGTCGACATCGCCCGAAGCGACAGGGTGACGATCAGGAGCGCGCCGATCGTCATCACGCCGGTCTCGCGCAGCACCACCTGGCGGGCGACGGCGCGCCGCTCGTCCTCGGCGAGCGCGTCGAGGTCGTCGATCTCCTCCAGCACCGACTGCGCGGCGCCGGCGCGCATGCCCTCGCTCACGAGCGTGATGAAGAGCGGCGAGAGCCCGTAGAGGACGTGCAGCCCGTCGGGCGGCTCGGACCCGCGCGCCAGCAGGATGAAGCCGAGCACGACCTGGAGCGCCACGACCGCCTGCGCCGCCCGGAGCAGGTACCAGAAGGCCACCGAGGGCTCGCTCCGCAGCCACGCGAAACCGCCCCATCCGGCCGCCAGGAGGTTCGTTGCGAGCACGGCGGCGCCGATGGCCGCGTGCGCCGCGCTCAGAATGCGCCCTTTCGCACTATGTGGCACCTTGCCACAAGCGCGGGTATAACACGGCGCGACCGTGCTCCAGAGCTATCTGCCAGCGCTCGTGTTCCTCGTGCTCGGAATCGTCACGGGGACGGCGTTCACGCTCCTCAACAAGGTGCTGGGCCCGCGGCGGGCCAAGACCGGCGCGCGGGAGGCCGTCAAGGCCGACCCATACGAGTGCGGGCTGCCGAGCGACGTCAAGCAGAGCTTCCGCTTCGGCATCAGCTTCTACCTCGTCGCGATGCTCTTCATACTCTTCGATATCGAGGTCGTCTTCCTCTACCCGGTGGCGGTGCAGCTCGAGGCGTTCGGCGTCTTCGCACTGGTGGAGACGATCGTTTTCGTGACGCTCCTGATGGTGGCCTTCGTGTTCGTGTGGCGCCGGGGTGCGCTCGATTGGAAGTGACCCGGCACAAGGCGCCGAGCGACTTCCGCTCGCGCGGGCTCAAGGCCCAGCAGATGCTCCGCGGCGAGCTCGAGGGCGAGGACCTCGAGCGCTACGTCGAGGAGCGCGTGATGCTCACGACGCTCGAGAAGGCCCAGAACTGGGCGCGCAAGAACGCCTGCTGGCCGCTCGGCTTCGGCCTCGCCTGCTGCGCGATCGAGATGATCACCGTGATCGGCTCGCCTCGGAACGACATCTCGCGCTTCGGCGCGGAGGTGGTGCGCGCCTCTCCGCGCCAGGCCGACATGATCATCCTGTCGGGCCGCGTCTCGATCAAGATGGCGCCGGTCATCCGCCGCATCTACGACCAGATGCTGGAGCCCAAGTGGGTGATCGCGATGGGCGCCTGCTCGTCGAGCGCCGGCATGTTCAACAACTACGCGCTCGTGCAGGGTGCCGACAAGTTCATGCCGGTGGACGTCTACATCCCCGGCTGCCCCCCGCGGCCCGAGGCGCTGATCTACGGGGTGCTGAAGCTCCAGAAGCTGATAGAGCAGAACCCGGACATGGGCTGGCGCGAGCGCTACAGGGCGCACGGCACCGAGGAGGCGGCCTACGGGCCGACCTCCGTCCCCGCGGGACCGGATGCCTGACGCGACCGGCCTCGAGCTGATCGCCGGGCGCCTGCGCGACCGCCACGGCGACGACGCGGTCACGGGCACGATGTACGCCCGCGGCGAGGCCACGGTGCAGGTGGCGCCGGGCGCCGTTCGCGACGTGATCGCCGGGCTGCGCGGCGACCCCGAGGAGCCCTTCGACTTCCTCATGTCGGTCCACGGCTGCGACTACCTGCCGGACGAGCCTCGCCTCGGCGTCCACTATCAGCTGCTCTCCATGGCCCGCTGCGACCGGATCTGCGTGAAGACGCGCGTGGGCGTCGAGGAGCCCGTCGTGCCGAGCATCGTCGAGATCCACCCGGGCGCCGACCACCAGGAGCGCGAGGTCTACGACATGTTCGGCGTCGTCTTCGACGGCCACCCCGACCTGCGCCGCATCCTCATGCCCGAGGACTACGTGGGCCACCCGCAGCGGCGCGACTTCCCGATCGGCGGCGAGCCGGTGCTGTTCACCTTCAACGAGCACCAGTACCCGCGCTGGTATGACTAGGGAGCCTGAGCGACCGGTCGGCGCCGAAGGCGCCGCGCTCGAGATCCCCTACCGCGAGCGCGAGCGCTCCGTGACGATGGAGCGGATGGCGCAGCCGGGCGCGCCGGTGATCGGGACCGAGCTGGAGCCGGAGACCGAGCTCTTCACGATCAACATGGGGCCGCACCACCCGGCGACCCACGGGGTGCTGCGGCTGCTCCTGACGCTCGAGGGCGAGGTGGTGCGCGAGCTCGTGCCGCTGATCGGCTACGTGCACACCGGCATCGAGAAGTCCTGCGAGGACCAGGCCTACTGGAAGGTCATCCCGTTCGTCGAGCGGATGGACTACCTCGCCTACTACTTCAACATGATGGCCTACTGCTCGACGGTCGAGCGGATGGTCGAGGTGGAGGTCCCGCCGCGCGCGCAGTACCTGCGCGTGGCCCACCTGGAGCTCAACAGGATCGCCTCGCACCTCTTCTGGCTCGCCACTTCGGCGCTCGACGTGGGAGCCATCACGATGCTCTGGTGGGGCTGCCGCGAGCGCGACTACGTGCTCGACCTGTTCGAGATGTCGAGCGGCCAGCGGATGCACACCCGCTACTTCCAGATCGGCGGCGTCGCCGAGGACATCCCGCCCGGCTGGGAGCAGAAGGTCAGGGAGTTCTGCAAGCTGATGCCGGAGCGCCTCGACCAATACGAGGCGCTGCTCGACAACAACGAGATCTTCCTCCAGCGCCTGAAGAACGTGGGGGCCGTGGACGCCGAGACGCTGATGGGCCTGGGCGTCACCGGGCCGCTGCTGCGCGCGGCCGGGGTCCCGTGGGACCTGCGCAAGGCGATGCCCTACTCCTCCTACGACCACTTCGACTTCAAGATCCCGGTCGGCACAACCGGCGACAACTACGACCGCTACCGCGTCCGGATGGCCGAGATGCGCGAGTCCTGCCGGATCGTCGAGCAGGCCCTCGACGGCCTCCCCGAGGGACCGTGGATCACCGACAACCGCAAGGTCGCGCTACCCCCGCGCCATGAGCTCGCCACCTCGATGGAGGCGCTCATCCACCACTTCAAGCTCGTCACCGAAGGCATGCGCGTCCCGCCCGGCGAGAGCTACACGGCGATCGAGTCCCCCCGCGGCGAGCTCGGCTGCTTCGTCGTCTCCGACGGGAGCGCGAAGCCCGCGCGCGTGCACATGCGCGACCCCTCGTTCGTGAACCTCCAGGCGCTCAAGCCGATGGCCGAGAACTCGCTGATCGCCGACCTGATCGCCTGCATCGCGATGCTCGACCCGATCCTCGGCGGCATCGACCGCTGAGGGGTCTGCCGCCCGAAGGTGGGTCAGACCCCGCGGCGGGCCGAGCGACCCCTGAGGGGTCAGACCCCTCGCCCACCCTCAGCCGGGGAGCCGATGCCTCACACCCGCGAAGCGCGCGAAGTCGCGGTCGTAGGAGACGACCTCGGCGCCGTGCTCGATTGCGAGCGCGGCAAGGTGCGCGTCCGTCGTGAGGTTGCCCGCCGTCCCGCCCTCGCGTAGCAGGCCGGACAGGACCGCCGCGTGGCGCGCCGTCGGGTGCACGACGACCGCCGCGGGCGCCCCGAGCCAGGCCTCGACCTGGTCGCACGCCTCGCCCGGCGTGAGTGCGCCCGGATAAGCGGACCCGTTCGTGGCGACCCGTATGAACGCGAGCAGCGCCACCCAGGCGAGCCCGACAGCCTCACGCCCCCCGAGCGCGGCCTCGAGCCAGGGGCGGGCGGGCTCGTGATGCGCGCTCGTCTCGTCCCTGGCGTACAGGAGGACGTTCGCGTCCACGACGACCACGGGATCAGCGGCCCTCGGCGAGCTTGCGCATCAGGGTCTCGTCCTCGAGGTGCGCGGCAAGCCGCAGTGCCTTCGTCACGTCGAAGCGGGCGGGCCCCATGGCGCTCGGCCTGGTGTAGGTCCCGGGCGTGGCCTCGCCGCCCAACCCCGCCCGGATCGCCTCGTTGACCGCTTCCTTGAACGAGAGCCCGCGATCGCGCATCGCGCGCTCCACGAGGGCACGCGCGTCCGGATCGAGCGTGATGGTGGTGCGCATGGAGTTTGCATCATAGCATCAGATAGCCTGATGACATGATGCGACAGCCACCGAGCGGTACCGGGCCCGGTCAGCCGTTTTCCACGAACGGCGAGAAGTGCTCGTGCACGATCAGCCACTCGCCGCCCGCCTTCGCGAAGACGAGCGTCCCCCGGGCGCTGAACTCGTGCCGCTCGCCCTCCGCCGCGACGCGGCTCTCCATCACGAACGTGGTGACGGCCACCGGGCCGAAGACGTCCACCTTGAGGCCCGCGAGCCGCGGTTCGAACTCGTCGGCGCCGAGAATCGCCTCGCGCTCGAGCCGCCTCGTCGTCTCGCCGTCCTGGCGCTCGAGGGGCGCGAAGTCGTCGAACTTCGTGAACTTCGGCCCGAACGCGTGGTAGCTCTCGAGCTCGTCGACCGCGCGCCGCCGCGCGGCTGACATGACGTCCTCGAGGCGTCGCTCGACCTCCATCTGCTCGCTCGCGTAGGCGTCGCTCAGGATCCGGGCCTCGCCCGCCGCGGCGGTCATCACTCCTCCTCCGCCATCGCGAGCAGGTCCTCTCGGGCGAGCCGCCCGATCAGGTCGGGATGGTCCGCCTCGATGTGGCGCGTGGCCGCGGACACCAGCTCGTCCTCCGTCTCGGCCCGCACGATGTAGCCGCACTCGCATCTGATCACCTTCGCCATCTCTGCCTCCTTGGGGTCTGGCGCGCATTGTCACCCGGGCGCGTTGCGGTTACGTTGCGAGGCAGTTGCCGAGCGCCACCCGGATCCAGCTGTGCGGGCGCGTCGCGGTCGAGATCGGCGGCAGGCGGCTCGAGGCGGAGCTCCCCGGCCGACAGGGGCGGCTCGCGTTCGTCCATCTGGCGCTGAACCGCGGGCGCACGCTGACGCGCGGGGAGCTCGCGCTGGCGCTCTGGCCGGACGAGGCGCCCGCGCACGCGGAATCGAATCTCCGCGTGGTGTTGTCGCGGCTCAGGCGCGTCCTCGGCTCCGACGCTCTGGCCGGCCGCGGCGACCTCCGGCTCGTGCTGCCCGCCGGGGCCTGGGTGGACACGGAGGTCGCGGCTGTGAAGATCCACGAAGCGGAGACGGCGGTCCATGGAAAGGACTGGTCGCGAGCCCTCCCCGCCGCCTCGATCGCCTATGCGATCTCCGGCCGCGGCTTCCTGCCGGGGGAGGAGGCGCCCTGGGTCGTCGAACAGCGGGGCTGGCTCGAGGACGTCCATCTGCGGGCGCTCGAGTGCGACGGCGCGGCGAGCCTGGGCATAGGAGGATCGGAGCTCGCCGCGGCGGAGCGCGACGCCCGCCGCCTGGTCCGGCTCGCCCCGTACCGGGAGAGCGGCTACCGCCTGCTCATGGAGACGCTCGAGCGCCGGGGAAACCGCGCCGAGGCGCTGCTGGTCTACGAGCGGCTGCGGACCGTGTTGCGCGACGAGTTGGGGAGCGCTCCGGGCCCGCAGTCGCAAGCCCTCCACGCGCGGCTCTTGGGTCCGCCGCGCGGGCCCGCCTAGGTGCGCCCAGGGCGCCCCGGCGCGCCCGGGCGCCAAGCACCCTTCCGCACTATGTGGCACCTCGTTACAAAGGGGGGTATAAGACGGCGCGGGCCATGGCGGACCACATGATCGAGACAGGCGACGAGGGCGCCCCCGGGCCGATGAGCGGGCGCCCGTCGCGCCTTCGGGGATGGGACGAGGCCGCCGACCTCACGAAGGACCCCGCCATCGTCCCCGATCCCGCCGAGACCGAGGTCCCCGCCGACCTGCGTCGCGAGATCGAGACGATAATGGGCCGCTACCCCGACCACCACTCGGCGGCGCTGCCCGCGCTCGGCGCCGCCCAGCGCGTCCACGGCTGGTGCTCGCCCGAGGCGATCACCCAGGTGGCCGCGGTCATGCGGGTTACACCCGCCTACCTGTCGAGCGTCGCGACCTTCTACGACATGCTCCGCACCGAGCCGGTCGGCAGCCGCTACGTCTACGTCTGCACGAGCGTCGCCTGCTGCCTGCGCGACGCGAAGTCCGTCTACGACGCGATCGTGGAGGAGGCCGAGCGCACCGCGCTCACCGACGTCGAGATCCGCGAGTTCGAATGCCTCGGCGCCTGCGACATGGCGCCGATGGCCTCCATCGACGGCCGCTACGTCGGGCCGCTCGAGCTCTCCGACGCCGACGAGATCGTCGCGTCGCTCCACGAGCGCCGCACGGCGCTCCCGGGCCGCGCCCTCGAGGACCCCGAGTTCCGCCTGCCCTGGCAGGATGGCGGGCCCGCCGATGCCTGAGACGCGCGTCCTCCTGGAGCAGATCGACGAGCCCGGCCTCAACACGATCGAGGTCTACGAGCGCCTCGGCGGCTACGGCGAGCGCCTGCGCCGCGCGCTGACCGCGTTCGAGCCGGCCGAGCTCGTGGCCGAGCTCGAGGCCTCGGGCCTGCGCGGCCGCGGCGGCGCCGGCTTCTCGATGGGCAAGAAGGCGAGCTTCATCCCCAAGGGCTCACTCGACAAGTACCTCTGCTGCAACGCCGACGAATCGGAGCCGGGCACCTTCAAGGACCGCCTGCTCATGCAGAAGAACCCGCACCTCCTGATCGAGGGGATGATCATGGCCGCCTACGCCGCGGGCGCGAACCGGGCATTCATCTTCATCCGCGGCGAGTACGAGCACCAGGCGGACGTGCTGGAAGCCGCCGTCGGCGAGGCCTACGCCAAGGGCTACCTCGGCGAGCGCATCCTCGGCACGGGCTTCTCGCTCGAGCTGGTCGTCCATCGCGGCCAGGGCGCCTACATCTGCGGCGAGGAGTCGGCGCTGCTCGACGCGCTCGAGGGCAAGCGCGGCAACCCGCGCCTCAAGCCGCCGTTCCCCGCGAACCAGGGCCTCTACCAGGGCCCCACCCTCATCAACAACGTGGAGACCCTCTGCAACGTCCCGCTGATCGCGGAGAAGGGCGCCGACTGGTTCCGCCAGTGGGGCACCGAGAAGTCGGCGGGCACCAAGCTCGTGTCGGTCTCCGGCAACGTGCAGCGCCCCGGCAACTACGAGATCGAGCTGGGCATCACGGGCCGCGAGATCGTGTACGGCATCTGCGGCGGCCCGCCGGAGGGGCGGAGCGTCAAGTGCTGGTTCCCCGGCGGCTCCTCGGCGCCGATCCTGCTCGACGAGCACCTCGACCTCCCCTACGACTTCGAGCACATGGCCGAGGCCGGCTCGATGCTCGGCTCCGGCGCGATCATCGTGGTGGACGACTCGCAGCCGATCGTGCCGCTCGCGCTGCGCCTCGCCGAGTTCTACCGCCACGAGTCCTGCGGCAAGTGCTCGCCCTGCCGGGAGGGCACGAACTGGACACAGAAGTTGCTCGAGCGGATCGACACCGGCGAGGCCACGCCGATGGACATCGAGATCCTCGCGCAGGTCCAGGAGAACATCATCGGCAACTGCCTCTGCGTGCTCGGCGACTCGATGGCGATGCCGGTCGGGTCGATGGTGCGCCACTTCCGCTCCGAGTTCGAGGAGCACATCGAGCGCGCCCGCCGCGAGGCCGAGCGGCGGGAGGTCGCGGCTTGAGCCGCGGCCGTTCACGCGAGGCCGGAGGCCGAGAGACGGAATCGGGACGCCCCGCGGAGGTAACCCTCTAGTGCCCCGGCCGGAGAAGCGCTGGGTCACCTTCGAGATCGACGGCCGCGAGGTGCGCGCGCCCGAGGGCTCGATGCTCGTCGACGCGGCCAAGCACGGCGACGTCGAGATCCCGGTCTTCTGCTATGAGCCGAAGCTCGGCCAGCCCGTCGGCGCCTGCCGCATGTGCCTCGTGGAGGTGGAGGGGATCCCGAAGCTCCAGGCCGGGTGCGCCACACAGGTGAAGGACGGCATGGTCGTCTCGACCCTCTCCGACCAGGTCAAGGCGGCCCAGGAGGCGGTGGTGGAGTTCCTGCTCGTCAACCACCCGCTCGACTGCCCCGTCTGCGACAAGGGCGGCGAGTGCCCGCTCCAGGACATCACGATGGGCTGGGGCCCCGGCCGCTCGCGCTTCATCGAGCCCAAGCGCCACTTCAAGAAGCCGCTCGAGCTCTCGCCGCTCGTCGCGATCGACCGCGAGCGCTGCATCCTCTGCTACCGCTGCGTGCGCTTCTCGCAGGAGGTCTCCGAGGACTACCAGCTCGTCTTCCTCGAGCGCGGCGACCACACCTTCGTCGGCACCCACGACGGCCACCCCTACGTCGGCCCCTTCTCCGGAAACATCATCGAGCTCTGCCCGGTGGGCGCACTCACCTCTACCGCCTACCGCTTCCGGGCGCGACCCTGGGACGTCGAGAACGCGGGAACGGTCTGCACGATGTGCCCGTCGCAGTGCAACGTCGAGCTCACGATCAGAGACGACGCCCGCGTGCTGCGCGTGCTCGCCCGCGACAACCCCGACGTGGACGACGGCTGGCTCTGCGACAGGGGCCGCTTCGCCTACCAGTCATTCCACTCCGAGGAGCGGATCACGCGCCCGCTCGTGAACGAGGGAGGCACGCTGCGCGAGGTCTCCTGGGAGAAGGCGCTCTCGACAGCCGCGGGGATCCTCTCGCGCGCGGGTGAGCGGGCGGCCGCGCTCGCGGGCGGGACGGCGACCAACGAGGAGGGCCTCCTGCTCCAGCGCATCCTGCGGGACGCGCTCGGCTCCCAGCACGTGGACTCGCGGCCCTCCGGGACGCTCCCGCCCGACACCTGGCGGGCGCTCTCGGCGCCCGAGCTGTCGCTGCCGGTCTGGGACGTGGACAACGCCGGCGCGATCCTCGTGCTCGACACCGAGCCGGTGGACGAGGCGCCCATACTCGACCTGCGCGTGCGCAAGGCGGCGCGCCGCAACGGAGCGAAGGTCGTCATCGCCACGAGCCGCCCCGGAAGCCTCGACCCGGGCGCCTCCGCGGTCCTGCGCTTCGCTCCCGGCGGCGCCGAGGCCGCCGTCTCCGCGCTGGCGGCCGCGCTGGGCGCGGGCGCCTCCAGCCCGCTCGGCGGCGGCACCGACGCGGTCGACGACCTCGCGGGACGGGCGGGCGCCGACGCCGCCGCGGTCCGCGAGGCCGCGGCGCTGCTCCAGTCCTCCGGACCCGTCGCGGTCGTCTGGGGCGAGCGCCTCACGAGCGGACCGCGCGCCGCGCAGGCGGCGAGCGCCCTGCTCGCCCTCGCCGCCCGCCTCGGCCTGGCGGGCGACGAGGGAGCGGGGCTCATCGAGGTCCCGTCCGGCACGAACGCGCGCGGCCTGCGCGAGGTCGGCTGCGTGCCGGGCCTGGCGCCGGGCCTGGCCGACTCTGGCGACGGCCGCGGCGCCGAGGACATCGCCCGCGGCCTCGCCGAGGGCGAGCTGACGGCGCTCGTCCTGCTCGAGGCCGACCCGCTTCGAACGCACCCGGCCCGCGCCGCGTGGGAGGCGGCGCTCGACGCCGCCTCGGTCGTCTGCTTCTCGCGGTTCCTCACCGAGAGCGCGGCGAAGGCGACCGTCGTCTTCCCCGCCGAGGCATACGCGGAGAAGGAGGGCACGGTCACCCACCCCGACGGCCGCCTCCAGCGCGTCCGCCAGGCGATCGGCCGGCCCGCCGAGGTGCGCGCGGGCTGGTCAGTGCTCGCGGCGCTCGAGGCACTCGTGAGCGGGGGCGATCCGGCGGCCGGCGCTACCGCCGCCGCGCCCGAGGTCGCCGCCGCCGTGCCGTTCTACCCGCCGCTCGAGGAGATCGGCGGCGGCGGCATGCGCTGGCAGGAGCGGGAGACCGCCTCTCAGGCGCCCGCGCCGGCGGCACAGCCCGAGCCGCCCGAGCCTCCGCCCGCGGCCGGCGGCGGGGGGCTCCGGCTCGGGCTCGCGCGCTCGCTCTGGGCCTCGCCCGACACCGAGCACTCGCCCGTGCTGCGCTTCCTCGAGGCCCGCCAGCGGGCCGAGCTGTCGCCCGATGACGCGGAGCGCATCGGCGTGACCGCGGGAGACCGCGTCGTCGTCTCCACGAACGGCAGCTCGGTCGAGGCCACCGCCGCGCTCCGCGCCGCGCTGCCCGCCGGGAGCGTCTTCCTCGTCGAGGGCACGCGCGAGGACAACCCCAACGTGCTCACAGACGACCCGGTCGAGGTGCGCAAGGCGTGAGCGTGCTCGGCGCCGTCTCGTTCGCGGAGGACTGGTGGATCCAGATCCTCAAGTCGCTTCTGATCTTCGCGTTCATCCTGCAGGTGGTCCCGCTGATCCTCCTGCTCGAGCGCAAGCTCCTCGGCCGCTTCCAGGCGCGCTACGGCCCCAACCGCGTCGGCCCCTACGGGCTGGCCCAGCCGATCGCGGACGTGCTGAAGCTCCTGTCGAAGGAGCACTCCACCCCGCGCACGGCCGTCCCCTGGATGATGGCCATCGCGCCCGTGATCTCGATCGCCGCGGCGGTCGCCACGCTCGCGGTGATCCCGTTCGGCGACCGCGGCACCTGGGGCGACAGCTTCGGCCTCTACGGGATCGACGTCTCGATCGGGATCCTCTACTTCTTCGCGTTCGGGTCGCTCGCGTTCTACGCGCTCGTGCTCGGCGGCTGGGCGTCCGGCTCGAAGTACTCGTTCCTCGGCTCGATGCGCTCGGCTGCCCAACTCATCTCCTACGAGGTGGCGATCGGGCTCTCGCTCCTCGGCGTGGCGATGCAGGCCGGCTCGCTCTCGATCGTGGAGATCGTCGACGCCCAGGACACGATCTGGTTCGTCGTGCCGCAATTCGCCGGCTTCCTCATCTTCACCGTCGCGGGCTTCGCCGAGACGGCGCGGCCGCCGTTCGACCTGCCGGAGGCCGACGCGGAGATCGTCGCGGGCTACAACACCGAGTACGGCGGGATGCGCTTCGGCTCGTTCTTCATGGCCGAGTACATCGAGGTGATCGTGATCTCGGGCGTCGCGACCGCCGTCTTCCTCGGCGGCTGGCACGGGCCGGGGCCGGAGTCGCTCGGCCCGCTCTGGGTCGTGCTCAAGATGTTCGCCTTCATCGTGTTCTTCATCTGGATCCGCGCGACACTCCCGCGCCTGCGCTACGACCAGCTCATGTCGCTCGGGTGGAAGGTGCTCCTCCCGCTCGCGACCCTCAACATCCTGATAACCGCGATCGTCCTGGTGGCCTTCTGATGACTCAGCGCTGGAACCCGCCCGAAAGGGACATGCTCTCCGTGCAGCGTGGCCCCGAGCCCGGCGGGCTCGGCGGCGCCTACCGGACCTTCGCGGCGACGCTGCGCGGCCTGCGCACAACGCTCGGGAGACTCGCCGAGGAGCCGGTCACCATCGAGTACCCCGAGGAGAAGACACCGGTCTACCCGCGCTTTCGCGGCCGGCACAAGCTCCACACATTCGAGGACACCGGGCTCGAGAAGTGCGTCGGCTGCTCGCTCTGCGCGGCCGCCTGCCCGGCGGACTGCATCCGCGTCGTCGCCGCCGAGAACACACCCGACAACCAGGTCTCGGCGGGCGAGCGCTACGCCGCGGTCTACGAGATCAACATGAGCCGCTGCATCTTCTGCGGCTACTGCGAGATCGCCTGCCCGTTCGACGCGATCACCATGGGCAACGACTTCGAGCTCGCCGACTACGAGCGCTCGGACCTGATCTTCACCAAGGAGATGCTTCTGTCCGACCCGGTCGAGCGCACTCCGCTGCGGCGGGAAGGCGAGTAGCCCGAGCCATGTGGTTCGAGGACCTCATGTTCTTCGTCGCGGCCGCGCTCGCGCTGGCGGGCGCGTTCGGCGTGGTCGTCCTGCGCAACCCGTTCTACTCGGTGCTCTCGCTGGTCGTGCACCTGATCGCGCTCGCGATCCTGTTCCTCCTGCTCCACGCGCAGTTCATCGCCGCCGCGCAGGTCGTCGTCTACGCCGGGGCCGTGATGGTGCTGTACGTGTTCGTGGTCGCCTACGTGGGTGGTGTCGAGGACGACCGTGACCGCGACCCCGGGGTGGTCGGCCAGCTCGGGCCGCTGTTCGCGCTGTTTCTCGCCGTCGAGCTGGTCATCGCGCTGCTCGGGACCGGCCTGTCGGCGCTCGACACCGGCGGCGCGGAGATCGAGGCGGGCTTCGGCTCGCCCGCCGAGATCGGCGAGTTGCTCCTGCGCAAGATGCTCGTGCCGTTCGAGGCCGCCTCGTTCCTGCTGCTGGTGGCGGCCGTCGGCGCCGTCGTGCTCGCGCGCAAGCGCCGCGGCCTTCCCGACGAGGGCATCGTCTGATGGACGTCGCCTGGTTCCTCGTCGTCTCCGCGCTGATCTTCTGCATCGGCGCGGCCGGCGTGCTGACGCGGCGCAATCCGCTCGTCGTGCTGCTCTGCCTCGAGCTGATGCTGAACGCGGGCAACCTCGCGCTCATCTCCTTCTCGCGCATGCACGGGTCGGGCGACGGCCAGATCTTCGCCCTGATCGTGATGGTCATCGCCGCCTGTGAGGTCGTCGTCGGGCTCGGCCTGATCGTCGGCATGTACCGCCGCCGCCTGCCGGTGGACGTGGACGCCATGTCGGAGCTCCGCGGATGAGCGCCACGACCTACGGCTGGCTGATCCTCGCGTTCCCGCTCGCCGGGATGACCGTGAACGCGCTCGGCTGGAAGCTGATCGGCGGCCGGACGGCGGGCTGGATCGCCACGGCGGCGATCTTCGGCTCCTTCCTGTCGGCCCTCGGCGCGCTCGCCGACATGCTCGACCACCACGAGGAGGAGCGGATCTTCACCGACGCGCTCTTCACCTACGCGGAGACGGCGGGCTTCAAGGCCGAGCTCGGGATCCTGGTCGACCCGCTGTCCTTGTTCATGTGCCTCGTCGTGTCGGGCGTCTCGACGCTGATCCACCTCTACTCGGTCGCCTATCTCGAGTCCGACGAGGGCTACTCGCGCTACTTCGCCTACCTCAACTACTTCGTCTTCTCGATGCTGCTGCTCGTCCTGGCGGGCAACCTGCTGATCCTGATCATCGGCTGGGCGTTCGTAGGCGCGGCGTCGTACCTGCTGATCTCCTTCTGGTACCGGCGCAACACGGCCACCGCCGCGGGCACCAAGGCGTTCGTCATCAACGTGCTCGGCGACGTCGGGCTGGTGATCGGCGCGTTCCTGCTCTTCTCCGAGACCGGGGCGCTCGACTGGGCGGGCGTGTTCGAGGGCTCGCGCGACGCGTTCACCACCAACGACGGCACGCTCGTCGCCGCCTGCCTGATGATCCTCGTCGGAGCGTTCGCGAAGTCGGCTCAGCTTCCCCTCCACACCTGGCTGGCGGACGCGATGGAGGGCCCCACGCCGGTCTCCGCCCTGATCCACGCGGCCACGATGGTCACGGCGGGCGTCTACCTGATCGCGCGCACCCATCCGCTCTTCGAGCAGGCGCCGGCGGCGGCCGACGTCGCGGCGATCGTGGGGACGGCGACGCTGCTCTTCGCCGCGTCGGTCGCGCTCGTCGTCACCGACCTGAAGCGGATCATCGCCTACTCGACGATCTCCCAGATCGGCTACATGGTGCTGGGCGTCGCGGTCTTCGCCTACGGCGCGGGCCTCTTCCACCTGATGACCCACGCCTTCTTCAAGGCGCTGCTGTTCATGGGCGCCGGCTCGATCATCGGCGCGATGGGCGGCATCCAGTCGATCGACCGGATGGGCGGCTTCCGGCGTGCGATGCCGTTCACGTTCGTCACGTTCACGATCGGAGCGCTCGCCCTCTCGGGCTTCCCGCTCCTGTCGGGCTTCTTCTCGAAGGACGAGATCCTCGCCTTCACGCTCAACCGCGGCGGCTGGTACGTCGTGCTCGCGGTGCTCGCCTACGTCGCCGCGGGCGTGACCGCGTTCTACTCGTTCCGGATGGTGTTCCGGGTGTTCTTCGGGGAGCCCGTGCCCGAGGCGCGCGAGCTGGAGGGCGGCCACATCGCGCACCACGACCCGGCAAACCCGATGACCGGCGAGCCCGAGGACACCGACGTCGGCTTCCCCGGCCCCGAGCACCACATCGCTGAGCGCGAGTGGCCGATGAAGGTGGCGATGGGCACGCTCGCGGCACTCGCGATCGTGGGCGGCGCGGTCGCCGTGCCGGGCCTCACCGACACCCTCGAGAAGTTCCTCGAGCCCACCTTCCACGAGTCGCGCCACATCGAGGAGCACCCCTCCGACGCGGCCGAGTACATGGGCCTCGCCGTGGGCGCGCTGATCGGGATCACCGGCATCTTCGTGGCCTACCTGCTCTACATCCGCCGCCCCGGGCGCACGCTCGCGCTGCGCGAGCGTTTCCGCGGCGTCCACGACTTCCTCGAGCGCAAGTGGTACTGGGACGAGCTGATCGACGCCGCCTTCGTGCGGCCCGCGCGGGCGGCCGGCAACGCCGGGCGCACCGTCGTCGAGAGCGTCCTGGTGCAGGGCGTGATCGTGGGCGGGGCGACCGGCGCGGTGCGCGCCGCCACCTCGCTCGCCCGCACGCTCCAATCGGGCTACCTGCGCGCCTACGTCCTGCTGCTGTTCGCGGGCGCGGGCCTCCTGACCCTCTACTTCCTGATCGCGGCCTCCTAGGCGATGCTCACGATCCACCTCTCGATCGTCGTCTTCCTCCCGCTCGCCGCGGGCCTTCTCGGCCTGTTCGTGCCGCGGGCGGCGCGCTTCATCGGGATCGCGGGAGCGGTCGCCGTCCTCGGCTACGCGATCGCGATGCTGCTCGACTTCGACTCGGGCGGCGGCCTCCAGTACGCCACCGACGACATCTGGATCGAGGAGCTCGGGATCCACTGGGCGCTCGCCGTGGACGGGCTCAACCTCTGGCTCGTGGCGCTCACCGCCGCGCTGTGGGTGCCGGCCGCTGTCGTCTGCTGGAAGCGGAAGTGGGACCGCCCGCAGCACGTCTTCTTCCACCTGGGCCTCGCGGAGACGGCCGTGCTCGGCGCGTTCCTCGCCCAGGACCTCGCGGTCTTCGTCGTCTTCTTCGACGTGATGCTCGTGCCGTTCTACTTCCTCGTCGGCATCTGGGGCGAGGGCAGGCGCGTTGCCGCGACGACGAAGCTGATGATCTACACGCTCGCCGGCTCGCTGCTGATGCTTGTCGGCGCGATCGCCCTCGGCGTGCTCTCCACCCCGGACGGGGGCGAGCCGTCGTTCTTGCTCTCGGACCTCGCCGAGCGCGGGCTCGAGGAGGGCACCCAGCAGTGGATCTTTCTGCTGTTCGCGATCGCCTTCCTCGTCAAGGCGCCGGCGTTCCCCTTCCACGGCTGGATGCCGGACGCCTACCGGGCGATGCCGATCCCGATCCTGCTCGTGTTCAGCGGCGTCGTCTCGAAGGTCGGCGTCTACGGCTTCCTGCGGATCGTGCTGCCGACGATGCCCGAGGCCTCGCAGCACTTCCAGGAGCTCCTGATCGTGATCGCCGTGATCTCGATCCTCTACGGGTCGGTGCTCGCCTTCTCCCAGACCGAGGCGCGGCTCGTCGTCGGCTACTCCTCGATCGCCCAGCTCGGCTTCATCACGCTCGGGATCTTCTCGCTCGACCCGAAGGGCGCGCAGGGGGCGCTCATGCAGATGGTCAACCACGGCCTCGTCGCGGCGGCGCTCTTCCTGATCATCGCCGTGCTCGCCCAGCGCGCCGGCTCGGAGTCGCTTGAGCGGATGGGCGGGATCGCGCTGCGGGCGCCCGTGCTCGCCGCCCTGTTCTTGATCGTCACCTTCGCCACGCTCGCGATGCCCGGCTCGCCGAACTTCGTCGGCGAGATCCTGATCCTGTTCGGCACCTTCGAGGACAAGCTCGTCTACGGGCTCGTCGCGAGCATCGGCGTCGTGCTCGCCGCCGTCTACATGCTGCGCATCTTCCAGGGGGCGATGCACAACCGCGTCGGCGCCACGGTGGACTCACGCGACCTCTGCCGCCTCGACATCGGGACGATCGCGCCGATCGTGGCGATCGTCGTCGCGCTGGGCGTCTACCCCCAGGTGATCCTCGAAAGCACCGAGAAGGACACGGTCTCGAAGATCGCCGCCGCGCGCGCGGTCGCCCATCCGGCCCCCGTCCCGGCCGCGCTCCCGCCCCAGCCGGGCGCGCCGCAGTTCCAGGTCCAGCCCGGCGGCCCGCCCGTCGAGGGCGACCCGGGCGCGCCCCCGGTCGAGGTCCAGCCCGGCGGCCCACCCGTGGAGGTCCAGCCCGGGTCGCCGCCCGAGGAGGTGCCGGTCCCGTGATCCCCCTCGGCGCCGAGATCGCCGCCCCTGAGATCGACTACCAGGGGCTCTCGCCGCTCTTTGCGACGGTGGGCGGCGCGGTCCTGGTGTTCCTCGCGGGCCTGCTCCCGGGCCGCGCCGTGCAGCGCGTCGTCGTGCCGCTCATGACGCTGGCCGCGCTGGGCGCCGCCACCGGCCTCTCGATCTGGGTCTGGCAGCCGGGCGACCGCGACCCGATCGTCGAGAACGCGCTCGCGATCGACGCGCTCGCGCTCGGGATGGGCTTCCTCTTCTATGTCATGGGCATCGTCACCGTGCTGTTCGCCTGGCGCTCCGACGCCGTGCGGGAGGCCGGCGCCGGCGAGTTCTTCGGCCTGATGCTCGGCTCGATCTCGGGCATGGCGATCCTCGCGGCCTCCGAGAACCTCGTCACGCTCTTCATCGGCATCGAGCTGCTCTCGATCCCGCTGTACGTGCTCTGCGCCGCTCGCGTGCGGCACGCCCCGTCGCTCGAGTCGGGGCTGAAGTACCTCGTCGTCGGCTCGGCGGGGTCGGCCACGCTGCTCTACGGCCTCGCGCTGATCTATGGCGCGACCGGCGCGACCGACTTCGGCGCCATCGCCGCCGCGATCGGCGGGCCGACCGGCAAGGTGGCCGCAGCCGATCCGCTGCTGATGACGGGCATCGGGCTGACGATGGCCGGGCTCGCGTTCAAGGCGTCGGTGGCGCCCTTCCACCAGTGGACGCCGGACGTCTACGAGGGGGCGCCCACGCCGGTCACCGCCT
>Ga0247708_1000055_pt1 | contig 29792 bp, 22 predicted proteins | sample 42W_NmetaG_FD_189040 | JGI IMG/M metagenome (GOLD analysis project Ga0247708, IMG submission 189040) | Soil microbial communities from hillslope of Landscape Evolution Observatory, University of Arizona, Oracle, AZ, United States - 4-2-W_N | ecosystem: Engineered > Artificial ecosystem >...
CATCCTGACCTTTGGCGCCACGCCGCCCGCCCACTCCCGCCCGGGCAGCGAGCGCTGCACCTCGAGCGCGGCGACGAGTGCCCCAGGAGCTTCGCCGAAGACGGCGAGGAACTCATCGGCGCGGGTGTCCACCTCGCGGCCTCCGGCCCGGCGGACGGCCGAGCGAACGAGGCGCCGCAGGTCCGTCCGCAGGCGCGCGTACTTGTCGCCAAGCCGATGGAGCAGCTCGGTCGAGGCCTCGATGTCACACAGCAGGAAGGTCACGGTGCCGCTCGGCAGACGCCGGTGCGGCTCGAGCTGGCCGGCCAGGAAGCCGATCGTCGAGACGCCGTGCCGCCGAGCCGCGCGCAGGACCTTCAGCCGGGCTCGATCGCGCGCCGCCTCGTCCTCGAAGTCGACCCGCTCGAACCGGGCGAGGGCATTGCGCACGTGAGCCGCGTCGTGGATCGGCAGCCGCCGCCGGCCCGCCGAATCAACGTAGGCGAAGGCTGCATCGGGCAGGCGGGCGCGATCGCGATCGCGCAGGTTGGCCATCGTCCGTGAAGGATCTCATGCGCCGCCCAAGTGGACGGCGTAGTCAGCCCTGGGCGGGCTGCGCGACGAGCCTCATGGCGGCCGCCGCCGCCTCGTGGCGCGCCGGCTCGGGGCTGGTCCCCTGCTCGAGCAGCACGCGCTGGGTAAGCGCGGCCAGTCGCGGCAGGTCCGTCAGGCAGAAGCTGATCCCGCGCTCCGCGAGTTCCGCATAGCCGAGGCCGCGATAGGCGCCTCGGGCAGCGACGAGGCACATCTCGTCGTACAGCTCAGGCCAGGCGACGTGGCGCCGGCGATAGCAGAAGCGGACGAAGTCAAGGCACTCGTCACCGGCGGGGGCTGGCGCAGCGCCACTGGGCTGCGGGGCATGATCAGCCGGCCGGTCGACGCGCACGCTCGACTCCCTCTCCTCATCTCGCGACACCGGATCGCGACCGGCTCCGCGTCTCCCTTTGCGCTGCTCCCGCGGTTCACGGATGGGGAGCGGCGCCCTCTCGGTCCTCAGTCGCCGGACGTCCCCTTGGGCTGCGGCTCGGCGGCGGTGCCGGTCATTGTACGCCCGGCCCGCGGCCGGCGGAAGGAGGCGTGTCCACGACTTTCTCCACCGAATTTTCCACATCCGCCTCCCGCCCACCCGGACGCGGGCGGCGGACAAAACGAGACGCCCCCAGGGCGCGGTCCGGGGGCGTCGGCAATCTTCAGTGGTACCGCATACCGGATTCGAACCGGTGATCTCCGCCTTGAGAGGGCGGTGTCCTAGGCCTCTAGACGAATGCGGCTTGGCGTGGCCAAGTCTATCAACGGATCGGCCGCGCGGGCAAGAACCGTCACAGCCGATGGGCCTCGAGGAAGCCGCGAATCGCCTCCACGACCTGGCGATGGCTGTTCTCTCCGGCCAGCAGTCCGAAGTGCGAGTGGGCGCCGAAGGGCTGGTACTCGGCGCCCAGCCACTCAGCCAGGCGCTCGCTGTCCGCCTCAGGGAACTGACGGTCGAGCCCGGCGCCGATGACCAGCCGCGGCACGTCAGGCAGCGCCGCCAGCGACACGGGCACGCCCTCGAGCATGCTTCGCCGGGCGGCGCCCGACTCGACGCCCATCAGGTGCTGGATGCGCACCACATCCGCGTGGCTTAGGTCTGGGTTCTGGCGCTGGATCAGCTCCGGCGCACCATCCCAGCCGATCAGCTCGCGCCGGAACTGGCGCGGCAGCAGCCGGACGACGTGGGCCGGTGGTGGCGGCAGCAGCGGCGCGGGCAGGGCCGGGCTGAGCAGCACGAGGCCGGCGATGGGCAGCTGCTCGGCGACCTTCAGCGCCAGCAGCCCACCCATGCCATGGCCGACGACGATCGGCGGCCGGCTGACGGCCGCGACGCCAGCCAGCGCGTCGCCGACGTAGGTATCGAAGTCGAGCTGGGCGAAGTCGGCCGTCTCGGACCAGTAGTGTCCGCGCAGGTTCAGGGCATGGCCCTCCCAGCCGCGGCCGGCAAGGTGGCCGAGCAGGCGGTGCCAGACCCAGGAGCCTGCAAGCTCGCCGTGGAGCATGAACAGCGGCTTGCGCCGGGAGCGCCGCTCGGGCAGCCATGATTCGACGTACAGGCCGCGCTCGGCGATCAGCCGCTCGTCCTTGCGGATGGGCTTCGTAGCCGGGCGCTCGTCGAGCGCCGTCAGGTTGCCCAGTCCCTCGGCCAGCGAACCGTGATCGTCGCCGGTCCCCTTGTGTCCATTGCCTTCCACGTCTGCGCTCCCTATGCCGACAGCAGATTGAAGACCAGCCCGGTGGCGGCCTTGGGCACGAAGTAGGTCGACTTGGGCGGCATGAGCTCGCCCGCCGACGCGACCTCGAGGACCGATTGAACCGGCGTGGCGTTGAGCAGGAAGCAGGCGTCGGCGCGACCTTCGTCGACCTGCGCAAGCGCCGCGGCGGCATCCTTGATGTACCTCAGTCTGCCCTGTTCGTCCAGCTGCGCCGTCGCCAGCCCGAGAGTCCGCTCGAGAGCCGTGCCAAGGACGGTCACATCGAGCTCGCGCAGCGCATTCGAGGCGGCTGGCAGCAGCAGCTCCATCGCCGCCCGACGCGGCCGGAGCAGGAAGCCGCCGTGGCGCGTCCAGACGCCCATCCAACCGCTGCTGCGCGCCTCCACCGCCTGCGCCAGGCGGCCTGCCTCTGCCACCGCCTCGAGCTCGAAGAGCTCAGCCAGGGCCGCGATCAGGCTCTCCGTCTCTGGCGTGCCGAGCAGCAGCCGGTGGGTGGGCAGGACGCTCAGCCCGCCGCTGTCTGCGTCGTGGAGCAGCACGAGTATCTGGTCCGAGCCTGGGCCGCCCACCTCGTCGCGGAAGCGGAGCGCGGTCTCGTAGCGATGGTGGCCGTCGGCGATGACAAGCGGCCCGTGAGCGGCGATGGCCAGCAGCTCGGCGGCGGCAGGCACCTGCGCAGCATCGACGGCCCACAGCCGCTGACGGCCGCCAAGCGCGACTGCTTCGATCTCAGCTGGCTGCGCGGTCAGCACATCCAGCAGCCTCGCCGACGCGGCTCCCGCGGCGGCGGAGCGATACAGCATCAGCACCGGGCTGAGGTTCACGCGCGTCGAGCGCAGCAGGCGAAAGCGATCCTCCTTCGGCGCGCTCATCGTCCGTTCGTGGCGCAGCACGCCGCGCCCCGGCTCCTCCAATCGCAGCCGGCAGAAGAAGCCGCGTGAGACGCGGGCCACGGCGTCATCCGGCCGGCCGGTGACACGGTAATGCTGCTCGTAGACGTAGACCAGCGGCCGGTCATCGATGCGCAGCAGCCCCGCCGTCTGCCACTCGCCCAGCAGCTGCGCGGCGGCGGCGTACGCGTCGCCAGCCGGGCCGGCCTGAGCCAGCTCGAGATGAACCGCGTTGTGCGGCCCGCGCGCCAGCCGCTCGCGCTCGGCGCGGTCGATGACGTCGTACGGCGGGCAGAGCACGGCACTCACCTCGCCGATAGCGCGCGCGTCGTAGCGCAGGGCGGGAAACGGACTCAGCTCGGGCACTGCCGGCCATGGTAGCGGCGGCCACTGAGATGGCTCTCCGACGCAGCTGACGCAACTTTCGGACGCCCGCATGCGTCTAGCAGCCAGCCCACGGACGGAGTCAGGTACTCTGCCCGCCGAGGCTGCCCTCGAGAGGACCGATGCACCGACCGCGCGGCGTTCCGTCACCAGTCACCGCCGTCGCCCGCCTGTTTGCCTGCGCGCTGCTCGCATTTGGAGTGCTGCTCGGCACGAGTGCCGGCGCGGTGCGCGCCGAGGGGATCACCATCGAGGCCACTGCCCTGCTCGGCGGCAACGTCCGCGCCGGCGGCTGGGCGGCTGTCCGCGTCGACGCCAGCAACGACGGCCCCGACGTGCGCGGCGAGCTGCGCATCCGCAGCCAGCAGCAGGGCCGCTCGATCTACGCCGTCGAGGCCGACCTGCCCAACGGCGCGCGGAAGCAGTTCGTGCTGTATGCGCAGGCACCGCTCTTTGGCAGCCGGCTGGTGATCGAGCTGGTCAGCGGCGAGTCGGTCATCGCCACCCGCGACGTGCAGATCCGCGCGCGCGATCCCTACATCGCCTTGGTCGGCATCGTCGCCGAGCGGCCGGAGGCGTTCCAGCGAGACGTCCAGGATGCGCTGCGCAACCCGGCTGCCAGCGAGCCGCAGGTGATCCTGCTGCGGCCGGAGGACCTGCCGACGCGAGTGGAAGCCCTAGCCTCGCTCGATCGGCTGATCTGGCAGGACGTCGACACCAGCCGCCTAAGCGGGGAGCAGCTGGCGACGCTCGAGCTGTGGGTCGCGGCCGGCGGCCAGATGGTCATCGTGGGCGGGACCACGGGCCCGGGCAGCCTGCGCGGCTTGCCCGTTGAGCTGCTGCCCTTCATCCCGGACCGGACGGTGGACGTCACGACGGCTGACCTTCGCGAGCTGCTCGGCTCGCTGCCCAACGAGGCGACGGGGCTGCCGGCGCTCGCCGGGACGCTGCGCGAAGGCATGGTCCTCGGGCGCAGCGGCGATGCGGTCTACGCGGCCCGGCTGTCGCACGGACAGGGCGCGGTGACGATCCTGGGCATCGACCCGGGCAGCTCCTGGCTGGCCCGCAGCGACACCGCCGGCTCGCTCTGGCGGCGCGCCCTGCCGATGGGCCAGGGACAGTTCCAGAACCCGTTCTACATCCCCGACGAGAACAGCATCTTCCAGAACGCGCTGTACAACCTGCCTTCAGTCGCGCTGCCGCCGATCGACCAGCTGTTCGTCCTGCTGGTGGCATACATCGCGCTCATCGGGCCGGTCAACTACCTCGTCCTGCGCCGGCTCGACCGGCGCGAGTGGGCCTGGCTGACGATGCCCCTGCTGGTCGGCGTCTTCGCCGTCGGCAGCTACGCGCTGGGCGCGTCGATCAAGGGCAGCGACGTGATCATCAACGAGGTCGCCATCGTGCGCGCCGGGCAGGGCTCGACGCGCGGCATCGGCCAGGTCTACGTCGGCGTCTTCTCACCGACGCGGCGCGCCTTCGACGTCCGCGTGCCCGGCGGTGCGCTGCTCTCCAGTCCGATGTCGCAGGGCGGCTTCGGCCAGGCGGAACAGCCGATCGACGCGCTGCTCGGCGACGCGACCTCCCGGCTGCGCAACTTCGAGGTCGGCTACGGCGTGATCCGCGGCTTCCGCGCCGACGCACCGGTAGACACGCCGGCAGTCCGCGCTGACCTGCGCCTGGTCAGCGGGCGGATCACCGGCAGCGTGACCAATGACTCCGACCGGCCGCTCGAGCACGTGGCGATCGTCTTCGGCAACGCCGTCGTCGCCATCCCCACCCTCGGCCCGGGCGAGACGAAGGAGGTCGACATGCGGCCGGTGACGAACTCGTGGTACGCCCTGTCGGAGCGCATGTTCGGCACCTCTTTCTCGCGCGACCCGCAGGTCCAACGCAAGCTCAATACCCGGCGGGCGGTGATCGACCAGATCACCGGCTACGGCCCGACGCTGCTCGGCACGTCACCGGACGTGGCGCTGCTGCTCGGCTGGCGCGAGGGCGTGGCACTCGACGTCGAGCTCGAGGGTGAGCGCCCGAACCGCGTTGGTGATTCCCTCTTCGTCGTGCCCATGCCGGTGACCTACGACCGGCAGGCGCTGTTTGATGACGCGCTGCTCGTGCGGGCGATAGTCGAGCAGGGCGCTGAGCAGGGCTGGGGCGAGCGCAACAGCTACTCGCTCGACCGGGGCACGATGACCCTCGAGCTGCGGCCGGCTGGCTTGGCCGAGCGGTTCACGGCCCGCTCCGTTGAGCTGGGCTTGAGCCAGGGCGGCTTCATCAGCCTGCGCGGCAATGGTCAGCAGATCGAGCCCCTGCCGGACGCGCAGCAGCCACCGCAAGACGACCCGCTCGGCGAAGGCCAGGACCAGCCGGGCGGGGGCGGCGAAGAGCCCCCAGGCAAGCCCGCCTCCGAGCCCTGGCCAGGGGGCGGCCTGCCGGCGGTCCAGGTCTTCGACCACGTCGCCGGCCTGTGGTACGAGCTGCCTGAGATGAACGACGCGCGTGGCTACAGCCTCGCCGAGCCGCGGCGCTGGGTCGACGACAGCGGTCGCCTGCTGCTGCGTTTCGTGAATCGAAACGACCGTGGGATGCCCTTCTGGTTCACGGTCGCCGCGCGAATGGAAGGCACGATCGAATGAGCGCCGTGGTGCAGGTGGACCGGCTGACCAAGCGCTACAACGGCAGCCTGGCCGTCGCCGGGCTCGAGCTCAACGTCGAGCAGGGCGAGATCTTCGGCCTGGTCGGACCGAACGGTGCTGGCAAGACCACGACGCTGAAGATGCTGGCCACCCTGCTCGTGCCCAGCGCCGGCGACGCGCTCATCGCCGGCTACTCGATCCGCCGCCAGCCGGACGCCGTGCGCCAGCTGATCGGCTACATGCCAGACACCTTCGGCGTCTACGACGACATGCGCGTCTGGGAGTACCTCGACTTCTTCGGCCGCTGCTACGGGCTGCCGGCCGGCCGGCGACGGCAGATGATCGGCGACCTGCTCGAGCTGGTCGACCTGGCCAACAAGCGCGAAGCCTACGTGCAGGACCTCAGCCGCGGCATGCAGCAGCGGCTGTGCCTCGCCCACGCGCTGGTCCACGACCCGCAGGTGCTGCTGCTCGACGAGCCCGCATCGGGCCTGGATCCGCGGGCGCGGGTGGAGCTGCGCGAGCTGCTGCGCGAGCTGCGCGCCCTGGGCAAGACGATCCTGATCAGCAGCCACATCCTGCCCGAGCTGGAGGAGCTGTGCACCTCGCTCGCGATCATCGACCACGGCCGAGTGCTGGCCAGCGGCAAGGTCGAAGACATCCACCAGGCCTTCCGCGCCGGCGGCGTGTACCTGCTGCGACCGATCGGCGAGGCTGGCCTGATGGCGGCCGAGGCGCTGCTCGCGGGCCTGCCCGAGGTGGCCTCGGTGGCGCGCCGGCCGGACGGCCAGCTCGAGATCGCGCTGCGCGGCGACGAGGAGGCCGCAGCCCGGCTGGTCGCGGCGCTGGTCGGCGATGGCGTCCGCGTGGCGGCCTTTGCCCCCGCCGCAAGCGACCTCGAGGAGCTGTTCCTTCAGATAACCGATGTCGAGCCATCGGCGGTGATGCCCGGCGTGCAGGAGGTAGCAGCATGAGCGCGCTCGTGAGCGGCGTGCGGCGGCGCGGCGGCGCAGCGCGGCGGCGCCTCGGCGGCATGGGCTCGGCTGTCTCGGCGGTGGCGGCCAAGGAGCTGCGCGGCCGGATGCGCGGCCGCCGGGCGTTCGTCGTGGTCACCATCTACCTGCTGCTCCTGTCAGCCTTTGCCTTTGGCATCTACACCTACCTGAAGGAATCGGCCGCCCTGGGGCAGGCGACCGACCCGGTCTTCGGCATTCCACGGCCTGGCCTGCCGACGTTCCTCGGTTACGGCGACGCCGGCCTGTCGGCGAGCATCGGGCACGCCCTGTTCAGCGGCTTGCTGATGGTCGAGACGCTGCTCGTGCTCGTCCTGGCGCCGGCCTTCACCAGCGGCGCGATCTCGATGGAGCGCGAGAAGCAGACCCTCGACCTGCTGGTCACGACGCCTCTGTCGACCCTCGGCATGGTCGTCGGCAAGCTGATCTCGGCGCTGACCTACGTCTTCCTACTGATCATCGCCTCCATCCCGCTGGCCAGCCTCGTCTTCGTCTTCGGCGGGGTCGGGCCGGAGGACCTGGTGCGTGGCTACGCCGTGCTCTTCGCGCTGGCGTTCGGCATGGGTGCGCTGGGATTGCTCATCTCGGCCCTGGTCAGGCGGACCCAGACGGCGACGGTGCTGACCTACGTGCTCGTGCTGGCGCTGACCATTGGCAGCGTCGGCATCCACCAGTTCCTGGTCGTGGTCACGCAGTCCCGCCCGACGGGCAATGTGATCGTCGCCCAGCAGCGGCACAAGTCGCCCGAGGCCCTGCTCTGGCTCAATCCCTTCGTGGCTGACCTGGACCTGGTGTGCACGACTGCGCCGGGCTCGTACCACATCACCTGCGCCTACATGAGCATGGTCACCGGCCGGCCGTACTTCGGCTCGCAGTTCAACAGCGGCATGGAGGGCGGCGTGCTCATCGACCACTTCAATTGCCCGCCGGGCGGACGTGGGTGCCCAGCGGTGGCGGTGATGCCGATCGGCGGCGACATCGCCGTCCAGCCGGCGCTCACGACCTCCTTCGGCTTTCCGCGCGACACCTTCTGGCCAAAGAGCGCCGCCGCCTTCACGGTCGTCGGGCTGCTCTCGACGTTGCTAGCCGCGCAACTTGTGGCGCCCACCCGGCGTCTGAGGTTCCGTCGGCCCTTCCGGCGCGCCGCCGTGGCGCCGCTGGTCGGAGCGACCCCGACCGGATCAATCGAGGAGCTTGCGCCGGGCGAAGGCCCGCCAACGGAGAAGGCAACCGATGAGTCTTGACCCGCTGCTGATCGACCTGCGACGTGACCTGCGTCCCTTCCATCGCCGGCTGTGGCTGCGCCGCGTGGTCCGTGGCGCGACCCGCATCGCAGCAGCGGTGGCCGTCGGTCAGCTGCTGCTGGCCCTCGTCGCCCGACTCATGCCCTTCGAGTGGCACGCCTATTTCGCGATGGGGCTCATCGTCGCCGGCCTGGCGGCGCTGGCCGTCTACGCGGTCCGCGTGCGGCCCACGCTCGGCGAGGCGGCCCTTGCCGTCGACAGCGAGCAAGGCCTGTCAGACCGAATCTCAACCGCGCTGGCACTCGCCGTCGCCCGGCCGGAGCTGGCTGATGAGGCCATCGGCCAGGCCAGCGCCGAGGAGCCCACGACCGACGAGCAGCGCTTCGCCCGGCTCGTCCGCCGCCAGCGACGAGACGCTGTGGTCAGCCTCGCCACCGCAGACCCGCGCGCCTTCCGGCCGCGCCTGCCGCGACGCAGCTCGGCAACGACCGCGCTGTGCATCGCCTTGCTCGTGCCTGTGCTGGTCCTGCCCAACGCCCAGAATGACGTTCTCGCCCAGCGCCAGCAGATGCGTGACGCGGCCGAGCAGCAGGCGCAGAAGCTGGACCAGACGGCCAAGCGCCTCGAAGCCGGCCGGACTGATCCGGACCCGCGCCTCGACATCGCCCGCGAGCTGCGCAAGGCGATCAAGGAGCTGCGCGACCGGCCGGAGGACCTTGATCGCAACCTCGCCCGGCTGGGCTCTCTCGAGGACGCGCTGCGCAGCCGCATCGATCCAGCCAACGAGCAGCGGGCAGCCGCGATCACCTCGCTCGCCCGATCATTGAGCCGCCTGTCGACGGGCACGGACAGCAACACTGCCGGCGACCCCGACAAGACCAAGCAGGATCTCGAGCAGCTGAAGGAAAGGCTGCCCAAGATGACCGACGCGGAGCGCGAGCAGCTGGCCCGCCAGCTGGGCGACCTCGAGACGGTCGCCCGCCAGGCCGGCGGGGATGCGCAGGCCGCGCTGGCCGACGCCGCGCGCGCCGTGCGCAACAAGGACAATGTCGCGGCGGCCGCCGCTTTGGATCGGCTGAGCGAAGCGCTCCAGCGGGGCCAGCAGCAGGTCGACCTCAATCGGGATCTCGCCGGCGCTGCCTCGGACATCCAGCAGGCGCGACGTGATCTCGCTCGCGCCGGCCGGCAGGGCCAGCAGGGGCAGCAGGGTCAGGGCCAAGGTCAGCAGGGCCAGCAGGGTCAAGGCCAGGGCCAGGGCCAGCAGGGTCAAGGTCAAGGCCAGGGTCAAGGCCAGGGTCAGGGCCAGGGTCAAGGCCAGGGCCAGGGTCAAGGTCAGGGGCAAGGCCAGGGCCAGGGTCAAGGGCAAGGCCAGGGTCAGGGTCAAGGGCAAGGCCAGGGTCAGGGTCAGGGTCAGGGGCAAGGCCAGGGCCAGGGTCAAGGGCAAGGTCAGGGTCAGGGGGGCATGCTCGGGGGCGGCGGCTCGGGGGCGCGCCACCTGGGCAGCGGCCATGGTGGCAGTGGCGGCTTCCGCGGTCCGACGGGCGACAACCGCCAGTTCGGCACCGGCGACCTGGATCCCATCTTTGCCGACTTCGACCGCCTCGGCCGGCCCGGCGACCCGTCGTACATCGCCGGCCAGGGCGGCGACGGCCAGAGCCAGCAGGGCCAAGGCCAGGGCCAGGGCACGAACAACAACGCGCTCGTGCCATGGACCAACGTGATCCAGGACTTCAGCGACTTCGCCACGACCAGCCTGGATCGGACGTACGTGCCGGTCGACGTGCGCGACTACGTGCGCGACTACTTCTCGTCATTCGACCGCTGAGGGGAGGAGCGACATGACCGAACCTGCCGTCGCCACGCCGGCCCAGGCCGAGCTTTCGGCCGAGGCCTTCTCGGACCTGGCCGAGCGCATCGAGCGCGAGATCAAGACGGTCATCGTCGGCCAGGACGAGCTCGTACGGCACACGCTGATCTGCCTCATCGCCAACGGCCATGCGCTGCTCGAGGGCGTGCCCGGGCTGGGTAAGACGATGCTCGTGCGCACGATCGCGGACGTCATCGACTGCACCTTCAATCGCATCCAGTTCACGCCTGACCTGATGCCGGCTGACATCGTCGGCACGAACGTGCTGATCGAGCAGGACGGGCAGCGGCAATTTCGCTTCCAGCCCGGTCCGGTATTCAGCAACCTGCTGCTGGCCGACGAGATCAACCGCGCCACGCCAAAGACCCAGTCGGCGCTGCTCGAGGCGATGCAGGAGCAGCAGGTATCGATCGCCCGCGATCGCCACCAGCTGGAGCCGCCGTTCTTCGTGCTCGCTACCCAAAACCCGCTCGAGATGGAGGGCACGTACCCGCTGCCGGAGGCGCAGCTCGACCGCTTCCTCTTCAAGCTGTGGGTGCCCTTCCCGTCCGAGGACGACCTGGTGCAGATCATCGAGCGCACGACCGGCTCGCAGACGCCGCGGGCCGGCAAGGCCGCCGACGCGAAGCAGATCGTGGCCATGCAGCGCCTGGCGCGCAGCGTGCCCATCGCGCCTCACGTCACCGCCTATGCGGTCAGCGTCCTCGCCGCCACCCACCCGGACGGGCCGCGCGCGCCAGCGCTGGTCAAGGAGTACGTCCGCTACGGCGGCTCGCCGCGCGGTGCGCAGGCGCTGGTCCTGACGGGCAAGATCAATGCCCTGCTGGAAGGCCGTTACAACGTCTCGGTTGATGACATCCGGGCCGTCGCCCTGCCGGCGCTGCGCCACCGCGTCATCCGCAACTTCGAGGGAGAGGCCGAGGGCATCACCAGCGACGCGATCGTGCGCGCAGTCCTCGAACAGGTGCCTGCGCCAGCGGTCGACTGACGGGCAGTCAATGAGCGAAGAACCGTCCCGAGGGCCCGCCGCCGGGGCCGGACAGCGCGACCTGCTGCCCTCGGCTGTCGACCCGACCGTCTTCGACGAGGCGTTCCTGCGCCAGCTCGAGCGGCTCACGCTGCTCACCCGCAAGGCCGTCCACGGCGGCATGAAGGGTGTCCGGCGGAGCGTCAAGCGTGGGCAGTCGATCGAGTTCACCGACTACCGCGACTACGCGCTGGGTGACGACCTGCGCGCGCTCGACTGGAACCTTTACGCGCGGCTGGAGCGGCTGTTCATCAAGCTCTTCATCGAGGAGGAGGACGTGACCGTCCACATCCTGCTCGATGCCTCGGCCTCGATGGACGGCGGCGCGCCGGACAAGCTGCTCTTCGGCAAGCGGGCCGCGGCGGCGCTGGCCTACGTGGGCCTTGCCTCGTACGACCGGGTCAACATGGCCGTGCTGCAGGGCCGGGCGGCGCGCCGCTTCGCGCCAGTCCGCGGCACGGGCCGGGTCTTCCAGGTGCTGGCCGATCTGTCGGCGGTCAAGCCCGCGCCCGGGCCGACTGACCTGCTGTCGGCGGCGCGCCACTACGCCGCCCAGCTGACCCAGCGTGGGCCGCTGATCCTGATCAGCGATCTCTTCGACGACAATGCCGAGCGGGCGATCAGCGAGCTTGCCGGCACGCGCTGCGACGTCGCCGTGCTGCACACGCTGGCCACCGACGAGCTTGACCCGCCACTCGAGGGCGACCTGCGGCTGATCGACCGCGAGACCGCTGCCACGGTCGACGTGACCGCCGACCTGTTCACGCTCGACGCCTACCGCGAGCGGCTGGCCGAATGGCAGGCGCGGCTGGAGCAGGCGAGCACCAAGCGCCGGGTGGCCTACGTGCCGATGCCAACGACCACGCCGCTCTCCGATCTCGTCTTCGCCGAGCTGCGCCGGCGACGGGTCGTCGCGGCCTGAGCAGCTGATGGGCATCGTCGCGCCGCTGGCGCTGATCGGGCTGCTGTTCGTGCCGCTGATCGTTGCCTTCTACATGCTCCGGCTGCGCCGTCCGCAGCACCAGGTCAGCAGCACCTACCTGTGGCAGAACCTGGTCCGCGATGTCGAGGCCAATGCCCCCTGGCAGCGGCTGCGGCGCTCGCTGCTGCTGCTCCTCCAGCTGCTGCTGGCGGTGCTGTTGGCAGTCCTCGTCGCGCGGCCCTTTGCCGAGCGCCCGGCTGCCCTGGCCCACGACCTGGTGCTCGTCGTCGACGCCTCGGCCAGCATGGCCGCGACGGACGAGTTCCCGACTCGCCTCGCAGCCGCCAAGCGCGCGGCCCAGGAGCAGATCGCAAATGTCCCGGCCGGCGGCCGAGTGAGCGTCATCGCCGCCGCCGAGACGGCACAGCTGGTGGCCAACGAAGCGACCGATCGTGGCCGTATCGCGCGCGCGATCGAGGCGATCGAGCAATCAACCGGCCCGGGCAACCTCGAGGACGCGCTCAAGCTCGCCGGCAAGCTCGCCGAGCGGACCTTGGGCGCAGAGATTCTCGTCGTTACCGACGACGCGGGCGCAACCGTCCCGAATCTGCGGGTGTCCGTGCCGGTCAAGGTCGTGACCGTTGGCCGCGATCGGCACAACCAGGCTGTTGCCGCGCTCGCCGTCCGAGCCGACCCGAGCGGCCTCAAGCGGACGGTCTTCATCAGCGTCGCCAATTACTCCGATCAGGAGGTCACGCGGCGTCTGCAGGTGCTCTCCGACGGCACGCCGGTCACCGCCCGCGACCTGCTGTTGCGCCCGCTGTCGCGCGCCGACGTGGTGATCGACGAGCTGCCCGCCGGCTCGCGCGTCGTGGAGGCCCGCCTGGCACCGCCGGCGGAGGGGGACATGGCGGGGCCGGCTGACCGGCTGGCGCTCGATGACGTGGCCTGGGCGGTCGTGCCGCCCGATCGGCCGCGCTTCGTGCTCTACGTGGGCCCGGGCACGACCTACATCATCAATGCCCTCTCGTTCCTGCCCAACGTCGAGCTCTACGGCACGACCGCCGAGGGCTACGCCGCCACTGCGGCGGACCCGCTGTTCGCCAACTACGACCTGGTCGTCTTCGACGCCTTCCTGCCGCCGACACTGCCCAACAAATCGATCCTCGCCTTCGCTCCGCCACGCACGAGTCCCTTGGGTGAGGTCGTGGGGCCGCTCGAAGAGGTCAGCCTCGGCACTCTCCCCCTTGACGAGCCGCTGCTCCGCGGCGTCGACCTGACGCGGCTGCACATCCTGGAGAACAACGATCGTTTCAGGACGCAGGAGATGGCCCTGCCGGAGTGGGCGCGGGCGATCATCCCGGGCGGCGATCGCCCGCTGCTCTACTCCGGCCTGCGCGACGGGCTGCCGACGGCGGTCTTCGCCTTCGACATCCACAACAGTGACCTGCCGCTGCAGATCGCCTGGCCGATCCTGATCTCGAATCTGGCCGGCGAGCTGCTGGGTGGCAACGCGGCGGCCCGTGATCCCCTCGCGCCGGCCTCGCCGATCGAGATCCCATTGCCGGTGGGTGCGGTCGGGGTGCGCGTCACGCTGCCCGATGGCAGCGTCGAGGAGCTGGCCCCGGGCGCCACCGGCGCCGCCAGCGTGACCTTCGTTGGCACGCGCCAGCTTGGCATCTACCGGGCCGAGCCCATCGCCGACCCGGACGCATCGCCGTCGCCCAGCCTGCCACCAACCCCGACATCCGGGCCGACCCCCACGTCGAGTCCGGCGGGCTCACCCGGCGCCTCACCGACGCCCAATCTCGTCGACGCCACGCCGGACGGGCCGCTGCTCTTCGCGGTCGACCTCTTCGCGCCGGACGAATCGAACATCCGGCCCGGCGACGGTGCCCGGCTGTCTGCGCTGGGCGCAGGCAACGGCAGCGAGCCGCCTGAGCAGGGCACGGCCAGGGACGAGCTGTGGCCGCTGGTGGCGATGCTCGCCCTGGCGTTCCTGCTGATCGAGTGGCTGGTCTACGAGCGCGACGGCGCACGGCGGCTGCTGAAGGGCGTGCGGGCGCTGGTTCCGGGCCGGCTGGCGCTGCCGGGCCGTGGCAGGGCCGGCTGATGGGCATCGATTTCACCATGCCCGAGCTGCTGCTCGTGGGCGGCGTGCTGCTGGCCCTAACGCTGCTGCTCAGCGCGGCCGCGCGGCACCACCTGGCCAAGGGTCGGCGCAGGCTCTCGCTGGCGCTGCGGACGGCGATGCTCAGCTTCCTCGTCCTCGCCCTGGCAGGATTCCAGCTGGTGGCGCCGGTCGAGCGGCTGACGACGGTCTTCGTCGTCGACCTTTCGGACAGCATCGGCCAGGCCGGACGCCTCGCCTCGGTCGCATTCCTGCGCGAGGCGATGGAGGAGCGGCCGCCGGGCGACCGGGCGGCGATCGTGGCCTTTGGCCGTGACGCGCTCGTCGAGCGGCTGCCGGCCGAGCTGGACGAGGTCGACCGGATCGCGTCGGTACCGACCCGCTCCGCGACCGACGTCGGCGCGGCGCTGCGCCTTGCGGCGGCGCTTTTCCCAGACGATTCGCAGAAGCGGATCGTGCTCATCAGCGACGGCAACGACACGACCGGCCGCGGCCAGTCCGAGGCCGCCCTGGCGGCGGCGCGCGGCATCCAGATCGAGACCTTCGTCGTTGGCCTGGGCGCGGCCGAGGAGGTGATCGTCCAGCGCGTCCACTCGCCGGCCACCGCGCGTGTCGGCGAGGAGATCCAGGTCGAGGGCACCATCAGCTCGACGATCGCCCAGCGCGCGACCGTGCGGTTGTTCGCCAATGGCAGCCAGATCGGGGTCACCCAGCTCGACCTCGTGCCCGGGCTGAACCGCGTCGAGTTCACGACGCGCGCCCGCGAGGCCGGCTTCCAGACATTCCGCCTTCGCGTCGAAGCGCCGGCCGACACGTTCGGCCAGAACAACTACGGCGATTCGCACACCATCGTCAAGGGCCCGCCGCGGGTGCTGCTGGTCAGTGGCAGCGCACAGGCCGGGGCAAACGTGCGCGCCGCGCTCGAGGCGGAGCGACAGGACGTGACCGAGATCACGCCCGAGCAGGTCCCGACACGCATCGAGGACCTGGCCGGCTACGACTCGGTCGTGCTCGCCGACGTGGCCGCGCCGCGACTGGGCATGCAGCGCATGAGCCTGCTCCAGGTGTACGTGCGCGATTTGGGCCGCGGCCTGGTGATGGTCGGCGGGCCGCAGTCGTACGGCGCCGGCGGCTACAAGAACACGCCAATCGAGGCCGCCCTGCCGGTTGACATGGACGTCCGCGACCGCGATCGCCAGCCGGATGTCGCGCTGGTGGTGGTGATCGACAAGTCGGGCTCGATGGATGCCTGCCACTGCAACACGCCCAACCGGGACAACGGTGTCCAGATCGGCGGCATCCCCAAGGTCGACATCGGCAAGGAGGCCATCCTGCGCGCGGTCAGCGCGCTTACCGCGCGCGACGAGTTCGGCGTCGTGTCGTTCAACGAGAACGCCCAGTGGGTCATCCACACGGCGCCGCTGGGCGGCGTGGGCGACGTGGAGCAGCAGATCGGCGGCATCCGGCCAGACGGCCAGACGAACATCTTTGCCGGCCTGTCCGAGGCAGTCGCCTCGCTCGAGAAGACATCGGCCACGCGGCGTCACATCGTGCTCTTCACGGACGGCTGGTCGAGCAGCGGCGCCTACGACCAGCTGCTGGCGCGAATGGAGGCGGCCGGTATCACGCTCTCAGCCGTCGGCGCCGGCGGCGGCGGCGCGAACGAGTTCCTGAGCGATCTCGCCCGGCGCGGCAACGGCCGCTACTACGCCGCCACGGACCCGACGACGATCCCCGACATCTTCCTCAAGGAGACGCAGCAGGTCTCCGGCCAGCAGATCGTCGAGGAGACCTTCTTCCCGATCCTGACCTCATCGTCGCCGATCATGCGCGGGCTGGACAGCGTGCCCCAGCTGCTCGGCTACAACGGCTCGACGCCCAAGTCTGCGGCGCAGACGGTGCTCGTCTCGACGCGCGACGACCCGGTGCTGGCGCAGTGGCAGTACGGGCTCGGGCGGGCGGTCGCCTGGACGAGCGACGCGACCGGCCGCTGGGCGAGCAACTGGGTCGGCTGGCCGGGCTTCAATCGCTTCGTCTCGCAGATGGTCTCGTGGACCTTCCCCGGCGAGGAATCGTCCGGCCTCGAGGCCGAGTTCGTGACCGAGGGCGACCTGACCCGCCTGCGCGTCCGCTCGGTCGAGACCGACGGCACACCGCGCAACTTCTTCGACACCACCGCCGGCGTGACAGCACCTACGTTCGACATGCTCGACGTCAGGCTCGACCAGGTCGCGCCGGGCGTCTACGAGGCGCCACTTGGCACGCTCACCCCGGGCGCCTACGCGCTGCGCATCCGGCAGGAGAAGCCGGGCGCCTCCGCGCTCGGCCGGACGGTCGTGCTTGTCGCGCCGACGCCGGCCGAGTACCGGCTGCTGGGCACCAACGAGCCGCTGCTGGCCGCGTTGCGCGGCTCGACCGGCGGCCGGCCGCTCGAGATCGGCGCAGATGCCTGGCGCCACGACCTGGGCACGACGACGGCAGCGATCGACCTGTGGCCACTGCTGATCCTGCTCGCGCTGCTGCTGTGGCCGCTCGACGTCGCCGTTCGGCGCGTGTCGCTGACGCGTGGCGACCTGAGCCTTGCGCGGGCATGGGTCGGCCAGCGCTGGCAAGACTGGCGCGGACCCTCGCGTCGGCCCCAGCAGGTGGGCGAGATGCTTGCGGCCAAACAGCGCGCCGGCGGTCGACGCGCCCGGTCGGCGCTGCGGCCCGAACCGCCCGAGCCGGCGGCAGCCATGAACGAGACCGTAGCGGCGCCGCCTGGCCCAGCTCCGGTCAGGACTCAGTCCGCGGCCGGCAATCCCCCTGCCCCCGAGGGCTCGCCGGAGGCGCCGGACACGATGGCGGCGCCGGACACGATGGCGCGGCTGCGCGACGCCAAGCGCCGCGCGCGAGAGAGAGGCTAGTCAGCCGCCTGCCGTCTCACCCGCCTCATCCGGATCGAGCCCTCCGATGCGCGGCCGGCCCGTATCAGCGAGGCCTCTCGTCAGATCGGTGCGGGACTGCCGGGCGAGCGCCTCGTAGCGATCGCGGATCCTCTCCAGCTCGTCCTCGCTCAGCTCCTCCAGGTCAAGCAGCCCGTTGTGCGCACCCTGCGTGGCGCGGATCAGCTCATCCAGCTTGAGCTGGAGGGCGGCGGTGTCGCGGTTCTGGGTGTTCTGGATGAGGAAGACCATCAGGAAGGTGGCGATCGTGGTGCCGGTGTTGATCACCAGCTGCCAGGTGTCGCTGAAGCCGAACAGCGGGCCGCTGACAGCCCACAGCACGACCACCAGTGCCGCCGCCCCGAAGGCGGCCGGATGACCCGTCGCTCTCGCGGTCGCCTTGGCAAGGCGGGAGAAGGATGCTTTCACGGGTCACCTCCTGCTAGGTCACTTGTGCGAGCGATACGCGATGATGCGCGCGATGTCACCACCCTGGATCTTGATGGCCCTCGCGACGCTGCTCATCATCGGCTGTGCCGGGCCGGGCGCACCGACGCCCACACCGGGCGGCATGGCCGAGGTCCTGCCGGCGCTGGCATTGCGTGGCGCCACAGTCCACGAGGTGGTCTCAGGCGACGCCGGCTGCCCGGGCAGCACGCTGCGCAGCAACGTCGCCCGGCTGGACGTGAGCGTCGCCGGCGACGACGCGCGCTACGCGGTCTACCTCTTCCGCTGGCGCCGGGCGGCGGACTTCGCGGCCGCCGCCGGGGCGTTCAGTGACTGCGTCGACGAGTTCGTCGCCGAGGCTGACGGTGAGGTCACAATCGATGGCGTCGAGATCGCTCCCTGGCGCGCCTACGGACCCGGCTGGAGCGAGGAGCTGCGGCTGCTGATCGAGGAGGCGCTGTCGGACCTGGCCGGCGGCTGAGCCCGTCAGCCGGCGCCGGAGAGCCACATGGCGAGCAGCCCGCCCAGGACGAGGTAGAGCGTCGTCACGGGCGCCGTCCGGCGCAGCGCCTCAGCCTCGCGCCCGGCCAGGCCGACTACGGCCGCGGCTGCGATGAGGTTGTGCGGCGCGATCGCATTGCCCACCGCCGCGCCCATGCCCTGCGCTCCCAGGATGGCCGCGACCGGCAGCCCGGCCGCCTCAGCCGTCGTCGCCTGGAGGTTCGAGAAGAGCGCGTTGGAGGCCGTTGCCGAGCCGGTCACGAACGTGCCGAGCGCGCCGAGCGCCGGCGCGAGGAGCGGCCACCAGTTGCCCAGGGCGCTTGCCGTGGCCATGGCCAGCTCCTCGATCAGGCCCGCATGGAGCATCAGCCGGGCCAGGCCAAGCATCGCCAGCAGGGCCGCCGCCACCGGCGCCATCCGGCGCAGCGTCTCGACCAGCGAAGCGCCCAGCTGTCGGGCGCTGCGGCCCTGCCACAGCGCGCCAGCCACGAGTGCCACGAACAGCATCGTGCCGGGGTGGAACAGCGGCGCGAAGCTGCCCGCGTAGGCACCGCCGGCGAGGTCCCAGCGCAGCTCGACTGACTGTGCCGCCACGCGCAGCGGCTCGACGAGGCGCGTCGCGAGCACGACCATCACAAGCACGAGATACGGGGCCGCCGCGCGAAGCAACAGGCGCGGACGCAGACCGGGCCCACCGCCGCTCGGCCCGGCCCGGCGTGCGACGAGGAGCGCGGCGAACGCGGCACCGCCGATGACCGCGCCGCCGAGGGTTGGCAGCTCAGGGCCGACGAAGAGCGCCAGCGCGGCGAAGGGCAGCGTGAACAGCACCCACGCCGCGATCGTCCAGGCCCACAGCCGGTCGGGGGCCACGGGCGAGACCTCTGGGCTCTCCCGGCGCTTCAGCATCAGCGCCACTGCGCCGATAAGCACCCACCCGAGAAGCGCGCCGTAGACGACCGTCGCACTTGCCAGGAGAGCGGGCTCCACGCCCGTCGTGGCCGCCTGGATGAGGATCGGCGTGCCGACCGCGCCGAAGGATACCCCGACCGCGTGGCCCACCAGCGCCGCGCCGACGGCGCGCAGGGGCGAGAAGCCGAGCGCAACGAGGAACGGCGCGGCCAGCGCGGCGGCCGTGCCGAAGCCCGCTGCGCCCTCGAGAAGCAGCGCAAAGAACCATGCCACGAGCAGGCCGGTCAGCCGCTGGTCGCCGGCCAGGCGGCCGAGCGCCGCACGCAGCTCGTCGACGGCGCCGCCGGCGACCTGCAGCGAATGGATGGCCAGGGCCGGCACGATGATCCACAGGATCGTGAGTGCGGTAAAGGTCGCCTCCGCCAGCGCGCCGCCAATGGCGCCGGCTGCGCCGCCCGGGGCCGTCGGCAGGTCGAACGCGAAGAGCCCGAGCAGCAGCGCCACCATCAGGCCCGCCGCGCCGGCCCTGCCTGCCGACCAGCGGGCGCCGAGCATCAGCGCCAGGACCACCACCAGCGGCAGCGCCGCGAGCAGGGCCATTCGGGCTCAGGCCACGAGGTCGGGTGAGACCTCGTGGACAGGTCGGCCGGTCTGCTCGAAGGAGCTGATATTGGCGATCGTGGTCTCGGCGATGCGCGTCAGCGCCTCTTCGGTGAAGAACGCCTGGTGGGCGGTGACGAAGACGTTGGGGAAGGTGAGCAGGCGCGCGAACACGTCGTCCTGGATCATCTCGCCTGAGAGGTCCTCGAAGAAGAGGTCGGCTTCCTCCTCGTAGACGTCGATGCCCAGGTTGCCGACGTGGCCTTCCTTGAGCGCCTCGATAACGGCGGCGGTGTCGATGAGCGCGCCCCGGCTGGTGTTGATGATCATCACCCCGCGCCTCATCTTGGCCAGTGCCGCAGCGTCGATCAGGTGGTATGTCTCCGGCGTGAGCGGCGCGTGGAGGGCGATGATGTCCGACTCGGCAAACAGCCGATCGTGGTCCACGTACTCGCCGATCTGGCGGACGTCGTCGTTGGGGTACGGGTCGGTGGCCAGGATGCGGCAGCCGAAGCCGGCCATGATGCCCGCGAAGACGGTACCGATCCGGCCCGTGCCCACGACCCCGACCGTCCGGCCGTGAAGGTCGAAGCCGAGCAGCCCATCGAGCGCGAAGTTGCCCTCGCGCACGCGCACGTACGCCCGATGGAGCCGGCGATTGACGGCCAGGATCAGCGCCACCGCGTGCTCGGCCACGGCGTGCGGCGAGTACGCAGGCACGCGGGCGATGGTCACTCCGAGCCCGGCAGCGGCCGCGAGATCGACGTTGTTGAAGCCGGCAGAGCGCAGCGCCACCAGCCTGAGCCCTTCGCCGGCGAGGCGCTCGAGGGCCGGCCGATCGACGATGTCGTGGACGAACGCGCACAACGCCGGATAGCCCTCGCCCAGCGGCACCGTGTCAGGCCCGAGACGCGGCTCCAGGAAGACGAGGTCGTGCCTGGCATCGCTGTTGGCGGCGGTGAGGAACTGGCGGTCGTAGCCCTTGGTGCTGAAGACGGCAACTCTCAAGACCACCAGTCTAGGCGCCGCGGCAGCGAGGCCGCGGACCGGCCGCGCGCCGGGCCGGTAGCATGGCCCGCGTGAGCGACCCGCGCTGGCCGACGTTCGGACGTGACGTGCCCGACGCAGCCTGGCGGCCGGCGCCCGACGCCGCGAGCGCCACTCGACTCGGCCGCTTCGTCCGCGCCGCCGGCGTCGCCGACATCGAGGCCCTCCAGGCACGGGCCGCCGTCGACCCGGCCTGGTTCTGGGGTGCGGCCGCGGAAGACATTGGACTGGCCTGGCAGCGCCGGCCGCAGCAGGTACTCGACACGTCAGCTGGAGTGGAGTGGTCGCGCTGGTGGGGCGGCGGCGCGTTCAACTACGCCGCCGCCGCGATCGAGCCGCGTGCGGGGACGGCGCCCGACCAGACGGCGCTGTCGTGGGAAGGCGAGGACGGCACCATCCGGCAGCTGTCCAGCGGGGAGCTGCGCGACGAGACCCTGCGGGCAGCGGCAATGCTCACCCGGCTGGGCGTGCGCGCGGGCGACCGGGTCGGCATCTTCCTGCCGCTGCTGCCGGAGACCGTGGTCAGCGTCCTCGCGCTGGGCCTTCTGCGGGCGATCTACGTGCCGATCTTCTCGGGTTATGCCGCGCCGGCCGTGGCCAGCCGCCTGAACGACTGCGCGGCCAGGCTGCTGATAACCGCCGACGGCACCTTCCGGCGCGGCAGTCGCGTGGGGCTCAAGGAGACCGCCGACCAGGCAGCCGACCAGGCGCCGTCTGTCGAGACGGTGCTCGTCGTCGGACGGCTGTCAGGCCGCCGACCTGGGCAGGGATGGCGTGCCGGCCGCGACCGCTGGTGGGCGGACGAGATGGCGGCCGTCGAGCAGCCACTGGCGGAGGTCCCGCTGACCGAGCCCGAGACGCCGTACATGATCATCTACACCTCGGGCACGACCGGCCGACCCAAGGGCGCCGTCCACGCCCACGGCGGCTTCCCGGTCAAGGGCGCGCAGGACCTGGCGCACTGCTTCGACCTTGGCCCGGGCGACCGCCTCTTCTGGTTCACTGACCTTGGCTGGATGATGGGCCCGTGGGCGATCAGCGGTGGCTTGCTGCTGGGCGCCCAGCTGGTGCTGTACGAGGGCGCGCCGGACCATCCGGGGCCTGATCGGCTGTGGTCGCTCGTGGCGCGCCACCGGGTGACCCATCTCGGCCTCTCGCCGACGGTAGTGCGCGCGCTGATGCCCCACGGCAGCGGCCCGGTCAGGGAGCACGACCTGTCGTCGCTGCGCGTGCTCGGCTCGACGGGTGAGCCGTGGAATCCGGAATCCTGGTGGTGGTTCTTCAACGAGGTCGGTGGCGCTCGGCTGCCGCTGGTCAACTACTCGGGCGGCACCGAGGTCAGCGGCGGCATCGTCGCCTGCAACTTGCTGACACCGATCAAGCCGTGCTCCTTTGGCGGACCGAACGTGGGCACGGCCGCCGACGTGATCGACGCCGCCGGGGCGAGCGTGCGCGGCCAGGTCGGCGAGCTGGCCGTGCGCCAGCCGCTGCCGGGCATGACGCGCGGCTTCTGGCAGGACCCCGAGCGCTACGTCGAGACGTACTGGTCGCGGGTGCCCGGAACCTGGGTGCATGGCGACTGGGCGCTCGTCGACGAGGACGGCTACTGGTTCATCCACGGTCGGTCGGACGACACCCTCAAGGTGGCCGGCAAGCGCGTCGGGCCGGCCGAGGTCGAGAGCGCGGCGGTGGCTCACCCGGCTGTGCTCGAGGCGGCCGCGGTCGGAATTCCGCACGCGGTCAAGGGCGAGGCGATCGTCGTCTTCTGCCGGCTGCGGCCGGGCGAGGCCGATGACCCCGACCTGCGCCGCTCCATCTCGGACAAGGTCGTCGAGCAGATGGGCAAGGCGCTACGGCCCGAGGCGATACACGTCGTGCCAGAGCTGCCCAGGACGCGCTCGGGCAAGGTCATGCGGCGCGTCGCCCGCGCGGCCTACCTAGACACCGACCCGGGCGACCTGACGGCGCTCGAGAACCCGCTCGCGGTCGAGGCCATCCGCCGCACCGCCGGCCACGGCTGACCGATGCGGCAGCGCATCTCCAGCACTGCCAACCCACGGATCAGGGCCGCGCTGCGATTACGCGACCGGAGAGATCGTGAACGCTCCGGGCTGACGCTGATCGATGGCGCGCGCGAGGCAGCCCGGGCCCTGGCCGGCGGAGCGATCCTGCGCGAGGCCTTCCTCTCGGCCGCGGATTGCCACGATGATGAGTGCCGGGCCGCCCTCGAGCAGCTCAACCGTGCTGGCCTGCCGGTGCATGACGTGAGCGCCGAGGCCTTCGCCCGGCTCGCCTACGGCGACCGCCGGGATGGCCTGATCGCGGTCGCCCAGATCCCGCGGCACGGTCTGGCCGACCTGTCGCTGCCGGCTGATCCGCTCCTCGCCGTCGTGGAGGGCGTCGAGAAGCCGGGCAACTTGGGCGCCATCCTGCGCAGCGCCGATGGCGCCGGACTGTCGGCGGTGATCGTCGCCGAGCCGGGTACCGACCTGTTCAATCCCAACGTCATCCGCGCCAGCCTGGCCACCGTTTTCAGCGTGCCCGTGGCGATTGCCTCGAGCGGGGAGTTGCTGGCCTGGCTGCGCGATCGGGACATCCGGATAGTGGCCGCCCGCGTGGAGGCATCGGTTGACTACGTAGACGCGGATTACCGCGGCGCAGTGGCGATCGCGCTGGGCAGCGAGGCACGCGGGCTATCCGACGCTTGGGCCGAGCTGGCCGAGACGTCCGTCCGCGTGCCGATGCTCGGCGTGGCCGACAGCCTCAACGTCTCAGCCACGGCCGCAATCCTCTTCTACGAGGCGCTGCGCCAGCGCCGGGCGGGCTAGTCGTCGAGCACGAAGGTGACGACCATCACCACCTTGTACTCGGTCACCTGGTCGCCGCTGACGCCGACCTCTTGCTCCTTGATCCAGGCGCCCTTGACGTTGCGCAGCGTCTTGGTGGCCCGGGCCAGGCCCTGGCGGATGGCGTCCTCGAAGCCCTCGCTCGAGGTGGCGCTGATCTCGGTGTTACGGGCAACGGACATCTGGCTCTCCTTCGCTACTCGACTCTCAGGTCGAGCACCTTGCGACCGATGACCAGCCGCTGGATCTGGCTGGTGCCTTCGCCCAGCTCGGTCAGCTTGGCGTCGCGCAGGTAACGCTCGACCTTGTATTCCTCGACGTAACCGTAGCCCCCGTGGACCTGCACGCCCATGTTCGTCACGCGCTGGGAGACTTCAGATGCGAACAGCTTTGCCTGGGCGGCGGCAAGGCCGTAGTCACGGCCCTGGTCCTTCAGCCAAGCCGCGCGATAGACCATCGCGCGCGCCGCCTCGACCTCGGTCGACATGTCGGCGACCATGAAGGCGACGCCCTGGAAGGTGCCGATGGGCCGGCCGAACTGCTTCCGCTCGCGGGCGTACTGCGTCGAGGCATCGAGCGCCGCCTGTGCCAGCCCGACGGCCATCGCGCCGATCGAGATCCGGCCGCCGTCGAGCGTCTTGAGGAATATCTTCCAGCCCTCCCCTTTGGCACCCAGCATCTGGCTCGCGGGCACGCGGCAGTCCTCGAACAGCAGCTCGCCGGTGGCGCTGGCGTGGAGGCCCATCTTCTCCTCGAGCCGGCCGATGCTGAAGCCGGGTGCGCCGGCCTCGACGATCAAGGCGCTGATCTCCGGCGAGCCGTCCTCGCGCTCGCCGGTCCGGGCGGTGACGATGTAGGTGCCCGCCTGGCCGGCGTTGGTGATGAAGCGCTTGCCGCCGTTGATGACCCATGTCCCGCCGTCCGGACCGTCCTCGTGGCGGGCGGTGGTGCGCGTGCCGCCCGAGTCCGAGCCTGCCTCTGGCTCGGTCAGCCCATAGGCGCCGAGCACCCGTCCCTGGGCCATGGGCTCGAGGAAGCGCGCCTTCTGCTCGTCCGTACCGGCCATGTGCAGCGGGTTGCAGCCGAGCGAGGTGTGGGCAGCGACGATGATCCCGAGCGAGCCCCAGGTACGCGACAGCTCCTCGACGGCGATCGCGTAGGCGAGTGTGTCAAGCCCCGCGCCGCCCTCCTCTTCGGGGAACGGGATGCCGAGCAGCCCCATCGGGCCGAGCATGGCCACGATATCGGTCGGGAAGCGCCGTTCGCGCTCGTGCTCCTCGACGCGCGGCTCCACTTCGCGGGCGCAGAAGTCGCGGATCGTCCGGCGAAGCAGGTCGTGTTCGGGCGACAGGTCGAAGTCCAACGCCGGTCAGGCTAGCACGGGCGCGGCCGAGCGGCGGATGGGCGCTTCCCCGGCCGCCATCGTCTCGCGCGCATTGGCGTCTGTTTGCATGGCGTGAGGTAACGACGAAGATCTGTGCTTGCCGTGGCCGACAAGGTGTCGTCCGCGGCTGCGTGTTCGTCCCGCGTGCACAGGTGGCCAACGAACCGGGGCCGGTTGAGGACGCTGGCTGGCTCGATGGCTGTTAGCTCACACTACGCGTACAACCGGCGTGGACCGTCCCGGCCGACATTGATCGCTGCCGGCCCGCCACCGGGCCCGAGCGCGGAGATCTGCCGCCCCCCTCGCTCGTTCAGGCCTCCTCGCGCTCGACCTTGCGTCGCGGGGCCGGCGGGCGAGACGGCAAGGGCAGGTCGCTGACGCCCTTGACGAACGACGCCTGGCGCGCCCACTCCGCGCTCTGCTCCTGCTCCTCGACCGAGAGGATGCCCAGTCGGCCGAGCATCGCCAGCTCGTCGCGGATGTACGTCTTGAGCATCTCCGGGCCGTCGGTGTTGATCGTGAAGCGCACGCCATTGCGGCGGAACGTGTCAAAGATCCAGCGGAACTCCTCCCAGCCGGACACGACGCGGGTTGTCAGGTTGCTCGTCGGGCAGACCTCGAGGGTGATCTCGCGCTCGCGGATCATGGCCATCGTGCGCGGGTCAAACGCGGCCTTGACGCCATGGCCGATGCGCGAGGGCTCGAGCTGCTCGATGACCTCCGAGATCTCCTCGACCGGCCCTGATTCGCCGGTGTGGACGGTCACGCCCAGTCCGCGCCGACGGCAGCGCTCGAACAGCCGGCGGTAGTCCGCCGGGCGGAAGTCGGCCGATTCGGGGCCGGCGATGTCGATCCCCACGACGCCACGGTTGCGGTAGCCGATCGCCTTCTCAGCGATGATCTCGTTGAGCTGGTAGGGGAAGCCCCGGTCGAGGCACAGGATCAGGCCCGGGATGACCGGGTACTCGAGCATCGCCCGGTCCATGCCCCGGATGGCGGCGCTGATGATGTGGTCCAGGTCCTGCTCGCCGCCGCGGTTGCGCTTCATCGGGTTGAAGCGCAGCTCGATGGTGGTGATGTTGTTCTTGCGGTACGCGCCGCCGATCACCTCGTAGACCGAGCGCTCGACGGCGATCGGCGATGACTGGATCAGCTCCGTCCAGTGAAAGAGGTCGAGGTACGAGGTGAACGAGCGGCCTCGGCGGGCCGAGACCGTGATCAGGTCGCGGAAGGCCCAGTAGTCCTTGGTCGGCAGGCGGATGCCCTGCGCGTGGGCGATGCCCCACATGATCGCCGGCGCGACGGCACCGCCCAGGTGGCAGTGCAGCTCGGTCAGTGGGCGATTACGGGCGAGGACCTGGGCCACGCCCCGATCGTAACTGAGCGCGGCGGTCAGGCGGCGCGCGCCTGGGCCTCGACCGACAGGACCAGCGCCAGCTGCTCGGGATCCGGTCTCGGCGCCAGGCGGACGACGCGCCGATCTGCGACCTCCAGCTGGCGGGCCAGGTCGCGCACCCGCTGGCGGACCGGGCGGACGTGGGCATCGGGCAGGTATGCCCGATCGGCGTAGAGGCGCTCGTACATCGGCAGCAGCTCGGGCCAATAACTGGCCAGCTTGTCCAGGTAGTGCTCGCGCGTGCCGGGTCGCAGGTACAGGACGTTGGCCCAGACGCCACAGGCGCCGTGATCGCGGGCTGCCCGGATGACGTCCGCCATCAGCTCCGGCTTGTCTGACAGGCCGGGCAGGATGGGCGCCAGCCCGACCGATGCGCGAATGCCGCCGTCGACGAGGGCGCGCAGAGCGCGCAGACGCTGGTGGGGCGGCGCGGTCCTGGGCTCGGTGTAGCGCCAGATCTGCTGGTCGAGGGTGGGGATGGAGAACGTCACCGATACGTCCGCCCGGCGGGCGGCCTGCTGAAGCACGTCCAAGTCGCGCACGACCAGCGGGCCACGGGTGATGACGCTCAGCGGGTTGGCTGACTCGGCCAGCGCGACCAGGCAGGCGCGGGTCAGGCGGTAGCGGCCCTCTGCCGGCTGGTATGGATCAGTTGCCGCGCCGATGGCCACCAGCTCGCGCTGCCAGCTCTTGCGCGCCAGCTCGCGGCGCAGCACCTCGGCGACGTTGGTTTTGATCCTGATAGAGGCGCCGTAGCGGTCGTCAGACGGCCGCTGGGCGCGGCGCTCGAAGGCGCGCACGTAGCAGAACGTGCATTGATGGGCACAGCCCATGTACGGATTCAGCGACCAGCGGAAGCCCATGCCCTTGACCCGGTTCAGTGCGCTCTTGCAGGGCTCCTCGCGGTACTCGGCTCGCGGCATCGGTGCAGTATAGAACGGGCGTTCTAGTCAGGCAATGCCGTTGGCTGCCAGTGCCACCTGCTCGGGCGTGCGCCGGCGGCGCGCTTCGTCGGGCACCTGATCTCGTGCGTGGTACGAGGAGCGCACGAGCGGCCCCGACTCGACGTGCTTGAAGCCAAGCGCCAGCGCCTCGGCCTTCATCTCCTCGAACTCTGAAGGGTGGTAGTAGCGCTCGAGCGGCAGGTGTTTCTCGGTCGGGCGCAGGTACTGGCCGATGGTCAGGATGTCGCAGTCGACCGCGCGCAGGTCGACGAAGGCCTGGCGCAGCTCCGCGCGCGTCTCGCCCAGGCCGACCATCAGGCTCGACTTGGTGTGGACGGCGTGGCCCAGCTCGCCGGCCATGGCCTTGGCCTCGCGCAGCACACCCAGCGAGCGGTCGTAGCGTGAGCGCTTGCGGACAGGCTTCTGGAGCCGCTCGACGGTCTCGAGGTTGTGGTTGAGGATGTCCGGACCAGCCTCCATGACCGTGCGCAAGGGCGCAGGCTCGCCGTTGAAGTCGGGGATCAGCACCTCGACGCCCATGCCCGGGCACCCGCGGCGCAGGGCACGGATGGTCTCTGCGAAGATGTGCGCGCCGCCGTCAGGCAGGTCGTCACGCGCGACGCTGGTCACGACCACGTGCTCGAGGCGCATCTGGCGGATCGCCTCGGCCACGCGACGCGGCTCGTCGTCGTCGTTCCAAGTCGGCCGGCCGGTCGCCACGGCGCAGAAGCCGCAGGCCCGAGTGCAGACGTCACCCAGGATCATGATCGTCGCGGTGCGCTGCTCCCAGCACTCGCCGATGTTCGGGCAGTGCGCCTCCTCGCAGACCGTGTTCAGCTCGAGGCCGCGCAAGATCCCCTTGAGATCGGTGTAGTTGTCGCCGACCGGCAGGCGCGCCTTGATCCAGTCGGGGTGCCGGCGCAGCGCCGTGCCGCCGTCGGAGGCGGTGTCGAAGCTGCCGCCGCCCATGGCGATCGTGGCCGGGACCTGGGTCGAGTGGCCGTGACCGCCGGGCGTCGGCGGCTGGAACATCGGCAGCTGACGTTGCACCAGCTGCCTACCAGATCGAGGTCGAGGCGTCGACCGATTCGAGCCAGCGCTTGACGTCGCCGATGAACCGCCCCGCCTGCGCGCCGTCAGTCGCCCGGTGGTCGAAGCCCAGGCACATGTACATCATCGGCTTGATCGCCAGCGCATCGCCGGTGGCTGTCTCGACGACGACGGGGCGCTTGACGATCGACTCCATGGTCAGGATGCCGACCTCCGGCGCGTTGATGATCGGGGCGGTGATGATCGAGCCGGTCCAGCCGGTGTTGTCGAGCGTGAATGTGCCGCCCTGGATGTCGTCCATGCGCAGTCGACCACCGCGCGAGCGCTCGGCGAGGTCGCGGATCTGCCTGTTCAGGCCGTGGACGGACAGCGTGTCGGCATCCTTGATGACCGGCACGACGAGACCGTCCTCAACGGCCACCGCGACACCCAGATTGATCGCTTGACGGCGCCAGTGGCCATCGTCGGTGTAGTGGGCATTGAAGTCGGGGTGCTTGCGCAGCGCCTCGACGACCGCCTTGGCGACGATCGCGTCATAGGTCAGCCCAATGCCCTCGCGGGCCTGGTAGTCGCGCTTGATCGAATCGCGCAGCCCCACCACGCCGGACATGGCGACCTCGACGATGGTGTACGCGACAGGCACCTGCAGGGCCTTGGTCATCTGGGCGGCGATCGCCTTGCGCATCGGCGACGGCTGCTTGAGCGAATCGCCGGCTGCAACCGGCGAGGGCTGGGTCGGCGCCTGCGCCGGCGGCTGCTGCTGCGCTGCGGCCGGCTGGGGCTGCTGGGCCTGCGTCTGCGGCGTCGTTGCCGGTGGCTGCTGGGCGCCAGCGCCGCCTGACTCGATGAACTTGAGCACGTCGTCGCGCGTGACCCGACCGCCATTGCCGGTGCCAGCGATGAGCGACAGGTCCACGCCGTGCTCGCGGGCGAGACGGCGAACGGCGGGCGTCATGCGACCGCTGTATCCGTCCGGGCCAGACTTGCCGTTGCCCGACGAGGTCTGGGCCAGCGGTGGCGCGACCGCGACCGCGGCCTGGGCAGGCGCCTGCTCGGGCTGGGCCGGTTCGGGCTTTCGCTCGGGGCGCTCATCGGAGCCTGCTGGGCCGTGGCCCGTGCCCGCCTGGGGCGCGGTCTCGTCGGCCGTTGCCTCCGCGGTCGCAACCGCTGTCGGCGCGTCGGGAGCGGCTGCGCCGCGATCGGAAGCGCCCTCGCCCGTCGCCTCGGCACCCTCGCCGGCCGCCTCGATGACCGCGATGTCCGTGTTGTTGGGCACGGTCTCGCCTTCCTGCACGAGGATCTCGGTCAGCGTGCCCTCGAAGGGTGAGGGCACCTCGGCGTT
>Ga0247708_1000060_pt1 | contig 28200 bp, 24 predicted proteins | sample 42W_NmetaG_FD_189040 | JGI IMG/M metagenome (GOLD analysis project Ga0247708, IMG submission 189040) | Soil microbial communities from hillslope of Landscape Evolution Observatory, University of Arizona, Oracle, AZ, United States - 4-2-W_N | ecosystem: Engineered > Artificial ecosystem >...
GGCCATGGACGGGGTGATCCGGGCCAACGGCATCGGGGAGGGGCGGCTGCGCATCACCCTGACCGGCGGTCCCGCCCCCCTCGGTTCCGACCGCGCGGCCGTCCCCCCCACCGTCATCGTGGCCGGCGGCCCCCTCCCGGCCTGGCCTCCGGCCACCGACGTGGTGGTGGTGCCCTGGCCCCGCAACGAGCGGGGGGCGCTGGCCGGGCTGAAGACGATCTCCTACGGCGAGAACGTCGTCGCCCTGGCCTACGCCCGGGACCACGGCGCCGGCGAGGCCATCTTCGCCAACCTGGCCGGCAACCTCTGCGAGGGCAGCGGGACCAACGTGTTCGTGGGCGTCGACGGCCGCCTGGTCACCCCGCCCCTGTCCGCCGGCTGCCTGGCCGGGGTGACGCGAGACCTGCTCCTCGAGATGGTCGACGTCGTGGAGGCCGACCTACCCCTCGACGCCCTCCGCTCGGCCGGCGAGGCCTTCCTCACCTCCAGCACCCGCGACGTCCAGCCCATCCGGGCGGTGGACGGGCACGCCCTGGACGAGTGTCCCGGCCGCCTCACCGTCGAGGCGGCCGCCGCCTTCGAGGCCCTGATGGCCCGCGAGCTGGACCCCTAGGGGTTCAGCGTGCAGGGGGGCGCGACCACGGAGCCCTGGTTGGCGGACCACACGTTGCCGTCGCAATCGGGGCCGCGGTTGGAGTCCCACAGGTCGAAGATCACGTTGCCGAAGGCCCGGTTGCCCCGCAGGACGTTGTTCCGCCCGTTGGGGTTGGTGACCGGGAAGGAGCCGACGGTGGGTGGGCGCCGGGCCACGCTGATGCCGGCCGCCCGGTTCCGGCTGGCCGAGTTGTTCTCCACGGTGTTGCCCGAGCCGAAGACCCGGATGCCGTCGCCGGGCACCGCCCCCCGGTACCCGTTCAGGTCGACGGTGTTCCCGCTGACCACGTTGTCGGAGGTGAACCCGAAGAGGGAGATCCCGTCGAGCCCGTTGCCGACGACCTGGTTGCCGACGATCCGGTTCCCCGGCCCCGGGCAGATCGTCGGGCCGGTCAGGCAGCTGGTGCCCACACGGGGCTCGATGCGGATGCCGTCGTTGTCGCACAGGCCGGCCCGCCGGCAGGCCACGTTGTTGGTGACCCGGTTGCCCTCGATGACGTTGTTGTTGGCCAGCGCCGGCGGGATGGCCGGGTGGTCGCTGTCGCCGGTGATGACGCCGATGCCCGAGAACGGCCCGTTGTTGTCGGCGGTGTTGCGCAGGATCTGGTTGTTCGACGAACCCTGCACGAGGATGCCGTCGCCGTAGAGGGTGGTGGACGGGCCGGTGTTGGTGCTGGCCGCGCCGATGTTGTTCAGGGCGTTCATGCCGACCACGGTGTTGGCCGAACCGCCCAGGATGACGACCCCGCCGTCGAAGTCGGTGACGGTGCCGTTGCGGACGGTCACGCCCTGCCGGTTCTGGAGCAGCACGCCGGCCCCGTCGCCGGCCACGGCCGTGCCGAAGACCCGGTGGCCGCCCAGGTCGAGCACGATGTTGTCGGCCCCGATGATGATCCCGTTGTTCGAGCACGGGCCCACGTCGTTGGTGAGCAGCGTGCTCTGGGTGATGGTCTGGCCGCAGCTCAACGCGGCCGGCACCTGGGCGCCGGCGGTGCCCACCATGGGCAGCGCAGCGGCGCCGAGTGCGGCGAGAAAGGTCCCCAGCGTTCTCCGTCGATTTGTCATTGCCGGACGTTCTAGACCGGCCTATTCGCGCAGGCAATAACCGCGATCGACAGCTAGATGCGGCCCGCCGCTACTCGGGCGCGCTGAGATGGACGACGTCGCCCGCCCCGATCCGGCGGCCGTCGACCACCAGCCGGCCCTCCTCGTCGACGTCGGTGGCCCGGCCCTCCACCGTCTCCCTGGGGAGCTGGACCCGCACGTGCCGGCCCAGCGTCGCGCACCGGGCCCGGTAGCGGTCGAGGACGCCGTCCGGCCGGTCGAGCGCGCGCAGGTAGGCGGCCAGGAGGCCGTCGCGGTCGACCTCGGGGCCCGCCACCCCGCTCCCAGGGCCGCTCGGGCCCGCCACCCCGCTCCCAGGGCCGCTCGGGCCCAGGCAGGCGGCGCCGGGCGGGGCCCACGTGAGGTTGACGCCGAGGCCGACCACGGCGGCGTCGCCCACCAGCTCGCTGAGGATGCCCCCGACCTTCCGGTGGCCGTCGACCAGGAGGTCGTTCGGCCACTTGAGCCGGACCGGGCGCCCGGTCACCGCCTCGCACGCCTCGGCCGCCGCCACCCCGGCGGCCAGGGTCACGAGGGGCGGCACCGGCCGGAGGACCACCGAGACCAGCAGCGACGCGCCGGGCCGGGACTCCCAGCGCCGGCCCCGCCGCCCCCGGCCCGCCGTCTGGTGGTCGGCGCCGACGACGAGGCCGTCCGGCGCACCGGCCCGGGCCAGCTCGGCGGCCAGCCGGTTGGTGGAGTCGAGCTCGGCGAACCAGCGGACGTCGGAGAAGCGGGGATGCGGCACCTCTGGGCCATTATGACGGCCTCATGTTCGACAAGGTCCTGATCGCCAACCGGGGGGAGATCGCCGTCCGGGTGATCCGGGCCTGCCGGGAGCTGGGGGTCGCCAGCGTCGCCGTCTACTCCGAGCTCGACCGCCGGTCGCTCCACGTGCGCCTGGCCGACGAGGCCTACGGGCTGGGCGGGGAGACGGCGGCCGAGAGCTACCTGAACACCGAGGCCGTCCTCGAGGCGGTCACGGCCAGCGGGGCCGACGCCGTCCACCCCGGCTACGGGTTCTTCAGCGAGAACCCGGCCTTCGCCCGGGCCGTCGCCGGGCACGGGGCCACCTTCGTGGGGCCACCGCCCGAGGCCATGGAGATGATGGGCGACAAGGTGTCGTCCCGGGTGGCCGCCGTGCGCGCCGGCGTGCCGGTCGTGCCGGGTAGCGACGGGCCGGTGACGTCGGTGGACGGCGTGACCTCCTTCGGGGCGGCCCACGGCTGGCCGGTGGCCATCAAGGCCTCCTACGGGGGCGGCGGCCGGGGCATGAAGGTGGTCAACGGGCCGGAGGAGGCGGCGGCCGCCTTCGAGTCGGCCCGGCGGGAGGGCCAGGCCTACTTCGGCAACCCCGAGATCTACGTCGAGCGGTACCTGGACTGGCCCCGGCACGTGGAGATGCAGGTCTTCGCCGACACCCACGCCAACGCGGTGTGGATGGGCGAGCGGGACTGCTCGAGCCAGCGCCGCCACCAGAAGCTCATCGAGGAGACGCCGGCCCCCGGCGTGACCCCCGAGCTGCGCCGGGCCATGGGAGAGGCGGCGGTGGCCGTCACCCGGGCCTGCGGCTACACCAACGCCGGGACGGTGGAGTTCCTCGTGCAGGACGGCGAGTTCTTCTTCCTGGAGATGAACGCCCGCCTCCAGGTCGAGCACCCCCTCACCGAGCTGGCCTGCGGGATCGACCTGGTGGCCGAGCAGCTGCGGGTGGCGGCGGGCGAGCCGCTGTCGTTCACCCAGGAGAGCCTGGACCCGCGCGGGCACGCCATCGAGTGCCGGGTCAACGCCGAGGACGTGGCCGGTGGGCGGTTCATGCCCTCCCCGGGCACCCTGACCCGGTTCTCCCGGCCGGGCGGCTTCGGCGTCCGCATCGACGCCGGCTACGGCGAAGGCGACGCCGTCACCCAGCACTACGACAACCTCATCGCCAAGGTCCTCACCTGGGGCTCGGGGCGGGAGGAGGCCCGCGGCCGCATGCTGCGGGTGCTGCGGGAGATGACCATCGAGGGGGTCGCCACCAACATTCCCGCCCACCTGCGCATCCTGGAGCATCCCGACTTCATCGAGAACCGCCACTCCACCCGCTGGGTGGAGGAGCGGGTGGACTTCTCGGACATGCCGCCGGCCCGGCCGGGCGGCGGCGAGGAGCGGCCCGGGGAGCGGCCCCGCAACGTGGCGGTCGAGGTCGACGGCCGGCGCTACGACGTGCGGGTCTGGCTGCCCGACACGGGGGTGGCGCCGGCCGCCGCCGTCCCCCGACGCAAGCCCCGCGTCGGCGCATCCCCGGCGGGCGGCCCGGGCGGCGGGCGGGTGGTCGCCCCCATGCAGGGGACGATCATCGAGGTGCTGGTGGCCGTGGGCGACGCGGTGGAGGCCGGCCAGGCCCTGTGCGTGCTGGAGGCCATGAAGATGGAGAACCAGGTCGACGCCGAGCGCACGGGCACCGTCAGCGAGGTCCGGGTGGCGCCGGGCGACAACGTGGGTGCCGGCGACGTGATGTTCGTCATCGAGTAGCCGAACTGGTGACAGATCCGGGGGCCAGGACCCCCGGATCTGTCACCAGTTCGGAGTTACTCGGCCGCCTCGCTCAGCGACTCCCCCAGGGTGGGGTGGACGAGGAGGCTGTCGACCACGTCGGCCACCCGCAGGCCGGCGTTCACGGCCAGGGCGATGACCGAGATCAGCTCGGCCGCGTGGCGGCCGACGATGGACCCGCCGAGGACGATGCCGGTGGCCGGGTCGGAGACGATCTTCACGAAGCCCCGGGTGTCGTGGTTGATCAGGGCCTTGGGGTTGGACGAGAACGGCACCTTGGTCACCCGGATCTTGCGGCCGCTGGCGAAGGCCTCGGCCTCGGCCACCCCCACCTCGGCGATCTCCGGCTCGGTGAACACGGCCTGGGGCGCCTTGTCGTAGTCCAGGTGGCGGTGCTCGCGGGTGTGGAGGCCCATGACGTGCTCGGCCGTCTTGCGGCCCTGCATGGCCGCCACCGACGACAGCGGCAGCCGGCCCGACAGGTCGCCGGCGACGTAGACGTGGGGCAGGTTGGACTGGCAGTGCTGGTTGATCGGCACGTACCCCCGCTCGTCGACCAGGACGCCCGCCTCGGCCAGCCCGAGCCCCTCGGAGTTCGGCACCGAGCCGATGGCCAGGAGGGCGTGGCTGCCCCGGGCCACCCGCCCGTCGTCGCAGCGCACGGCGATCCCGTCCTGCGCCCGGTCGATGCCGACGGCCCGGGCGCCGATCAGCAGCTTCACGCCCCGCTTCAGGAACTCGTCCTCGAGGGCGGCGGCCACCTCGGGGTCCTTGTTGGGCAGCACCTGCTGGCGGCTCACCACCAGGGTGACCTTGGCCCCGAACGAGGCGAACATGTGCACGAACTCCACGCCGGTGACGCCCGAGCCGATGACCACCAGGTGCTCGGGCATGGCCGGCGGGGGGTACGCCTGGCGGGTGGTCAGGATGCGGTCGCCGTCGGGCCGGCACCAGTCGGGGATGCGGGGCCGGCTCCCGGTGGCCAGCAGGACGGCGTCGGCGTCGAGCTCCTCGGTGCCCTCCGCGGTGTCGACCACGACGCGGTGGGGGCCGGCCAGCCGGCCGGCGCCCCGGATGACCCGCACGCCCTGGTCGCCGAGGAGGTCCTCCACCGACGTCCGCAGCCGGTCCTCGATGGAGGTGATGCGGGCCTTGAGGGCGTCGACGTCGAGGTCGGGGTCGAGAGCGGCCAGGCCCATGCCCGCGGCCCGCTCCACGTAGGACATGGCCCCGCCGGTGGCGATCATGGCCTTGGACGGGATGCAGTCCCACAGGTGGGCGGCGCCGCCCACCACGTCGCGCTCGACCAGGGTCACCTTGGCGCCCAGGCGGGCCGCGGTCGTGGCCGCCTGGTTGCCGGCCGGGCCTCCTCCGATGATCACGAACCGGACGGCCATCGCCACTCAGGTTAGGGCGGGGGCCGGTGGACGGCAGCCAGGAGGGCGGCGTAGGACCGGACCAGGAGGGACCGCTCCTCGTCGACCATGGGGTCGGGCCGGCGGCAGCCGGCGGCGACCCACCGGTCGGAGACGTCCATGGCCTCGGCCCGCAGGGCCGCCGCCGGGCGGACCTCGGCCGGGTCGGACCCGTACAGGTAGGCGTAGAGGGCGGTCAGGGCGTCGACCAGGCCCTCCTGCTCGCCGGCCCGGTGGGCCCGCCACCACTCGACCTCCAGGCGGGCGGCCTCGGCGCAGTCCAGCGCCTCGCCGGAGTCACGGGCCAGCAGCCGGTAGAACCGCTCCATGGTGCGCCGGGCGCCGTCGGGGTCGTTGTCGGCCGGCGCCCACCGCTGGTTGGCCCGCAGGACCAGCCAGGCGCCGTGGAGGGTGCGCAGCGGTCCCATGCGGAACCCGGCGTGCACCAGGGCCACCGAGACCCCCAGCAGCGTGGCCCACTCCTTGCGGTAGTAGGCCACCCACGCCCGGCACTCGTAGGCCCCCACCCGCCGGGGGTCGAAGGACCGCCACGCCGCCGCTCGGGCCATCAGGGCCTCCCGCTCACAGGGCCGCTCGGGCCATCAGGGCCTCCCGCTCACAGGGCCGCTCGGGCCATCAGGGCCTCCCGCTCACAGGGCCGCTCGGGCCATCAGGGCCTCGCGCTCACCGGGCCGCTCGGGCCGTCAGGGGACGACTTGGAGCTCCTCGGCGAAGTGGCAGGCCGCGGGGTGGCCCTGGCCCCGGTCGATCAGCGCCGGGACCTCCTCGGCGCAGATGTCCTGGGCCTTCCAGCAGCGGGTCCGGAACCGGCAGCCCGAGGGCGGGTCGACCGGGCTGGGCAGGTCGCCCTTGAGCACGATGCGCTTGCGCTGGCGCTCGGCCGGCGGGTCGGGCACGGGCACGGCCGAGAGGAGGGCCTGGGTGTAGGGGTGGGCCGGGTGCTGGTAGATCTCGTCGCGCGTCCCGATCTCCATCAGCTGGCCCAGGTACATCACCGCCACCCGGTCGGAGATGTGGCGGACGACCGACAGGTCGTGGGCGATGAACAGGTAGGAGAGCTTGAGCTGCTCCCGCAGCTCCTCGAGCAGGTTCAGCACGCCGGCCTGGATGCTCACGTCGAGGGCGGAGACGGGCTCGTCGAGGACCAGGACGTCGGGCTCCAGGGCGAGGGCCCGGGCCACGCCGATGCGCTGGCGCTGGCCGCTGGAGAACTCGTGCGGGTAGCGGCCGGCGTGCTCCGGGCGGAGGCGCACCATCTCGAGCAGCTCGCCGGCCCGGGACCGGGCCGCCTTGGTGGCCATGCCGTGGACGATCAGGGGCTCGGCGATGATCGACCACACCTGCATGCGGGGGTTCAGGGAGGCGTAGGGGTCCTGGAAGACGATCTGGAGGTCGGCCCGCAGCTTGCGAAGGTCCTTGCGCCCGAGCCCGAGCACGTCGCGGCCCCGGAAGTGGACCTCGCCGGAGGTCGGCTCGATCAGGCGCAGCACGCACCGGGCCGTCGTCGACTTCCCGCAGCCCGACTCGCCCACCAGGCCCAGCGTCTCGCCCTCGATCAGGTCGAACGACACGCCGGAGACGGCGTGGACCTTGCCGCCGCCCCGCACCGGGAACTCCTTGACCAGATCGCGGACGGTCAGGATCGGCTCGGCGCTCACGATGTCACCTCCACCGACCCGACTTCCTCGGCGTAGTGACAGGCGGAGCGGACCGGCCCCACCGGCCGCAGGGGCGGGTCGTCGACCTCGCAGTGGGGCCGGGCGTAGGAGCAGCGGGGATGGAAGGCGCAGCCGGTCGGCAGGTGGAGCAGGGAGGGCGCCCCGCCGCCGATCGAGCGCAGCCGGCCGCGGTCGGTGTCGGTGAGGCGGGGGATGGAGGCCAGCAGCCCTTGGGTGTAGGGATGGCGGGGCCGCGCGTAGACGTCGTCGACCGCGCCCCGCTCGACCACCCGGCCGGCGTACATGACGGCCACCTCGTCGGCCAGGCCGGCGACCACGCCCAGGTCGTGGCTGATCAGCACGATGGCCACGCCCTTCTCCCGGCGGATGTCGCGCAGGAGGTCGAGGATCTGGGCCTGGATGGTGACGTCGAGCGCCGTGGTCGGCTCGTCGGCCACCAGCACGTCGGGGTCGTTGGCCACGGCCATGGCGATCATCGCCCGCTGGCACATGCCGCCCGAGAACTGGTGCGGGTAGTCCCGGGCCCGCTTGTCCGGCTGGGGGATGCCGACGAGGGCGAGGAGGTCGACCGCCCGCTTGGCCGCCTCCTTCCGGCTCACCTCGGGGTGGTGGATGCGGATGCCCTCCACGATCTGGTGGCCGATGGTGTGCACCGGGTTCAGCGACGTGCGGGGGTCCTGGAAGATCATGGCGATGCCCGAACCCCGCACCTTGCGCAGCTCCTGGGGCGCCAGCCCGAGCAGCTCCCGCCCCTTGTACCGCACCGAGCCGGTGACCTCGGCGCTGGCCGGGAGGAGGCCGATCGTCGCCAGCATGGTGACCGTCTTGCCGGATCCGGACTCGCCCACCACCCCGAGGATCTGGCCCTCGGCGAGGGACAGGTCGACGCCCCGGACGGCCGACACGGGCCCCTCCATGGTGGGGAAGGTCACCTGGAGACCGGAGACGTCCAGGACGGCAGCCATCGCCGGAGACGATAGACATGCGCGTGCAGTCAATGTGTCGACATGCCAGAATCGCTGGTAGTGGCGGTTTTCCGGGCGCGCTGGGTGCCCGGGGGGCCGCTTTCGCTGTGAAATGGGGGAACTGAACATGCGTCGTAGAGCACTCGCCGTCATGCTGCTGCTCGGCCTGCTGGCCGCCGCCTGCGGAGGCTCCGATTCGGCGGACAACGCCGGCGGCCAGACCTCCGGCCAACCCGATCTCAACGCCGAGGTCCGGGTCGCCGCCAACGAGGACCAGTGGACCGAGGGGGGCACGGGCGCCAAGTCGTACCATTTCATGTACGTCTACAACGTCCAGGTGTACGAGCCCCTCATCTACCTCGCCTCCGACTACACCCTGAAGCCCGGCCTGGCCGAGCGCTGGGAGCTCCAGCCCGACGGCAAGACCTGGCGCTTCTTCCTCCGCAAGGGCGTGAAGTTCCACGACGGCACTCCCTTCAGCGCCGACGACGTCGTGTGGACCTGGGGCGTGCGCCAGCCCGAGGGCAGGACGCTGACCACGGTGCTCAACACCCTCGGCCCGGACTCGGTGAAGAAGATCGACGAGTTCACCGTCGACTTCACGCCCGCCCAGACCAACCTCCGCCTGCCCGAGCAGATCGTGCACCCCGAGGGCGCCATCGTGAAGAACGGCACCCACAACGACACGCCGCCCTACGCCGGCACCGGGCCGTGGAAGTACGAGAGCTACACCCCGAAGCAGACCGCTTCCTTCGTGCGCAACGACGACTACTGGGGCGAGAAGCCCCAGGTCCGGAAGATGAGCATCCGGTTCTACCCGGACCCGCAGACCCGACTGGAGGCCCTCAAGTCCGGCCAGGCCGACCTCGCCATCGACCTCCCCGCCGACGCCACCAAGTCGCTCTCAAACGACCCGAACTTCAAGGTGGTCAAGTCCAAGGCCGGGCGGAACCACCTGCTCTACGTGAACAAGCTCGACGGCCGCATCACCCAGGACCCCGCCGTCCGCGAGGCGGTGACCTACGCCATCGACCGCCAGGCCTACGTCGACGTGGTGCTCGACGGCAACGCCGCCCCGGGCAGGTACATGGCCCCCGGCTCGGTGCTCGGCGCCGCGGCCAGCACCGTCACGCCCATCAACCGTGACCTGGCCCGCAGCCGCAAGGTGCTCGACGACGCCGGCTGGCGGGTCGGCTCCGACGGCATCCGCGCCAAGGACGGGAAGCGGCTGTCGCTGAAGCTCCTCGGCCAGCAGGAGGTGCCCGAGTCGGCCCTGCTCGTCATCCAGTCGAACCTGAAGGACGTGGGCATCGACGTCGAGATCAAGAAGACGCCCGACGTGGCCACCCGCAACTCGCTCTACGCCCAGGGCAAGGGCGACTTCGACCTCGACCTGGAGCCGCCCAACCAGAACGACGGGAACCCGGCGTTCCTCCCGGTGCTGCGCATGGCCGCCCGGAGCGCCACCAACGTGCAGTTCGCGCCGGGCGCCCCGCCGGCCACGCCCAACGGCCCCGCCTTCGAGGCCGAGGTCATCAAGTCGGACACGGCCAAGACCCTGCCCGAGGTCCAGCAGGCCGCGGCCAACATGATGAAGATCCTCATCAACCAGGACTACCTCGTGGTCCCCCTGGCCGACGCCTTCCGCATCTACGGCATGTCGAAGAACGTGAACCTGGGCGACCCCCACCCGTCGTTCACCAACCAGACCTGGTTCAGCCTCACGATGACACCTCCGGGCCGGTAGCCCGGAGGTGGCGAGGTACCTCGCCCGCCGCCTGCTGGTTGCGGTCCCCACGCTGCTCGCCCTTTCGTTCCTGATCTTCCTGCTGGTCTCGAACGCCCCGGGCGACCCCGCTGAGGAGTACGCCCGGAAGCGGTCGGGCTCCCAGGAGGCCACGGCCCAGGACATCCAGCGGGCCAAGGTGGAGCTCGGCCTCGACCGCCCCTTCGTCGTGCAGTACGGCACCTGGTTGAAGGGCATGGTCACCGGCGACCTCGGCGAGTCCTTCGCCAAGCGCCGCCCCGTCTACGACGAGCTCCGGGACCGCCTCCCCGCCACCCTCGAGTTGACCTTCGCGTCCCTCCTGCTGATCGTCGTGGTCGGCCTCCCCCTGGGCGTGCTGGCCGCCATGTTCCACCGACATTGGCTGGACCAGAGCTTCCGGATCGCCGCCCTGCTCGGCGCGTCGATACCCGGCTTCTTCCTCGCCTACATGCTCATCATCCAGCTGGCCACGGAGTGGAAGCTGTTGCCGGTCGCCGGCCGCCAGGGCATCGACAGCCTCATCATGCCGGCCATCGTGGTGGCCATCACCCCCGCCGCGGTCATCTCCCGGCTCCTGCGGGCCAGCCTCCTGGAGGTCTTCACCGAGGACTACATGCGCACCGCCCGCAGCAAGGGCCTGGGCTCCCTGCGGACGGTCCTGGGCCACGGCCTGCGCAACGCCTCGATCCCCGTGGTCACCTACGTCGGCACCGTGCTCGGCGCCCTCCTCGAGGGCGTGGTGATCACCGAGTTCATCTTCGCCTGGCCGGGCCTCGGCCTGCTCACCCTGGAGGCGATCTCCCAGCGGGACTACCCGGTGATCCAGGCCGCGGTGCTGCTGGCCGGGGCCATCTACCTGGTGGGGAACCTCGTGGTCGACGTGCTCTACGGCGTGCTCGACCCCCGGATCCGGCTGGAGGGCAGCGTTGAGCACGTCTGAGGCCGTCCTCCGCCAGGCCGGCGACACCTTCGTGCCGGTCCGGCGCCGGGTGTTCCGCCGGCTGATGAAGGACCGCACGGCCGTGGCCGGACTGGCGGTCATCGCCCTCTTCGTCCTGGCCGCGGTGCTGGCGCCCTGGATCGCCCGCCACGACCCCGTGCAGACCAACTTCGCCAACCGCTTCGCCAAGGTCAGCGCCAGCCACCCCCTGGGCACGGACAACCTCGGCCGGGACGTGTTCGCCCGCATCCTGCACGGGGCTCGGCTCTCCATCGGGATGGCGGTGACCGCCACCGCCGGGATCACGATCGTCGGGCTGCTGCTCGGCCTGGTGGCCGGCATGTACGGCCGCCTCGCCGAGACGGTGATCATGCGCTCGGTCGACGTCCTCCTGGCCCTGCCCACGCTGATCCTGGCCCTCGTGGTGGTCGGGCTGCTCGGTCAGGGCCTGCGCAACCTGATCATCACGATCATCGCCGTGCAGTGGCCCCGGTACGCCCGCCTGGTGCGGGGCATGACGCTCAAGATCCGGGAGCAGGACTTCGTCGAGGCCGCCCGGGCGGTCGGGGCGTCGCGCCCCAGGATCATGTTCCGCCACGTGGCGCCGAACCTCATCGGACCGACCGTCGTCTTCAGCACCATCGACATGGGCAGCACGCTGCTGGCCGTCTCCGGCCTGTCGTTCCTGGGCTTCGGTGTGGGCCCGCCCACCCCCGAGTGGGGCGCCATGCTGGCCGAGGCCCGCAGCTTCCTGGACAAAGCGCCGCTCCTCCTGGCCTGGCCGGGGCTCGCCATCACCCTCATGGTGCTGGCCTTCAACCTGGCCGGGGACGGCCTGCGCGACCTGCTCGACCCCCGGACGGTGGAGTCCACGCCCGGCCTGGAGCGCAAGGGCCTGCGGGTGCGCCGGCGCCGCCGACCGGCCGAGCCGCTGCCCGCGCCGGCCACCGGCGACCTGCCCATCGACGAGCAGCCGCTGGACGTCCGTCCCGGGCCGTAGCGCGCAGACGCCGCAGGCCCTACGGGGCTACGCCCCGGGCGCCTGCCTCGGGTGGGGCATGCACAGCTCGTCGTACTCGGCGATGACGATCTCGCCCGCGTCCGGGCCGCAGGCGGGGCAGGCCGGGTCGCGGTTGAGCTTGAACGTACGGAACGACTGCTCCAGGGCGTCGTAGGCCATGAGGCGGCCGATGAGGGGGTCGCCCAGGCCGAGGACGAGCTTGATGGCCTCCATGGCCTGGAGGGAGCCGATGATGCCCGGCAGCACGCCCAGCACGCCGGCCTCGGCGCAGGAGGGGGCCAGCTCGGGCGGCGGCGGCTCGGGCACCTGGCAGCGGTAGCAGGGGCCGACGTAGGGCGCGTACACGGTGACCTGGCCGTCGAAGCGGAAGATCGACCCGTGGACGACGGGGATCCGCTTGAGCAGCGAGGCGTCGTTGACCAGGTACCGGGTGGGGAAGTTGTCGGTGCCGTCGACGATCACGTCGTAGCCCTCGAAGACCTGGAGGATGTTGTCGGCGCCCAAGCGCACGTCGTAGGTGACGACGTTGACGTCGGGGTTCAGGCCCACCAGGGTCTTCTTGGCCGAGTCGACCTTGCGCTCGCCCACCCGGTCCATGTTGTGGAGGACCTGGCGCTGGAGGTTGGACTCGTCGACCACGTCCATGTCGACGATGCCGAGGGTGCCCACGCCGGCGGCGGCCAGGTACAGGGCGGCGGGCGACCCGAGCCCGCCCGCGCCGAGCAGCAGGATCTTGGCGTCGAGCAGCTTCTGCTGGCCGGCCTCGCCGACCTCGGGCAGGAGCAGGTGGCGCTGGTAGCGGTTGCGCTGGTCGGCGCTCAGCGTCCGGGGCTTGGACCAGGGCCGGTTCTCGTTCTTCCACTTGTTGAAGCCGCCGGCCACCGACACCACGTCGGCGTACCCGAGCTCGCGCAACGTCACCGCGGCGAACGCCGAGCGGGTGCCGCCCGCGCAGTAGATGACGACCGGCGCCGCCTTGTCGGGCAGCCGGTTCTCGACCTGGCTCTCCAGGTGCCCGCGGGGGATGTGGACGGCGTTGGACAAGGCGCCCTGCTCGTACTCGTCCGGCTCCCGGACGTCGAGCACGACGGTGGCGGGGTGGGCGGCGATCATCGCCTCGGCCGCCTGGGTGTCGACCTCTCGGATCGACGCCTTGGCTTGCGCCAGCAGGTCACGGAAGGTGGGCATGGTTCAGATCCTCAGGCAGGAGTTCAGACGCGAGTAAACCCTACCGCGCAGGTCGACATTCCCGCCTACGCCCGCCCGGCCCCGACCAGGGCCGGCAGCGCCTCGCTGATGGGCTCGCGCACGACCGCGTCGGCGACGTGGTCGTAGGGCGTGGGCTGGTCGTTCACGATCACCACCCGCGCCCCGGCCGACGCCGCCACCCCCACCAGGTCGCACGCCGGCGAGACGGTGAGGGTGGACCCCACGGCCAGGAGCAGGTCGCACGCCCGGGCCGCCCGCTCGGCCCGGAGCAGGTCCTCGACGACGAGCGACTGGCCGAAGGAGATGGTGGCCGACTTGAGCAGCCCGCCGCAGAGTAGGCAGTCCGGGTCGTCCTCGCCGGCCCGCAGGCGGTCGAGCACCGGCTCCATCGGCCCCCGGTCCCCGCAGGCCAGGCACATGACCTCCCGCATGGTGCCGTGGAGCTCGACGACGAGCGACGGGTCGTGCCCGGCCCGCTGGTGGAGCCCGTCGATGTTCTGGGTGACGAGGGCGTGCAGCCGGCCCTGGCGTTCCAGCCCGACGAGGGCCAGGTGCCCGGGGTTCGGCTCGGCCGTCCAGGCCGGCGACGCCAGGCGCATCCGCCACACCCGCCGGCGGACCTCGGGGTCGGCCACGTAGTCGGCGATGTTCGAGCTGCGCATGGCCGAGGGGTCCTTGGTCCACACGCCCTGCGGGCCGCGGAAGTCGGGGATCCCGGAGTCGGTGGAGATGCCGGCACCGGTGAGGACCACGATCCGCGCCGCCCTGGCCATCACCTCGTGCGCTTCCTGCGCCCCGTCCACCCTTGACAGTCTAGCTGTGCGTGATGTGTAATGAAATGTAACGAGACTTCCCCGGTCGATCTCCCCCTGACACCCGGTCGCTTGCTCCGGAGGCTTCTTTGAGCACGGTCTCGCTGCTCCCGGCGGACATCCCGTCCGTCTCCGTCCTTCCCGTCCGCCCCTGGCCCGACGGCGTCATCGACGCCCTCGGCCACGATCCCCGCTCGGCCTACGTCGAGCGGTTCTGGCTCGGCATCCTCGGCCCGTCCACCACCTGGCTCATCCGGTACATGGCCGCCCGGCTCGACGCGTCGCCCGAGGGGTTCGACCTCGACCTGGTGGCCACCGCCCAGGCCCTGGGCCTCGGGTCCAAGGGCGGCCGGCACTCGCCGTTCATGCGGGCCCTGTCGCGCTGCTGCCAGTTCGACGTGGCCGAGGCCCGCAGCGACGGCACCCTCGCCGTGCGCCGGAAGCTGCCCCCGCTCAGCCGCCGCCAGGCCCTGCGCCTGCCGCCCGACCTGGCCGCCGCCCACCAGGCCTGGCAGGAGTCGGAGCTGCAGACCCCCGCCCACGAGCAGCAGCGCCGGCGGGCCCGGCGCCTCGCCCTCAGCCTGCTGGAGCTGGGCGAGGACGTGGAGGCCACCGAGCACCAGCTGGTGCGGTGGAAGTTCCATCCCACGCTGTGCCACGACGCCGCCCTGTGGGCCGCCGACCGCCACGCCACCGCCCGCCAGGCCGCCGATGCCGACCCGGCCGCCTGACCACTGACCCCCCATCGGCCGGCGGCCGGGGATCCGCCCCCCGGCCGCCGGCCCCCTCCTCGCGAAAAACCCGGTGTCAACCGTTCACGGGTCGCCTACGTTCTTCTCAGTGCCGGCGGCAGGGCGAAGAGGCGGCGAGGGGGTGCTAGCACCACCATGCAGAGAGGCCTGCCTGCACCGTTTCACCAGCGCGACGGATCTGTCGAAATAGACGGGGGACCACAGATGGGGGGAAGTGGCGGGATGGCGCCCGATGCAGCACGCAACCTGGCCGAGCACCGGCTGCGCCGGAGCGAGACCGGCGCGCTCGACCTGGCCACCGGCCGCAACCCCTACGGGCCCCCGGAGGCCGTGCTCGAGGCGCTGCGCGGCGTCTCCTCCCACGACATCGCCCTGGCCCCCAGCGACGCCGCGGCGCGGCTCGAGGCGGCCTACGCCCGGGTGCTCGGCGTCGACCCCACGGAGCTGATCGCCGGCCGGGGCGTCGCCGAGTTCCTCTGGGACCTGGGCCGGCTGGTGCCCCACCGGTCGGTGGCCGTCCCCCTGCCGGCCTGGGGCGAGGTGCTCGAGGTCTTCCCGGGGCGGGGCTTCAGCCGGTACCCCGGCGAGCACGTCCCGTCGCTCGAGCAGGTGGACGAGGCGCTGGACGCGGCCGAGCTGGTCGTCATCTCCAACCCCCAGCTGCCGTCGGGCGTCACCCTCCCCCGCCAGGCGCTGATCGAGCTGGCCGAGCGCCACCCGGCGTCCACCCTCGTGGTCGACGAGTCGGCGGTCGACCTCCTGCCCGACCCCGCGGCGGCCAGTGTCGTCGGCACCGAGGCCGAGAACGTCATCGTCCTGCGCTCGCCGGCCGACTTCTACGCCACCGCCGCCACCCGGACCGGTGTGGCCTGGGGCCGCGACCACCAGCTGCTGCAGGCGCTGTTCGGGCACCGGGAGACCCTGCCCGTCTCCGGCCTCGACGTGGTCGTGGCCGAAGCGGCCCTGGCCAGCGACGGCTGGGCCGCCGAGGCCCGGCGCCGGCTGGCCGCCGACGGCCGCTGGCTGGGCGAGGTGCTGTGGCCCCTGGGTGGGCGGCTGGTCGACGGCGGCCCGCTCCCCTACCGCTTCGTCCTGTCCGACACCGCCGGCGAGTGGGCGGCCACCCTCGCCACCGCCGGCATCACTGTCCGGGCCCTCGGGGCCCGGCACGGCGTGCACCCGGGCGGGCTCGGCCTCTTTGCCCCCAGAGAGGACGACCGCCTGGTCCTGGCCACCGCACTTGGTGCCAGGCACGCCGCTCCGCCGGCCTTCAGCGAGGCCGGCTAACCCAGGGCGGCTCGGCCAACCCCCCGTGGCCGAGCCGCCCCGACGGGTTCACCGCTCACCGTTGGTGACGCAACTCCTCGGGGAGCACCAGGTCGGCCGGCGCCGCGTCCGGGCCGGCGATGGCGTCGAGGACGGCGAGGAGGTCCACCGTCGCCCGCACGTCGTGGACCCGCAGGATCTGGTCGGGCACGTGGCGCAGGGCGGCGATCGCCCCCAGGGTGCCGGCGTCGCGCCCGGCCGGCGGCCGCCCCAGCAGGGCGCCGATGAAGTCCTTGCGCGACAGGGCCAGGAGCACGGGCCGGCCCAGATCGACGACCGGCCCCAGGTCGCGCAGCAGCTCCAGCGTCTGCGCCGGGGTCTTGGTGAAGTCGACGCCCGGGTCGACCACGACCGACTCGGGGCCCACCCCGGCGCCCAGGGCGGCGGCCACCCGCGCGGCCAGGAACCCCGCCACCTCGGCGCCCACCCGGCGGTACAGCCCGGGCTCCTGGCGCCGGACGAGGGGCGGGGCCGCGGTGTGCATGACGACCAGGGCGGCGCCGGCCTCGGCGCACAGCCGGGCCAGCGTCTCGTCCCGCAGGCCGGAGACGTCGTTGACGAGGTGGGCGCCGGCCTCCAGGGCGGCGGCGGCCACCGGCGGCTTGAACGTGTCCACCGAGACCAGCACCCCCGGGCAGGCGTCCACCACCGCCCGCACGACCGGCACGACGGCGGCCGCCTCCTCGGCCGCGTCGGCCGGCGCCCGGTTGGTGATGGCCGACTGGGCCCCGACGTCGAGGGCGCCCGCCCCCTGCCCGGCCAGGTCGAGCGCCCTGGCCACCACCGCGTCGACCGTGCGGGCCCCCGGATCGGAGAACGAGTCCGGGTTGGCGTTGACCACCCCCATCACCAGGGGTCGGGACCACGCGAACGTGGCGCCCCTCGATCGCAGCCGGCCCATGCACCTAGGCTGGCAGGCCGATGGAGGTGGTGCCCACGCCCGACCAGCGGCCCCTGACCCGCGACGACCAGGTGGCCTGGCAGCTGGCCGGCCTGGAGCGGCGCATCGAGGCCTTGACCGAGCGGGTGGGCCGGCTGGAGGCGACGCTGCGCGACTCGGTGGCCGAGGAGGTGCGAGGGGCGACCGACGAGCTGCGCCGGGCCATGAGCGAGCTGGGCCGGCGCCTGGTCCAGGACCTCCCCCACGAGCTGCGCCGCCACCGCGACGCCATCGTCGCCGAGCTGCGGCCCCCGCCCCCGCCGCCGCCTCCGCCCGAGCCCGAGCCGGCGTTGGAGGAGCCGCCGGTCGCCGAGCGCTTCGACCCGGCCCCGGCACCGGAGGCGCCGGAGACGCCGGAGACGCCCGAGACGCCGGAGACGCCGGAGCAGGTGGCCCGCCGGCGGGCATCCCGCCTGCGGCGCCGGCTCACCTAGCCCGCCGCAGGATGCGAATCGGCTTCGACGGCACCCCGCTGCTGGGTGCCAAGACGGGTGTCGGCTGGTACACCCACGAGCTCATCGACGCGGCGGCCAAGCTGTCGCCCCAGGACGAGCTGGTGGTCTTCCCCATCTCCTGGCGCACGGCCCGGTACCTGAAACTCGACCCGCCCCACCGCCCGAACGTCGCCGTGGAGCGCAAGCTGGCCCCCGCCCGCCCGCTGTGGGCCATGTGGGACCGGGTGCAGTTCCCGCCGGTCGAGTGGCTGGTCGACTGCGACGTCTTCCACGCCACCAACTTCATCGCCCCGCCCTCCCGGCGGGTGCCGGTGGTCGTCACCGTGCACGACATCGGCTTCGTGCACCACCCGGAGGCGGTGAACCCGGGCGTGCGGCGGATGGCCCGCCTGCTCCCCGACATCCTCCGGCGGGCGGCGGCCATCATCACCGTCTCCTCCTTCACCCGCCAGGAGCTCGTGTCGTGGCTGCCCGAGGTGGGCGGGAAGGTGACGGTGATCCACAACGGCAGCCACGGCCGGACCCGGATCGCCAGCGGGGCCGACGACGGGACCACCCCGCCCTACGCCCTCATGCTGGGCACGCTCGAGCCCCGCAAGAACCTCCCCCTGGCCCTCGACGCCCTGCGCATCCTCCGCCGGCGGGGCGTGGACCTGCGCCTGGTCCTGGCCGGCGGCAAGAGCCCCCTCCTCGACGTGCCCGCCCTGCTGCGCAAGCGGGGGCTGGGCGAGCCCGAGGTCACCCGGACGGGCTACATCGACGACGCCCGGGTGTCCGCCCTGCTCGCCGGGGCCCGGGTGCTGGTCTTCCCCTCGCTCTACGAGGGCTTCGGCATGCCGCTGCTGGAGGGCATGGAGGCGGGCGTCCCGGTGGTCGGCGTGCGGGCCGGGGCCACGCCGGAGACGGTGGGCGACGCCGGCCTGCTGGTCGAGCCGGGCGACGCCGAGGCCTTCGCCGACGCCATGGAGGCGGCGGCGTTCGACGAGGAGCTCCGGGCCCGCCTCGTCCCCGCCGGCCACGCCCAGGCGGCCCGGTTCACCTGGGAGCAGGCGGCGGGCGAGACGCTGGCGCTGTACCGCAAGGTCCGCCCCTGACGCGTCCCCGGGCTACCTTGGGCTCCTTGCGAAACCGAAAGCTGTTCCTCGCGATCCTGACGCTGGCGACCCTCCTCGCCCCCGTCTCCGCAGGCGGCGCCGGGGCCCAGGCCGGCGGCGACGCGGCGCCGGTCACCGGCGACATCCAGCCCACTCCCCGTGACCCGGCCGCCGCGGCCGAGGCGGGCGCCCAGGCCGGGCCGCCGGGCGGGGCCCGGGCCGTCGCCGGGGAAGGCGCCCTCTCGCCGTCCCAGGCCGTCCCGGGCACGGGCGGGTCGCACACCCTGGCCTTCGCCACCTTCCGGGTCTACGCCACCCAGTACGCCCCCAACACCCCCGGCAGCGTGGAGGTCGCCGTCCCCGACAAGTGCGCCAAGTTCGCCGCCCTCAAGAACCAGACGGTGCTCAACCAGTTCGGGTGCCCGTCCGGCTACCGCCTCGACCTGGACTACCGGGTGGTGATCACCCGGGACAACGGGCAGAGCGCCACCATCCCGGTCAAGGAGGTCGGGCCGTGGAACATCGACGACAACTACTGGGCCGGCCCCGGCACCAACCGGCCCCGCCGCCTGTTCGGCGACCTGCCCCGCGGCGTGCCCGAGGCCCAGGCCGCGTTCTACAACGACTACAACCTGTCGCCCAACTGCATCAGCCTCTCCACCGGCCAGCCGAGCGGGCGGGCCGACGGCGCCGACCAGTTCGGGCGCTGCGTGCTCAACCCGGCCGGCATCGACCTGTCGATCGAGGCGGCCAAGCAGCTCGGCCTGGGCAACCTCCAGAACGACTGGGTCACGGTGAGCTTCCTCTGGGAGCCCCTCGACACCACCATCACCGTCCAGCACAGCGGCAAGAACCTGGACATCAACTACGTGTCGCTCGACCGGGGGGCCCAGGCCATCCAGTGGCCGGCCAACGGCGGGCGCAACCAGGCGTGGCGGTTCATCCCGGTCGCCCCGAACATCTACAACATCCAGGTCCAGCACAGCGGGATGATGCTCGACGTCGAAGGGGCGTCCACCGCCGACGGGGCGCGCGTCATCCAATGGCCCGCCAACGGAGGGGTGAACCAACAGTGGCGGTTGGTGCCGGTCGGCACCTCGGGCACCTACAACTTCCAGGCCCAGCACAGCGGCAAGATGCTCGACGTGGCCGGCGTCCTGAAAGACGACGGCGCCCTCATCATCCAGTGGCCGGCCAACGGCGGCACCAACCAGCAGTGGAGGCCGGCGATCTCCGGGCTCTAGGCGCCGCATGCGGCTCCTGGTCGTCGCCGAGCAGCTGCGCCGGCCGGTTCCCGGCGGGATCGGCACCTACATCCGGGGCCTGGTAGGCGCCCTGGACGGGCCGCAGGTGACGCTGTGGGCCAGCCGGCCGCCGGGCGCCGGCCCCGACCCCATCGCCGGCCTGGGAACGGTCGTCGCCTCCCGCCTGCCGGCCAGGGCGCTCGTCGCCGCGTGGGACCTCGGGCTGGGCCGGCCCCCGGGCGCGCCGGACGTCGTCCACGCCACCTCGTTCGCCGTCCCGCCGACCGGCCCCGTGCCGCTCTCGGTCATGGTCCACGACCTGGCCTGGCGCCACTTCCCCGAGGCCTACCCGCCCCGGGGCCGGCGCTGGCACGAGGCCGCCCTCCGGCGGGCCCTGGCGCGGGGCCATCTCCTCGTGGTGCCGTCCTCACCGGTGGCCGACGACCTGCTGGCCGCCGGGGCGCCGGCGGGCCGGGTGGAGGTCGTCGAGGAGGGGTGCGACCACCTGGCCGAGCCCGACGAGCCCGGGGCCAAGGCCCTGCTCGACCGCCTCGGGGTGGCCGGCGACTTCCTGCTCACCGTCTCCACCCTCGAGCCCCGCAAGAACCTGCCCCGGCTGCTGGCCGCCTACGAGTCCGCCGGCGACCGCCTCCCCCCGCTGCTGGTGGTCGGGCCCACCGGTTGGGGCCCGGCCCTCCGGCCCGTGCCGGGCGTCGTGCTGGCCGGGCCGGCGGGCGGCGGGGTGCTGGCCGCCCTCTACCGGCAGGCCCGGGCCCTGGCCTACGTTCCCCTGCGCGAGGGGTTCGGCCTGCCCGTGGTCGAGGCCATGGCCAGCGGCACCCCCGTCGTGGCCAGCGCGGTGCCGAGCGCGGGAGGGGCGGCGCTGGAGGTCGACCCCTTCGACGTGGGGTCGATCGCCGCCGGCCTGCTCCGGGTCGCCACCGACGAGGGCGCCCGGGCCGAGCTGGTCGCCGCCGGCGCGGCCCGGGCCAGCCAGCTCACCTGGGAGCGGGCGGCCCGCCGGCACGTCGAGCTGTGGGAGGGGCTGCGGCGGTGACCCTGGTCCGGGTCAGCCTCGACGCCAGCGCCATCCCCGACCCCCCCGGGGGCGCCGGGCGCTACGTGCTGGCCCTGGCCGCGGCCCTGGCCGGGCGGGACGACGTCGACCTCACCGTCGTCGCCCGCAACGGCGACGCCGCCCGCTGGCCGGCGCCGGTCGTCGCCCGGGCCCCCGCCCTGCGGCCGGTACGCCTGGGCTGGGAACAGGTCGGCCTGCCCCAGGTCGTCCGCCGGCTCGGCGTCGACGTCCACCACGGCCCGCACTACACGATGCCGCTGGCCCTGGGCCTTCCCGCGGTCGTCACCGTCCACGACCTGTCGTTCTTCACCCATCCCGAGTGGCACCAGCGGACCAAGGTGGCGTTCTTCCGCTCGGCCATCCGGACCTCGGCCCTCCGGGCCGGCGCCCTGGTGGCGGTCAGCGCGGCCACCGCCACCCTGCTCCAGGAGCGGGTGGGCACCAAGGTGCCCGTCCACGTGATCCACCACGGCGTCGACCACGCCCGCTTCCGCCCCGACGACCCGGGCGGCGACACCGCGGCCCTCGCCCGGCTGGGCGTCCGCCAGCCGTACCTGGCCTTCCTGGGCACCATCGAGCCCCGCAAGGACGTCCCCACCCTGATCCGGGCCTTCGACCGGCTGGCCGGCGCCCACCCGCACCTGACCCTCGTGGTCGCCGGGGGCCGGGGCTGGGGCGTGGCCGCGGTCGACCAAGCGCTGGCCGCGGCCGGCCACCGCCGGCGCATCCGCATGCTGGGCTACGTCGCCGAGGACGACATGCCCGCCCTGCTCCGGGGGGCGGCGGCCGTCGCCTACCCGTCCCTGGAGGAGGGCTTCGGCCTGCCCGTGCTGGAGGCGCTGGCGTGCGGGACGCCGGTGGTCACCACGTCCGGCACGGTCATGGAGGAGGTGGCAGGGGGCGCCGCCCTCCTCGCCCCCCCGGGCGACGCCGACCGCCTGGCCGAGGCCATCGAGGCCGCCCTCCCGGGCGATGCGGACCGCCGCCGCCTCGGCCTGGAGGTCGCGGCCCGCCACACCTGGGACGCCTCGGCCGCGGCCCACGCCGAGGTGTACCGGTCGGTCGGCTAGCCCACCGCCGAACTGGTGACAGATCTGGGGGCGCTGACCCCCACATCCGTCACCAGTTCGGAGGTCAGTTCATGGCCGGGTCGCGCGGGTAGGCGGCGAAGAGGGCCAGGGCGCCCCGCTGGCGGCGGAGGACGACCTGCCACAGGCGCTCCGGAGCGGGCGACAGGGGGTCGGCCGCCTCGGCGTCGACCACGAACCAGCCGCCCGAGGCGATCTCTCCCTCCAGCTGGCCGGGCCCCCAGCCGGCGTAGCCGGCGAAGACCCGGATCTCGTCGAGCCCGGCGATGGCCTCGTCGGGGTCGGCGTCCAGATCCAGCGTGCCGACGGGCCCGAGGACCTGTTCCCACCCCTGGGCCCCGCCGTAGTCGCCGAGCCGGGCCAGGCAGACGGCCGCACTGGGCGCCACCGGCCCGCCGATGAACACCACCGGCGGGTGGGCCGCGGCCCGGGCCCACTCGGGCAGGGGCTCGGCCAGGTCGAGGTCGCTGGGCCGGTTGAGGACCACGCCCAGCGCCCCCTCGGGCCCGTGCTCCAGCAGGAGGACGACCGTGCGGTCGAAGTTGGGGTCCGACAGGTTCGGGGTGGCCACCAGCAGCCGGCCCTTCAGCACCTCGCTGATCGGAGCCGGGCTCATCGCAGCCCCAGCAGGGCCCGGGCCGTGGTCCGGACCTGGACGAGCAGCGGACGGAGGTCGTCGGGCAGCTTGGCCTCCACATCGTCGAGCACCGGTTCGACCTCCGCGGCCAGGCGGGCCAGGTCCTTCTGGAGCTGTCGGCGGCGCAGCTGGGCCTGCTGGATGCCCAGCACCCCGAAGCCGACCGCCGTGTAGAGGGTGTCCCGGAGCCGAGCGGCGGGGTCGTCCATCACCACCAGGAAACCACGAACCGGGGTGCCAGGGTGGCTGGGAGTGGTCCGGCTAGCCTGGGCCGAAAATGGATCCGCAGCCCTCCGCACCGCCTCTGGTGGCGGTCGTCGTGGCCAATCAGCCCGGCGAATGGTTCGAAGAGACCCTTCAGGCGGTGGGCTCCCAGGACTACCCCAACCAGTCGGTCCTGGTCATCGACGGGGCCGGCCGTGAGGACCTGGGGCCGCGGGTCGCCGGGGTCCTGCCCGACGCATTCCTCCGCCGCCCCGACCAGCGGGGCCGCCCGCCGGGGTTTGCCGGGGCGGCCAACGACGTGCTGACAACGGTGCAGGGGGCCGCCTTCCTCGTGTTCTGCCACGACGACGTCGCCCCCGAGCCCGACGCCATGCGCCTGATGGTGGAGGAGTCGCTGCGGTCCAACGCGGGCATCGTCGCCCCCAAGCTGGTCGACTGGGACCGGCCCGACCGGCTCCTCGGCGTCGGCCTCTCGGTCGACAAGACCGGCGCCTGCACGCCCCTCGCCGACCGGGGGGAGCTGGACCAGGAGCAGCACGACTCGGTGCGTGACGTCTTCGCGGTGACCTCGGCCTGCCTGCTGGTCCGGGCCGACCTGTTCGCCGCCCTGGGCGGCTTCGACGGGATCATGGCCGACTACGGGGCCGACGTCGACCTCTGCTGGCGGGCCCAGGTGGCGGGCGCCCGGGTGGTCGTGGCCCCCGCGGCCCGGGTCCGGCACCGGGAGGCGGCCGAGGAGGCGCCGGGCGCCGACCCCGAGCGGCCCCGCCTCGAACCCCGCCACCACCTGCGGGCCATGCTCAAGAGCTACTCCTGGCCCCACCTGCTGCGGGTCATCCCCCAGGCCCTGCTGGCCACCGTGGTCGAAGCCCTCGTCGCCCTGGTCACCCGCCGGGCCCACGAGGCCCGGGAGCTGGTCGGCGCCTGGTTCTGGAACCTCCGCCACCTGGGCGAGCTGCGGCCGTTGCGGGCCGCCGTCCGCCAGTCCCGGGCCGTCCCCGACGCCGAGATCCGCCGGTTGCAGGCGCGGGGGAGCGCCCGCCTCACCATGTACGTGCAGCGCCGGTTCCACGCCGAGGAGCGGGCCCGCAACCTGGTGGCCGCAGGTCAGGAGCTGGTCGAATCGGTCGGCCAGGGGCCGGCCCGGGCCGCCACCGTCCTGCTCTGCCTCCTCGTGCTCTGCATCCTGGTCGGCAGCCGTGAGCTGCTCACCGGGCGCCTCCCCGCCGTCGGCCAGTTCGCCCCCTTCCCCCGGCCGTCCACCCTGCTCACCCACCTGTTCGACGGCTGGCGCTCCACCGGCGCCGGGTCCGCCGCGCCCGCCCCGCCGGCCTTCGGCGTGCTCGGGCTGCTGGGCGTGGCCTTCCTCGGCAGCATGGGGGCCCTGGCCAAGCTCCTCGTCCTCGGCGCCTGGCCGGTGGCCGCGGCCGGCGCCTGGCGGCTGGCCCGCCCCGTCGGGTCCACCATGGGCCGGCTGGCCGCGGTGATCGCGGTGCTGGCCGCCGCCCTGCCGTACAACGCCCTGGCCCGGGGCCGCTGGGACGGCCTCCTGGCCTACGCGGCGATGCCCTGGTTCCTGCTCACCCTCGCCCGCTTGTGCGACATCGAGCCCTTCGGCGACGGCGACGACCCCGGCGGCCGGCGCCGGCGGCGGCACGGGCCGCGCACCGGGCGCGAGCCGGGCTGGCGCCCCTACCTCCGCCTCGGGGTGCCGCTGGCCGCGGTCAGCGTGCTCGTGCCCGGGATGCCGATCGCAGTCCTGGTCGCCGCCCTCGGGCTGCTCTTCGGGTCCATCCTGGCCGGCGGGGCGGGGGCTACGGTCCGCGCCGTGCGGATCGCCGTGGGTGGGACCGTGGTGGCGTTCGTCCTGCTCCTGCCCTGGTCGGCCTCGCTGGCGCTACCCGGAGGCTGGTCGTCCGTGGCCGGCGTGGGCCGGCTGACCGACCGGGCGCCCGGGCTCGGCGACCTCCTCCGGTTCGAGATCGGCCCCATGGGGGGCGGGCTGTTCGGCTGGGGCCTCCTCGCCGTCGCCGCCCTGCCCCTGCTCGTCGGGCGGGGCTGGCGGTTCGCCTGGGCCGTCCGGTTCTGGGGCGTGATCATCGTCGGTGTGGGCCTGGCCTGGGCCGGCGGGCGGGGCTGGCTGCCGGTGCGGCTCCAGGACCCGGACCTCCTGCTGGCGCCGGCGGCGGCGGCCCTGGCCGGCGCGGTCGCCATGGGCGCGGCCGCGGCCCAGGTCGACATCCGCGGCTACCGCTTCAGCTGGCGCCAGGTCGCGCCCCTCGCCGGCGGGCTGGCCCTGGTGGCCGCCGTCCTGCCCGTCCTCGGTGCCGCCACCGACGGCAGCTGGTACCTCACCAAGGAGGAGGTGGCCCGCTCGGTGGGCTGGATGGGGCCCGAGGTCGAGCAGGGCGCCTTCCGGGTGCTCTGGCTGGGCGACCCCGCCGCCCTCCCCCTCGACGGCTGGGCCCTCGACGGCGAGAAGGGCGTGGCCTACGCCACGTCCCGCAACGGGCCGCCCGAGCTCACCGACCTCTGGCCCGGGCCGCCCTCGGGCGCCACCGAGGCCATGGGCGCTGCCATCACGGTGGCCCGGGAGGGCGGTACCGCCCGTCTCGGCCGGCTGCTCGCCCCCATGGGTGTCCGCTACATCGTGGTGCCGAACCAGCTGGCCAACGACGGCGACCCTGCCGAGCTGGCCATCCCGCCCGCCCTCAGCCGCGCCCTCGGCTCGCAACTCGACCTCCGCCTCCTGCCGTCCGATCCCGCGCTCGACGTCTACGAGAACGTCTCCTGGGGCCCCGGGCGGGCGCTGCTCGCCGACGGGGCCGTGGCCGCCATCCGGTCGGGCACCGACGTGGGCGCCGCTCTCGCCGGCAGCCAGCCCGTCCTCCCGGGCTCCGGGCCGGTCCGCTTCGGCGGCCCCCTCCCCGGTGCCGGCACGGTGTTCCTGGCCGAGTCGCCGTCGGGGCGCTGGGAGCTGACCGTGGACGGGCGCAAGGCCGGCAGGGTCGACGCCTTCGGCGCGGCCAACGCCTTCACCGTCCCCCAGCCCGGCTCGGCCCAGCTTCGCTACCGCACGCCGATCATCCGCTACCCCCTGGCCGTCGCCCCCTTCCTCCTGTGGGCCGGCGCGGCCAACCTCCTCTGGCGGACCCGCCGCCGCCCGGCCCCGCCGGAGGAGGACACCCAGCTCATCCCGATCCTCGCCGGGTCGAACGCATGAGGCGGCGCCGCCACCGAAGGAGGGAGGAGGCCACCGACGTCCTGCGCCCGGGCCGGCGGCCGCTCCCCGGCAACGGGGCCGGGCCCAGCCGGGCCGAGCGCACCCGCCGGGCCCCCGCCCTCGCCGTCCTGGCCGCCCTGCTCGTGGCCGGCGGCATCGCCGACCAGCGGGCCGGCCGCGGCGCCGGCCCCGAGGCTACGGCCATCAGCGCCCAGGTCCCGGTGGCCGCGCCGGCCTCGGCCCGGTCGTCGGCCTGGTACTGCCCGGGCGCGCCGATCACCGGGCCCCTGGGTGAGGGCACCGTCGTGGTGGCCAACGCTGGCGACCGGCGCCTGACCGGCACGGTCACCGTCTTCCCCGACAAGGGCGAGAGCCAGCGGGCGCCGATCTCGGTGGGCCCGTCGGGGCGGACGGCCGTGCGCCTCGCCGACGTGACCACGGGCGCCACCTTCGGCGCCGCCCTCATCGAGCTCGACGGCGGCGAGGCGGTGGCCGAGGTGGCGGCCAGCGGGTCGCTCGGCGACAGCGTCTCGCCCTGCGCCTCCTCGGCTTCGTCGTCCTGGTACTTCGCCGAGGGCGTCACCACCCGCGACGCGGCGATGGTCCTCGTCGCCCTCAACCCCTTCCCCGACGACGCCGTGGTCGACGTGGTCTTCAGCACCGAGGAGGGGGTGGTCTCGCCCCAGGCCCTCACCGGCCTCCTCGTGCGGGGCCAGGCACTCACCTCCATCAACGTCGGCGACTTCGTGCAGCGCCGGGAGGCGGTCTCGGCCACCCTCGTCGCCCGCACAGGCCGGCTCGTCGTGGGCCGGGTCCAGACCTTCGACGGGACCGCCGGCCGCAAGGGCGTGGCCGTCGGGCTCGGCGCCGCCGCCCCCGGCCCGGTCTGGTACTTCCCCGAGGGCCTGGTGGCCGACGGGCAGAACGAGCGGTTCCACATCTACAACCCGGCGCGGGAGGAGGCCCAGGTCGAGCTCTCCCTGGCCCTCGACAGCGGCGAGGCCGAACCGCTCCGGCTCACCGTCCCCCGCGAGTCCCGCCTGACCGTCGTCGCCGGTGAGGAAAGCCGGATACCGAAGGGCGTCCCCCACGCGGTCACCGTCCGGTCGACCTCCGGTCCCGAAGTGGTCGTCGAGCGGACGATCGACGGGGCCTCCCCCAGCCCCCGCACCGGCCTCTCGATCGCCCTGGGGGCCCGGCTGCCGGCCAAGCGGTGGGCCATGGCCGCCGGCGCGGCAGACGACGCCACCGACCAGTGGGTCGTGGTCCTGAACCCCGGCGACCGGCCGGCATTCGTCACCCTCAGCCTGCTGGCCGACGGGGCGCCGGTCACCGTCGGCAGCCTCTCATCCATCGAGATCCGGCCCGGCCAGCGCCGGGCCTTCAACATCAACCCCCTGCTCAAGCGGGCCACCACACCCCTGCTCGTGGTCGCCACCGAGCCGGTCGTGGTCGAGCGCGACCTCTACAGGCTGAAGGCGCCGGGGCTGGTCATGAGCCCGGCGATCCCGCTCCGGTAAGGGCGAGGGAGGGCGCGCCGGAGGGGGGCCCGGGCTCCCGGCCTCCCCCTCCGCAATCCGCCGCCCGGCCGACCCACAGATCGTGGCAAGTTTCCCGGGCCCGATCAATAGGTGAAATGCTCACCTACTTCGGGGCGGCGATACTGGGCCGGTGGAACGCTTCGTGCTGGCCGCCGCCGTGGTGGTGCTGGCCGCGGTGATCGCCGTGGTGGTGGAACGCCGGCGCCCCGAGGCGCCGACCGCCGGCAACTGGGCCGTCCCGGCCCAGCTCGACCGGGCCGACTTCACCCGGCCCGACGCCCCGTGGCTGGTCGCCGTCTTCACCTCGGCCACCTGCGACTCCTGCGCCCAGGCCGTGGCGCGGGCCAGGGTCCTGGCCAGCGACGCCGTGGCCGTGGAGGAAGCCGAGGTGAAGGCCCGACCCGATCTCCACAAGCGCTACCACATCGACGCGGTGCCGATCACCGTCATCGCCGACCACGAGGGCGTGGT
>Ga0247708_1000061_pt1 | contig 27729 bp, 30 predicted proteins | sample 42W_NmetaG_FD_189040 | JGI IMG/M metagenome (GOLD analysis project Ga0247708, IMG submission 189040) | Soil microbial communities from hillslope of Landscape Evolution Observatory, University of Arizona, Oracle, AZ, United States - 4-2-W_N | ecosystem: Engineered > Artificial ecosystem >...
GGAGGTCGGCCCAGCGGGCCGGCCGCACGCGCAGAAAGGGGTCGGCGCCCGGCGGTGTGGCGTCGCGGGCCAGGTCACCGCCGTCCCCGGTCCGCGTACCAGCCAGCCTCGCTGGCGCTCGTTCCTCGGAGATCTTCACGGTGGACCACCCATTGCTCGGAGCATCACCTACTTCGACGCTCTGGCTGAGGTACTTGAGCGGCCAAGACGGGTGCTACCACCCTTTTCGCGCGAACGCGCTGGTCGTAGTGTCCGTTTCGCGGCGATATCGGAGCGGGTGCCCCGGCGGCCGCACTGGGCGTGAAACCCGCCCGAGGAGGAGGGTTGGCGATGAGTCCTACTGGCGCGCGCTTCCATCTCAAGCTGGACAAGGCGACACTCGGGAGCCATGACCCCGAGATCGGCAAGGTGCAGCAGTTCCTCACCCGTTTCGGGTACCTGACCGAGACGATCGAACCGGAGACGCTCGACACCCCGACGTCGGAGGCGCTCCGCACGTTCCAGCGGGTGATGGGCATCGAGGAGACCGGCGAGCTGGACGGCTCCACGGCCACCGCCCTGGAACTGCCCCGCTGCGGCACCCCCGACCTGGGCGTGATCGAGCGGCTGGCCGGCGGCGAGTCGGGGAGCTTCGTGCTCCGCGGGTGCAGCTACGCCAAGACCACCCTCACCTTCCGGTTCGTGTCGGGCACCGGCGACATCGCCGGCACGACCGAGCAGGGGGCCGTCCGCAACGCCTTCGCCACCTGGGCCCGGGCCCTGTGCGGGGTCCGGTTCGAGGAGCGGGCCAGCGGTGCCGTGGACTTCGAGATCGGCTGGTTCGCCGGCAACCACGGCGACGGGTCGAACTTCGACGGCGTGGGCAACGTGCTCGCCCACGCCTTCTACCCGCCGCCCTGCGGCGGCGCCCATGCCGGCGAGATGCACTTCGACGAGGCCGAGACGTGGAGCCTCACCGGCGCCGGGGGCACGTTCGACACCGAGACCGTCGCCCTCCACGAGATCGGCCACCTGCTGGGCCTCGACCACTCGGCCGTCGCCGGCGCGGTGATGGCCCCCAGCTACGGCGGTCCCCGCCGGGCCCTGACCCAGGACGACATCGACGGCGTCCGCCGCCTCTACCCGTTCCTCTGCCGCCGCGGCGACAGCGGCGCCCAGGCCGGCTTCGTCTCCGAGATCGCCGCCGCCCGCCACGCCGAGCACCAGATCGTCACCGCGGTCCGGACCCAGGCGGGCACGCTGAAGCTCATCGCATGGAACGTGGGGCCGAACGGCGCCATCACCCGCACGGGCGACAGCGGGGACCAGGCGGGGGCGGCCACATCGATCGCTATCGCCCGCAACGGCGCCTCGTCCCGTTTCGTCACCGCCTGCCGCACCGGGAGCGGCAACCTCCGCCTCATCGCCTGGAACCTGAACGGGGCCGGGAGCTCGGTCACCCGCCTGGGCGACAGCGCCGACGCCGCCGGCGAGGCCACGGTGATCAGGATCGTGTCCACCGGCAACAACCGGTTCGTCACCGCCTGCCGGACCAGCAACGGGAAGCTCAAGCTGATCGGCTGGCGGCTGCACGACAATGGCTCGGTGAGCCGCCTGGCCGACAGCGGCGACCAGGCCGGCGGGGTGAGCGACATCAGCCTCGTCGACCTCCCCGGCAACCGGGTGCTGACCGCGGTCCGGACCGAGAGCGGCTCGCTCAAGCTCATCACATGGAGCGTGGGCGACGGCGCGATCTCCCGCCTCGCCGACAGCGGGGAGCAGGCGGGGGCGGCGACGATGATCCGGGCGGTCGTCGACCAGGCCGGCCACGTCGTGACCGCGGTGCGGGCCGGCGACGGCAGCCTGAAGCTCATCACCTGGGCCATCGCCGCCGGCGGCGCCGTCAGCCGCCTGGCCGACAGTGGCTCGCTGGCGGGGGTGACCGAGGGCCACGGCATCTCCACGGCCGGCGGCCGGGTGGTGACGCCCGTGCGCACCGACGGCGGCAACCTCAAGGTCATCGTCTGGCAGACCGCGGCCAACGGCAGCGTGACCCGGGTCGGCGACAGCGCCAACCTGGCGGGGAGCGCCAGCCTGCCCACCGGCTGCGAGGCGCTCACCGGGGCGCCCCCGATCGTGACCAGCGTGCGGACCTCCACCAACTCGCTCAAGCTGATCTCGTGGAGCATGCCCTGAGCGAGCCGGCTCCGGCCGTCCACCTCCTCGTCGGCAACCAGAGCTTCGAGGTCGACCCGGTCGACATCGAGGTGACCGTCGACGGGGAGGTGGTGGCGTCCGGGGAGTTCTCGGTGGAGGGCGACCAGCCGCCCCAGCACAACTGGCGGCGCTACGACCTGTCACTCCCGGCCGGCGAGCACGTCCTGTCCGCATCCTCGGGCCGCGGGGGCGTGCGGTCGGAGGTCGTCTTCGACGTCCCCGACGTCCAGACCGTGACCGTCGCCTTCTGGCACGGCGACCGCCCCGGCGGGGGCGGCCGGGGTGGCTTCTTCACCGTCGACGCGGGAGGGGGAGCGCCGGCCACCATGTGAGGCCCGGCAGGTGACGTTCGGCCCTGGCCGGGCTCGGCGGCGTCGCGCACGATCGAAGCGAACAGATCGATCGAAAGCTGCGTGGTGCGCATGTGGGGTCGTCGGGCGCCGGTGGTGCTGGCCGGGGCGCTCGGCGTGGCCGGCGCCGTCCTCCTGGCCGCCGTCGTGGCGATCAACGACGACGATCCCGTGCAGGTCGTGACCGCGCCGGCGACGACCGCCGCCCCGCCGGCCACGACCGTCCCGGCCACCACCACTTCCACCAGGCGCCCGACCACCACCCGCCCGCCGACCACCACCACGACCGCTCGCCCGGCGCCGGCGACGACCGCGCCCCCGCCGACGACCACGACGACCGCGGTCGTGTACCCGCCGGGGACGCTGGGCCCCGGGGCCAGCGGGCCGGAGGTGGTCGCCCTCCAGGAGCGGCTGGTGGCCCTCGGCTACTGGCTGGGCGCGGTCGACGGCGTGTACGGGGCCTCGACGGTCCATGCCGTCGTGGCCTTCCAGAAGTCGGTGTCGATGGGGCGCGACGGCGTGGCCGGCCCGGCGACCCTCCAGCGGCTGGCGTCGGCCACCAGGCCCGTCGCCCGCAGCGGTGGGGGCCGGGTGATCGAGGTCGACCTCGAACGGCAGATCCTGCTGGTGGTCGCCGGCGGCCAGGTCGAGTGGGTCATGGACGCGTCCACCGGCAGCGAGCCCGGCACCACGCCCACCGGCCAGTTCGCCGTGTACTACCAGGTCGACGGGCTCGACCCCGGGCCGCTCGGCGTGCTGTACCGCCCGAAGTACTTCATCCGGGGGGTGGCCGTCCACGGCTACCCCAACGTGCCGCCCTGGCCGGCGTCCCACGGCTGCGTCCGGGTGACCAACCCGGTCATGGACTGGCTGTGGACCAGCGGCGCCATGGCCATGGGCACCCCCGTCTGGGTCTACTGATCGAGGAGGTCGCCATGCCCCCGCACTGCGATTCCGTCGACGGCCCGGTCGTCCGGGCCGCCCGCGCCGCCCTCGACGCCGAGGACGTCGACGCCGTCCTGCCCTACGTCCACCCGCCCGGGGAGGAGGAGGTCCGGCAGGCCTTCGACCTGGTGGCCAAGGCCCGGCGCCTGGGCCCCGAGGCCGCCGATGTGGCCGACCGGTGGTTCTTCGAGACCGTCGTGCGGGTCCACCGCGCCGGCGAGGGCCAGCCCTTCACCGGGCTCAAGCCGGCCGGGCTCGATGTCGGCCCCGTCATCCCGCTGGCCGAGGAGGCGATCGGCACCGGCTCGCCCGAGGGGCTGGTGGCCTTCCTGGTCGGCGCGGTCGAGGCCGAGGCGCGCCGGCGCTTCACGGCCGTCGAGGCGGCCGAGGCCCACGCCGGCGAGGGCGTGGCCGCGGCCCGGGCCCACGTGGAGGCCATGCTCGGCCTCCAGGTGTGGTCCCACCACCTGTACGCCGCGGTGCGGGGGGCGGGCCATTAGCGTTCGGGCTACCTTCGGCGCATGTCCGAGGTGAACAGGGCGGCGCTGGCCGCCGCGGTGGAAGCCTGGAACGCCGGCGACGGCGAGCGGTACCTGGAGCTGTACGACCCCGCCGCCGTCCACCACGGCCTCAGCCCCGAGCCCCTCGACATGGGGGCCAACCGGGGGTTCTACGAGGCGACGTGGGCCGCCTTCCCCGGATCGCAGCTCACGGTTGACGACGTCGTGGCCGAGGGGGACAAGCTGGCCGCCCGGTTCCACCTCTCCGGCGAGCACCACGGCGACTTCATGGGCGTCCCGGCCACCGGCCGGCCGTTCGTCCTCAACGGCCACACGATCATGCGCTTCCGCGACGGCCGGGTGGTCGAGCGCTGGACGACGGGCGACCTGCTCGGCCTGATGGTCCAGCTGGGCGCGCTCCCGCCCCCGGCCGCCTGAGCGGGGCCCGCTACAGGTCGAGGCGCTTCGGCAGCTCCTGGCTGTACTCGGGGAAGTACCGGGGGATGATGGCCAGGGAGAACTCGGGGAGGATCGACGAGGCGGGCTCGCGCTCGAGCAGGAAGTTGAACGACTCTCGCACGACGCTCTCCTCGTCGGCGCCCTCGATGTCCCAGCCGGACAGGAGCGACTGGGGCACGATCACGCGGTGCGACGTCGTCTCCCCGTTCTGGTTCACCTGCACCCCGAACTCGTGCGGTCCTGAAGGTGTGATGCTGATCCCAGTCACTGCCGGTCGGTACCTCCTCGGCGGTTCAGGGTAACTCCGCCGGATGCCGTCGACTGCACCGTCGCCACCGTGGTGGCAGGCCGCCGTCCTGTACCAAGTGTACCCACGGTCCTTTCTCGATACGACGGGCGACGGCATCGGCGACCTGGAGGGAATCCGCTCGAAGCTGGCCTACCTGCGGTGGCTCGGCGTGGACGGGGTGTGGCTGTCGCCGATCTACGAGTCGCCCATGGCCGACTTCGGCTACGACGTGAGCGACCACTGCGCCGTCGACGCGGTCTTCGGCGGCTTCGACCACTTCGACCGTCTTCTGGCCGACGCCCACGGCCGGGATCTCCGTCTCCTGCTCGACTGGGTGCCCAACCACACGAGCGACCGCCACCCCTGGTTCCTGGAGTCCCGGGCGTCGCGGGACTCGGCCAAGCGGGACTGGTACTTCTGGCGGGACGGCCGGGGGCCCGGGGAGCCGCCGAACAACTGGCGGGCCGCCTTCGGGGGCCGGGCCTGGACGTGGGACGCCGCCACCGGCCAGTGGTACCTGCACCTCTTCCTCCCCAGCCAGCCCGACCTGAACTGGGCCCACCCCGGCGTGGTCGAGGCCATGCACGGGGTGCTGCGCTTCTGGCTCGACCGGGGCGTGGACGGCTTCCGGGCCGACGTCGTCCACCTGATCGGCAAGGACCCGACCCTGCCCGACCAGCCTCCGGAGCTGGCCGAGATCGACCTGGTCGGCGTGCACGACCACCCCTCCGCCCACCCCCTGCTGCGGGGCATCCGCGGCGTGCTCGACGCCTACCCCGGCGAGCGGGTCATGGTGGGCGAGGTCAACCTCGGGTCGCCGGACCTGCTGGCCCCCTACTACGGCGCGGGCGACGAGCTGCACATGGTGTTCAACTTCTCGCTGCTGCGGGCGCCGTGGGACGCGGCGGCGTGGGCGGCGCGCATCGCCGAGTCCGACGCCGCCCTCACCCCCTCCGGCGCCTGGCCGGTCTGGGTCCTCTCCAACCACGACACGCCCCGGCACCGGACCCGGTACGGCGAGTCGGAGGCACGGGCCCGGGTGGCGGCCACCGTCCTGCTCACCCTCCGGGGCACCCCGTTCCTCTACGCCGGCGAGGAGCTGGGGCTGGCGGACGCGGTGATCCCCGACGACCGGCGGGTCGACCCCGGCGGGCGCGACGGCTGCCGGGCGCCGATCCCCTGGGACGACCGGCCGGGGCACGGCTGGGCCGGGGAGCCGTGGCTGCCGTGGCCGCCGGAGCCAGGGGTGCGCAACGCGGCGGCGCTCACCGCCGACCCCTCGTCGATCCTGCACCTGTACCGGCGGCTGCTGGCCTGCCGGCGGGCCTCGCCCGCCCTGCACGAGGGCACCTGGCGGCCCCTCGGCGCACCCGACGGGGTGCTGGCCTACGAGCGGGCTTCGGGTCCCGACGTCCGCCAGGTCTGGGCCAACTTCGAGGAGGGCGACGTCCGTTGCCCCGCGCTGGGCGGCTGGGTCGTCGACGTGAGCACGCTGGGCCGGGCCGAGGGGCAGTCCTGGGACGGTCGGCTGGAGGGCACCGAGGCGGTCGTCCTGCGACCGGCGGGGTAAGTACCCGGGCATGCACGAGCGCTGGTACAAGCAGGCCGTCATCTACTGCCTCGACGTCGACACGTTCCAGGACTCCAACGGCGACGGCAACGGCGACCTCGCCGGGCTCACCAGCCGGCTCGACTACCTGGCCCGGCTGGGCGCCACCTGCCTGTGGCTCAACCCCATCCACCCCGGCCCGAACCAGGACGACGGCTACGACGTCACCGACTTCTACGGCGTCGACCCCAAGCTCGGCACGCTGGGCGACTTCACCGAGCTCGTCCACCAGGCCCACAATCGCGGCCTGCGGGTGATCATCGACCTGGTCGTCAACCACACCTCCGACCAGCACCCCTGGTTCCGCTCAGCCTGTGCCGACCCTGCGTCGCCCTACAGGGACTGGTACGTGTGGTCCAAGGACGAACCGTCGGACCGCCATCAGGGCATGGTGTTCCCCGGGGAGCAGCACGAGACGTGGACCTGGCACGAGGAGGCGGGCGCCTGGTACTACCACCGCTTCTACGACCACCAGCCCGACCTCAACATCGCCAACCCCGAGGTCCGGGCCGAGGTGCGCAAGATCATGGCCTTCTGGCTCCAGCTCGGCGTGTCGGGGTTCCGCATGGACGCCGCCCCGTTCATCATCGAGCTGACCCGGCCGGACGAGCCCGAGGCCCGCAAGGAGTACGGGTACCTGCGGGAGTTCCGCGAGCTGCTGTCGTGGCGGCGGGGCGACGCGGTGATCCTGGCCGAGGCCAACGCCGAGCGCGACGAGCTGGTGGAGTACTTCGGCGACGGCGACCGGCTGCCCATGCTGTTCAACTTCCTGCTCAACCAGCGCCAGTTCCTGGCCATGGCCCGCAGCGACGCAGCGCCGATCGTGGCCGCCCTGGAGGCGGCGCCCGCCATCCCCGACACCTGCCAGTGGGCCACGTTCCTGCGCAACCACGACGAGATCGACCTCGGCCGGCTCAGCGACCGTGAGCGGGCCGACTGCTTCGCCGCCTTCGGGCCGGAGGAGACGATGCAGCTCTACGGGCGGGGGATCCGCCGCCGCCTCGCCCCCATGCTCGGGAACGACCGGCGGCGCATGGAGATGGCGTACAGCCTCCAGGTCACCCTGCCGGGCACGCCCGTCCTCCGCTACGGCGAGGAGATCGGCATGGGCGACGACCTGTCGCTCCCCGAGCGCGACGCCATCCGCACCCCGATGCAGTGGTCGGCGGGCCCCAACGCGGGCTTCTCCCGGGCGCCGGCCGAGCAGCTTCGCCGGCCGGTCATCGCCACGGGGGAGTTCGGCTACGAGCGGGTCAACGTGGAGGCGCAGCGGCGGGACCCCGAGTCCCTCCTGCACTGGATGGAGCGGATGCTCCACAACCTGCGGGAGTGCCCGGAGTTCGGCGTCGGCACCTGCGCTCCGGTCGACACCGGAGAGCCGGCCGTCCTCGCCATGCGCTACGAGGCCCCGGGCGGGGTGGTGCTCGCCGTGCACAACCTCTCGGACCGCACATGCACACTGGACCTGGGCGCCCAGCCGGGCGCCGAGGGGGATCCGGTGGAGGTGTTCGCCGACCAGCGCTACGAACCGGCCGGGCCGGAGCTCAAGGGCCTGGCCCTGGCCGGGTACGGCTACCGGTGGATCCGGCTCCGCGAGACCCCTGGGCGCTGATCTCAGCCGGCCGGGCGGAGGCCGCCGAAGAACCGCCAGATCGTGGCCGTGGCGTCCAGGGCGCCGTTGGCCGGGCCCAGCCCCGACGCGAACCAGATGTGGCCGCCGCCCTGGACGGTGACCAGGCTGACCGCGCTGCCGTTGCGGCACCCGCCCCAGGATTCGGTCGTGACCGGCCCGTCGACCCGGGGCGGTGCGGCGGCCGGGCAGCCGTTCCAGTCCGCCCACTGCCGGGCCATGTCGCGCGTCGCCGTGTACGGCGCCGAGCCTGCGGCCTCGGGCGCGTCCGGCTTCCCGCCGAGGTAGGGGATCAGCGGGTCGTCGGTACCGTGGATCTCGAGCACGGAGACCGGACGCGACGGCTGGCACCCCGGGTGGACGACCGCCCCGGCCACCGAGCCGACGGCGGTGACCCGGTCGGCGTGCTCGCAGGCGAACCGGTAGGCCATCATCGCCCCGTTCGACACGCCGGTGAGGAACACGCGGGACGGGTCGACGGGGTAGCCGGCCAGGAGCTCGTCCAGGACGCGACCGATGAAGCCGACGTCGTCAGGGTTGCGCCGGGGTGCGCTGCCGCAGCAGGTGCCGGCGTTCCAGGCCTTCATCGTCGCCTCCGGGTAGGCGACGATGAACCCGCCCTCCGCCGCCTCCCGGTCGAAGAGCGTCGCCCGCACGATGTCGTCGATGCTGCCGTTCCCGCCGTGGAGGACCACGACCAGCGGCGCCGGCCGGGAGCGGTCGAGGGTGGGCGGCACGAAGACCCGGTACGGCCGGCTGAGGCCGTCGATGGCGATCTCTCCATGCTGCACGGGGGCCGGAGGCGGCGAGGAGTCCTCGCCGCCCCCGCCGCAGGCCGCGGCGAGCAGGACCATGCCGAGGGCCAGGGACCTTCGCACGAGCTGCGCCACCGTCACCCCTTCCCGCCGGCCGGTGTGCATCGTACCGGGCCGAGGCGGGCAGGAACGGGTGTGATGGCCGATGGACGGATGCTGTGGAAGGCGGTCGGCTCGCTCAGCGGGGTGGCCGCGGGTTGGTCGACCCGTGCCCTCCTGCGGGCGGGCTGGCGGCGGACTCGGGGCGGCGACCCGCCGGCCAACCCGGCGGCGCCGGGCACCGCCTGGTCGGAGGCGCTGATCTGGGCCGCGGCGTCGGGCGTGGCCATCGCCGTGACCCGGCTGGTGGCCCAGCGGGGCGCGGCCGAAGCGTGGAGGGCGACCACCGGCAGGTACCCTGCCGGCATGGAGTCCGTCACGCCGTGACTGGAATCGCGCCCGAGGTCGTGGGCACCGACGTCGACGACGGCGACGACGACGATCTGGCCCACTACGCCCGCAACGACGAGCTGGCCGCGGCCCGCAAGCAGGGGCGCGCGGTGAAGGCACTGTGCGGGACGCTGTTCCACCCCCACGCCGACCCGGCCAAGCTGCCGGTCTGCGTGGTCTGCCAGGAGCTGGCCGCCGGCTACCGGCGGTAAGCCCTGCCTACCTCCGCGCGTCCGGGTCGCGGCTCATGAGGAGGCCCCCGTAGGCCACGAGCAGGCCGGACAGCAGGCCGAGGTAGGCGCCGACGGACAGGTACGACGTCTCGAGGGACAGCTTCCACGCCAGGAGGCCGAGCACGGCCAGGCCCGCCGCCGGCTGCAGCCGCACCAGCACCGGATTGACCCGCTGGTTCGAGTAGCGGCTCAGCAGCACCTGGGCCACCATCCCGATGGCGACGAGGAAGGCCAGGGTCCCCTGCAGCGAGTTGGGCTCCTGCAGCCCCGTGCGGGTCGGGTCACCCCCGGTGAAGACGAAGAAGCCGGCAGGAAGCCTGTGCCAGGGGAAGGCGGCCAGATTGAGGAGCAGGAAGCCGCCGGCCAGCACCACGAAACGTTCACCCCTGGTCAGCCTGCTGAGGTCCATCGCTCCTCCCGGAAAGGTGGCCCAACCATGCCACGAAGGAAGATACGGTGCGGGTGATGCGCATCGGCGTACTCGCCTCCGGAGGGGGGACCAACCTGGAGGCGATCCTGCGGGCCGGCCTGCCCGTGGCCGTCGTCGTGGTCGACCGACCGTGCGGGGCCACCGCCGTCGCCGAAGCCGCCGGCATCCCCTTCCGCGTCGTCCCCCGCCAGCCCGACCGGGTGGCGTTCACTCACGCCGTGGTCGACGCCCTGGCCGAGCACGGCGTCGAGGTGGTCGTCATGGCCGGGTTCATGACGATCCTCGAGAAGCCCATCTTCGACGCCTTCGACGGCAAGGTGCTGAACACCCACCCGTCGCTGCTGCCCGCCTTCCGGGGCGCCCACGCCGTGCCCGACGCCCTGGCCGCCGGGGTGAAGGTGACGGGCTGCACCGTCCACGTCGCCACCCTCGAGGTCGACTGCGGGCCGATCCTGGCCCAGGAGGCGGTGCCCGTCCTCGAGGGCGACACCGCCGAGACCCTGCACGAACGCATCAAGGAGGTCGAGCACCGCTTGTACCCCGAGACCATCCGCCGGTTCATCTCATGACACAGCTCATCTCATGAGGGCCCTGCTCTCGGTCTACGACAAGACCGGGCTGGTCGACTTCGCCCGCGGCCTGGCCCGGCTGGGGTGGGAGCTGGTGTCGAGCGGGGGCACGGCCTCGGCCCTGGCCGAGGCGGGCATCGCCTGCACGCCGGTCGAGGAGGTGACCGGCAGCCCGGAGATGCTCGGCGGCCGGGTCAAGACCCTGCACCCCGCCATCCACGGCGGCATCCTCGCCGACCGTGACCGGCCGGAGCACCTGGCCGACCTGCTGGCCCAGAACATCGCCGCCATCGGGCTGGTGGTGTGCAACCTGTACCCGTTCACGTCCAAGCCCTCGATCGAGATGATCGACATCGGGGGGCCGACGATGGTGCGGGCCGCGGCCAAGAACCACGCCCACGTCGGCGTGGTGGTCGACCCGGCCGAGTACGCCGGCGTGCTGGAGGAGCTGTCCCGCGACGGCCTGCTGGGCCACGACACCCGCCGGCGCCTGGCCCGGGCCGCCTTCGCCCACACCGCCGCCTACGACGCGGCCATCGTGTCGTGGTTCGACCGGGGCACGGGCGAGGCGGACGGCGGCCTGCCGCCCACCATCGACCTGCGCCTGGAGCGCACGGGCGACGCCCTGCGCTACGGGGAGAACCCGCACCAGCGGGGCGCCCGCTACCGCCAGGCCGGCGTCCACAGCTGGTGGGACGACGTCGTCCAGCACGCCGGCCTGCCGCTGTCGTACCTGAACCTGTTCGACGCCGCCGCGGCCTGGGAGCTGGTCCACGACCTGGGCCCGAGCGGCCCCCTGAGCGGGCAGCCGGGCCCGAGCGGCCCCCTGAGCGGGCAGCCGGGCCCGAGCGGCCCCCTGAGCGGGCAGCCGGGCCCGAGCGGCCCCCTGAGCGGGCAGCCGGGCCCCCGGCCCGCGGTGGCCATCATCAAGCACGCCAACCCGTGCGGCGCCGCAGTGGCCGGCGACCTGGCCACCGCCTACCGCCTGGCCTACGAGTGCGACGAGAAGTCGGCCTTCGGCGGCATCGTCGCCCTCAACCGGCCGGTCGACGAGGCCACCGCCGCCGTCATGGTGGGCGCGGCCCAGGCCGACGTGGTCATCGCCCCCGGCTACGCCTCCGGCACCCTCGAGGCGCTGATCGCCAAGCGCAAGAACACCCGGCTGCTGCAGGCCCCACCGCCGGTCGACGGCCAGCTGCACGTCCGCCAGATCAGCGGGGGCTTCCTGGTGCAGGAGCCGTACCGCTTCGCCACCTCCCGGGCCGACTGGCGGGTGGTCACCCGCCTGGCCCCCACCGAGGAGCAGTGGGCCGACACCGAGCTGGCCTGGAAGCTGGCCGGCTACACCAAGTCGAACGCCGTGGTCCTGGTGGCCGGCGGCCAGGCCGTCGGCATCGGGGCCGGCCAGCAGAGCCGGGTCGACGCCGGGGAGATCGCGGCCCGCAAGGCCGCGGGCCGGGGCAAGGGCGGGGCGTGTGCCACCGACGCCTTCTACCCCTTCCGCGACGGGCTCGACGTGGCCGCCGCCGCCGGGGTCGGCGTGGTCATCCAGCCCGGCGGCGCCATGAGGGACAAGGAGCTGATCGAGGCGGCCGACGAGCTCGGCATCGCCATGGTCCTCACCGGCGAGCGGCAGTTCCGGCACTGATGCCCGCCGTCGTCATGTACGGGGCGCCGGTGGCCGAGGCGGTGCTGGCCCAGGTGGCGGAGGACGTGGCCAAGCTCGGCGCCCAGGGGGTCACGGTCGGGCTGGGCACCATCCTGGTCGGCGACGACCCGGCCAGCGCCGGCTACATCCGCAAGAAGCACGAGGCCTGCGCCGCGGTGGGCATCCGGTCGTTCCACCAGGGGCTGGCGGCCACCGCCACCCAGGAGGAGGTCATGGCCGCGGTCGCCGCCTTCAACGAGGACCCGGCGGTCGACGCCTTCCTCATCCAGAACCCGTTCCCCGGGGGCCTCGACTACAACGCGGCGATCACGGCCGTCGACCCGGCCAAGGACGCCGACGGCCTCCACCCCACGAACCTCGGCCTCCTCGCGCTTGGCGTGACGTCCGCCCCGCTCGCCTGCACGCCGGCCGGGATCGTGGCCATGCTCGCCCACTACGAGGTGCCGGTCGAGGGCCGCCACGTGGTGATCGTCGGCCGGGGCCCCACCATCGGCCGCCCGCTTTCCCTGCTGCTGTCGCAGAAGCGGGCGGGGGCCAACGCCGCGGTGACCGTGGTCCACACCGGCGTCCCGAACTGGGCCGACTACACCCGCACGGCCGACATCGTGGTCGGCGGGGCGGGCGTGCCGAACATGATCGGCCCGGGCGACGTGCGGCCCGGCGCCGCGGTCGTCGGCGCCGGCCTCACCTGGGAGGGCAAGCGGGTCCTCTCCGACGTCGACGAGTCGGTGGCCGAGGTCGCCGGCTGGTGCACCCCGCGGCTGGGCGGGGTGGGGCCCACCACCGTCGCCCTCCTCCTCGGCAACGCCGTAGGTGCGGCGAAGCGGCGGGTCGCGGCAGGCTGAGGGGCCATGACCCAGATCTCCCAGCTCCTGGAGAAGGGCACGACGTTCTCCTTCGAGTTCTTCCCGCCCAAGAACGACGCCGAGCAGGCCACCCTCGTGCGCACCCTGCGCGACCTCGAGCCGCTCAACCCGGCCTTCGTGTCGGTCACGTACCGGGGCGGGCGGGTGTCCCGCCAACGGACCCACGACCTGGTCGCCGGCATGATCCAGACCACCTCGCTGAACCCGATGGCCCACCTGACCTGCGTGGTCCACAGCCGCCTGGAGCTGGCCGAGATCCTCGTCGAGCTGCGCAAGGCGGGCGTCGACAACGTGCTCGCCCTCGGCGGTGACCCGCCGCCCGACGTGGCCGAGGCCGGCAACGCCGAGCTGACCCACGCCATCGAGCTGGTCCAGCTGGCCCGGGCCATCGGCGGGTTCTCCATAGGCGTGGCCGCCCACCCCGAGCTCCACCCCAACTCCCACGGCGACCGCGACCTCGACCGCCGCCACCTGGTGGCCAAGATGGAGCTGGCCGACTTCGCCATCACCCAGTTCTTCTTCCGGACGAGCGACTACCTCACCCTGGTCGAGGACCTGGACGCCCGGGGGATGTACAAGCCGGTGATCGCCGGCATCATGCCGATCACCAGCCTCTCGGGGGTGAAGCGCATGGCCCAGCTCAGCGGCTGCGAGGTGCCGCCCGAGGTGGTGGCCCGCGTCGAGGCGGTGGCCGACGACCCCGACGACGTGCGCCGGGTGGGGGTGGAGCTGGCCACGGAGCTCTGCCGCGACCTGCTGGACAACGGCGTGCCCGGCCTGCACTTCTACACGCTCAACCGGTCGACGGCGACGAGGGAGATCTACCGGAACCTCGGGCTGGAACCGGCGTAGCCGCCGGGGGTCACCGCGCCAGCTCCTGCTGGAGCGGCGTCGCGAACCTCGGCGTGACCCGGACGTCGCCCAGCCAGCCCTGGAGCCGGGCCGCCTCGGCGGCGACGGCCTCCCCCGCCTCCGCCCCGACGTCCTCCAGCAGCCGGAAGACGACCTCGCCGCTCCGGCGCTGGGCCCACCCGCCGACGGCCCGGCCGTCGTTCCAGACGGTGGGACCGGCGTTGCCGTTGGTGTCGAAGAGCATGCGGGCGTGGTCGCGCAGGTACCAGTTGCGCTGCTTCCAACCCATGACTGTCGGGTCGAGGCCGGGGAGGAACCCCACCCACGGCCCGGGGGCCGGCGTGGGCTCAAGGTCGCCGGCCAGGGCGATGCCCGGCTCGCCGTCGAGGTCCACGTCGACCACGTCCAGGGCGGCAAGCGCCTGCCTGACCTGGGCCACCGTGAGCCCGGACCACCACTTGAAGTCGGCGACGGTCGCCGGCCCGAACGCCCGCAGCCACCGCCCGGCCAGCTCGGCCCGGGCCTCCTCGGCGGTCGGCCGGGCCGCCGGCTCGGGCAACCACGACGACATCGGCGCCCACCGGTACTGGCTGCTGGTCCACCCGCCCCTCGGCCGGCCCCGGACGATGCGCTGCTCGGTCGAGAGGAGGAACAGGACCCGGGTGGTCAGGGTGATCTCCCCCTCCCACTTCGTCCCCCGGCCGACGAGGGTCTTGGTGCGGAGCCCGGGGACCAGCTTGGAGAGCTCGGCGCCGGTGGCCTCCCCCCGTTCGACGATGGCGGCCAGCGTCGCCTCTTCGAGGGCCCGCAGGTACCCGTCGGGGTCGGCGACGCCCGCCTGCGCGACCATCCCGGCCGTCCGCCGCCGCTCGGCCGCCACCAGGGCGTCGGTGCACGCGGCCTGGACCACGGGAACCATGGCCACCGGCAGCACGAACATCGTGCGCCGCATGCACAGCGTCCGCACCAAGACCCGGTCGTCGTAGAGCGCCTTCTCCAGGGGCGCCGTGCTCGGGTTGCGCATGCGGGCCGCGGCCGAGAGGAACACCGTCGCCGGATCGGTGGAGTGGAGGGCGACGAGCGAGTCGGCCAGCGCCACCATGTCGTCGGTCCGGCTGGCCGGCGCCAGCCGGTGGCGAAGCCCGAGGCGGGCCCGGCGCTCCTCCTCGGTCATCCGGACCATCGGCCCGGATGGTGCCACGCCTGGGTCAGGCGGCGCGGCGCTCGACCGCCGGCGGCGCAGCCTCGGCGGCCGGACGGGGCAGCTCGTGCACCTCGGCCACCTCGGCGGCCCGGGTCTGCCCGTAGAGGAGGCCGAAGACCCCGCCGACGTAGGGCCCGGCGACGACCGCCGGCCACCCGGCGGCCTGCACCGACGTGGAGAGGCCCTGCCCGGCGAGCAGGGTGGCGACGGCGATGAGGACGAAGACGGCCGGGATGCCGATCATCACGCCCAGCCGGACCGCCCGACCGGCCTCGTGCTCGTCGAGTTCCTGTCCCATCGCCGAACCTCCTGCTCGAAGCGGCTGCTGCCCCCAGCGGACTCCGCTCGCGGCCGGGGCGGCAAGGGCCGAAGGTCCCGACGATGGGGGCTAGCGTGACCGCCACACCTTGGCGAGGAGGTCGGCATGCGACGGATGCTGGTGCGGCGGTGGGCGCGGGCGGCGATGCTCCTGACCGCGACGTCCCTGGCGGTGGCGGGCCCGGCGACCTCGGCCACCGCGCCGAGCGGCCCACCGACCGCGGTGGGCCACGGAGGCGCGGCGACCACGGTCGAGCGGCTGGCGACGGACGCGGCCGTCCAGGCCCTGCGCCAGGGCGGGAACGCGGTCGACGCCGCGGTGACCGCGGCCGCCGTGCTGGGGCTCACCGAGCCGTTCTCCGCCGGCATCGGCGGCGGCGGGTTCATGGTGATCCACCGGGCCGGGGACGGGCTGGTGACCACCATCGACCACCGGGAGACGGCGCCGGCGGCCATGAGCCCCACGTCGTTCATGGATGCGGCCGGCCGCCCGCTCCCGTTCAACGACGCCCGGTACAGCGGGCTCTCGGCGGGGGTGCCGGGCACGGTCGCCGGTTGGGCCCTGGCCCTCGACCGCTACGGCACCTTCTCCCTCGCCCAGGCGCTGCGGCCGGCGACCCACCTCGCGGCGCGGGGCTTCGTCGTCGACCAGACCTTCGCCGACCAGGTCCAGCAGAACCTCGACTACTTCAACGACGTCCCGGCGACGGCCCGGCTCTTCCTCGACAGGGACGGCACGCCGCCCGACGTCGGCAGCGTCTTCCGCAACCCCGAGCTGGCCCGGACCTACGCCCGGATCGCCGCCCTGGGCCCGGCCGGCTTCTACCGGGGCCCGGTGGCCGACGCCATGGTCGCCACGGTCACCAGCCCGCCGCTCACCCGGGGCGCCAACCACACCTGGCGCCCGGGCGTCATGACGACCGCCGACCTGGAGGCGTACCAGGCCGTCGAGCGGGCGCCCACCCACGTCGACTACCGGGGCCTCGACGTCTACGGCATGGGCCCGCCCTCCAGCGGCGGATCCACCGTGGGGGAGGCGCTCAACATCCTCGAGGGCTTCGACCTGACCGGGACGGCCCGGGAGCGGGCGCTGCACCTGTTCCTGGAGGCGTCCCGGTTCGCGTTCGCCGACCGCAATGCCTACGTGGCCGACCCCGACTACTTCGACGTGCCCCTCCAGGGCCTGCTCTCCGAGGGCTTCGCCGCCCAGCGGCGGTCGCTCATCACCGAGCAGGCGGCCACCAGCCCCGTGCCGCCCGGCGACCCGTACCCCTTCGACGGCGGCCCGGCCACCGCGGGGGAACCCTCGGCCACCGTCACCCGCTCCGGTTCCACGACCCACCTGAACACATCCGACCGGCACGGCAACGTGGTCGCCTACACCTTCACCATCGAGTCAACCGGAGGCAACGGGATGGTGGTGCCGGGGTGGGGCTTCCTGCTCAACAACGAGCTGACCGACTTCAACTTCGACTCGACGACCCACCCCAACCGGGTCGAGGGCGGCAAGCGGCCCCGCAGCTCCATGGCGCCGACCGTCGTGCTGCGGGACGGCGCGCCCGCCTACGCGGTCGGCTCGCCGGGCGGCTCGATGATCATCACGACCGTCCTGCAGATCCTCGTGGAGCGGATCGACCTCGGGCGGTCGCTGCCGGACGCCATCGCTGCGCCCCGGGCCAGCCAGCGCAACACGGCGGCCACCAGCGCCGAGCCGGCGTTCATCGCCTCCCCGGAGGCGCGGGCGTTGGAGGCGCGCGGGCACCGGTTCACGCCTACCGCCGAGATTGGAGCGGCCAGCGCCATCGAGTTCCTCGCCCGCGGCGGGGTGCTGGCCGCGGCCGAGCCCGTGCGCCGGGGCGGGGGGAGCGCAGCCGTCGAGCGCCCGTGACGCGCTTTAGCCGTGGGCGCGCTCCGCCCCGTGCGTCGGGCTGGGGGCAGGGTCGTCCTTCGGTGTGCGGATACCATCGAGCACGGTGTGCGCCTGCTGGTCCACCATGCGCGTGAACAGCTGTTGGGCGTACCCGAAGACCAAGGCCCAGGCGATGATCTGGCCCGAGGAGTCCAGGGCGCTGAGCCCGGGGATGAACTCGCCCCGCATCAGGAGCAGGCCGAGCACGGCGGTCATGGCGCCGGTCGGCAGCTTGAGCAGGGCGAGGGCCACCGGGAGGCCGTAGCGCTCGGACGAGCCCCGGATGTTGCGGATCGCCGCCGCGGCGGCGACGGCGGCGGCGGCCAGCCCCACCGCCTCTACGGCCAGCAGGTCCAGCGGCGATACCGCCTTGCGGAGGGCGCCGTCGACGGCCGCCAGCGAAGGGCTCGAGTCCGCCAGGGTCCGCCCGACCTCCAGCTGGCCGGTCGGGCAGACAACCGTGACCTCCCCGCCCGCCTCCGGCTGGAAGCACAGCGGGATCATGGCCGGCTCGAGGGCGCCCATGACCGCGAAGCCACCGACCAGCAGGGTCAGCAGGATCGTGGTCGCCACGACGACGTTGCGGAAGCTGTGCAGCCGGATCTGCTCCCGCAGGGCGGCCGAGCTGGCCGCCCGCATGGCGCAGACGATCTTCGCCCGTTCCAGCTCCACCTCGTGCCATTTCTCCTCCACGGAGAGCTGGGTCGCCGGGGGCTGGGTGGTGTCCGGCTCCTTCACGCCGACCCTCGTGGCGATGCTCTCGAAGTGCTTCCGGCGGGCGTCCGAGGGGCGGAGGTGGCACTCCACGTGGTTGAGGACGCTGGGCAGCTGACCCAGGACGTAGCGCGGGGGCGCCACCTGCATGAGGTGCGCCTCCGCGGCGTCCAGGTTGCTCATGGCCCGCTCGACGCGCGCCGCCTTGTGTGGCAGCCGGAACCAACCCCGGTTCTCCGCCGCATCCCGGGCGGCGGCGATGTGGAGCGCGACGGCCTTGACCAGATCCTCCCGGTCGGGGGCGGCCCTCGTGGCCCCGTCGGCCATTGTGCTGCGTAGGATCCAGCCGCTCAGCGCCTCGAGCTCCTTGGCCCGGGTCAAGGTCGCCTCCCGCCAGCCGGCGCTGACCGGCCCGCCGACCGGTTGGGCCGAGATCTGGTCGACCCCGTCGTCGAGCCGCTCCTGCAGGATCGTCGCCGTCGCCGTCATGTCAGCAAGAGGCGCCGACGAGCGCCCGTGATACCCGACGGGCGCGAAGATGCGCCCATGCGCCTGGCCCAGGTCAACGTCGCCCTGGCCCGGGCGCCGCTCGACGACCCGGTGATGTCGGGGTTCGTCAAGGCCGTCGACGACGTGAACTGGCTGGCCGAGAAGAGCCCGGGCTTCGTCTGGCGGCTCCTGCCCCAACACGGTCACGTGACCTTCGGCACGTTGGATGGCGACGAGGTGATCGTCACCGTGTCGGTCTGGCGGGATTACGCGGCGCTGCAGAAGTACGTCTACCGCAGCGCCCACGGGCTGTTCATGGGCAAGCGGGGCCGGTGGTTCGTGCCCCTGGGCGGCTTCACCACGGCGATGTGGTGGATCGACGCCGACCACCGGCCGACGGCCGACGAGGCGCTCGACCGGCTGCGGCACCTGCGCCTCCACGGCCCCAGCGCCCACGCGTTCTCGCTGCGCCGGCAGTTCGACCCCGAGGGAGCGCCCGAGCTGCGGTGAGGACCGACCAGCGCAACCGGGCCCAGCGGCTGGCGGCGATCCTCGAGCGGGACGGCGACACCTGCGTGTGGTGCGGGCGCCGGTTCGACGGGCTGGTGGGGGCGACCACCGAGCACCTGGTGCCCCGGCTCAAGGGCGGGCCGTCGTGGCTGGACAACGAGGTGGCGGCCTGCCGGCGGTGCAACGGCCAGCGGGGCCACGCCACCCTCGGCGACTGGGCGGACGAGTGCGAGCGGCGAGGGTGGCTGGTCGACCGGGCCCGGCTGGTCCGGACGCTCGAGCGCCTCCAGGTGGCGATCCTCGAACGGGGCGGCCAGCGCCGAGCCCGCCCATGGCTGGCCTCCCAGCTCCGGCGTCTCCGTCCCCGAGGGGTGGGGCGCGGCAGGATGGGGTGATGGCGCTGGGCGGGCTGGTCGGGTACTTCCGGGTCGACGAGCGCGGCTCCGACGTGCGCACGGAGCTGCGGGGCGGCCTGGCCACCTTCTTCACCATGGCCTACATCGTGGTCCTGAACCCGATCATCCTGGCCGGGGCGGCCGACGTGAACGGGCGCCAGCTCGACATCGGACAGGTGGCCAGCTCCACCGCCCTGGTGGCCGCGGTGATGACGATCCTCATGGGGATCGTCGGCCGCTACCCGTTCGCCGTCGCCGCCGGGCTCGGCCTCAACGCGGTCGTCGCCTTCCAGCTGGCCAGCCAGATGTCGTGGCCGGCGGCCATGGGGATCGTCGTCCTGGAGGGGCTGCTGATCACCGCCCTCGTCCTCACGGGGGTCCGCCAGTCGGTGTTCGACGCGGTCCCGCTGGCCCTCAAGAACGCCATCGCCGTGGGCATCGGCCTGTTCATCGCCTTCATCGGCTTCGTGGACGCCGGCTTCGTGCGACGGGTGCCGGACGCAGCCAACTCGCCCGTCCCGGTCGGCCTGGGCGTCGGGGGGCGGCTGGTCGGGTGGCCCATGCTCGTCTTCGTGGTCGGGCTCCTGGTGACCCTGATCCTCGTCGTCCGCAAGGTCCGGGCCGCCATCCTGATCAGCATCGTGGGCACGACCCTCTTCGCCATCGTGCTCAACGCCATCGTCGACGTGAGCGCCCAGATCGCCCCCGGCCAGCCGTACAACCCGCGGGGCTGGAGCCTCAACGTGCCGTCGTGGCCCGACAAGGTGGTCTCGGCGCCCGACTTCGGCCTGCTGGGGGAGTTCAGCCTCTGGGGCTCGTTCGACGCGGTGGGCGTGATCAGCGCCCTGCTCCTCGTCTTCACCCTCATGCTGGCCGACTTCTTCGACACCATGGGCACGGTGGTGGGCGTGGGAGCGCAGGGCGACCTGCTCGACGACGAGGGCAGGCTGCCCGGAGTGGGCCCCGTGCTCCTGGTCGACTCGCTGGCCGCCGCAGCCGGGGGCGCGGCGTCGGCCTCGTCGAACACGACGTACATCGAGTCGGCGGCCGGGGTCGGCGACGGCGCCCGCACCGGGCTGGCCAGCGTGGCCACCGGCGTGCTGTTCCTGGGGGCGCTGTTCCTCACCCCGCTGGTGACCGTCGTCCCGTACGAGGCGGCATCGCCCGCGCTCGTGGCCGTGGGGTTCCTGCTCATGACCAGGGTCAAGGACATCCCCTGGGACGACTACGCCCTGGCCGTCCCGGCCTTCCTGACCATCGTGCTCATGCCGTTCACGTTCTCCATCACCAACGGGATCGGCGCCGGCTTCGTCTCCTACGCCCTCCTGCGGCTGGTGAGCGGCCGGGCCCGCGAGGTCCACCCCCTGCTGTGGGTGGTGGCCGCCCTGTTCGTCGTCTACTTCGGCATCGAGATCGTGGAGCAGGTCACCGGGGTCAAGTGACACGGATAGCGTGACAGCCATGGCGGACGACGACCTGCGCAACCTGGCCGAGGAGTACTGGGAGACCCTGCTCGAGGCCAACCCGTCGACGGCCACCCTGCTCGGCGACCACCGCTTCGACGACCGGCTGGAGGAGCTGTCGGCCGCGGCCGAGCAGGAGCTGCGCCGGCGGTGGGTCGGCTTCCGCGACCGGGCCCACGGCGTCGCCCTCGACCAGCTCGACGACGACGACCTGGTGACCCACAGCGAGCTGCTGGCCCAGGTCGACGACGCCATCGACGCCGTGGACCGCAAGCTGGTCGAGCTGCGGTCGGACCAGATGACCGGGTTCCACATCGAGCTCCTCCAGTCGACCCCCGTGCTGGCCGCCCCCGACGAGAAGTCGGCCGCCATGCTCGTGGAGCGGTTCCGGCAGATCCCCCGGGCCCTCGGGGAGGCGGCGCAGCGGTTCCTCGACGGTGCGGGCGCCGGGCGGACGCCGGCCGCCGTCTGCGTCACCCGGTCGCTCAACATGGTGGAGGGCTACCTGTCGTCGCCCCTCGACGCCGACGTGTTCGCCACGGTGGCCGCCCCGCCGGGCTGGGACCGCACCGAGCTACGGCGGGTCGTCGAGGAGGAGGTCCGGCCGGCCTACCGGAAGCTGGCCCGGACCCTGCGCGACGAGCTGCTCCCCCAGGCCCGCGACGACGACGCCTGCGGCCTGGTGCACATCGACGAGGGCCCGGAGATCTACGCCACGCTGGTCGAGAGCCACACCACCCTGGACCTGCCGCCCGACGTGATCCACGCCATCGGCATGGATGAGGTCACCGAGACGCTGCCCGCCGAGTACGCCGAGCTGGGCGGGCGGCTGTTCGGGCTCACCGACCCGGCCGCGGTGCTCGACCGCCTGCGCACCGACCCCGAGCTGCGGTACCGGACGGGCGAGGAGATCATGACCGACGCCCGGGAGGCCTTCGAGGCGGCCACCGCTGTCATCGGCGACTGGTTCGGCCGCCTCCCCAGGTCCGCCTGCGCCATCGAGGAGGTGCCGGCGTTCCTGGCCGCCGACTCGCCGAGCGCCTATTACTTCCCGCCCGCCGGCGACGGCTCCCGGGGCGGCACGTACTACGTGAACACCCACGCCCCCGAGGACAAGGCCCGCTACGAGACGGCCTCCATCGCCTTCCACGAGGCCATCCCCGGCCACCACCTCCAGCTGGCCATCGCCACCGAGCTGGAGGACGTGCCCCAGTTCCGGCGCTTCGGCCTGGCCAACACCGCCTACGTCGAGGGTTGGGGTCTCTACTCCGAGCGGCTGGCGGAGGAGATGGGCCTGTACCGCAACGACCTGGAGCGCATTGGCATGCTGGCCGCCGACTCCATCCGGGCCTGCCGGCTGGTGGTCGACACCGGCCTGCACGCCCTGGGTTGGACCCGGCAGGAGGCCATCGACTTCATGGCCGCCAACACCCCGGTGTCGGTGGAGGAGGTCACCGTGGAGGTCGACCGCTACATCGGCATGCCGGCCCAGGCCCTGGCCTACAAGCTCGGCCAGCGGGAGATCTTCCGGGTGCGCGACGAGGCCCGCAGCCGGCTCGGCGCGTCGTTCGACATCCGCGGCTTCCACGACGCGGTGCTCACCTCCGGCGCGGTGCGGCTGCCGACGCTGGCCCGCCTCGTCGACCGCTGGGTGCGCGCTCGGGCCGCGTAGGCTCGTCGGATGCCCGAGAAGATCACTGCGTCGGCGGACGGATCCCTCAATGTGCCCGACGAACCGATCATCCCCTTCATCCGGGGCGACGGCACGGGCGTCGACATCTGGCCGGCGGCCCAGCTCGTCATGGACGCGGCGGTGGCCAAGCGGGGCAAGCGGATCGAGTGGCTCGAGGTGCTCGCCGGGCAGAAAGCCTTCGACGAGACGGGGTCGTGGCTGCCCGAGGAGACCGTCGCCGCCTTCGACGAGCACGTGGTCGGGATCAAGGGGCCGCTGACCACGCCGGTGGGTGGGGGCATCCGCAGCCTCAACGTCGCCCTGCGCCAGTTGCTCGACCTCTACGTGTGCCTGCGCCCGGTCCGCTGGTTCCAAGGCGTGCCGTCGCCCGTGAAGCACCCCGAGAGGGTCGACATGGTGATCTTCCGGGAGAACACCGAGGACGTCTACGCCGGCAAGGAGCTGGAGGAGGGCACGCCCGAGGCGGCCAGGCTGATCGACTTCTGCAAGAAGGAGTTCGACTGGGACATCCGCCCCGACTCCGGGCTCGGCCTCAAGCCGATCTCGGAGACGGGGTCGAAGCGCCTCGTCCGGGCGGCCATCGAGTACGCGGTGCGCAAGGGCCGGAAGTCGGTGACCCTCGTCCACAAGGGCAACATCCAGAAGTTCACCGAGGGCGCCTTCCGCAACTGGGGCTACGAGCTGGTGCGGGAGGAGTTCTCCGACGTGGCCGTGGGCTGGGACGACTGCGGGGGCGACCCCGGCGACCGCATCCTCGTCAAGGACGCCATTGCCGACATCTTCCTGCAGCAGGTGCTGACCCGGCCGTCGGAGTTCGACGTGATCGCCACCACCAACCTGAACGGGGACTACGCCTCCGACGCCCTGGCCGCCCAGGTGGGGGGCATCGGCATCGCCCCCGGGGCCAACATCAACTACGTCACCGGGGCCGGCATCTTCGAGGCCACCCACGGCACCGCCCCCAAGTACGCCGGCCAGGACAAGGTCAACCCCGGCTCCGTCCTCCTCTCGGGGGTGCTGATGCTCGAGCACCTGGGCTGGCAGCAGGAGGCCGACGACATCGTCCGGGCCCTGGAGGCCACCATCGCCGACCGGATCGTGACCTACGACTTCGCCCGCCTCACCGAGGGCGCCACCGAGGTCAAGACCTCGGAGTTCGCGGCCGCGATCGTGGAGCGGCTGTGAGCCGCCCCGCCCCCGCCGTTTTGGCTGCAGTGAGCAGCGCATGCGCTGCTCACTGCAGCCAGAACCGGGGGGCGGCGTGAAGGTCTCCATCGCCGGGGCGGGGTTCTACGGGTCGACGCTGGCCCAGCGGCTGGGCGAGGGCGGCTACGTCGACGAGGTGGTGCTCACCGACATCGTGGAGGGCAAGCCCCAGGGGCTGGCCCTCGACCTCATGCAGAGCCGGCCGCTGGCCCGGTTCGAGACCCGGATCGTCGGCACGAACGGCTACGGCGAGACGGCGGGCTCCGACGTCTGCGTGATCACCGCCGGCCTGCCCCGGAAGCCGGGGATGAGCCGTTTGGATCTGCTGGAGACCAACGCCAGGATCGTGGGCGACGTCACCCGCAAGCTGATCGCCGAGTCGCCGGGCACCGTGCTCATCGTGGTGTCGAACCCCCTCGACGAGATGACCGCCCTGGCCGCGGCCGTGTCCGAGCTGCCCAAGCACCGGGTCATGGGGCAGGCCGGCATGCTCGACTCCGCCCGCTTCCGGCACTTCGTGGCCGAGCGGCTGGGGGTCCACACCCACGAGGTCGACGCCATGACCCTCGGGTCGCACGGCGACACCATGGTGCCCGTCCCCTCGCTGGCCCGGGTCGGCGACCGGCCACTGACCGAGGTGCTCGACCGGGCGGCCATCGACGAGATCGTCCAGCGGACCAGGGACGGCGGGGCCGAGATCGTGGCCCTGCTCAAGACCGGCTCGGCGTACTTCGCACCGGCGGCGGCGGCGGAGAGCATGGTCCGGGCCGTCGCCGACAACACCAACGAGGTCCAGCCGGTGAGCGCCTGGGTCGACGGCGCCTACGGGATCGAGGGCGTGTACCTCGGGGTCCCTGCCGCCCTGGGGAGCGAGGGCGTGCGGGAGGTCGTCGAGCTGGACCTGGCGCCAGAGGAGCTGGAAGGGCTGCGGGCCGCGGCCGGCGCGGTGCGCAGCAAGCAGGAGGAGGTGCTCCGCCTATTCGCGTGACCGTCGCTTCGACCGGAGCATGACGAAGAGCGGCGCCATCACGAAACCCATGCCCGAGACGGGCACGAGCAGGATCGAGAAGGTCCGCAGCCCGGCCGACCCCGACAGGATGCTCAGGAAGAACCCGCCGACCGCGGTCAGGGCCAGCAGCACCGGGGTCATGACCAGCATGTCCGACGGCCGGCGCTCGACCTCGACGTAGGGTTCGTCGCTGTAGCTCTCCGGGTCGACGCCGTCGTCGTCCTCCAGGGGCTGCCAGGCGTCGTCGGTCCCGGGGGCGAAGGGCGGCGGGGGCGGCGCCGGCTCACGGAGGCCGGCGTCGTAGAGGCGGCGCCGGGCCGGGTCGCCGAGCACGGCCCACGCGCTGTTGATCTCGGCCATGGTGGCCCGGTCGCCGTCGGGGGCGACGTCGGGGTGGTGGCGGCGGGCCAGCCGCCGGTAGGCCCGCTGGATCTCCTCGGTCGTGGCCGCCGGGTCGACGCCGAGGAGGTCGTAGTACGTGGCCACCGTCAGTACGTCGTGGCCCCGGCCACGCCGTCGAGCAGCCGGGCCATGCCGGCGAAGGCCTCGTGGTGGGCGACGAGGGCGCCGACCGAGCCGCCGATGCGCAGCCGGCCGGCGGCGAAGGCCGACGCCGGGCTGAGCCGGCCCTGGCTGATGGCGGCCGCCGTCTCGTAGTCGGCCGTGAGCTCCACGTCGGCCGGGCCGGGGCCGGGCTCGACGCGGACGGTGCCGCCGGCCAGCCGCAGGGTGTACTCCACGTCGCCGTCGGGGCCGCCGGTGACCCGCTGGTGCACGCTCAGGTCCAACGCGGGGGAGGCGCTCGCCGTGACCGTCGCCAGGTGGTCGAGCCACTCGGGGCTCAGGAACCTCATGGCCTCAGTCTCGCCCATTACGGTCGCCGGCGATGGAGGGCCTGGAGATCACCGCCGCCGACGAGCGCCGGCACCCGCCCGGCGCGGCGCGGAGCTGGGAGGAGTCGTGGTACCTGGACTTCGTCGACGGCGACGGGCGGCTGGCCGGGTACGTGCGCCTCGCCCTGCGGCCGGCCGAGCGCACGGCCTGGTACTGGGTGGCGATGGTGGGCGGCGGGCCCCCGCTGGTGACCCTGCGCGACCACGAGGTCCCGCCACCGTCGGGGCCGGGCCTGGAGGTGCGGGCGTCGGGCCTGTGGACCGAGCTGGTGTGCGAGACGCCGCTCGACCACTGGAGCGTCGGCCTGGAGGCCTTCGGGGTGGCCCTCGACGACCCCCTGGAGGCGTGGGGCCAGGAGCGGGGCGACCCGTGGGCGCTCGGCCTCGACGTGGAGTGGGAGGCCACCGGCCCGTGCGCGCCATGGCCCGGGGCGGGGGCCGGGTACTCGCAGCCCTGCATCGTGCACGGCGACGTGCTGGTCGGCGCCGAGCGGTTCAGCCTGGACGGTGCGGGGAGCCGGCTGCACCTGTGGGGCGACCAGCCCCGGACGTCGCCCGGCGGCTGGGCCGGCGGCCGCCTCGACGACGGCACCGCCTTCCTGGCCGCCGACCCGTCGGTCGACTGCCACGACGACGGGCGGCTGCGGACGGTGGTGGCCGGGGAACTCACCGCCTCCGCCGTCGCCCACGCCCCCGTGCTGGTGCCCGGCGCCGGCCGGCTGGCCCGGGCCCTGTGCCGGTACGAGGATCCGGACGGCCGGCCGGGCCACGGGTGGGCCGAGTGGTTCCACCCGGCGGGCGGCTCAGCTCCGGCGTAGCCCGCCGGCGATGCCCTGGAGGTCGGCCGGGGAGAGGGTGCCGGTGACGTGCACGAACGCCTCGCTGCCGGGGTGGGCGACGATCGTGGGCCCGATCGAGCTGACCGCCACCCGGGCCGCCCCGAGGGCCCCGAGCTCGACCTCCCGGCCGGGCGGGGCGTCGGTCAGGTCGGGCTCGGCGGCGGGCGGGCCCTGGCGGACGGTGACCACGTCGATGCCCCGGACGTAGACGTCGACGTGGCTGATGCCCTCGGCGGTCACCTGGAAGCGGCCCCGGTGGGTGAAGCCCGCGGGCGGGGCGTCGAGGGCCCAGTACCCGGCGGTCGGCGCCGCGGTGCGGTCGACCTCGGTGACCTCGGCGCCGCCCTGGTCCCGCCCCACCCGGGGCCCGTCGACGGCGAAGATGGCCGGGTCGAGGGAGACGTCGCGCTCGAGCGTGGTCGCGGTCAGGCGCTGGGCCAGCTTGCCCCCGCTGACGGTGACCTCCTCCAGGAGCAGGCCGGTCTCGTCCAGGCAGGCGTCGGTGTAGTCGGTGGCCGTGGGGGCGGTGATCCTCAGCGTCTGCAGCGGCGAGCCGGTCCGGTAGACCTGGCATTCGCGACCGAGCGACGTCCGGCGGCGCTCCCGGAGCTGGAAGAGCCCCTGGCTCAGCAGCTCGGGGAGCGAGTTGGCCAGGCGCAGGTCGCCCAGGGCGACGGTGGGGGCGTCGCCGGCGATCTGGGGCGTGGCGCCGGTGTAGTTGCCGAAGGCGCCGAAGGTCGACCGGCCGGCGAACTGCACGGCGCCGCCGGGCGGCTCGCCCTCCCGGATGAACACCCGGCCGTCGAAGGGGCGCTGGACCGAGATGTCCTCGGTGGTCACCGTGGCATCGGAGCCGTCGTAGGTCTCGGCCCGGTACACCGCGTGGTACGACGCCGGGAGGGCGGTGATGGCCAGGGGGCCGGCCGCCCCCTCCACCACCTCGGCCCGCAGCTCCGTCGACGGCGCCTTCTCCGGGCGCAGGGCGACCACGGCGACGATCGAGGCCGCGACCGCCACCGTGGCGAAGATCGCCAGCGCTCTCAGCCGGCGGCGCCGCTGCGCCGCCCGGCGGGCCGCGGTGGAGCGGGCGCTGGCCAGCTGGCGCCGGCGCTGGACGGCGGCCAACCGGCGCTCGGAGCGCGTGGCGGAGCGACGGGGCGCCATAGGAACCCTGATCCTGGCACCCGGAGCTGTGAAGGGGCTGGGAGGGCTACCCCAGGTGCTCGAGGACCGGGGGCGCCGGGGG
>Ga0247708_1000064_pt1 | contig 27441 bp, 30 predicted proteins | sample 42W_NmetaG_FD_189040 | JGI IMG/M metagenome (GOLD analysis project Ga0247708, IMG submission 189040) | Soil microbial communities from hillslope of Landscape Evolution Observatory, University of Arizona, Oracle, AZ, United States - 4-2-W_N | ecosystem: Engineered > Artificial ecosystem >...
GCTCAGCGCGCCCTGACGGTCACCCGCGCATCGGCCCGGCATCGCGCGCGTCGCGTACGCGTGTCGCGCTCGGGGCGCTACTCGCTCTACACCCGGGCGATCGACGCCGCCGGGAACCGTGAGGCGGTGCCGCGCCGGCCCGATGCGCGGGTGACCGTCAGGGCGCGCTGAGCAGGCGACGGACGAGGTCCTCGAAGCCCCGCTCGACGCGCGCGAGCGGCATTGCGGCGGTTCCGCTGAGGTAGCTGATCAGCTCGGCCGAGAGGGCCGCGAGCAGGACGTCCGCGAGGTAGTCGGCGTCGGCGCCGGGGTCCGCCTCCTCGATCAGCATGCGCACGTGCTGGCGGTAGCTCAGGTAGGGCGAGCCGCGAAGCCGCACTCCGTCCTGGCCGTTCTCCGCGGCGCAGAAGAGGTCCGAATGCTCGGCCTTGAAGCGGATCAGGCCCGTCCCGAAGGCGACCAGGCGCTCGACAGGCGGAGCTCCGGGGCCGAGCGGTGGCGCGCCGCGGATCAGGTCGTCCTGGAAACCGGCCTCGCGCTCGGAGATGAGCGTCCGCGCGAGGCTCGCGCGATCGCCGAAGCGCCTGAACAGAGTGCCCTTGCCGACACCCGCCTCCGCCGCGATCGCGTCCATCGAGACGTTCGCGACGCCCTCCCGTGCGAACAGGCGCTCCGCCGCGGCGACGATCCGCCGCCGGTTGCGGGCCGCGTCGGCGCGCTCATGAGGCTCTGAGTCTCGAACCGGGAGTTCCGTCGGCATACCGACAGTCTAGTAAGCGGACCACGGTCCGGTCATGTGCTACGTTTTCGGCACCTTGCAAACGGACCACGGTCCGGTAATACGACGAAAGGCTCACGATGACCGCCACCGCAACCCCCACCAACCTCCTCCCGACTGGCACCTGGAAGCTGGACACGGTGCACTCGAACGCCGGCTTCTCCGTGCGGCACATGGTCGTATCGACCTTCCGCGGCCGCTTCGAGGACGTCGCCGCCACCCTCGAGGTCGGCGACGACGGGGCGACGCTCACCGGCGTCGTCAAGGTCGACTCGATCGAGGTCCGCGACGAGACCCTCGCCGCACACCTCCGCTCGGCGGACTTCTTCGACGCCGAGGCGCACCCCGAGATCCGCTTCGACTCGCTGTCGGTCGTGCAGGACGGCGCGGGCCTCCTGATCGAGGGCGACCTGACCGTCCGCGGCGTCACCCGGCGCGTCACGGGCCGCGGCGCCTCCACGGGCCCGCAGGCCGACCCCTACGGCGGGACGCGGCTCGGGATCACGCTCGAGGCCGTCGTGGATCGCCGCGACTACGGGCTCGAGTGGAACGCCGAGCTGCCCAAGGGCGGCTACGCGCTCGGCAACGATGTGACCCTGACGGTCGACCTCGAGTTCGTCGAGGAGGCGTAGCTCTCATGCGGATCCTCGGCATCCCCGGCAGCCTGCGCCGGGACTCCCACAACGCGAGGCTCCTCCGGGCGGCAGCGGACCTGCTGCCGCCCGGGCACGAGCTCGTCGTCTTCGACCGCCTGCGCGACCTGCCGCACTACGACCAGGACGCCGAGGACGGGCCGGCGCCGGAGCCTGTCGCCGCGCTGCGCCAGGCCATCGGACAGGCGGACGCCGTGCTGATCGCGACGCCTGAGTACAACGGCTCGCTGCCGGGGGTCCTCAAGAACGCGCTCGACTGGGCCTCGCGCCCCTACGCGGCGAGCGTGCTCCGCGGGAGGCCGGTGGCGGTGATCGGCGCGAGCACGGGCGCGTTCGGGGCCGTCTGGGCGCAGGCGGACGGCCGGAGGGTCCTGGAGAAGATCGGCGCGCGGGTGCTCGACCGGGAGCTCCCGGTCGGGCAGGCGGCGGATGCGTTCGAGGGCGACCGGCACATCTCCGACCCGGCCGTGCAGGCAGCGCTCGTCGCGCTGCTCTCCGACCTCGTGGACTTTGCCCGCGCCGAGGAGGCGGTCGCGGCCTAGGAGCGGCTGGTGGCCTTCGCGCCGTTGCCGGCGGCGCGGGGCGCGCCGCCCTCGGGCCCACGGGCGGCGGCGAGCAGCTCGGCAAGCGACTCCCCGAGCAAGCCGCCGAAGTCCTCGATGTCGGGCATCGCGTCGTAGTCGCCGAGCAGCCCGAACTCGAGGTTGCCGTTGTAGCTCATGATCGCGATCGCGAGCGCGTGGTCCTCGGGCAGGAAGGCGACCGGGATCAGCTCCTGGAGCTCCCTCCCGAGGAGGTAGAGCGGGAACTGCGGTCCCGGCACGTTCGTGACGATCAGGTTGAACAGGCGCGTCGAGAAGTTCACGCGTGAGGCCTGCGCGAGCAGGGTGGGCGGGGCGAAGTCGTTGAGCGCCGAGATGACCTCCGCGCCGAGCGCCTGCTTCGACTCCTTCAGGCCGTCCATCGACTGCCGCACGATCGCGAGCCGCTCGACCGGGTCGTCGGCGTAGACGGGAAGCGGTCCGCGCATCGCCGCGATGCGGTTGCCGAGCTGGCCGTGCTCGTGCTCGGCCCGGATCGACACGGGGACGAGCGCCCGGAGCTCGAGTCCCTCGGTGCGGACCCCGCGCGCCTTCAGCCAGCGCGCGAGCGCTCCGGAGACGACGGTCAGTACGACGTCGTTGACGGTTCCACCGAGGTTGTTCTTGATGACCTTGAACTCGTCGAGGCGCGACTGGACCCAGGCGATCCGCCGGTGCGGGCCGATCGGCACGTTGAGCGGGACGTCCGGAGCCGGGTTGAGCTCGGCCCAGGCGACCTCGGCGACGCCCTCGGCCGCCTCCCGCGCGCGTTCGAGGGCGCGCCCCGGAGAGGCCGCCGCCGCTGTGGCGCGGCGGGCGAGGTCGAACGGGGTCCGCGCCGCGTCCTCGAGGCCCTTCGCCACGAGCTGTGCCTGCGTCGGCTCCGGCGCCGGGGTCCACGGCTCGGGCTCAGGGATGTCCCCGGGGACGGGGGAGAGGTCGAACAGCACGGTCGCGAGGTCCACGCCGGAGACGCCGTCCACCAGCGCGTGGTGGGTCTTCGAGATGATCGCGAAGCGGCTGCCGCGCCCCTTCTCGGCCTTGAGGCCCTGCACGAGCCAGGTCTCCCAGAGCGGTTTCGAGCGGTCGAGCCGCTGGGAGAAGATCCGCCCCGCGAGATTGCGGAGCTGCTCGATGGAGCCCGGTGCCGGCAGCGCCGTGTGGCGCGCGTGGTAGCCGAGATTGAAGCGCGGATCGTCGACCCAGAAGGGGCGGCCCATCTCGAAGCGGGGGAAGGCGAGCTTCTGCCGGTAGCGCGGCACGAGATGGAGCCGGGACTCGAGCTGTGCGGCGAAGTCCTGGTAGGAGGGCGGCGGCCCCTCGAAGATCATCACCGCGCCCACGTGCATGTGCGAGGTCTGGTGCTCGGTGTGGAGAAACGACGCGTCCACCGAGGACAGGCGGTCCATGTGCCCGGGAGAGCTCATCACGGCTGAGCCTATCGATGCGCGCGCACCCGCCACAATGGAATGCGTGAAGGGACCGCTCGTCGCCGTACTGCTGATCCAGCTGACCCTGGGAGCCGCGTTCGCCCTCTGGGCCGCGCTCGGCGAGCTTCCCTTCTCGGACGGCGGCGACGGAGGGAACGTTGCGGGCGAGGCGGCCGCGAACGGCGCCGCGCGCCCGGACGGCTTCAACGAGGCGCGGGCGTTCCGCTTCCTCGAGCGCCAGGTTCGCTTGGGTCCGCGGCCCGCCGGCTCGCGGGCCTCGCGGCGCCTCGCGGCGGAGCTCCGGCGGCTCGTTCCCGGCGGCCGCTACCAGCGCGTGCCGGGCGGCCTGCGGAACGTCGTCGGCCGCGTAGCCGGCCGTGACCGCGGGCGCTTCATCGTCGTGGGAGCCCACTACGACACGAAGGACATCCCTGGATTCGTGGGCGCGAACGACGCCGCGGGCGGAACCGCCGCGGTGCTGGAGCTCGCCCGCTCGCTCGAGCCGCGAACGATCGGGCCGACCGTCGTCTTCGTGTTCTTCGACGGGGAGGAGTCGCCGGGCAATGCCCCTGACTCGGACTTCGAGCGGCTCGGGCTCCGCGGGAGCAAGGTGGCCGCCCGGGCGTACCGGAGGGCCGAGGCGATGATCCTGCTCGACTTCGTGGCCGACCGCGACCTGCGGATACCGCGCGAGGCGAACTCTGATCCTGCGCTCTGGGCGAAGCTCCGCTCGGCGGCGAGACGGGCGGGCGTGATCCGGCACTTCCCGGACGCCACCGCGCCCGCCATCGCGGACGACCACATCCCGTTCCTGCGCCGGGGCGTGCCCTCCATCGACCTGATCGACTTCGACTTCCCCTGCTTCCACCGCACCTGCGACGACCTGAGCGCGGTGTCTGAGCGCAGTCTCGACGTCACCGGCGAAACGGTGCGTGAGCTGCTCGCTAGCCTCTGAGGTGATGCCCTCCTTCCCCGAGAAGCTGCTGCTTGCGGCGCCGCGCGGCTACTGCGCGGGCGTCGACCGCGCCGTCCAGACGGTCGAGCGCGCCCTGGAGCTCTACGGGCCGCCCGTCTACGTGCGCAAGGAGATCGTCCACAACAAACACGTGGTCGAGACGCTCAAGGAGGCGGGCGCGGTGTTCGTCGACGAGCTGGACGACAGCGTTCCCGAGGGGGCGGTCACCGTCTTCTCGGCCCATGGCGTCTCGCCGGCCGTCCACGCCGACGCGGAGCGGCGCGAGCTGCGCACCATCGACGCCACCTGCCCGCTGGTGACGAAGGTCCACGTCGAGGCGAAGAAATTCGCCGCGCAGGGCTACACGATCGTGCTGGTCGGGCACGAGGGCCACGAGGAGGTCGAGGGCACGATGGGCGAGGCGCCCGAGCACATCGTCCTGATCGAGACCGAGGACGACGTGGACCGCCTCGAGGTCAGGGACCCCGAGCGGATCGCCTACATCTCCCAGACGACCCTGTCGGTGGACGAGACGCGCGCGATCATCGGCCGCCTCCGCGAGAAGTTCCCCGCGATCGTGGGGCCGCGCACCGACGACATCTGTTACGCCACCACGAACCGCCAGGCCGCGGTCCGCCAGATGGCCGGCGAATGCGACCTGGTCCTCGTGATCGGCTCCCGCAACTCCTCCAACTCGAACCGGCTCGTCGAGGTCTCGCGGGCCGCGGGCACCGACGCCTACCTGATCGACAACGAGTCGCAGGTGGAGGAGTCCTGGCTCGAGGGCGCCCGCACGGTGGGCATCACGTCGGGAGCCAGCGCTCCGGAGCTGCTCGTGCAGCGCCTCGTCGACTTCTTCCGGGCACGTGGCACTGAGCGGGTCGAGGAGTTCGAGGTGGTCAACGAGGACGTCCGCTTCATGCTGCCCAAGGAGATCCGCAAGGAACTGGCGGCCCGGGCGGGCTAGGCCGCTCGCGCCGCGCTCAGGCGGGGCGAGTGAAACAGTGCCTGGCACTGTTTCGGTTAGGCCGCTCGCGCCGCGAGTGAAACAGTGCCTGGCACTGTTTCGTGTAGGCCGCTCGCGCCGCGCTCAGGCGGGCCCCGGCGTGAACTGGAAGCCGTGCAGGCGCAGGCCCGGCGCCTCCGCCACCACGGTCCCGTCCGTCCGGTGGAGGCCAGGGTCGAGCCCAGCGCCCGACAGCACCGCGTAGGCCTCCGCGCCCTCCCATGCGACGGTGGCGCCGCCGCCCGCGTCTGCGGCCTCGATCCAGTCGTGCCCGTCGGTCCAGTCGCGCACGAGCTCGAGGCGGCCGCGGTCGGCGGGCATCCGCAGCTCCGGGCTCTGCGGCCGCAGCCGCGCGCCGGGCTCGTCCTCGGGGCGGACGGGGTTCATCGGCGCCGGCAGCTCGAGCGCTGGGTCGAGCTCGCGCAGCGCGTCCTGGATCGCCGCCTCCGTCTCGCCGTACTCGCCCTCCCCGTAGTGGATCGCGCGCAGCTTCAGGTCGGGGCCGAACAGGTAGCGGGCGGGCCAGCCGCGCGCGCCGTAGGCGCGCCAGACGAGGAAGTCGGGGTCGAGCGCCACGGGATAGGCGATCTCCAGCCGCTCGGTCGCGCGGGCGACCGCGTCGCGATCGCGGCCGAAGGAATAGCCGGGCGCGTGGACGCCGATCACGCGCAGACCCGCCTCGCGGTAGCGGTCGTGCCAGGCGCGGAGGTAGGGGAGCGTCCGGAGCGAGTTGATCCTCGCGAAATCCCAGAACTCGACGAGCAGCACGGCGCGGCCGGCGAGCGCGTCCACCTTGACGAAGGCCGCGTTCAGCCAGTCGAGCTCGCGCGGGATCTCGGGCGCGTGCAGCTCGGGGTGGGGCTCGGTCCTCATGGGCGCGAAGCATGGCGGCCCCGCGCCGCTCATGCCGCGTGGCGGCGCTGCCGATGCTTCGGAGGGATGTCCGCGAACGACTTCGTGCTGGTCCAGGGGCTCCGCGACACCCGCGGGACGCTCGAGCGCTGGAACCGCGACCCCTGGCCCGTCTTCAGGGCCTGGGCGCTCCTCAGCGCCGCGGTTGCGGCCGCGCTCCTCGGCGCCGTCTGGCTGGTCGCGACGCTCTCGCCCCCCGACCCGACCCCGCTCCACCTCGCCGGAGTCACGCGGGACGCCGTCGCCTCGGACATCGGCCAGGTCCTCTTCCGGAACTCGCTCGTGCTGACGCTCCACGCGCTCGCCTGCGTGGCGGGCTTCATCGCGGGCAGCTCGCTCCCGCTGACCGCCCAGCAGCACAGCGGCGTCTGGCGGCGGGTCCACGAGCTCGCCGGGCCGATCGCGATCGCCTGGGTGATGGCGGCGACGATCTTCTCCCTCTCCACCCAGGCATTCGTTCTCGGGTCGAGCGCCTCCACGCTCGCGAACCAGCTTGCGCTGAGCCCGGCGGAGCTGATCACCGGCCTGTTGCCCCACGCGATCCCCGAGCTGACCGCGCTGTTCCTCCCGCTCGCCGCGTGGACCCTCGCGAGCCGCGCCGACAACTGGCACGAGCTTCTCGCCGCAACCTTCGCGACCGTCGCCGTCGCGGTGCCGACGCTGGTCGTCGCGGCGTTCGTGGAGGTCTACGTCTCGCCGCGCCTCATCCTCGCGCTCGCCGCCTGACGCCTTATTCCGCCCCCCGGGGTCGGATTTAGGGTACCCTAACGGCATGCGGAAGCTGATTGCGCTCATAGCCGCTGCGGCGGCGCTCACCGGCTGCGGGGGCGGCTCGGACGATGCCGACCTCGTGATCTACTCGGGGCGCTCCGAGCCCCTGATCAAGCCGTTCCTCGAGGAGTTCGCCGAGAAGGAGGGGCTGAACGTCAAGATCCGCTTCGGCGACACGGCGGACCTCGTCGGGACCCTGCTCGAGGAGGGTGAGCGAACCCGCGCCGACGTCTTCATAGGGCAGGACGCGGCGGCCCTCGAGCGGCTGCGCGAGGACGGGCTGCTGCAGCCGCACGAGGGCACTGCCCGCGTGCCCGAGCGCTACCGGGCCTCGGACCTGACCTGGACCGGGCTGAGCGGCCGGGCACGGGTGCTGATCGTGCGCGACGGCGCCGCTCACCCCGAAAGCGTCTTCGACCTGACGGACCCGCGCTGGCGGGGCAAGCTCGCCGCGCCGACCACGCGCAACGTCTCCTTCCGCGACTTCATCACCGTCGTGCGCCTGAAGCGCGGCGACGAGTTCGCCCGCGGCTACCTCGAGGGCCTGAAGCGGAACGGCGTCGAGATCCTCGCGAGCCACGGCGAGGTGCGGCGCGCCGTGGGGGAGGGGGAGTTCGACATCGGGCTCGTCAACCACTACTACGTCGAGCTCGAGAAGCGGGAGGGCTCCGATGTCTCGGCGGTCTTCACCGACCAGGAGCCGGGCGGCTTCGGCGTCGTCTTCAACCTCGCCAGCGCCGGCATCACGGCGTCCTCGGAGCATGCGGAGAACGCGGCCAAGCTCCTCGACTACCTGCTCACGCCCGAGGTGCAGGAGCGCTTCGCCAGGGCCAACTTCGAGTACCCGCTGCTGCCCGGCCTTGAGGCGGCGCCCGGCGTGCGCCCGCTCGAGGACGTCCTGACGACCGAGGTGTCCTACGAGGACATCGCGCGCGCGACCGAGGGCACCGAGGACCTGATCGCCGAGGCCGGGCTGGAGGAATGACCGGCGCCGGCGCCCGGGCCGCCGCGCACGACGGCCCGCGGGCCTCGTGGCTCGCAGCCGGGGCGGTGGCGGCGGTGGCCGCCCTCCCGCTCGTCTATGTGCTCGTCCGCGCCGCGGGCGCGGGCGCGGACACATGGAGTGGCCTGCTCGACCGCCGCATACCGGACCTGCTCGCGAACACCATCGGTCTCGCGCTCGCGGTGTGCGCGGGAACGCTCCTGATCGGGACCTCGCTGGCCTGGCTCGTGGTGCGCACCGACCTTCCCGGGCGGCGCGCCCTCGGCGTGCTCTGCGCCCTGCCGCTCGCGATCCCGCCGTACGTGGGGGCCGTGGCGTACGCCGACGTGCTCGGCCCCCGTGGCGCGCTGCGTGACCTCCTGGGGGTCGAGAGCCTGCCGAGCATCTTCGGCTTCTTCGGCGCCACCCTCGTCCTGGTCGTCTTCACCTATCCGTACGTGTTCCTGCTGGCCTCGGCCGCGCTCCACAACCTGAACCCGAGCTACGAGGAGGCCGCGAGGGCGCTCGGGCGCGGCTGGGTGCGGACGCTGGCAGGGACCACCGCGCGGCTGATCGTGCCCGCGCTCGCCGGCGGCACGCTGCTCGTGGGCCTCTACGTCCTCTCCGACTTCGGCGCCGTGTCGCTCATGCGCTTCGACACCTTCACGACGGTGATCTACGCCGAGCTCGGCGGGCGCTTCGACCCGCCCGGCGCCGCGGCGCTGTCGAGCGTGCTCGTCGTCCTGACGCTCCTGCTGCTCGCCTCGGGGCTCGCCGTACGCGGTCGCGGCCGCTACGAGCAGACCGGAGCCGGCTTCGCCCGCTCCTCCACGCGGGAGCTGGGCCGCGGCCGCTGGGCGGCGTTCGCGTTCGTCGCGGCGGTGCTGGGCCTCGCGCTCGTCCTCCCGCTTGCGCGGCTCGTCACCTGGACGCTCGACTCCGCCGCCGGCGGATCGCTCGGCGACTACGCGGGCTGGACCTGGAACAGCCTCTCCGTCAGCTTCCTGGCGGCCACGGTGGCGACGGTCTGCGCGCTGCCGGTCGCCGTCGTGATGGCGCGCAGCCGGGCCCGCGGGGGCATCGTCGTCGGCTGGCTGGCGCAGGCCGGCTACGCCCTCCCGGGCGTGATCGTCGCGCTCGCGCTCGTGGCGATCTCGACGCGCTGGTTCGATCCCCTGTACGGCACGCTGGGTCTGCTGGTCGCGGCGTTCGTCATCCGCTTCCTCCCTCAGGCGATACAGGCCGAGGAGGCCGGGCTGCAGCAGATCGGGCGCAACCTGACCGAGGCCGCGCGCGCGCTCGGGGCGAGTCGCGCGTCCGCCTTCCGGCGCGTGGTGCTCCCGCTGCTCGGGCCGAGCCTCGCCGCGTCCTGGGCCGTTGTGTTCCTCACGGCCGCGAAGGAGCTCCCGGCTACCCTCGTCCTCCGGCCGCTCGGCTTCGACACGCTTCCGGTCCGGGTCTGGACGCCCGCGCGCGACGGCCTCTACGCGGACGCGGGCCCCGCCGCCCTCCTACTCGTCCTGATCTCGCTCGTGCCACTCGCACTCCTACTGATCCGGCGCAGAGGCGCCGCCCTCTCGCTGTGAGCGTCAGCCTGCAGGGAGTCCGCCGCAGCTTCGGGCTGACGCGCGCCGTGGAGGGGGTGGACCTCACCGTCCATCCCGGCGAGCTGTTCGCGGTGCTCGGCCCGTCCGGTTGTGGGAAGACGACCCTCCTGCGGCTCATCGCCGGCTTCGAGCGGCCCGACGCCGGCACGGTGGAGGTGGCCGGCCAGGAGATGGCGGGCCCCGGGGTCTTCGTCCCGCCGGAGCGCCGGCGGATCGGCATGGTCTTCCAGGACTACGCGCTGTTTCCCCACCTGACGGTCGAGCGCAACGTCGCGTTCGGACTCGCCCGCCGCGAGCGCGCGCAGGCGAAGGCATCGCTCGAGCTGGTCGGCCTCCAGCACAAGGCCGGCCGCTATCCGCACGAGCTGTCCGGCGGCGAGCGCCAGCGCGTGGCGCTGGCGCGGGCACTCGCGCCCGGGCCCGCGGTCGTGCTGCTCGACGAGCCCTTCTCGAGCCTCGACGCCAGCCTGCGCGCCGAGCTCCGCCGGGAGGTGGAGCTCATCCTCCGGGAGGCGGGGACCACGACGCTGCTCGTGACCCACGACCAGGAGGAGGCGCTCTCGCTGGCGGACCGGCTCGCCGTGATGCGCGACGGGAGGCTCGTCCAGGTCGGGCCTCCCGAGGAGGTCTACGCCCGCCCCGCGGATCGATGGGCGGCCCAGTTCGTCGGCGAGGTCAACCTGATCAGGGGAATGGCGCGCGGGCAGGCCGTCCAGACCGAGATCGGCACCTTCGACGTCGCGGGCGACCCGCCGGCCGGCACGGTCCACCTCGCGGTCCGCCCCGAGCAGCTCGCCATCAGGCTCGACGACCCGGGCAACGCCGAGGTGGTGGAGCGCGAGTTCCGCGGCCACGACGTGCTCTACCGCCTGATGCACGAGAACGGGCGCATGGTGCTCGTGCAGCTGCCGTCCGTGGAGCTGTTCGAGGTCGGCCAGCGCGTCTTCGTGCGGCCCGCGCCGTCAGCCGTCGCGCCCGTCGTCGGCTGACGGCTACTCGGCCAGCAGGATCCGGAGGTCGTGCTCGAGCCGCTCGGGCGTCGTCTGCGAGAGCGGGAAGCCGACGCGCTGGAAGCCATCGCGGTCCACGAGCACCGTGCGGGCCTGGTGCTCGGTGTCGCGGGACTGCGGCTGTACGGCGAACCCGCGCCAGACGGGGGCGAGGTCGCCGCGCTCGCCGAGCAGGAAGCGCATCCGCCCGGTCATCCGCTGCTCGAGCAGGAAGCGACGGGCCGCGCGGGGGGTGTCGCCGCGCGGGTCGACGGACACGGCGAGCACGGGCACATCGCGGCCGAGGTCGTCGAGGGCGCCCTTCACCTGCTGGGCCTGGGGCGGGCAGGAGTCCTCGCAGGTCGCGTACATGAACGCGACGACCACGGGGCTGCCGCGGAACGAGCGCAGGGACACCTTCTCGCCGTCCTGGTCGCGCAGCGTGAAGTCGGGCGCCCGCACCCCTGCGGGGATCACCGCGCCCTCGAAGGGGCCCGCGGGGACGGTGTCCTGCTCGCCACCGCCCGCCGCCGCGATGACCGCTCCCGAGGCGAGCGCGGCCGCGAGCACGAGGGCCGTGACGACGCGCGGGTTCACGTTCCCGAGGCTACCCTTCGGGGCGAATGATCCGCCGCGGCGCCCTTCTGTCCGTCGTCCTGCTCGGAGCGCTCGCGCCCGCCGCGACGGCGCAGGTCGCGCCCTACGACGGCCAGAACCCGTTCGACTGCGTGCTCCAGCAGGCGGGCGACGGGGTCGCCTTCGAGGACCCCGGTGCCGACCCGTTCTGCGTCGAGTACGACAAGACCCACCAGAACGTGAGCGAGGGCGGCGTTGTCGCCTTCCTCGCGCTGGAGCCCGCCCGGGTCGCGGCGGCATCCGGCAAGTGCTTCTACTACCAGCGAGACCACTGGCGCGGGTCGATCGTCCAGGAGGACGGGCGCACCCAGACCTACGCCTGGGACGGCAGCTACTGGTTCGACAAGTCGAAGGGCGCGGGCGGTGCCTACGTCGAGAACTTCAGCGTGAACGGGCAGAGCGGCGATCCCACTGCGTTCCCGGGGTTCCCCGACGAGTGGCGGCCCTACTTCGGACCCGGCGGAGGTGGCGTGCGGGCCGACGACTCGGTGCGCGCCGACCCGCGCTGCGCCGAGAAGCCGCGTGATGCGCCGCCGCCCTATCCCTACCGCTGCCATGACCGCGCCGGCGAGATCGGCCGCGGCATTGGCGGCGTCCTGCTCGGCATGACCCGCACCCGCCTCGAGCAGGAGCTCGGCCCGGCGCCGAGGCGGCATCGCGGCTTCAGCCGCTACTGCCTGATGCAGGGCGGGAAGCTGGCCGCTGGCCTCTCGCGCGACCGGGTCCTCTTCGTCCTGACGACGAGCCCGCGCTTCAGCTGGCGGGGCGCGAGCGTCGGCTCGCCCCGCACCAGCCTGCGCGGCGAGCGCATGATCGCCCGCCGCGGCAGCTACCGCGTGTACCGCTCAGCGGCCGGGCGCGGCATCTCGGTGATCGCCGGGGTGAGAGGCGGGCGAATCCGCTACCTGGCGGTCGCTCCGTCCCGGCTGTCCCCGCGGGCGGTCGGCGCCTACCTCGCGCGCTCCCGCTAGGGCTCGATCAGGCCGCGCCGGATCGCGTAGCGCACCAGCTCGACGCGGTCGCGCATACCGAGCTTTGACAGCACGTTCGCGCGGTGCGACTCGACCGTCTTCTCCGAGACGCTGAGTACCTCGGCGATCTGCTTGTTCGTGTGCGCCTCGGCGATCAGCTTGACGACGTCGAGCTCGCGCGGCGTGAGCGGGTCCTGGAGCTCCTCGACGCCGTTCTCGAGCCACTCCCTGATGATCGAGTCCTGCGTGGCGGGGGAGATGAACGGCTCGCCGCGCATCACCGCGCGGATCGCCTCGACCAGGTCGGAGTCGGCCTGGCTCTTGAGGACGTAGCCGCCCGCTCCCGCGCGCAGCGCGTCGAACACGTAGCGGTCGTCGTCGTGCATCGACAGGAGCAGCACGGCGGTCTCCGGGGCCCGTGCCTTGATCTCACGCGCAGCCTGCAGCCCGGTCCGGCGCGGCATGGACACGTCGAGGATCGCCAGGTCCGGGCGCTCCGACAGGACGAGCGCGATCGCCTCGGCGCCGTCGCCGGCCTCCGCGACGACGCTCATCCCCTCCTGGCGGTCGATCAGCATCCGCACGCCCGAGCGCACGATCGCGTGGTCGTCCGCGACGAGCACGCGCACCATCAGGCGGGGACCTTCAGGAGGATCTCCGTGCCCTTGCCGCGGATCGAGGAGATCTCGATCTCGCCGCTGACGAGGCGCGCGCGCTCGACCATTCCCTGGAGCCCGATGCCGGAGGAGCCGTTGCCCGTGGGGCGGAAGCCCGAGCCGTCGTCGCAGATCGACAGGCAGACCATGTCGTCGGTCCGGGAGAGGCGCAGCTCGACGGCCTTCGCGTGCGCGTGCCGGCCCACGTTGTTGAGCGCCTCCTGCGCCACGCGGTAGATCACGAGCTGCTCGTCGTCACCGATGCCTGAGAGGTCGCCGTCGGCCTGGAGCTTCGCGCGCACGCCGGTCTGGTCCCGGAAGCGCCGGACCTGCCCCTCGAGCGCCGGCACGAGGCCGTGGTCGTCGAGCGCAGCGGGCCGCAGCTGGCGGGCGAGCCCGAGGATGTCGGCCATCGCGCCGTTCGCCATGCGCTTGGTCTCGGCCAGCTCCTCGGCGAGGCCGGGGGGCGCGTCCTGCGCGAGCGCCTCCAGGCGCATGCTGATCCCGGCGAGGGCCTGGTTGGCCTCGTCGTGCAGGTCGCGGGCGACACGCTTGCGCTCCTCCTCCTGGGCACGCAGCACGAGGCGCCCGCTGCGGGTGCGGTCGGCCTCGATGCGCTCGAGCAGCGCGCGGAACGACTCCGTCAGGCGGTCCACCTCCTCGAGGTCTCCGCCGGGCGGCAGGTCGGCGGCCCCCGGATCGGAGGGATCGATGCGCTCGACGGCCTCGATCAGGCGCTCCAGCGGGTGGAAGCGCCGCTGCAGCATCACGAAGTTCACGAGCAGGAGCAGCACCATCCCGAAGGCGAGCACGATGAAGACCCGGCGCTCCGTCCCGACGTCGAGGCTCAGGTTCGCGACGAGCGTCGCGGCGAAGAGCAGCGCGACGACCAGCAGCAGGTTTGCCGCCAGGATGTGCTGGAGGAGGGTGTCTCGGCGCTTCACGCTGTGTCAAAGATGGGGTCTGGACCCCATATCGGCACGAAGCGCGATGACCGACACTGTTCCCATAGAGCTTCAGGGCATCGAGCCGGATGCCCGTCGCTTACGCAGCAGTCGGTCTGGTGAACGGGGCGCCCAGGGACGGGCGCCCCGTTTGCGTCCCGCTACACTCCTTCTCCTCATACCCCACGGGATTTAGGGAGATTCAGCCGCAGATGCCGACCGGCGCAGAAGTCATCCGCAGGATCAAGGAGCAGATCGAGGAGGTGGACCCCCGCGAGGTCCACGAGCTCGTCCAGAACGGCAACGGCGCCGTGATCGTCGACGTGCGCGAGCAGCACGAGTTCGAGGAGGCGCACATCCCCGGCGCCGTGCACGTGCCGCGCGGCCACCTCGAGTCGCGCATCGAGGGCGCGGCGCCCGACCGCTCGCAGCGGGTCGTCCTCTACTGCGCGTCCGGCAACCGCTCCGCGCTCGCGGCGCACACCCTCGGCGAGGCGCTCGGCTACGAGCGGGTCGAGTCGATGACCGGCGGGATCACCCTCTGGAAGGACCGCGGCTACGAGGTGGACGTCCCGCGCGCGCTCACGGCCGAGCAGCGCACGCGCTACTCCCGCCATCTGCTGATCCCCGAGATCGGCCTCGAGGGCCAGCTCAAGCTGCTCGACGCCAAGGTGCTGCTGCTCGGCGCCGGCGGCCTCGGCTCGCCCGTGGCCCTCTATCTCGCCGCGGCGGGCGTGGGCACGCTGGGCATCGTCGACGACGACGAGGTCGACCTCTCGAACCTGCAGCGCCAGATCGCCCACACGAACGACCGCATCGGAGTCCCGAAGGTGGACTCCGCCGAGATCACGATCAAGGGCATCAACCCGGACGTCGAGGTCGTGAAGTACCCCACGCGCCTCGACGCCTCGAACATCATGGAGATCATCGAGGGCTACGACGTGATCGTCGACGGGGTCGACAACTTCCCGACCCGCTACCTCCTGAACGACGCGACGGTGCGCCTCGGCATCCCGGTCGTCTCCGCCTCGATCCTCGGCTTCGACGGCCAGCTCGCCGTCTTCAAGCCGTTCGACGGGCCGTGCTACCGCTGCCTCTACCCGACGCCGCCGCCCGCGGAGCTCGCTCCGTCCTGCGGCGCGAACGGCGTGCTGGGCACCCTGCCCGGCACGATGGGCCTGCTGCAGGCCACCGAGGTCGTGAAGCTCGTGATCGGCCAGGGCGAGCCGCTCGTGGGGCGCCTGCTCCTCTACGAGGCGCTGGGGGCCACCTTCACCGAGCTCAAGGTCCGCCGCGACCCGGAATGCCCGATCTGCTCGCGTGACCCCTCGGAGATCACCGACGAGGAGATGGGCGTCTTCCCCGACTACGAAGCGTTCTGCGCGGCCTCCGGCTAGGCTGCCCCGCCGGATGCCCACCGCGAAGATCCCACCTGTCCTGCGCCCGTCCACGGGTGGCGAGAAGGAGGTGCCCGTCGAGGGCGCCACGGTCGGCGACGCCCTGCGCTCGCTCGCCGAGCGCCACCCCGACACCGAGCGCCAGCTCTTCGCGGAGGACGGCGCCCTCAACCGCTACGTGAACGTCTATCTCAACGACGAGGACGTGCGGGTGCTCGACGGGCTGGACACGCCCGCGGGAGAGTCGGACACGCTCGTCATCCTGCCCGCCATGGCGGGCGGGCGCTAGCCGCGGCGGGAGCTTCGGAGGTACCCGCGCGCCGCATGGCGTCGCAGGGCTACACTTTCTGAAGCGATGCTCGAGCCCCGCCTCGACAACCGCCCCTGCGGGGGCCGCTACGGCGACATCGTCCAGGCGATCGGCAACACGCCCCTGGTCGAGCTGAAGCGCCTGTCACCGAAGCCCGGCGTGCGGCTCTGGGTGAAGCTCGAGAGCCACAACCCGACCGGCTCGGTCAAGGACCGCGTGGCCCGCTCGATGATCGAGGACGCCGAGGTCCGGGGCGCGATCTCTCCCGGCCAGACGATCCTCGAGCCCACCTCGGGCAACACCGGCATCTCGCTCGCGATGATCTGCCGGCGCAAGGGCTACCCGCTCAAGGTCGTGATGCCGGACAACGTCACCGAGGAGCGCACCCAGCTCCTGCGCATGTACGGCGCCGAGATCGTCAGCTCGCCAGGCGGGCAGGGCTCGAACGGAGCCGTGGCGATGGCGCTCGAGATGGCGGAGGCCGACTCGAGCTACTACATGCCCTACCAGTACGGGAACCAGGCGAACCCGCTGGCGCACTACAACGGGACGGCCATCGAGATCCTCGAGGAGCTGGACGAGGTGGCGGCGTTCGTCGCGGGCCTCGGGACCGGCGGCACCCTGATGGGCAACGCCCGCCGCCTCAAGGAGGAGAACGACGAGACGCTGATCGTGGCCGCCGAGCCGATGCAGGGCGAACTGGTCCAGGGGCTCCGCTCCCTGGACGACGGCTTCATCCCGCCGATCATCGACCTGTCGCTGCTCGACCGCAAGATCTTCGTGTCCAACCGCGACGCGGTCGTGTGGACGAAGCGCCTGCTCGAGGAGGAGGGCCTGTTCGTCGGCGTCTCCACCGGGGCCGTGGCCTACATCGCGTCGCGCATCGCCGAGGGCCTCGACGAGGGCAACGTCGTCTTCATCGCCCCGGACGGCGGCTGGAAGTACCTGAGCTCGGGCGTCTACTCGAAGACGATCGAGCAGCTCGAGGACGAGGGCGTCCTCGAGAGCGCCTCGTTCTGGTAGGAGCTAGGCCTTCGCCGCGGGCGCGTTGTCGCGCTCGCGATCCTCGTCGTCGTCGTGGGAAGACGAGTCGCTCGTCAGCGCGTTCTTGAACTCCCGCATGCCCTTGCCGATGGAGCGGCCGGCGTCGGGAAGGCGCTTGGGTCCGAGCACGATGAGCGCGACGATCAGGATGATCACGAGCTCGAGCGGTCCGATGTTGGGCATGGCTGCGGTGCTCCCTTTTCGAATGCGGGCCGTGCGCGGCCCAGATCGATGGTAGACGTACCCGGGCTCCTACGGGGGAGGCGCCGAGCCGAAGGCTTCGGTGATCTCTTCGCGCCCGAGGGCCGCCCGGATCACAACGACGTGGCGCGCGCCGTCGGCGGCGACCGACGCGAGCGTCGTGGCCAGCGAGCCCGATTCCAGCCGCCCGATCGCCTCCAAATGCGTCTCGACGAGGCGCTCCGCCCGGGCGAGCGCCCGCTCCAGCGCGGCTCGGCCGCCCTCCGCGCCGCCTCGGGCGGCGCGCTCCCCGCCTGGGCCGGGGTCCGCGCCGTGCTCGCGGAGAGCGTCTGCCAGGACACGCGCGTTGGCGCCCGCGCGCGCGGCGAGGAGCTCGAGCAGGCGCCGCTCGGGCCCGGCGCCGAGCCCCGCCGCGAGACCGCGGTAGGAGGCCTCCGCCTCGCGCTCGCGCGACAGGGCGTCGCCGGCGATCCGCTCGTCGTCGGCCTTCTCGTCCGCGTGGGCCCGAAGCGCGCCCGTGAGAGCCGAGCCGGCGGCCCCGGCGGCCGCCAGCGCCAGCGCACGGCGTCGTGGCATGGCGCTCACCCCGGGTCCGCCCCGCCCGGGGCGGAGTCCAGCCTGGGCAGCCCCGCCAGGCCGCGCAGGACCGCCTCGTGCCGCGCTTCGTCCACCAGGATCGCCGCGACCGTGGCCCTCAGCCCCGGCGTCGAGAGCTTCGGCAGGGCATCGAGGCAGGCGGCGGTCGAGGTGGCCTCGACGTCCAGCAGGTGGGCGAGCGCGGAGCGGGCGTCGCGGAGCGGGGGCGGCTCCGCGGAGGATCCGCTCGCCGCTCCCGGCGTGAGGCCGATCCGCCGGATCGCCCTCCGGAGCGCGTCGGCGTGCGCGCGCTCGTGCGCTGCGATCAGCCGCGCCGTCTCGCGAGCGCGCCCGGCGAGGCGCGTCGCGGCCGCGGCGTAGGCGGCGCCCGCGGCGACCTCGAGGCCCAGGAGCACGTCCATCACCTGCACGTCGGCGTCCGTCCCCGTCGTGTCGGTGCGCTCGCCCGCGTCGTCATCGCGCCCGCCGCATCCGGCGAGCAGAACCGTCGCGCCCGCCGCGCCGAGGAGGGCGCGGCGCGTGGAGGGCGGGCCGGTCGGGGCGGTCACTAGGGTTCTCGGCGGCACATGGTGATCACGTCCGGACAGCTCGACGAGCTAATCGCCCACGCCCGGGAGGCCGACCCGAGCGAGTGCTGCGGGTTCCTGAAGGTGCGCGACGGCGCCGTCGTCGAGGTCGTCCGCGCCCGCGACTCTCGCACATGGCGATACGGATTCGAGTTCAAGATGAAGGACCTCATGGCCATCGCCGACGCCGAGGACGAGGGATTCGAGGTGGCGATCTACCACTCGCATCCGCGCAGCGCGGCCGAGCCCTCGCAGCAGGACGTGAACATGTGGGCCTGGCCCTACCTCTGCGTGATCGTCTCGCTGATGGACGGCAAGGGCGAGGTCCGGAACTGGAGGATCACGGACGGCGCCGTCTCGGAGGAGGCACTCGACGTCGCCGGCTGAGCCCCCCGTCTGCCCCGCCTGCGGGGCGGGGCATGGCCAGGAGGAGCGCTTCTGCCGCGACTGCGGTCTCCCGCTCGTCCCGCCCGGCATGGGGGAGGAGCCGCGGAGCGAGGCCCACGGCCGCGCGCGGAAGATCGACCCGCGCTACACGAGCGGCGACCCGGTTCGCGTCGCCTACGCCCAGCACCAGGCCGAGGCGGAGATGATCCAGGGGCTCCTGCTCGAGGAGGGCATCCCCAGCATGCTGAGGCGAAGCGGCGGGTTCGACGTCCCGGACTTCCTCGCGGCGGGCCCGCGCGACGTGCTCGTGCCCGAGTCCGCCCGGGAGGCCGCCCGCGACCTCCTGCTCTCCGCCGACATGCCGGACGTCGTCGCGAGGCCGCCGGGCGAGACGGGCGGCGCGCCCATGCTGTTCGGCCGGCATCTGGCCGTCGGCGCGGCCGTGCTGGCGGGCGGCTTCTTCACCGCGCTGTTGACCTGGCTGCTGCTCGAGCTCCGCAACTGAGCGCAACATCGGTCCCTGGCACCTTTGTTGCGCAACGTTGGTCCCTGGCACCTTTGTTGCGCTGGCTCGCCGGTAGGCTCCCGCCCATGGATTTCTCTCCCTCTTCCCAGGTCGAGCAGCTCCAGGAGCGCATCGGAGCCTTCCTCGACGAGCACGTCTATCCGGTCGAGCTCGAGGCGATGCGCGCGCTCGACGAGGAGGTCTCCGTCGAGTCGGGCAAGGCCTACCCCGACATCCTCGTGGAGCTGCGCGAGCGCGCCCGCTCCGAGGGCCTCTGGAACCTGTTCATGCCGGACTCCGAGCACGGCGCGGGACTCTCCAACTGGGAGTACGGGATGCTCTGCGAGATCATGGGCCGCAGCCTGATCGCGCCCATGGTCTTCAACTGCTCGGCGCCCGACACGGGCAACATGGAGATCCTCGCCGAGTACGGCACGGACGAGATCAAGGAGCGCTGGCTGCAGCCGCTCCTGAACGACCACGTGCGCTCGTGTTTCTCGATGACCGAGCCGGACACGGCGGGGTCGGACCCGACGAACCTCCACACGCACGCCGAGCTGGATGGCGACGAATGGGTCATCAACGGCCACAAGTGGTTCACCTCGGGCGCGGTCGGCGCGGGTGTCGCGATCGCCATGGTCGTCACCGAGCCCGACGCCGCTCCGCACAAGCGGGCGAGCATGATCCTCGTCCCCACCGACACGGAAGGCTTCGAGCTGATCCGCCCGATCTCGGTGATGGGACACGACGGCGGCCCCGGCCACTGCGAGATCGCCTACCGCAACTGCCGCGTGCCGAAGGACCACCTGCTCGGTGAGCGCGGCGACGGCTTCCGCATCGCCCAGGCGCGCCTCGGCCCCGGCCGCATCCATCACTGCATGCGCGCCGTCGGCGCCGCCGAGCGCGCCCTCGAGCTGATGTGCCGCCGCGCGAACGACCGCAAGCTGTTCGGCAGCCCGCTAGCCGAGAAGCAGTTCATCCAGGACTTCGTCGCGAAGTCGCGCATCGAGATCCACGGCGCCCGCCTGATGGTGCTGCACGCCGCGTGGAAGATGGACACCGAGGGCAAGCGGGCCGCGCGCAACGAGATCTCGATGATCAAGGTCGTCGCCGCGAACGTCGTGATGGACGTCGTCGACCGCGCGATCCAGGTGCACGGGGCGCTCGGCGTCTCCGACGACACGCCGCTCGCCACGATGTGGCGCGGGCTGCGGATGCTGCGCCTGGCCGACGGGCCGGACGAGGTCCACAAGCAGGTGATCGCGATGCGCGAGCTCGCCCGCTGGCAGGATGACGGCGTCCACTTCCCGGCCGAGCAGCGCGCCGCCGAGTCGCACGCCGGCGCCGGCTCCGCAGCCTGAACCCCACCCATCCCAGGAGGACCAGTTGATCGACGCAACCCTCAGCCGCAGCTCGACCGTCGACCTGAGCGATGAGCAGCGAAGCTTCGTCGAGTCGATCCGCGACTTCTGCGAGCGCGAGAAGGGCATCGGCTTCGAGGACTGCACGAAGAAGATGGCCGATCTCGGCTGGTGGGGCGTGACGATCGACGAGGAGTTCGGCGGCTCCGGCGGCTCCTTCTACGACGCCGCCCTGTTCCTCGAGGAGTCGGCGCGCGGCCTGGCCCCGCCGTCGGGCGCCTACGGCGTGACTCTGATCGTGGTCGGCGCGCTCAGGCGCTTCGGCACCGACGAGCAGAAGCGCGACCTGCTCGGCCGGGTGGCTGACGGCGGCGTGCTGGCGATCGCCATGTCGGAGCCCGACTCGGGCTCGGACGTCGCCTCGCTCAAGACCAGCGCCCGCCTCGAGGACGGCGAATGGGTGCTCGACGGCTCGAAGATGTGGTGCTCCTACGCCCACAAGGCAAGCCACGTGCTGATCGTCTGCCGCACCACGCAGGAGGACGACAAGCACGCCGGGCTCTCGATGATCTTCGTGCCCACCGACGCCGAGGGCTTCTCGATGCGCCCGATCCCCACGCTCGGCGGCGAGGAGACCAACGAGCTGCACCTGGACGGCGTGCGCGTGCCCGAGGAGGCCCTGCTCGGCACCGAGGGCAACGGCTGGATCCAGCTGATGGCGGGCCTGAACAACGAGCGCGTGATCCTCGGCGCGCAGGCGCTCGGCCTCGCCCAGCGCTCGTTCGACGACGCGCTCGCCTACGTCAAGGAGCGCAAGCAGTTCGGCCGTCCGGTCGGCACCTTCCAGGCGCAGCAGCACCGTTTCGCCGACCTCGCCACGCAGCTCACCCAGACGCGCCTCCTGGTGCGCTGGGTGGCGCGGCTCACCGATGAGGACCCGGACCGGATGCTGCCGCAGGAGGCCTCGATGGTGAAGCTGTCGGCGACGGAGCTGGCGAAGCGCTGCGCGCTCGAGGGCATGCAGGCGATGGGCGGCTACGGCTACGCGAGCGAGTACCCGATGGAGCAGCACCTCCGCCACGCGGTCGTGACCACCATCTTCGGCGGCACCTCCGAGATCCAGAAGAACATCATCGCGAAGACCCTCGGCCTCTAGGCCGGCGCTCTCGCGGGCGGGCGGTCACATCCGTGCCGCCGCCCGCGGCGAACTGGTCGAGGTAGGCGCGCCAGGTCCCCTCGACCTCGTCCACCGGGCGCGCGAACGCGCGCTCGAGTGCGGTGCGCGCGTCGTCGCCGCTGCCGGTTGCGAGCTGCACGCAGGCCTCGGGCCCCGCTCCGCGCTCGAGCAGCCCGTAGACCGTGGGGCCGAGCACGATCGCGTCGCGGACCGACGGCGGGAAGCTCGGGCGCCGGCCCTCCCGCATCCGGCGCGCCACCGCGGGGCGGAGGTGGGGGAGCTGCCCGGAGAAGTAGGCGGCGGCGCCCTCCACGAGCCAGGCGGCGCGCAGGTAGCGGGTGAAGCCGCGCAGCCCGAACGGCGGCGGAAGCCGCGGGTCGTTCGCCGCCACGACGAGATGCGCGTACTCGTGGAGCGGTGACAGCGCGAGCGCCTCGCGCGAGCCCGGGACCCGGGACGCCCGCTCATCGAGCGCGCGGGGCGCGAGCACGTGGATCTCGCCGAGCGAGAACCAGCCCGCGAAGTAGCGACGGCTGGCGGGCGCCGCGGCAAGGCGGGCCATGGGAAGCCAGGGATGCGCGAGCGACAGGTGCCCCGGGCCCGGATGGATGACCACCGCGATGCCCGTCGGGACCACCTTGAAGCGGCCCGAGATCCGCTTGCGGAACTCCTCGAGCTGGGCGAGGATCCGCTCCGCCGCCTCGGCGTCCACGTTCTCGTGACGGGCGCTGAAAGCGCGGGAGCGGGTCTCGACCCAGGACATGCCTAGCGCCCCGGTCCCGTCAGGCGGGCCGGCGCCGCTCGCGGTATGCGCGCGCCTTCGCCCGGTTTCCGCACACCGCCATCGTGCACCAAGCGCCGGAGCGATTGCGTGAGTGGTCGTAGAAGACCCACGCGCAGTCGTCGGCCGAGCAGACCTTCATGCGCTCCCATGTGCCGTCGCGCATCGCCTCGTGGACGATCCCGAGAAGCGTGGCGAGTGCGGCGGCCACGCCCTCGCCGACCGGTCGCAGCCGGGCGCCGTCGCGATCGAAGCTCACGCGGATGGTCGCGTCCTCGGCGGCCTCGTTGAGGGTCCGCAGGTCGGCCTCGTCCGCCGGGCCGTTCCCGTGGGCGCGGCAGAGCGACCGCAGGGCCTCGCGGACTGCGAGCGCCCGCTCCACGTCCGCATCCGAGACGGCGGCGCCGGGCGCGAGGAGGCCCTCCGCCTCGAGCCAGTCGCGCAGCGCTTCCCGCGTTCCGATGCGCTCGCTGCCCTCCGAGAACTCGTGGGTGTTCACGAAACGGCGCACTCGCTCGAGGTCGCCGGGGGCGGGGTCGCGGTTGGCGCTCATCTCACGCGGGGGGCCCGCAGCGCGTTGAACGGAGGGTGATGGCCACGTCACCAGCATAGCCTCTTGACAGGTGATGCTAACCGGTATACTTTGAACACAGGTTACGAGTCCAGGGGGACCCTCTTGAACACCACACAGCTCAACAACGAGATCGTCGCCGACCGGGCGCGCCGTGCCGGCGAGGCGCGCGTACGGCGCTTCGAGCCGCGGCTTCGGGACCCGGGAGCCGCCTCCGCCGTCACGATCCGCGCCGCGGTGCCCGCGGACGCGGAGCGTCTGCAGCGCCTGGCGGCGCTCGACAGCTCGTCCGTTCTCTCGGGCGACGTGCTCGTCGCGGAGTCGCCGGCTCGCTCGTGGCCGCCCGCGAGCTCGCAAGCGGCCGCATGGTGGCCGACCCGTTCGCCGCGACCGCGGAGATCGTGCCGCTGCTCGAGCTGCGGGCGGCGCAGGCGGGGGCCGAGCCCCGGCGCCGCCGGTTCTCGTCGCTTCGCCTGCACGGCGCTCCGGCCAGGCGCGCGGCCTGACCGGAGGCCCCTAAGCGAGGACCGGTACGGCCTCCTGGGCGATCGCCTCGATCTGGGCGGCCGCACGCTCGAACTCGTCGTCGGACAGGACGGGCGTCCCCTCGAACGGCAGCTCGCGGTGGAGCTCGATCCAGGAGCGGCAGCCGTGGTACTCGGGCCGCACCTTCACCGTGACCGGCCGCGGGATGCGGTAGGTCCGGAGCAGGATCACGTGGAGGGGATGCCTGCGCTTCCACGCGAGGCGCTTCTCCGCGTAGTCGGGCGTCCACACGTAGTAGGGGGACAGCGCGTCCACGCAGCGGGGGTCGGTCACCAGATAGCTGGCGGCCACCTCGGCCCAGGCGCGGATGCGAACGCGCTCGGGCTGGGGGATCCCGCCGTCCTGGAGCAGAGCCTCCGCGGGCGGCTCGCCGTCCGGCCAGACGCCCTCCTCGAGTGCCCGCCCCAACTCGGGGAGGTGCGAATCGCGGACGAGGTCGTTGCGCTGATGGTCGAACGTCGGATACAGGAAGAACTGATCGTGCTCGATCTCGAAGTGCTTGTGGTCTTCACGGATCCCGCCCTTGCGCAGGGTCAGGAGCTGCTCGCCCTCTGCGAGGGCGCGCACGGTGACAGCCCACTCTTTAAAAGCAACAGGCATTGGTAGAGAGAACCTCCGGCGCCGGGTTGAGTTGAGGGTGGATACCGCGGGGAGTGACCCGGCGCGACGGCCGCGCATTCTACGAGATGCACGGAGGATTTCAAGCTTTTTCCTGCAAGTGGCAGGTGCTACGCGCTCGCGGCCTCCGCGACGGCGGCGAAATCGGCGTCTCCGAGGCCCGCCTCCGACGCCGCCGCGTACAGCCGCTCGGCGGCCTCGGCGAGGCCGAGCGGGGCGCCGGCATCCCTTGCGGCGGCCAGGCAGTGGCGGACGTCCTTGAGCATGTGGTCCAGCTTGAACAGCGGGGGTTCGTAGTCGCGGGCGATGATCGGGGCGGCCTTCAGGTCGAGCACCGCGGAGCCGCCCGATCCCGCCTGCATCACCTCGACGAGGCGGTCCAGGTCCACGCCGGCGGCGCGCCCCGCGTGGATGGCCTGGGCGAGGACGGCGGTGTTGACCGCGGCGACCGTGTTGTTCAGGAGCTTGATCGCCTGGCCGTGCCCCTGGGGCCCCACATGGAGCACGAGCCGGCCCATCGCCTCGAACAGCGGGCGCGCGCGCTCGAAGTCGGCGGCGTCGCCGCCGCACATGATCGTCAGCGTGCCGTCCTCGGCCTTGGGCTTCGAGCCGGTGACCGGGGCGTCGAGGAACGCGATCCTCCGCGCGGCCAGCCGCTCGGCGATCCCGGTCGCCGCCGTGGGCGCGATCGTGGACATGTCGACGAACAGGGCGCCGTCCGCCGCGCCCTCCGCCGCGCCGCCGGGTCCCAGCAGCACCTGCTCGACGTCGGGGGCGTCGACCACCATCGAGATCACGACCGCTGCCCGGGCGGCGGCGTCCGCCGGGGTGTCCGCGACGATCGCGCCGTGCTCCGCGGCGAGCTCCTCTGCGCGGGCCCGCGTGCGGTTCCAGGCGACCACCTCGAACCCGGCTCGCCGCAGGTTCGCCGCCATCCGCGAGCCCATGATGCCGAGGCCGAGGAATGCGACCGGCTCAGTCGTCTCCGCCATGTCCGCCTCCTCCCGGTGTCTCGATCCGCAACCTGTCTCCGGCGCGGAGACTAACCACGGCCTTCGGCGGGAGCTCGTCGCCGTTCACGAGGTTCCGGCCGGGCACGCCGTCGCCGCCGCCCGCGGCCCCGCGCGGGGCGTGGCGGCGCCGCTCGGTGATCAGCGACAGCTCCATCGGCTCGAGCGCCTCCAGCTCGCGGACGACGCCGTCGCCGCCGCGGAAGCGGCCGGCGCCGCCCGAGCCGCGCCGCAGCGAGTACTCGACCGCGCGGAGCGGGAACTCGAGCTCCAGCGCCTCGACGGGCGTGTTCAGCGTGTTGCTCATCGCGACGTGGACCGCGCTCGGGCCATCCGCGTCCGGGCAGGCGCCCTGGCCGCCGCCGGTGGTCTCGTAGTAGCTGAAGCGCTCGTTCCCGAGCGTCATGTTGTTCATGGTCCCCTGGCCCAGGGCGCGGCCGAACGCCGCGAGCACGAGGTCGGCGACGCGGGAGGAGGTCTCCACGTTCCCGCCCGCGACCGCGGCGGGCGGGCGGGCGTTGAGCAGCGAGCCCTCCGGGACCCCGACCTCAAGGGGGCGCCAGGCGCCGGCGCAGGCCGGGACGTCCGGGTCCGCCAGGACCCGCAGGGCGAAATAACAGGCCGACAGGGTCACGGCCAGCGGGCAGTTCAGGTTCCCCTCGTGCTGCGGCGCGGAGCCCTCGAAGTCGAACCGGACCTCCTCGCCCTCCACCTTCGCGCGCAGCCGCAGCTCCAAGTCGCCCTCGGCCGCCTCGAGCACGTCCGCCGCCTCGTGCTCGCCGTCCGGTAGCCGGCCGATCGCCGCCCTGGTCCGCCGCTCGGCGTAGTCGAGCGTCGCCGCCAGCCCCTCGCTGAGGTCTTCCGCCCCGAGCCGGGCGGCGAGGTCCGCCATCCGCTCCGCGCCCGCGGCGTTCGCGGCGAGCTGGGCGCGCAGGTCGGCGCGCCGCTCGTCGGGGTTGCGCATCCTCGCGGCCAGCTCGTCGGTGAGGCCGGGCTCGATCCGGGTTGGCGGGATCACCGCGCCCTCCTCCTCCAGCGAGCGCGAGTCGGCGGGCATGCTGCCCGGCGTGCGCCCGCCGACGTCGGCGTGGTGGGCGCGGGTGGCGGCGAAGCCCGCCACGCGCCCCTCGTGGAGCACCGGCGTGACGACCGTGATGTCGGGCAGGTGCGTGCCGCCGCGATAGGGGTCGTTCAGGATCCATGACCCGCCGCCGGAGTGGTCCTCGCCCAGCACCTCGGCGACCGCGAACGGCATCGCGCCGAGATGGACCGGTATGTGCTCGGCCTGCATGACGAGCCGGCCGCCGGCGTCGAACAGCGCGGTCGAGCAGTCACGCCGCTCCTTGATGTTCGCCGAGTGGGCCGAGCGGACGAGCACGGCACCCATCTCGTCGCATGCGGCGCGAAGCGCGCCGAGCATCACCTGGAGGGAGATCGCGTCCATCAGCGGCGCTCCAGCACCAGCGTGCCGTCCGCGTCCGCGGCCCCAGCCCATCCGGGCGGCACGACGAGCGTCGCCTCCGGCAGCTCGACGATCGCCGGCCCCGCCACCTCCCCCGCAGGAGCGCCGCGCCATACGCGGGTCTCGAGCCATTCCCCCGCGAAGCGCGCGCGCCGGGTCGCGTGCCCGCCGGCCGGCGGCGCTCCGCCTCCCGGGAGATCGCCGCCCGGAACCGCGACGGCCACGCGAACGGTCACGAGCTCGAGCCGGGCGCCGAAGTCGGAGTGCCCGTAGCGCTCCTGGTGCGCGGCGTCGAAGGCGTCCCTGAGCGCCCCGATGTCCGGCTCGGGCTCGCCCGCGACGGTGAGCTCGAACGCCTGCCCCGCGTAGCGCAGGTCGTAGGACGCGCGGACCTCGGCGCCGGGCTCCCCGAGCTCGTCGCGGCCCCGTGCCGCGAGCCGGGCGACCGCCTCGGACACGGCGTCGCGCGTGAGCCCGTCGCCGGAGAGCAGGACGCTCTCCACGAGGTCGCGCCGGCGCTCCGACACGACCAGCCCGACCGCCGAGAGCACGCCCGACGCGGGCGGCACCGCGATCCGCACGATGCCCAGCTCCTCCGCGATCGCGGCTGCGTGCAGCGGCCCCGCGCCGCCGAAGGGAAGCAGCGCGAGGTCGCGTGGATCGAGCCCGCGCTCGACGGTCATCACGCGCACCGCCCGCGCCATCTCGAGGCTCGCGAGGCGAACGATTCCCTCCGCGGCCTCCAGGGGCTCGAGCCGGACGTCGGCCGCGAGCGCGGCGAGCGCCCGCTCCGCGGCCCCGGCGTCGAGCGCCACCCCGCCCGCGAGCGTGCCCTCGGGGTCCAGGTAGCCGAGCAGCAGGTTGGCGTCGGTGACCGTCGGCTCGGCCCCGCCGCGGCCGTAGCAGGCAGGCCCGGGCTCGGCGCCCGCGGAGCGCGGGCCGACCCGCAGCGCCCCGCCGGGGTCACGCCAGGCGACGCTGCCGCCGCCCGCGCCGACGGTGTGCACGTCGACCATCGGCAGCGCGAGGTCGGCGGG
>Ga0247708_1000065_pt1 | contig 27366 bp, 32 predicted proteins | sample 42W_NmetaG_FD_189040 | JGI IMG/M metagenome (GOLD analysis project Ga0247708, IMG submission 189040) | Soil microbial communities from hillslope of Landscape Evolution Observatory, University of Arizona, Oracle, AZ, United States - 4-2-W_N | ecosystem: Engineered > Artificial ecosystem >...
AGGGCGTCGGCGGCCGCGATCAGCGCGTGCGGGCGGGCAAGCCGGTCGAACGGCGGCTTCCCGAAGAGCCGCCGGAACGCCGTGGCCGCCCGAGCTCCGGACGGTCCGGGAGCGCCCCGCCCGCCGGGGCGCCGAGGCCCCCCACCCCGCTTCCGTCGGCCGACCCCGCTCACGGGTGCCATTCTCTCCGACCCGCGCCGACGGGCCCGGTCGACCCGGCCCGGTGCCGGTGCCGGGCGTAGAGTCGGTGTATGCCCGCCCTGCCGCTCACCGGCGATCCCCAGGCCGATGAGCTCCTCGAGACCGATCCCCTGGCCCTGCTCATCGGCATGCTCCTCGACCAGCAGGTGCCCATGGAGCGGGCCTTCCGCAGCCCGTACGACCTCAAGGAGCGCCTCGGCGGGCGGCTCGACGCGGCCGAGATCGCCGGCATGGACGCCGAGGCCCTGGCCGCGGTGTTCAAGGGCCCGCCGGCGCTGCACCGCTTCCCGGGGTCGATGGCCGGTCGCACCCAGGACATGTGCCGGGTGCTGGTCGAGCGCTACGACGGCGAGGCGGCGCGGGTATGGACCGACGCCACCACCGGCAAGGAGCTGTTCGCCAACCTGCGGGTCCTCCCCGGCTTCGGCGAGCAGAAGGCCCGCATCTTCACCGCCCTGCTGGCCAAGCGGCTGGGGGTGCGGCCGGAGGGCTGGCAGGAGGTCGCCGGGCCGTACGCGCCGGCGGGCCACTTCTCGGTGGCCGACATCGACGGGCCCGAGGCGCTGGCCGCCGTCCGGGAGCACAAGAAGGCCATGAAAGCGGCGGCCAAGGCCGGCCAGTGAGGGTGCTGGCCAACGGCGACCCGGTCGAGCTGGCCGAAGGGGCGACGGTCGACGACCTGCTCGTCGCCCTCGGCCTGGGCGGGAAGTGGGTCGTGGTCGAGCGCAACCGCGAGCCCGTGGCCCGGGCCGACCTGGCCACCACCGTGCTGGCCGAGGGCGACCGCGTCGAACTGGTCCGCGCCGTGGCCGGCGGGTGACCGGCCCGGGAGGCCGGGCCAGAAAGCATCCAGCCGCCGGCCCTCGTCAGCGGGCCGGCGGGTGACCGGCCCGGGAGGCCGGTCCAGAAAGCATCCAGCCGGCCCGGGAGGCCGGTCCGGCAAGCATCCAGCCGGCCCGGGAGGCCGTCTCGCCGGGCGCCGCCTGTACCTCTGCACCGCCGACCGTCCCGACCTGGCCCGGTTCCTGGAGGCGTGCATCCGGGGCGGGGTCGACGTGGTCCAGCTCCGGGACAAGGTGCTCGACGCCCGACCGCTGCTGGCCCGGGCCCGCCTGGCAGCCGCGGTGTGCCGCGACCTCGGCGTGCCGTTCGTCCTCAACGACCGGCCCGACCTGGCCCTGGAGTGCGGGGCCGACGGCGTCCACGTGGGCCAGGACGACGCCCCGCCGGCGCTGGCCCGGCGCATCCTGGGGCCCGAGGCCATCGTGGGCTTCTCGACCCACGCTCCGGCCGAGCTCGACGCCTCGGCGGCCGAACCGGCCGACTACACCTCGACGGGGCCGGTGTCGCCCACGCCCACCAAGCCGGGACGGCCCGGCACGGGGCTGGAGTACCTCCGCTACGCGGCGGCCACCGCCACGAAGCCGTGGTTCGTCACCGGCGGGGTGACGCCCGAGACGGTGGGGGCCATGCTCGACGCCGGCGCCCGCCGGTTCGTCGTGGTTCGCTGGCTGACCGAGTCTGCCGACCCCGGGGCCGCGGCCCGGGCCCTGCGGGCCGCCGTCGACCAGGTGCCGCTGGAGGGGTGACCGCTCGGGCCCAGTGGATGGCTCAGTGGACGGCCTGGCGCTCCATCCAGCCGATGAGGAGGGCGACGGCCCGGGGGTCGTGGCGCAGCCGGTGGCCGGCCTCGCCGAGGACCCGCAGCTCGACGGCGTCGCCGGCGGCGTCGGCCAGCACCCTGGCGTCCTCCAGCGGCACCGTGTCGTCGTCGGCCCCGTGGATGATCAGGATCGGGCGGGGCGGGATCTTGGCGATGAGGGCGGTGGGGCGGATCTCGCGCAGCTCCCGGGCCCATGCCTCGTGGTCGGCGGGGAAGTTCCGGTCGCGGATGACCCCGATGGAGCGCCCGTGGGCGAGGAAGCTCTCCGGGTCGATGGCCCACTCGTCGAAGTCGGCCCGGGCCGACAGGGTGGCCACGCCCCGCACCCGCTCGTCCTCGCCGGCCTGGCAGATGGCGAGCGCCCCGCCGGTGCTCGCCCCGGCCAGCCAGACGCCCTCGACCCCGCCGGAGGCCAGGAGGTGGTCGATGGCGGCCCGGAGGTCGTCGAGCCAGCCCGCGAGCGAGAAGTTGCCCTCCGAGGCCCCCGTCCCCCGGAAGTTGAAGGTGAGCACGGCCCAGCCGGTGTCGGCGGCCAGCCGCTCGGCCAGCTCCGGATAGGTCTGCCCGGAGGTCTTGGCCCCACCCGGGCCGGCGGGGAACCCGTGGCACAGGATGAGCCCCGGCACCGGCGCGGCGGTCGAGGGCGCCGGCCGGGCCAGGAAGCCCGCCAGCCGGAGACCACTGGACTCGATCATGCACTGCAAGGCCCGTTCACCTCCGACCGGGGACCGTCAGCGCGACAAGGGGGCGCCACGAGCGCCCCCTTGTCTGCTTCGAACACTGCTGGAAAGGAACTAGGGGGAAACGGACTGCACCGGGAGGGACCAGTTCCCGGACGTTCCTCCGAGCGGTGGCAGCGAGGATTCGCCTACCCGGTCCAGCTGCCGACTAGCGGGCAGCCACCTCCGAGGTCCCAAAACTACTTTCGTTCAGGTGGACCACCTCCTTTCTTCGGTAGCTCAATCAAAGCACAACTCGCGGCGTAGGTCACAGCACTTTCCGCGCGGACCTGCCACCGCCAGTGCCCGAGCGGCGCTACGACGGGTCGTTCCCCCCCTCGTCCACCGGCCCGACCGCGCCGATGTCCTCCAGGTACCCCATCTGGGCGTCGAGGACGGCGTGGATCTGCGCCGGTGTGTAGGGCGTGCCGGCGGCCTCGGACTTCATCATCACGAAGTCGACGGTCTCCGCCCCGCTCACCACCACCGGGGCGTCGCTCTCGGCGGTGTGGCCGTTCGACGACACCCCCTTGATCCGGAAGAACTCGAGGTGCCAGTTGAGGATGCGGCGGACGTCGTCGGGGCTGAGCACGGCCGCCACATCCGCGTCGACGTGGTCGCAGACCCAGGCCACCGCGTCCTCGAACTCGAAGACCCGCCCGGGTGGGCGGGTGGCCAGCCGCCGGGCCTCGCGCCCGACGACCACAGCGGCGATGGCGAAGACCGCGGCCACGGCCAGCACGCCGAGGAAGATGCCCATGGCGCCAACGTAGCGGCCGCCCCGGGGTCAGAGGCCGAGCCGGCGGACCAGGCGCTCCCGGTGGTGGCGGGGGTCGCCGAACAGCAGCTGGGACGACCGGGCCCGCTTGAAGTACAGGTGGGCGTCGTGGTCCCAGGTGAACCCCAGGCCGCCGTGGACGTGGAGGCTGTCGGTGGCGACCTTCACGTAGGCCTCCGAGCAGCACGACTTGGCCACGGACGCGGCCACGGGCAGGTCGCCGGCGCCCCGGGCCAGGGCCGAGGCGGCGTAGGACGCCGCCGACCGGGCGGATTCCAGCTCGAGCAGCATGTCGGCGCACAGGTGCTTGACCGCCTGGAAGCTGCCGATCGGCCGGCCGAACTGCACCCGCCGGCGAGCGTGCTCGACGGCCATGTCCAGGCAGCGCTGGGCGCCCCCGACCTGCTCGGCGGCGAGGGCCACCGCGCACAGGTCGACGGCGGCGTCGACCGACCCGTCCAGCAGCCGGGCGGGGGTCGCCCGCAGCGTCACCCGTGCCTGGCGCCGGGTCCGGTCGACGGTCGGCAGTGGTGCCCGGTCGAGGCCGGGCGCGCCGGCGTCGACCTGGAACAGGGCCACGTCGGCGGTGTCGTCCCGGCGGGCGGCGACGACCAGCACGCCGGCCGCCAGCCCGTCGACCACGTAGGACTTCTCGCCCTCCAGCCGCCAGGGCGGGCCCGTCGCCCGGGCCTGCACTGCCGCTTCCTCCCAGGCCCCGGACGCCTCGGCGACGGCCAGGGTGGCCGTCCGGGAGCGGGCGCCCGGGTCCAGGAAGGCGCCGGCGGTCACCGTCGACAGGTAGGGGGCGCAGAGGAGCACCGCCCCTGCCTCCTCGAGGACGACCGCCCGCTCCACCCACCCGAGGTCCGGGTCGAGCAGGCCGATTTCGCCGATCGCCGACCAGACGCCCGGATCGTGGCCCAGGTCGTCGTCCAGGAGCCGGCGGACCTCCGCGGGCGGCGACACCCCGGCCAGGAAGGCCCGCACCCGCTCCCGGAGCCGCTCCTGGGCGTCGGTGGGTCCGAAGTGCATCGGGGCATACTCGCGTCCATGCCGCTCCACTACGAGGACGCACGGGTCCAGATCACCAAGGTGGTCGTCGGGCCCCTGGTGAACAACGTCTTCGTCGTCCGCTGCGCCGAGACCGGGGCGTCGGTGCTGGTCGACGCGGCCGACGAGCCGGAGGTGCTGCTCCCGCTGTGCGAGGAGCTGGGGGTGGGCGACGTCCTGACCACCCACGGCCACGGCGACCACATCCAGGCCGTGCCCGCCGTCCGCCGGGCGGGCCACCGGGTGGGTGTGGCCCAGGCCGACGCCGGCATGCTGCCGGCCCACGACTTCGAGATCGCCGACGGGGACGTCATCGAGGTCGGCCGGCTGCGGCTGCACGCCATCCACACGCCAGGCCACACCCCGGGGTCGACGTGCTTCACGATCGAGGGGTCGCCGGTCCTGCTGTCCGGGGACACGCTCTTCCCGGGCGGGCCCGGCGCCACCCGGGGCAACGCCACCAACTTCGCCACCATCATCCGGTCGATCCAGCAGCGGCTGTTCCCCCTGCCCGACGACACCATAGTCATGCCCGGCCACGGCGCCGACACCACCATCGGCGCCGAGCGCCCCCACCTCCAGGAGTGGATCGACCGGGGCTGGTGAGCCGCCACGCGGGTCCGGCACGCGGCGGGCGCGGTCCGAAGGACCCGGGTGCCCGCCGCCAGCAAGCCGGTCCGGCTCGCCGGCGGGGCAGGGGCCCCGCCGGCACGCGGCGGGCGTGGTCCGAAGGACCCGGGTGCCCGCCGCCAGCAAATGCCGCGCGGGTCCGGCTCGCCGGCGGGGCAGGGGCCCCGCCGGCACGCGGCGGGCGTGGTCCGAAGGACCCGGGTGCCCGCCGCCAGCACGTGCCGCGCCGGTCCGGCTCGCCGGCGGGGCAGGGGCCCCCGCCGGCACGCGGCGGGCGTGGTCCGAAGGACCCGGGTGCCCGCCGCCAGCAGTCGGTCCGAAGGACCCGGGTGCCCGCCGCCAGCTACGCGGTGAAGGGGTCCCTCGGGTGCTGGACCAGCTCGATGTCGTCGCCCAGGCCCTGGATGTCGACCGCGGTGTGGTCGACCGCCACGGTGACCCGCCGGCCGGCCAGGGGGATGCGGTCGACCCTCAGCCGCTCGATGCGCTTGGGCAGGACCGGGTCGAGCCAGACCTTGCCGTGGGGCACCCAGGGGTCGAGGCGGAGGATCGTGCGCAGGAAGAGCAGCGGCGATGCCGCCGACCACGCCTGGGGCTGGCACGACGAGGGGTAGGTGACCGGGAAGGGCACCTCGTCGCGGCCCAGGCCCCCGAACAGCTCCGGGAGGCGGCCGCCGAAGTGGGCCGCCGCGTCGAGCAGGCCCAGGATCACCCGCTGGGCCTCGTCGACGAACCCGTAGCGGGTCAGCCCGGCGGCGATGATGGCGTTGTCGTGCGGCCACACCGAGCCGCAGTGGTAGCTGACCGGGTTGTAGCCGGCCATGTTCGACCCGAGGGTGCGGATGCCCCACCCGCTGAACATCTCCGGCGACAGGAGGCGGGCGGCCACCTTGGGCGCCTTGTCCTTGTCGACGATGCCCGTCCACAGGCAGTGGCCCATGTTGGAGGCCAGGGCGTCGATCGGGCGCTTGTCGGCGTCGAGGCCCATGGCGTACCAGCCCCGGTCCTCCAGCCAGAAGTCCCGGTTGAACGCGGTCTTGAGGGCCTTGGCCATGACCCGGTACCGGGCCGCCGTGCTGGCGTCGCCCAGCTCGTCGGCGAAGTGGGCCCGGGCCAGGTAGGCGCCGTAGACGTAGCCCTGGACCTCGCACAGGGCGATCGGCGGCCGGGCCAGGGTGCCGTCGGCGAAGCGGATGGCGTCCCAGGAATCCTTCCAGCCCTGGTTGGCCAGGCCCCGGTCGGAGGCCCGCTGGTACTCGACGTAGCCGTCGCCGTCCCGGTCGCCGTAGTCCTCGATCCAGGCCATGGCCCTGTCGGCGGCCGGCAGGAGGCTGTCGACCACGTCCCGGGCCAGCCCCCAGCGGCGCAGCTCGCCCAGCAACATGACGAACAGGGGCGTGGCGTCGGCGGTCCCGTAGTAGACCCGCCCGCCGCCCAGGGACAGCGAGGACGCTTCGCCGTAGCGCATCTCGTGCAGGATGCGGCCCGGCTCCTCGTCGTCGAGGGGGTCGACCTTGGTCCCCTGGAAGCGGGCGAGGGTCTGGAGCACGTCCTCGGCCAGGGTGGGGTCCACGATCAGCGCCATCCACGACGTCAGCAGCGAGTCCCGGCCGAACAGGGTCATGAACCAGGGGGCGCCGGCGGCCAGCACGGCCCGCTCTGGGAACTCGGGGTCGAAGATGCGCAGGGCGCCCAGGTCCTCGGCGCCCTTGGTCACCGCGTGCTGGAGGACCTCATAGTCGGTCTGGACGGCGGGGACGGCCTGGCGCCACTGGTCGAGGCGCTGGTGGGGCGTGGCCGCCTCCACGGCGTGGCCGCACAGGTGGCGGGGCTCGACCTCGTTGTCCTCGATGATCGTGGTGAACTGCAGGCAGGTGGTCCAGCGGCCCCCGGCCGGCACCACCACCTCCCAGGCGGCCATGTCGGACACGAACTGCGCCGGCTCGCTGGCGGTGATCCGCAGCCCCCGCCGGCTGGCCCCCTTGCGGGACGTGAAGAGCAGGCCGTCGCGGCTGGCGGCCAGGACCACCTCGCCCTCGGGCCGGCCCCGCCCCTCCTTCACGGCGAAGAGGTTGGCGAAGTCGGCGGAGAAGCGGAGCTGCACCGAGCAGTACGCCGCCTCCTCGCCGTAGTTCTGCACGACGATGTCCTCGCGCATGCCCCGCCCGACGTAGCGGTACCGCATGATCATGAGGGTGCTGTCGGCCCGGCCGGGCACCGGCTGGCTGCGGAGGACGAAGGTCGCCGCGAACGGCGCGGCCCGCTCGGCGGCCAGCACCTCCGGCCGGTGGCCGTTGATGTGGAGGTCGAGGCCGGACAGGAAGCGGGTGTCGCGGAAGAACAGGCCCTGGGGGCTGCCGGGGACGACGTCGCCGTCGCGCCGGGAGATGCAGAAGGCCGACCCCTCGACGAGGGTGACGGTGCCCTCGGCCGCCCCCATGGGCTCGTCGCCGGTGAACGTCCAGGGCTCGGCCATGCGCACGAGAAAGCGTAGTTGGGCGCGGAGCGACGCCGGGCACGGCCGGATGGTCGGTACCGTCTGTTGTCGTGCCGTGGCGTCGCAGCGTCGTCGGGTGGGTGCTGGTGCTGGCCACGGCCTGCTCGGGCACGTCCCTCGAGGAGCTTGGCGCGCCGACCACCGTCGAGACGACCACCACCACCTCGACGACGACGACCACCGCCCCGCCGCCGGCCGACCTGCAGGACCTGATCGCGGGCACCACCATGACCGAGCGGGGCCGGCGGATCTTCCTGGCCGCCAGCCCGGCCATCGAGGACGCCGAGACCTTCGCCCGCAACTGCGGCGTCGAGGCCCGCCCCGCCGGGGCGGGGGAGCCCCGGACCCACACCCAGGGCTGTTACGTGGCCGGTCGCATCCACCTCCTGGCCCCCGACCGGGCCGAAGGCCACCAGCTGCTGTACGTGGTCGCCGCCCACGAGCTGCTGCACGCGGTGTACGCCACGCTGCGGCCGGCCGAGCGGGAGGCGGTCGACGCCGAGGTGGTGGCCGCCCGGGCCGGCAACGAGCGGCTGGAGGAGCGCCTCCGGGCCTACGGCACCGGGCCGACGCTGGTCAACGAGATGCACGCCATCCTGGGCTCGGAGTTCGACGGCCTGTCGCCCACCCTCGAGGCCCACTACGCCCAGTACTTCACCAACCGGGCCGCAATCGTGGCCGCCCGCCAGCGCACGCTGGGGGCCCGGGAGGAGGAGATCCGCCGGCTCCGGGCCGAGATCGACGCCCTCGATGCCCGGATCGTCGACCTCAAGGTGCTCCAGGAGCGGCTGCGGGCCGCGGGCGACGTCCGCACCTACAACGCCAACGTGGCCACCATCAACGGGCTGGTGGACCGCCACAACGCCCTGGTGGAGACGCTCAACGCCGTCATCGAGGAGTACAACGGCCTGCTGGGCCGGTAGCCACTCGGGCCCTGGCGCGAAGAGGCTCCGGACGCTGGTGCAGCGCCCGGAGCCATCGGCGCCACCCCGGCGCACGGGTGGAGCTCAGGCGGCCTTCTTGAGCTCGGCCTGGCGAGCGGCTCGGAGCTCGAGCACGTTCTGGCGGCTGGCGACGAGCTCGGCCCGAGCTGCGGCCTCGACCTTGGTGATGACGTAGCCGAAGGCGTCGAGGGTGTCTCGGGTGGGGTCGGGCATGGCGGTGTGCCAGCTGGTCTGGGCGGCACCGGGCACGACACCGGCGATGGTGAACGTCGGGCCGTGGCCCGGACGGTGGCCGTTGGGGTGGAGGATGGCGTCGGGGTTCGGGTAGGCGGTCTTCCAGGTGGCCTCGGAGCCACCGGGGGTGGCGCCGGCGATGGAGAACACCGGGTTCATGTTGGCGGGGATCTCGGGGGCGGGCTTGCGGTCCATGACTTCCTGCTTTCGGTAGGTCGAGGTGGCTATGACGTGATTGTCGGCCCTTCCCGTCGGCCGACCCAGAGGCGAACGGCAGGACCACTGGTCCCTCCTGCCGCGGCCCTTCGGCCTGGGCCGGCCGGGGTTTCCCCTACGGCCGTAGTGCTAATCTGGAGCCGTGAGCACGCCTCCCGTCTTCGAGATCCAGGGGCTGCACGTCGAGGTCGCCGGCACCGAGATCCTCAAGGGGGTCGACCTCACCATCGAGGCCGGGCAGGTGGCGGCCCTGATGGGGCCGAACGGGTCCGGCAAGTCCACCCTGGCCAACACGCTGCTGGCCCATCCCGACTACCAGGTCACCGCGGGCCGCATCCTGTTCAAGGGTGAGGACATCACCGACTGGGCCACCGACATCCGGGGCAAGTCGGGGCTGTTCCTGGCCTTCCAGTACCCCGAGGAGATCCCCGGCGTCTCGGTGATCCAGTTCCTCCGCCAGGCCCTGTCCGCCCGCAAGGGGATCGACCTGTCGATCCTCGAGCTGCGCCTGGCCATCATGAGCTGGATGGAGCGCCTCGGGATCGACCCCTCCTTCGGCGACCGCTACCTCAACGAGGGCTTCTCGGGCGGCGAGAAGAAGCGCAACGAGGTCCTCCAGATGGCCATCCTGGAGCCGGAGTTCGCGGTGCTCGACGAGACCGACTCGGGGCTCGACATCGACGCCCTGAAGGTGGTGGCCAAGGGCGTGCAGGAGGTGCGGGCCGACCGCCCCGACCTGGGCGTGCTGGTCATCACCCACTACCAGCGCATCCTGCAGTACCTGGAGCCCGACGTGGTCCACATCCTGGTCGACGGCCGGATCGTCGCCAGCGGTGGCATGGACCTGGCCCACCGCCTGGAACAGGAGGGCTACGAGGCGTGGCGCCAGGCGTCGCCGACGGCATGAAGCTCGACGTCGCGCGGGTCAAGAAGGACTTCCCGATCCTCGACCGCGAGCTCGACGGTCACCGCCTGGTGTTCCTCGACTCGGCCGCCAGCTCCCAGAAGCCCCGGGCCGTCCTCGACGCCATGGACCACTACTACGCCACCACCCACGCCAACGTGCACCGGGGCGTCTACACCATCGCCGAGGAGGCCACCGCGGCCTACGAGGGGGTGCGGGGCCAGGTCGCCCGGTTCATCGGCGCCCCGTCGCCCCGAGGGGTCGTCTTCACCAAGAACGCCACCGAGGCCATCAACCTGGTGGCCCACTCCTACGGGCGGGGCCGCTTGGCGCCGGGGAAGGCCGTGCTCCTCACCGAGATGGAGCACCACGCCAACCTCGTGCCCTGGCTCATGCTGCGGGAGGAGCGGGGCGTCGAGCTGCGGTTCCTGCCCGTCGACGACGACGGCCGGTTGGTGCTCGACGACCTCGACCGCCAGCTGGAGGGTGTCGGCCTGGTGGCGGTCACCGCCATGTCGAACGTGCTCGGCACCCTCAACCCCGTCGCCCGGATCGCCGCCGCCGCCCACGCCGCCGCCGCGGTGGTGCTGGTCGACGCCGCCCAGTCGGTGCCGCACGCGGTCACCGACGTGGAGGCGCTGGGGTGCGACTTCCTGGCCTTCTCGGCCCACAAGATGTGCGGGCCCACCGGCATCGGCGTGCTGTGGGGGCGGGAAGAGCTGCTGGAGGCGATGCCCGCGTTCCTCGGGGGCGGCGAGATGATCCGCGACGTGCGCCTCGACCGCTGGATCCCCAACGACATCCCCTGGAAGTTCGAGGCGGGCACGCCCCCGATCGCCGAGGCCATCGGCCTCGGCGCGGCCATCGAGTACCTCACGGAGCTGGGCATGGACGCCGTCCGGGAGCACGAGCGGGCTCTCACCGCCCATGCCCTGTCCACCCTGGCCGACCGCCACGGCGACGACGTGCGCGTCTTCGGCCCGCCCGACCCCGGGGAGCGGGGCGGCGTGGTCTCCTTCACCTACCGGGACATCCACCCCCACGACCTCTCGCAGGTGCTCGACAGCTCGGGGGTCTGCATCCGGGCCGGCCACCACTGCGCCAAGCCCCTCATGCGCCGGTACGGCGTGGGCGCCACCGCCCGGGCGTCGTTCTACGTCTACAACGACGAGGCCGACGTCCAGGCCCTGTCCGACGGCCTGGTGGCCGCGGCCGAGATCTTCGCCGTCTGATGGCCGGGCTCGAAGACCTGTACCGGGAGATCATCCTCGACCACTACCGCAGCCCGCGGAACCGGGGCGAGCTGCCCTCGCCGCCCGCTCGGCGGGTCGAGGGGTTCAACCCCCTCTGTGGCGACGAAGTCGTGCTCTACGTCGACATCGACCCCTCGGGCCGGGTGGCCGACATCAAGGTGGCCGGGCAGGGCTGCTCGATCAGCCAGTCGTCGGCGTCGATGATGACCGCCGCGGTCAAGGGCCGCACCGAGGCCGAGGCCCGGGATCTGATCCGGGCGTTCAAGGCCATGATGTCGATCCACGAGCGGGGCCTCGACGCCAACGGCGACGCGCCCGACGACGTGTCCATGCCGGCGGTGGCCGGCCTCGACCTGGGGGAGCTGGAGGCCCTGCGGGGTGTGGTGAAGTTCCCCGTTCGGATCAAGTGCGCCACCCTGTCCTGGAACACCCTGGCCCAGGCCTTCGACGAGGCCGGGGCGGGCGCCGCCGCCGACTAACTTCCGGCCACCTGGCGGCTAGGTTCGCAGGGTGATGCGGAGACTGTTGCTGAGTGCGGCCCTGGCGAGCGCCCTTGCCCTTCCCGGCTGTGGTGGGGGCGACGACGAGGGGGCGGCGCCCACCACGGCGGCGGCTCCGGCGACCACGGCGGCAGTGGGCAACGACCAGGCCGGTACGCCCTTCTGCCGGCTGGCCAAGACCTACAGCGAGAAGTCGGCGACCCTCCTCCAGGTGGCGTCGGATCCGGTGAAGCTGCGGGCGGCCACCACCGACGCCGAATCGGCCATCCGCCAGGCCCAGGCCAGCGCCCCGGCCGAGATCAAGGCCGACGTGACCAAGGTGGCCACCACGGCCGGGGAGGTGCTCACCCTCCTGCAGCGGAACAACTTCGACCTCAACAAGACGCCCGACGCCGTCAGCAAGCTCTCGGACCCGGGTTTCCAGGCCGCCCTGGGCAACGTGAACCGCTACGGCCGGGCCCACTGCGGCATCGCCTAGGACCGGATGGACGGCGACCACCTCCGCAACCTGCTCGGGTCGGACGAGACCGTGCTCATGCCCGGCGTCTGGGACGCCCTGTCGGCCCGCCTGGCCAGCGACGCCGGGTTCCAGGTGGTGTTCCTCTCCGGCTTCGCCACCTCGGCCAGCCTCCTCGGCCTCCCCGACTTCGGCTACCTGACCCCGGCCGAGATGGCCGAAGCCGCCCGGCGGGTGTGCCGGACGGTCGGCGGGTGCGCGGTCGTCGTCGACGGCGACACCGGTGGGGGCAACGCGCTCAACACCATCCGGACCGTCGAGCTCTTCGAGTCGGCCGGCGCCGCGGGCATCTTCCTCGAGGACCAGCTGTGGCCCAAGAAGTGCGGGCACATGGCGGGGAAGCGGGTGGTGCCCCGGGAGGAGTGGCTGGGCAAGCTCCAGGCCGCCCTCGACCACCGCTGGCGCCTGTTCGTGGTGGCCCGCACCGACGCCCGGGCCGCGGTCGGCCTCGACGAGGCCATCCTGCGGGCGCGGATGGCGGCCGAGCTGGGGGTCGACGCGGTGTTCGTCGAGGCGCCGCAGTCGGTGGAGGAGATGGAGGCGGTGGCCGAGGCCCTGCCCGGGGTCGTGCTCGTGGCCAACATGATCGAGGCCGGGAAGACCCCGCTCCTCACCCCCGCCGAGCTGCACGACCTCGGCTACGACCTGATCGTGTCGCCGCTCTCGGGCCTGTTCGCCATGGCCCGGTCGGTGGCCACCGCCTACCAGGTACTGGCCGACCAGGGCACGCTGCGCAACCACCTCGAGCTGGTCACGTCGTTCGACGAGTTCAACCGGGTGGTCGACCTCGACGGCCACTACCGCCTGGAGGCGAGGTACCAGGCACCGGAGTGAGGGGCCTGGGCCGGCTGCTGTCGCTGAGGTCGTTGCGCCCCCTCCGGCGCCGGGACTTCGCTCTCGTCTGGAGCGCAGCGCTCGTCTCCAACATCGGCTCGTGGCTGCAGACGGTCGCAGTCGGCGTGCTGGTGACCGAGCTGACCCACCAGGCGCGCTGGACGGGGCTGGTGGCCGCCGCCGCCTTCGTGCCCATCGGCGTGCTGTCCCCGGTGGGTGGGGCCATCGCCGACCGGATCGACCGCAAGCTGCTCCTGGTGGGGACGACGGTGGGGGAGACCGCCTGCGCCGCCCTGCTGGCGGTGCTGGTCGGGACGGGGCACGCCACCCCGCTCGGGGTGACCGCCCTGGTGTTCGCCGGCGGCTGCATGACCGCCCTCGGCTTCCCGGCCTACCAGGCCATCCTGCCCGACCTGGTCGACCGCGACGACCTCCTGGGCGCCAGTTCCCTGTCCATGGCCCAGTTCAACCTGGGCCGGGTGGTGGGCCCGGCCCTGGCCGGCGCCGTGCTCGTCCTCGGCTCCTACACCTGGGCCTTCGCCCTCAACGCCGCCTCCTACGGCGCGGTGGTGGCCGCTCTCCTGTTCGTGCGCCTGGGCCCGGTGGCGGCCAGCGACGAGCCGCCCGGGCTGTGGTCGCGCATCCGGACCGGCGCCAGGGGCGCCCGGGCCGAGCCGGGCTGCCGGACGGCGATCCTCGCCATCGCCGTGACCGCCCTCCTGCTGTCGCCGTTCATCGCCCTCATCCCCGCGGTCGCCGTCAAGCTCTTCGGGGAGGGGAAGGGGGCGACCTCGCTGCTCATCGCCGCCCAGGGTGTGGGCGCGGTGGCCGGCGCCCTGGCCCTGGGCTCGCTGGCCGGCCGGTTCGGCCGCCGCCGGGTCCTGGTGGTGAACCTGCTGGTCCTGCCGGTCGTGGTGGCGGGCTATGCGGTGGCGCCGACGCTGGCCGCCGCCGGGGTGGCGCTGATGGCGGTGGGCGCGGCGTACGTCGGGGTCCTGTCGGGGCTCGGCACAGTCGTCCAGCTCCGGGCGCCGGCGGTCCTGCGGGCCCGCATCCTCAGCCTCTACATGGTGGCCCTGGGCACGGTGTACCCCCTGGGCGCGGTGCTCCAGGGCGCGCTGGGGGACCGCTGGGGGCTGCGGACGGTCACCGCGGCGGGCGCCGCCCTCTACCTGGTGGTGATCGTCGCCGCCGGCCTGGCCCGCCCGGACCTGGTGGCCGCCCTCGACGACCCGCCCCCGGTGGCCGAGGACCAGCCGGCAGCCTCTGCTCGCTGACCCGCACGGGGTCAGTACATGTTCCGGCTCGTTCAGCCGGGCCGGAAGGGCCGCAGCCCGTCCTCCGGCGTGGACAGGGGCTCGGCCACCCCCGCGGCGGCCGCCAGCTCGTTCCAGTCGTCGCGGCTCCAACCGGGAACGGCCCGCCGGATCTCGCCGTCCTCGCGTATCAGGAAGATGCTGGGGACCGCTTCGATGCCGAAGGCGTCGGACACCCTGTACGGGGCCGGCTCGGTCAGCGCCGCCACCCGCTGGTTCTCGTGCTCGTTGAACCGGGCGATCGCCTGCGGCGGGTCCTCGCCGACGGCCACCACCCGGATCCCGGCGTCGGCCAGCTTGGTCAGCATCGGCGCCACCATCTTGCAGACCGGGCAGGAGACCTTGAAGAAGCTCAGGACCACCTGGCCCTCGGTCCAGGGGTCGGTCACCTCGCCCCCGCCGTCGACTGCGTGGAGGGTGAAGGAGGGGGCCTTGTCACCGGCGCTCAGCATGACTGCGATGGTAGGTGGGGGCGACGGTAACCTCCCCACCATGGCCTCGAAGAAGAAGCGGAAACCGCCGCGCCCCCAAGGGGCGGCCCGCCCGCCCGCCAAGCCCCCCGGGCAACCCGGCGCCTCGCCCAAGCCGGCTGCCGCAGCCAAGCCGGCTGTCGCAGCCAAGCCGGCTGCCGCAGCCAAGCCGGCGGCCGCGCCCAAGCAGACCCGGGCCGAGCGCCTGGCCGCGGCCGAGGCCGCCCGCCGGCGGAAGGCGGCCCGCAGCCGGGCGCTGGTCGCCGGCGCCATCGTCGCCGTGCTGACGCTGATCACGGTGACGGTCATCAACACCCGCCGCTCCAACCAGCGGGTCGTCGAGCAGCTCGAGGCCAGCGGCGCCTGCAAGTACGACAGCCGCACCGACGACGATGCCGGCGCGGGCCGCAACCACGTGGCGGGCGACGTCCGGTACGAGGTCGACCCTCCCTCCGGCGGCGACCACAACCCGGCCGCGGCCCCCGCAGGCATCTTCACGCTCGAGTCCAAGCCGCCCGACGCCCAGATCGTCCACGCCCTGGAGCACGGGTACGTGACGATCTGGTACCGCCCGGACCTCGACAGCGGCAGCCTGGACGTCCTCCGGGCCGTCACCAACCGCTACGAGCGCGACGTGCTGCTGGTGCCCCGGGAGTCGCTGCCCCCGACCACGCCGGTGGCCGCCACCGCCTGGCACCGCCGGCTCATCTGCTCGGAGGCCGACTCCGAGCCACTCGAGAAGTTCGTGAGCGAGTACCGGAACAAGGGACCTGAAAAGGTGGAACACTGACGATGATGCGCGGGACGCGGCGGGTGTGGGTGCCGGTCGTGGTGCTCCTGGGAGTGCTGGCCTCCGGCTGCTCGGGCGGCGGTGCCGCCGGCGGTGACCGGCTGGCCAGGATCCAGGCCGAGCTGGCCGCCGAGGCCGAGGCGGCGGGGGCGACGAGCACCACCTCACCGCCGCCGGCCACCTCGACCTCGACCCCGCCCACGACGGCGGCGCCCGTCTCGATCACCACCATCGCCCGGGCCACCACCCCCACCGCCGCGCCGCCCGGCCTGGGTCCGGGCGCCAAGGGGGCCGACGTGCTGGCCATCGAGCAGCGCCTCGACGCCCTCCTGTACGACGTGGCCAAGGTCGACGACGTCTACGACCAGAACACCGCCTACGCGGTGATGGCGTTCCAGAAGGTCCACGGCCTGGAGCGCACCGGCCGGGCCACCGACGACGTGCTGGCCGCCCTGGCCACGGCCAAGACCCCGCCGCCCCTGGTGCCCAACGGCGGGGAGAACCGGGTGGAGATCGACATCCCCCGCCAGGTGCTCTTCCTCTACAAGGCCAACACCCTGCAGAAGATCCTCACCATCTCCAGCGGCAACAACAAGCGGTTCTGCTCCGAGGGCTGGTGCCGGCGGGCCGTCACCCCGGGCGGGTCCTACGGCTTCTACCGCCAGGGCCGGGGCTGGGAGACCGGTCCGCTGGGCTCGCTCTACAACCCCGTGTACTTCAACGGGGGCATCGCCGTGCACGGCTCGCGGTCGGTGCCGGCCTATCCCGCCTCCCACGGGTGCATCCGCATCCCCATGAGCTCGGCCGAGTGGTTCCCCAGCCAGGTCCACCTGGGCATGCCGGTCCACGTCTACGGGGTGGAGGGCCAGCCGCCCACGCCGGGCGTGGCCACGGGCTCGCCGCCGACCACCGCGCCGGTCATCGTGCCGCCGACCACCGCGGTCACCGCCCCGCCCACGACCACCACCGTGCCCGGCCTCCTGGGCGGCCTGCTGAACCCGACGTAGCGGACGCTCCTGTTCTATCGCGCTGCGCCGGTGGCGACGCTCGCGTCGGTTCACGTGGATGAGCACACAGCGTGCGAGCCGAGGGCCCGGCCGCTTCCCAGCGCTGGAGAGTGGGGCAGAGTGGAGGCCATGAGCGTGGGGTGAGGACCTCCTCGAACCGCGCCGCCGACGGCTCCTCGACCCCTGCTCGACGACGCTGCCGCCCTGGCCGCCCGTTACGGCGGCAACCTGCTGATCGCCGAGACCCTGGCCACCGGCCTCCTCCACGCCGCAAGCTGTTCTTCGGCACGCCGATGAACATCGGCCGCCACCTGGCCAGCGCCGCCGAGGACCTTGGCATCACCGTCTACGTCATCACCTGAGTCGAGACGAGCCGACCGGAATCCCTGGACAGCACAGCATTTCCCGCACCTCGATGGGAGATGGGCTGCCGACGACCTAGAGGGTGGCCCCGTCCTCGTAGCCGGCGTAGCCGGTGGACTCCAGCTCGTCGGCCAGCTCGGGGCCGCCCGAGGCCACCACCCGGCCCTTGCGCAGGACGGAGACCACGTCGGGCTTCAGCTCCCGCAGCAGCCGGCTGTAGTGGGTGATCACGAGGACGCCCAGGCCGACCTCGTTGGTGATGAGCTCGATCCGGCGGGAGACGGCCCGGAGGGCGTCGACGTCGAGGCCGGAGTCGATCTCGTCGAGGACGGCGATCTTGGGGGCCAGCACGGCCAGCTGCAGCGTCTCGTTGCGCTTCTTCTCGCCACCCGAGAGGTCGACGTTCAGCGGCCGGGACAGCAGGGCGGTGCCCATGCCGACGCGCTCGGCCTCGGCCGCCACCAGCTCGCCCACATCGCCGGTGGCCCGGCCCTGGGGCGCCAGGGCGGCGGCCATGGCCTCCTCCAGCGACACGCCGGGGACCTCGGTGGGGTACTGCATGGCCAGGAACAGGCCGGCCTGGGCCCGCTTCCAGGTGGGCAGGGCGAGGACGTCGGTGCCGTCCAGGGTGACGCTGCCGCCGTAGACCTCGTAGCCCGGGGCGCCCATGATGACGTGGGCCAGGGTGGACTTGCCCGACCCGTTCGGCCCCATGACCGCGTGCACCTGGCCGCTGGACACCTCGAGGTCGACCCCGCGCAGGATCTCCTTGCCCTCGACGCCCGCCCGCAGCCCGGCAACAGTCAGCGTGCTCATCAGTCGATCACCGGGGCGGCGGGGCAGGGGCCCCCGGCGCCGGCGAGGGGCGAGGTGCGAAGCACCCGGGTGCCCGGAGCGGAAACAAAGGTGCTCATGAAACGTCCACGAACACGTCGCCGCCCTCGACCCGAACCGTGTACACGGGGACGGGCACGGTGGCGGGCAGGGACTGGGGCTCGCCGGTGAGGAGGGAGAACGTGCTGCCGTGCTTCCAGCACTCGATCTCCTTCTCGTCGGCCCACACCTCGCCCTCGGACAGGGAGAAGTCGGCGTGGCTGCAGCGGTCGCCGATGGCGTAGAAGTCGTCGTCGATGCGCACGAGGCAGATGCGGTGCTTGCCGACGTCGAAGCGCCGGGACGCGCCCGGGGCGATCTCGGTCACACTGCAGAGGCGTTGGGTGGTCACAGGCATCGTCATGCTCCCGCGGTTCCGCTCGGAGGGCCGCTCGGGCCCGGGTGCGACGCCCGCTCGGCGAGCCGGCGCACGATCGTGGCTCGCAGGCCGGTGACGGTCTCGGACAGGGGCAGCCGGTCGAGCACCTCGCTGAAGAACCCCAGCACGATCAGCCGCTCGGCCACCTCGGGCGGGATGCCCCTGCTCTCGAGGTAGTAGCGCTGCTCGTCGTCGATGGGGCCGACGGCCGACGCGTGGCTGCACACCACGTCGTTGGTCTCGATCTCCAGGTTGGGGACCGACTCGGCGCCGGCGCCGTCGGAGAGCACGAGGTTGCGGTTGGTCTGGAAGGCGTTGGTGCCCCGCGCCTCCTTCCGCACCCGGATCAGCCCGGAGTACACGGAGCGGGCGTGGTCGGACACCGCGCCCTTGAAGAGGAGGTCGCTGGTGGAGTTGGGCCCGGCGTGGTCCTGGATGGTGCGGAAGTCGTGCATGCGGGCGCCGTCGGCGAAGTAGACGGCGGTGAGGTAGCTGGTGCCGCCCTTGCCCTCGATCCGGGAGTCGGTGCGGACGCGGGCGTAGTCGCCGCCCAGGGCCACGACCGACGACCGCAACGTGGCGTCGCGGCCGACCCGGCTGGACTGGTAGCCGACCTGGAACACCTTGGCCCCCAGGTCCTGCACGTTGAGGTAGCGCAGGTTGGCGGCGTCGCCCACGTCCAGCTCGACGACGGGGTCGGAGAAGGCGGCCACGTCGGCCGAGGACTGGTGCTCGATGACCGTGGCGTCGCTGCTCTCGCCGGCGAGGACGACCGTGCGGGAGAACGACGCCACCCCGTCGCCGTCGAGGTGGTGGACGATCACGATTGGCCGCTCGATCACCATGCCCCGGGGGATCCGCACGACGGTGACCCCGGGCAGGAAGGCGGTGTTCAGCTCGGTGAAGGCGTCGACGACGCTGGTGCGGCCGAGCAGGTCGTCGCCGTCGGGCAGGTCGGCGGCGTCGGCCACGACCAGGCCCTTGGCGGCCAGGGCGGGGTCGACCTCGATGCGGGCCGGGCGCCCGTTCTGGACGACGACCAGGGCGGCGCGGTCGCCGGTGCCCTCGGGAAGCAGTTCGGGGGACGCCGCGCCGGCGCCCGCCTCGTCGGCCGGCGCCGGCCGGTAGGCGTCGAGGTCGAGCTCGCCGATGCGGCTGTAGCGCCAGATCTCCTCGGTGGCGTCGGGCAGCGAGCCGGCGGCGAAGCGTTCGGCCGCGGCTCGGCGCCGGGCCCGCAGCCAGTCGGGCCCGCCCAGGGTGGCGGCGGCATCGGGCGTGAACGTCTTCAGGAGGGATCCTTCTTCGCGAATGCGGGGCCGCAACCGGCCCCCGGGGGCGAGTCTAGAAGATCGCCGGGGCCAGGCCCTCAGCCCTGGTGCGGGGTGAGGGCTTCGACCGGCTCGGGCCGGCGGACCGGCGGCTTCACGTTGCGGCCGGCGCCCTCGTCGACCAGCCGGCCGACCTCGGCGCCGTCGATCGTTTCCTTCTCCAGCAGGGCCCGGGCCACGAGGTCGAGGCCGCCCCGCAGCTCGCCGAGGACCTGGCGGGCCCGGTCCTCCTGGCGACGGAGGATGTTCTCGACCTCCTCGTCGATCACCCGGGCCGTCTCGTCGCTGTAGTCGCGGCTGTGCATGAGGTCCTCGCCCAGGAACACCATGCCCTGGGAGCCCCACGCCATCGGGCCCACCCGCTCGCTCATGCCCCACTCCCGCACCATCTTGCGGGCCAGCTCAGTGCAGCCGACGAGGTCGTTGTTGGCGCCGGTGGAGATGCGGCCGAACACCAGCTCCTCGGCGATGCGCCCGCCCAGGCGGACCACGAGGGAGTCCTCGATGTAGGGCTGGGTGTAGATGTGGCGCTCCTCGACCGGGAGCTGGTGGGTGACGCCCAACGCCATGCCCGAGGGGAGGATCGTGACCTTGTGGACCGGGTCGGCGTGCTCCATGGCGTAGGCGAGGACGGCGTGGCCGCCCTCGTGGTAGGCGATGACTTCCTTCTCCTCGTCGGAGAGGGCCATGGTCTCCCGGCGCTGGCCCATGAGCACCCGGTCGCGCGCCGACTCGAAGTCCTCCATGTGGACTTCCTTGGCCCCCCGGCGCACGGCGAAGAGGGCGGCCTCGTTGACCAGGTTGGCCAGGTCGGCGCCGCTCATCCCCGGCGTGCCCCGGGCGATCACGGTGAGGTCGACGTCGGGCCCCATCCGCTTGTCCTTGGCGTGGACCTCCAGGATCGGCAGCCGCTCCTCGAGGTCGGGGAGCGGCACGACGATCTGGCGGTCGAACCGGCCGGGCCGCAGCAGGGCGGGGTCGAGGATGTCGGGCCGGTTGGTGGCCGCCATCATCACCACGCCCTCGGTGGACTCGAAGCCGTCCATCTCCGAGAGCATCTGGTTGAGGGTCTGCTCCCGCTCGTCGTGGCCGCCGCCGAGCCCGGCGCCCCGCTTGCGCCCGATGGAGTCGATCTCGTCGACGAAGATGATGCAGGGGGCCTGCTTGCGGGCGGTCTGGAACAGGTCGCGCACCCGGGCCGCGCCGACGCCGACGAACATCTCCATGAAGTCGGAGCCGGTGATCGACATGAACGGCACGCCGGCCTCGCCGGCCACCGCCCGGGCGATGAGCGTCTTGCCGGTGCCGGGAGGGCCCACGAGGAGCACGCCCTTGGGGATGCGGGCGCCGATGTCGCGGAACTTCCCCGGCGCCTTCAGGAAGTCGACGACCTCCCGGATCTCCTGCTTCACGCCGTTGTAGCCGGCGACGTCGGCGAAGGTCGTCTTGGGCTTCTCGGTGGTGTACACCTTGGCCTTCGACCGGCCGATCGACATGATGCCGGCCATCTGGCCCTGGGCCCGCCGGCCCATCCACCACCAGAACAGGATGAGCAGGCCGATGGGCAGGACCCATACGAGCACGGAGGCCAGCAGGTTGGAGCTCGGCGGGTGGTAGTCCTCGGTCACCCCCTTCTCGCGGAAGAGGGCGTAGTCCTGCTCGGGGATCTGGGCCGGGGCGGTGGTCGAGAAGCGCTCGTCGTTCTTGAACTCGCCGCTGATGCGCGAGGTCTCGTTGTCGACGTCGATCTTGGCGACCTCGTCGGCGCGCACCCGCTCGAGGAAGGCGCTGTAGGAGATCTTCTCGGCGCTGGAACGAGTCATGGCCGGTGCGGCGAGCAGCGCGAGGATGGCGACGACGATCAGCACCCACACCACGGGGCGCGGCCAGCTCGTGCCCGTTCCCGGAAGGGAGGAGCCGGGCGACCGTTCCTTCCGCGCGCCGCGAGGATCGGGTAGCGGTGGAGTCATTGCCTTCCATGGTAGGCCGGAGAGACCTCGTACCGGTCTCACCAGCCGGTATCCCCCATCGCGGGGGTGACCGGCGGGTACGGTCCTTGTGATGTTCCGCCCGCGCCTTTGTGCCCGTCCGGGTTGCGGGGCTCCCGCCATTGCCGTGCTGACCTTCCAGTACTCCACCCGCACGGTGTGGGTGCTCGACCAGGGCGAGCCCGAGCCTTCCGCCATCGACCTCTGCGGCCGCCACGCCGACGGCCTGCGGCCGCCCCGCGGCTGGACGAGCCACGACCGCCGCGACGGGTCGTCGGGGATGTCGGCGTCGGTGGCCTCCTAACGCCCTCCTTGGCTGGGGCGTCGCCCGAGCCTGGCCGTACGCTGGGGCCAGTGGACCCCGAACCGTCGCCGGAGACCGTTACCGAGCCGCCCCCGGAGCCCCGCTGGGGCCTCGGCGACTGGTTCGCCGGCCTGCTGGTCAGCTACGCCCTCGCCTCGCTGGCCGCCGGCCTCTGGTTGTCGCTGTCCGGTGACGAGGAGGTCGACCTCGCCGGCCAGGCCTTCACCCAGGTCGCCCTGTGGACCGGGATGGTGGGCGCGGTCCTCTTCGCCAGCCGCAGGAAGGGTGCGGGGCGCCTGGCGGAGGACTTCGGCCTCCGCGGCGTGTGGGCCGACGTCGCCCTGGGTTTCGGGGTGGCGCTGGCCGTCCAGCTCGTCATGCTGCCGGCCATCGGCTTCTTGCTCCAGCCCCTGCTCGGCGAGCCCGACGTGTCCGAGCCCGTGCGGGAGATGATCGACGAGTCCCGGGGGCCCGGCTACGTGCTGTTGCTGGCGTCGGTCGTCGTGGGGGCGCCGCTCGTGGAGGAGCTGTTCTTCCGCGGCCTGCTGCTGCGGTCGCTGCAGCGCCGGTTCAGCACGGCGCTGGCCATCGGGCTGTCGGCCGTGGCCTTCGGCCTGGCCCACGGCAGCACCCTCGGGGCGGACGCGGTGATCCTCGTGATGGTCAGCCTCACCGCCTTCGGCGCCGTGCTGGCCGTACTCGCCACCCGCACCGGCCGGCTGGGCCCGGGCATCATGGCCCACGCCTTCTTCAACCTGATCACGATCCTCTACCTGACCTTCAACCCCTGAACCGGGGCCGCCCGCGCCCGCCGGCGGGTCTTACGACGTCGACGAGCCGGGGATGGTGCCGGGGACCGACGTGGTGGAGCGGCGGGGCTCGGTGGTGGTCGTCGTCTCCTCCGGCGCCTCGGTGGTGGTGGTCGTGGTCGGCGGCGGAGGGGCGGTGGTCGTGGTGGTGTCGGACGGGGCGACCGCATCGGGCACGGCCACGCCCTCGTCGGGCGGTGCCTCGGCCTCGGGGCTGTTCAGCACGTGCACGCGCGTGCCGGCCGGGACCTCGTAGTAGAAGGTGGGCGCTGCGTACATGGGGATGCGGATGCAGCCGTGCGACGCCGGCCAGGGCGGGACCGAGGGCGACCCGTGGATGGCGATGCCGCCGTTGAAGTACATCGGCCACCACAGCTCGCCCAGGGGGGCGACCTCGAGGCCGGCGGCCTTGCGCCCGATCCGGAACGACCCGCCGGGGGTCACGGCCACGGAGCACTCGCCGTCGACGCAGTAGCGCTCGTTGTTGCCGGTGGAGACGGGCAGGATGCGGGCCAGCGACCCGTTCACCCAGTGGAACAGGACCTGGCGGGCGACGTCGATCTCGATCCGGGTCGGCGCCCCGCCGGCCAGCATGGGGCCCGGCTTGGTGGCCACGGCGAGGGCGGCCTGGGTCTGGGGGCCGTCCTGCCCGTCGCGGATGAGGCCTTCGACCTTCTGGAAGGCCATCAGGGCGTAGGTGGTGCGGGCGCCCCACTGGCCGTCGGGCGTGCCCACGTCGTAGCCGAGCTCGGCCAGGCGCTCCTGCAGGGCCCGGACCTGGGGCACCGACTGGGCGGCCGACTGAGCCGGCGCCTCGGTGGTGGTGGTCGTGGGCGGCTCGGTGGTGGCCGTGGTGGTGGTGCTGGCCTCGGTGGTCGGGGTGGCCACGGTGGTGGTGGAGCCGGGCGCGGCCAGGGTCTTGGTGCGGCCTCCGGCCTCCGACGAGCAGCTCGCCAGCACCAGGGCAAGGACGGCGGCGATGCCGCCGATCCTGGCCCTTCCCGGCCCCGCTCCATGGCCCGCCGGCCGCATTTCGATCCTCATAACCGCCTTTGACTCTCCGGGGGCGGACATGGTTCCACACTTTTTCCACTGCCGTCGAGGGAAACCTCAAGGAGCGGGCCGGATCTGCCGATACCACAACTGCCTTGGGAGGCTCTGAAAACAGAGGGGGTTCGTCATGACGTGTCCTACGTGCCGTTCGAAGGAACTGGTCGAGATCGGGTTGCGCCTGCGCGACCAGCTGGTCACGATGCACTCGTGCTCGGCGTGTGAGAACCGTTGGTGGGACCGGGGCGGCCACCCCCTGAGCCTGCCGTCGGTCCTGGAGCTGGTCGCCGCGAGATAGCCGTGGTGTCGCCCGGCAGGCACCCGGGGCGAATCCGGCGCCGGAACGGGGGATGACAAGATAGGGGCCATGCCTGGTTCCCGGTGGGCGCCGGCCGAAGCCGTGGGCCGGAGGATCGTCGACGCGACGAGAGCCCGCCTGACGACGAGGCCGTCGATCGAGTCGATCATCACCTTCGCGGTGGTGGCGGCGGCCGTGCTGTTCACCTTCGCCCAGCTGCAGCCCGGGCTGATCTTCGCCCACACCACGCCGGCGGGCGGCGACACCGGCTCCCACGTCTGGGGGCCCGACTACCTGCGCCACCACCTGCTGACCAAGGGCCGGCTCTACGGCTGGGCGCCGGACTGGTACTCGGGCTTTCCGGCCTACCAGTTCTATTTCCCCCTCCCGGCGCTCGCCATCGCCCTGCTCAGCTTCGTCCTGCCCTACCAGGTGGCGTTCAAGCTGATCACGGTGGCCGGGCTCCTGACCCTGCCCGTGGCCGCGTGGGCGTTCGGGCGGCTCTCGGGGATGCGCTTCCCGGGCCCGGCGGTGCTGGCCGTGGCCACGGTGCCCTTCCTGTTCGATCGCGGCTTCACCATCTACGGCGGGAACATCGCGTCGACGCTGGCCGGCGAGTTCTCCTTCTCGATCAGCCTGTCGTTCGCCCTCGTCTTCCTGGGGCTGGTGGCCCGGGGCCTCGACACCGGCAGGCACCGGGTGCTGGCCGGCGTCGTCCTCGCCCTCACCGGCTTGAGCCACCTGCTGCCCACGATCTTCGCCGTCGTCGGCGGCTGCGTGCTGTACCTGCTGCGCCCCGGCAAGCGCCGCCTCGGCTTCGTGGGGGCCGTCTTCGCCGTGGGCGCGCTGCTGGCCGCCTTCTGGTCGGTGCCGTTCGCCTTCCGGCTGCCGTACGCCAACAACATGGGCTGGGAGAAGCTCACCGAGTACAGCAAGAACCTGTTCCCGGAGGACATCCGGTGGGTGCTACTGCTGGCCGCCGGCGGCGCGGTGGTGAGCGTCATCAACCGCCGCCGCACCGGGCTGTTCTTCATCGGCATGGCCACCATCGCGGGGGCGCTCTTCATCCTGGCGCCCCAGGGCCGCCTCTGGAACGCCCGCATCCTGCCGTTCTGGTACCTCTCCCTGTACCTCCTGATGGGCGTGGCCGTGACCGAGCTGGGCCCGGCCATCGGCCGCTGGCTGGCCTCCGACCCCGAGAAGCCGTCGCCCCTAGGCCGGCTGCTCACCCCGGTGGCCGCCGCTCTGGGCGTGTGGATGATCGTCGGCCTGCCGCTGGGCGTCCTCCCGGGCTGGCTGCCCAAGCCCGAGACCACCGACTCCAGCTTCATCCCGTCCTGGGCCAAGTGGAACTACTCGGGCTACGAGCGCAAGACCGCCTACCCCGAGTACAAGGGCATCATCGACACCATGGCCGATGTCGGCCGCAACAACGGCTGCGGCCGGGCCCACTGGGAGTACGAGTCGGGGCTCGACCGCTTCGGCACGCCGATGGCCCTGATGCTCCTCCCGTACTGGACCGACGGCTGCATCGGCTCCATGGAGGGCCTCTACTTCGAGTCCTCGGCCACCGTGCCGTACCACTTCCTGTCGGCGGCGGAGCTGTCGAAGGCGCCGTCGAACCCCATGCGGGACCTGCCCTACTCGTCGCTGGACCTGGACGCGGGCGTGCGGCACCTGCAGCTCCTCGGCGCCCGGTACTACATGGCCTTCTCGCCGGAGGCGCTGGCCCAGGCCAACGCCCACCCGGACCTGCGAGCGGTGGCCACCACCGGCCAGTGGACGGTGTTCGAGGTGGCGGGCGCCGAGCTGGTGTCGCCGCTCAGCTTCCAGCCCGCGGTGGTCACCGGCCCGGTGAAGGGCGAGGTGCCATGGTTGAACATGAGCGTCGACTGGTACACCGAGCCCGACGGCCAGGACGTGTTCCTCGCCGCCTCGGGGCCAAAGGAGTGGGAGCGGGTGAAGGCGCACAAGGTTGACTCGGACCTGAAGACGGTGGGATCGTCGGTCACCGTCGACGAACCGTCCCGGCGCCCCGTCCAGCCCGCCCAGGTCACGAACATCCGCTCAGACGACAACGACATCAGCTTCGACGTGGACCGCGTCGGTTCGCCGGTGCTGGTGAAGATGTCGTACTTCCCGAACTGGCGGGCCTCGGGGGCGAAGGGCCCCTACCGGGTCACGCCCAACCTGATGGTGGTGATCCCGACCTCCACGCATGTCAACCTGCACTACGGGTGGACCCCGGCCGAGGGCCTGGGCTACCTGCTCTCCTTGGGCGGCATCGGCCTGGCGGCGTGGTTCGGTCGTCGGGGCCCCGTGCACTTCGATGATCCCCGGCTCGACACCGAGCCGCCGGTGACCACCGCCGAAGCCGGAGCCGCCCCCGCCCCGACCGCCGGTGCCCGTGCCCGACCGGGGTACCTGAGCCGCCCCGCCTCCTGCGTTCTTGGACCTGACCGAGGCGAGCGCCTCCACCCGCTCCGGCCACCCCTCTGCCACGCGCGACGGGGTGCCGGCGCGCACGCGCACCGACGGCCCCCCCTGGCTGAAGATCGCCACCGGCTTCGCCCTGTTCCTGGCCGTGGTGGTGCGCTTCGCCACCGTCTCCCCGCTGTGGCTCGACGAGGCCCAGACGGTGGCCATCGCCAAGCTGGCGCTGGGCGACATCGTCGAGGGCCTGCGCCACGACGGGGCCCCGCCGCTCTTCTACTTCCTCCTCCACGGCTGGATCGGCGTCTTCGGCGACGGCGACCTCGCCGTGCGGTTCCTGTCCGGCCTCTTCGGCGTGGCCTGCCTGCCGCTGGCCTGGCTGGCCGGCCGGCGCCTGGGCGGCAGCACCGTCGGCTGGTCGGCCGTGCTGCTGCTGGCCGCCTCGCCCTTCGCCGTCCGCTACGCCACCGAGGCCCGCCAGTACTCCATGGTCATGGCGCTGGTCCTGGTCGGGTACCTGGCGCTCACCGAGCTGCTCGAGCGGCCGAGGTCGACCCGGGCCGCGGCCGGTGTCGCCGCCACCACGGGCGCCCTCCTCCTCAGCCACTACTGGGCCATCTACCTGCTGTTCGTGGTCGGCGTGACGCTCGTGGTCCTGGTCCGCCGCACGCCGGCGGAGTCGCCGATGCGGGCCGGGGCCCGCCGGGGCCTGGTGTCGATGGCCGCCGGCTCGCTGGCGTTCCTCCCGTGGGTCCCGTCGTTCCTGTACCAGCTCAAGCACACCGGCACCCCCTGGGGCGCGCCGGGCCGCCTGCGGTCGACCATCGACACGGTCTTCCACTTCTCGGGCGGGTACTGGGACCCCGGCCTGCTGCTGGGGATGATCACCTACGTCCTCATGGCCCTCGCCCTGGTCGGCCGGGCCGTCGACGGGCGGCGGGTGGAGCTGGACCTCCGCACCCGCCCGGGAGGCCGCCACCTGGCCGTCGTGGGGTTCGGGACGCTCGTCGTGGCCATC